>ENA-OVGB01003163-OVGB01003163.1-human-gut-metagenome-genome-assembly--contig:-NODE-3163-length-10474-cov-2.355216_pt1 | contig 10474 bp, 6 predicted proteins | sample MGYA00237767_ERZ505413 | MGnify/ENA primary metagenome ERZ505413 (study PRJEB26158, sample SAMN06016410) | human gut metagenome | biome: human gut; feature: ankylosing spondylitis patient; material...
GTGGTCAAATTGTCGCATGCTGACCGCTCCGGCGGCCAGGGGCTTCTTATTGAACCGGTCGGCGTCTGCGAATGGGAAGTTCGCCTGACCGCCATGAACGACTTTATGGCGGCTCAGGTGCGCGACCAGTTCTCTCAGGCCATAGCGGAAGTGGCGTCCTCTCTTCTCGGCAGTCGCGTCAAGGTGACGGTGAAGGCTTCTTCATCCCGCAAGAAGACGGAACTGCCCCGCCCGGCGAGTCTCGAACAGCTTGCCGCCTCCATACCGTCCACGGCCCCCACCGTGCTCATGGCCGACAAGCAGCTCGATCTTCCCATGCCGCTGCCCCGCGTGCGCACCTTCAATCCGGCCATGATGAAGGGATGGAAGCATTCCTTCGAGGATTTTGTGGTCGGCCCCTGCAATCAGATAGCCTATGCTGCGGCAAGCAATATTCTTGCGGCCAACGCTCCCGTGGACATGGTGTTCCTGTGCGCCGGTGCGGGACTCGGCAAGACGCATCTCACGCAGGCCGTGGGCCGCGCACTCAGTCTTGAGGCGGACAAGAGGCAGGTACGCATGGAATATCTCACGGCCGAGGAATTCACTTCGCAGTTCGTGCAGGCCATGAAGTACAAGACCATCGACCAGTTCAAGGAACGTTTCCGTCAGCTGGACATGCTGCTTCTTGAAGACGTGCATTTTTTGCGCGGCAAGGACCGCACGCAGGAAGAACTGCTTTCCACCATCAAGAATCTTCAGGACCACGGCGGCCGCGTGGTGCTCACGAGCTCCTTTGCCCCGCGCGATCTCGCGGGCGTGGATTCCCAGCTCGTTTCCCGCTTCTGCTCCGGTTTCGTGGCCAGCATGGAACGCCCGAACCGCGACACCCGTCTGCACATTCTTCAGGAAAAGGCCCGCCGTCAGTGCATGGTGCTGCCTTCCCGCGTGGCCGATCTTCTGGCCGATCGCATCACCGGCGATGTGCGTCTTCTGGAAAGCTGCCTGCACAACCTCATGCTGCAGTCGCAGTTCACGGGACACACCGTCACGGAAGAGATGGCCATGGAAGTCATCCGCAACGTGGCGCGCACGAGCCCCAGTCTCAGTCTTGAGGACGTGGTGGAACTCATCTGCCGCAGCTTCGATCTTACGCCTGCACAGCTTTGTTCCAAGTCGCGCCGTCAGAATCTCGTTCTGGCCCGCAACACGGCCTTCTTCCTCCTGCGCAAGCACACCGATCTCACGCTCGAGCAGATCGGCGAGAGATTCAACCGCAAACATTCCACGGTCATCAAGGGAATCACTGCAGTTGAGCGTGAAATGAGCCGTCATTCTTCTCTTGGCGGTCAGATCGAGCACACTGTTTCCATGATTGAACGCTCGGCCATGATGGCCTAGGCTTTCCGAATTGTCGCCCTGCCCCGTGCGGGGCTTTTTTTTGCCTGAAAAATGGCGGGCGACACGTGGGAAGCATGTACACTTCGGCAGGCCATTGTCCAGAAGAGTCCGCGAAAGAGGCAAAAAGCAGAGGATTACGGGCAAGTCGGGCCGTTTCACAAGCCGGATAGGCGGGAACGTTCCGGAAGGCATGGGGGACCATTGTTGTCTTGTCGCATGCTTTTTTATATTCTAAACATTATGTGTTTAAGTTGGATTCTTCTGATCGCAAGGCACTGCGATGTTGTTTGGGTCTTGAGATAAAGGCGGAAGGTTATGGTCAATGTCCGTGAATGCGATGCCGTATGGACGAAGTTTCTTGAGTCGTGGCCAGTGGAAAAAGTCCGTAGCATGACCTTGCCGCAGTACCACACGTTGAGCGATCAGAGATGCTTTGTGCGCTGCCTTGAAAGTATGACGGAAAATCTTGGTTCTATATGGGGAGGCACAGCGTTCAAGTTCGGAATATACCAGCGGGGAAATGCCGACAGTTCCGGGAAAAAGTCCCGAGGGGTTATTTACGGAGACAAGTATGCCTGGCGTGCTTGTTTGGGGCATTCGCCCGAAGAAGCCTTTGCAGCCGTTAAAAAAAATGTTCTGAGCGTCATTGATGCCGTGCAGAGCGGGAATCTGGATGCCGTGACCACGGAGGCACTCTGGCCCATGGTGGCATGGAAAATAGCCTTTCTTTATCAGAACAGGCAACAGCCTCTGCTTGTCTGCGTGTACAGACGCGAGAGGCTGATTTCCGCACTGCAGGATGCCGATGCGTCCAGTTTGAGCAACGCGGAGCTGTATCGTCGGCTCATGGCCAGGCGTGGGGACATGAACATTCATGTGTACAGCGAGCAGATATGGAAACAGGAGGCCGAGAACGAAATGGTGATTCCCGCCCAGAAGAAGAGCGTGCCTCTCAATCAGATTTTGTACGGCCCTCCGGGCACAGGCAAGACGTATGTCACGGTGGACAGGGCGCTGGACATATTCGCTGCATTCGGTCTGAAGGACATCGGGCAGACCAGAGAGGAAAAAAAGAAGTGTTTTGATCGCCTGGCGGACGAGGGACACATACGTTTCGTGACCTTTCATCAGAGCTTCAGCTATGAGGATTTCGTGGAAGGCATCCGCGCCGTGGCAAGCGAGGAAGGAAACGTGAACTATGCCGTGGAGGACGGCATTTTCAAGGAGCTTTGCAACGCCGCGCGCAGTCGCATTCATCGTTTCGGCACGGAAAGCATCCGGCTGTCGGGACGAAGAATATGGAAAATGTCTTTGGGAAACACGCAGGGCGAGGACGCGTACATTTATGAGGAGTGCCTGAAAAATAACTATGTGCTCCTGGGCTATGGCGGATGCGTGGATTTTTCGTCCTGTCGGACGGAGAGGGAGATTCATGAGAAGTTTGCAAGTGATCTTCCCGAACAGATCGGAAGCAATGATTATGCCGTCGGCGTGGTGAACAAGTTCTGCCGCAGAATGAAAAAAGGCGACATCGTCATTGTTTCCGACGGCAATCATAAATTCAGGGCCGTAGGAGAAATTACGGGCGATTACCGGGTGATGCCGAGAGAGGATGATTCCTATGGGCAGTGTCGAAACGTGCGCTGGCTCTGCACGTTTTCTCCTTCGCGGCCCGTGGAGGATCTCCTCAACAAGAACTTCAGTCAGATAACGCTGTATGAACTCGGAAATGACGTGCTCGATCAGAGCAGGCTGGAAAGCCTGCTTCAGGGAAACGTGACCAACTACGAGGATACGCTTCCCTACGTTTTGATCATAGATGAGATAAACCGCGGCAACATAGCGCGCATTTTCGGTGAACTTATTACGCTTATTGAAGACTCCAGGCGTGAAGTCCTTCCGGGAAGCAGCGCGAAGCGAGAAACCCTCTTCGTTCGTCTTCCCTATTCCCGGGAGAAATTCACCGTGCCGGAAAACGTTTATGTCATAGGCACCATGAACACGGCGGATCGCTCTCTGACGGGACTCGACATTGCTCTTCGCAGGCGTTTTTTCTTTGAGGAAGTGCCTCCTAATCCTAAGCTTCTGGAGAGCCTGATGCTGGATGAGGCTTCGGAGATTTCCCTCGGCACCATACTCAGTGTCATGAATCAACGCATTTCCGTTCTGCTGGACAGGGATCATCGCTTGGGACACGCGCCGTTCATGCGTCTTTTGAACGGCTTTTCCCTGAAGGGAGAAGAGGAACGAACCCGCTTCATGAGCACCCTTGGGGAGATATTCAGGCGGCAGATAGTGCCTTTGCTGGAAGAATACTTTTTTGAAGACTGGCAGAAAATTCAGTGGGTACTCAATGATCACAACAAAGATAAGGAAAACAGATTCCTTGCAGTGACCAGAGATGCGCCTCTGTTCGGGGAACAGGTTTCTCTCGGCAGGCCTGTGGAAGTATGGGAATGGAATGAGGATGCCTTTAATAAGCTGGCCGCCTATGTGCAGATCGTTAATGCAGGCATAGAGCCTGAGGACGTGCCGGATGCGGACGCGGAGGAATGGGAAGAGACAGTTGCGGACATCGCCGGTATGAAACTTGTCGATTCCGGGCGGCATGGAGATTTCATTATTGAGAAATACAGGAAGAACAACAACTTTCCCATTCTCATACGGCAGAAGAACGGATCGTATGTTGAGAACGGAAAGGTGCAAGAAAAACTGCGAACCATTGCCGGAGAGCTGGGCATAACGCTTACGGGCAACACGCAGCATATGGGCGCGCAGCTTATCCGGTGGCTGAAGGAGAATGAACCTCAGGCATGAAGCAATATACCGTTCGTGAATATGCCCGTTTGACGACGGACTTTGTTGCATCGCCGTCGCTCGACCGCGTGCAGATACCGCCGTCGGCCTTTGACTGGCTGGCGGAACTCTGCATGAAGGATGCCAGTCTGGGTGAATTTCGCAGTCGGACGGAGATTCAGCTGAAAAGTCTGGTCGGCGTTCTGACCACGCCGTGCGGTGTTCAGTTGGAGATGCTTCCGAAAACGCAGCACGATGCCGACATGGCTTTTGAAAGCCGCCGTCAGCTCATACGGATGTTGACAAAACTGATTGATGCAGACAGCCGCAGTTTCAGTACGGCGGATATTAATCTGTTTGACAGACCGCTGACTGAGTGGGTGGCCCGGCAGTTCCTTTTGCGGATGCATGAGCTGGTGAAAAGGGGACTTCGCTGCGATTATACGAGGATTGAGGAAGAATCTCCTTTTTTGCGCGGACAGTTGAACGTACAAAGACAGGCGCAGCAGCTTCCGCACCGACGGCATCTTTTTCATGTTCGGCATGACATTTTTCAGGAAGACAGGCCTGAAAACCGTCTTTTGCGCAGTGCGCTGGAGCGGGTGAGATCGTGCGCCAAACTGGCGGACAACTGGCGTCTTTCCGTGTCACTGAGTCAGCTCATGCTTTCAGTTCCGCTTAGCCGGGACATTCGGGGAGACTTTTCGCGCTGGAGCCGCGACAGGCTCATGGCTTCCTATGCCGCAGTTCGCCCATGGTGTGAACTCGTTTTGGGAAATAAGATGCCCTATGCCGTTGCCGACAGGCAGGAGGGCATGAGCCTGCTTTTTTCCATGGATGTTCTTTTTGAACGCTATGTGGTGCAGGTACTCAGAGAAAAGCTTGTGCCCGGAGCCCGTTTGAAGGCTCAGGCTGAAGGGTGGCTCTGTCGGCGAGACGGAAACGGCTGTTTCAAGCTCAGGCCCGACATTGTCGTGAACTGCAACGGCCGTGCATGGATTCTGGACACCAAGTGGAAGAGAATAGAAAAAAATTCCGACGTGGACAGAGGCGACGTATATCAGCTTTATGCCTACGGCCGGCAATGGACGCACGGTACGGGCGATGTGATTCTGGTGTACCCGGAGCATGAGAAATTTCCCCATCCACAGAAGCCGTTTCAGTTCATGGGAGAGAACATGCGCCTTCTTATCGCCTCGTTTGATTTGAATAACGACAGACTGCACTGTTCTTTCGGTGAGGATGAGCACATGCCGTGGCTTTCGGAATGAAAGAAATCGACGTGCACCGTAAATACGGCTGCTGGTCTTTTGTCGGCAATGAGTCCCAGATGTCTGTACCGTGAGTGCCCGACCTGTCAGGGACTGTCTGAAAGCATGAAACCTGGCCGCGTTTTTCGAAAAAGACCCGTGTGAGCAGGAAAAAGCAAGCATCCGGGAGCAGAATTCTGCCGTTTTGCGTTACAGCCCGAGGCCGAGATCTCGAAAGACGCGCGGTTTTGCTGAAAGTCCTGCGGCCTCAGCAAGAAAAGACTTGGCACAGCGCAATTTATTGCCGTAAGACAGGGCTGCCATCTGTCGCGAGCGAGCTTGTTGTGTCGTCATTTCGTTTTCATTCTTTAGACAGACCTGCGAGAGGGGAAGGGAGGATGGCCCCCTCGCCGTTTCGGGTCCGCTTTGTACTTTTGACGAGCCAGTGGGGGAGGGCGCTACAGGATGTACGGCCCATATGTCGGTGAGGCTAGATTTCCCGGCAGCACCAGATGACGCGGCCTATGACGCGGACGCTGTCGGCAAGGTCGCCGTGCAGATCCACGCTTATGGGCGAGTACTCCGGGTTGCGGCTCCGGAGAACGAGTCTTCCGCCGGGCAGCGTCTCCACCTGCTTGACGTAGATTTCTTCATTGATGCCCATGGCGTAGATGGCATGTCCGTAGATCTCCCGCTTGCTCTGATCCACAAGCACCATGTCGCCGTGACGGATGTCCGGCTCCATGCTGTCGCCGCAGACCTTCATGAGCACCATCTTGTCCGGGTTGCCCTTGCGGCACAGCCAGTCCTGGCGGAAGGAAAAGTAGGAGAGCACGTCGCCTTCGGTTTCCAGACTGCCCTTGCCTGCGGCAAGGCGCGCCGCTACGAGAGGCACCATGACGAGTCCGATGGCATCCTGTCCGGTTCCTACTTCCCCGAAAAAGCTTTCGCCCTTTGCGCGGCGTTCCTGCATGAGCGCCTCTTCCTTTCCGGCCTGAACATCATGGGAAACGTCCGCCGTCGCGTCCGCATTGCCTTGGCGCGGTTCCCGGCCGAAGAAGATCCAGTCCGTGGACAGGCCGAATTTTTCGGCCACTTTCAGAACCCAGCCGTCGGGGATGCGCCCCTTGCGGCGGGCCTGACTGACGGCCTGCGGAGACACGCCGAGAAGCTCGGCAAGCTGGCTGTCGCGCCGAAGTCCGGCCCCCTGGAGGAGGCGATCGAGAGTTTCAGGTGTTGCGCTGTTCATGAATCATTTTTTAAAGGGAATGGAATAAAAAGTCAATTGAAAGTTGAAAAAATAAAAAAAGTTTAAAATATAAATTTTTAGTTGACAAAATCAATAAAACTGGCAAAAGGGAGTCGTGTTCAGCACAAAAAATCAATGAGACTTTTCAAGGAGCTTCCTATGGCCATGAGTGACGATATCCGCAGCGTGCGTTCCTTTCTTGGTTCTCTGAACGTTGAGACTTTCAGTCCTGCGCTGGTTGCCCTTGCCTGCAGCAATCTCGAGGCGCTGGCCGAACAGGCCGAGGCTCTGGAAAATACGCCTCTTGCCGTGCGTCGTTCTTCCCGCCGCCGGACCGGTTCTCCCGCCGTGCGCCGCATGGAAATGCTTTCACTGCTTCAGTGAAACTGTCCGTGTGCGGGAAAATGTGGTGAAGGCTGCTTGCTTCTGTCTGTGTCCAGCGCCTTTTCAGGGCAGGAATGAAGAGAGCTCTTCATAGATCATGACGTGCCGGTCTTCCGCTTTCGGTCCGGTGGAGTGCACGCTTTCGCTTTTTCTTCTGCCCGAAGCCACGGGCTTCTGCCGGACTTTTGAGATGCTTGTCCGTTGTGCAAAAAAATCCCGCGTTCTGCCGATGACTCGACAGCACGCGGGATGATTTTTAAGCGCAGGCCCGGGACCCTTATACGTTCTTGTTTCGATAGACGAACTGATGAGGGTCTATGCCGTACTTCTTCACCTTGTAGTTCACGATGCGGTAGCTGGACTTGAGATCTCGTGCCGCCTTGAGCATGTTGCCCCCGGCCTTGATGAGAGCGTCGACAAGCAGTTCCTTTTCAAAGCGGGTTACCGCGTCGCCGAGGGAGAGTCCTGCCTCGGTGGCGGTGCTTTCGGCCGTCTGGAGAGACGGCGGCAGATCGCCGGCACGGATCACGCCGTCTTCGCAGTACTGGGCGGCACGCTGCAGGCAGCTCGTAAGCTCCGAGATGTTGCCGGGCCAGAAGTAGCGGGTGAGCAGTTCCAGCGCGGGATAGGAAATACGCTTGATTTTTTCAGTATGATAGTCGGCATGGCGCAGGAGCAGATGCTCCACCAGAGGCACGATGTCTTCACGGCGCTCGCGCAGGGGAGGAATATGCAGGGCGCATACATTGAGACGGGCGTAAAGTTCACCGGAGAAGCGGCCCTGTTCCACCAGAACGTCGAGCTGGGCGCTGGTGGCGGCAATGACCCGCACGTCGACGGGAACGGGAGATTCACCGCCCTGCCGCAGCACGGTGTGTTCCTTGAGCAGACGGAGCAGGCTTTCCTGCGCGGCGGGGGTGAGGGCTTCCACGGCATCAAGGAAGATGGTGCCGGTGTTGGCCTGCTCAAAAAGGCCTTTCTGTGTCTGCATGGCTCCGAGGAAGGCCCCTTTCTGATAGCCGCACAGTTCTATCTGCAGGCGTTCCGGCGGCAGTGCGGCGCAATGGCACACCACGAGCGGAATATCGCTCCGGGGGCTGAAGGCGTGGATGCGCATGGCCAGCCTTTCCTTGCCCACGCCGGGTTCTCCGCACAGCAGCACGGGGGCGCGGCCCTGCGCGATGTGGGCTGCCTGCTCGAGAATATTGCGCATCACCTTGGACTGGGCGATGAACGCAGAGGAGGAGCTGGCGTCCTCAAGGGAAGTCGCTTCTCTCGTGATCTGTCCGGGCAGACGGCGCTGACGACTGAGCTCTTCCTGAAGATAGGCGGCCTCATTGGCGATGAGGGCGGCCACAACTTCCATAAAGACGCGACGTTTTTCAAGGTCTTCACGGGAGACGAATTCCGTGTCGGCGTTGAGGGTGCCTATGACCTCGCGCGCGGAGAGAGGTCCGTCGCCGGCGGGAGCGAGTATGGGCACGGAAATGAAAGACAGTCGTTCCATTTCCTCATCGGAACGCTCGAAGAGAAGGCTGAGGAACAGAGAATCGCCCTTGAGCTTTTCCACGATGACGGAACGGCCTGTGGCAAAGACCTGTCCCGTGACGCCTACACCCGGAGCATAGTTGGCATGGTTGGCCTTCGGCTGGGCATCGGCCAGGCTGAGGCGCAGCATGCCGGTTTCGGGATCGAACAGAACAAGATGCGGACGCAGAAAGCCGTGACGTTCGGAAAGCTTGCGCAGCAGGGATGTCAGGCTGGTCTGAAAGGGGCGTTTGGGGCCCATTTCGCTGGCGATGAGACGCAGGGTCTCAAGCCACGGGCTGACGTCCTGATTTGAAGCATTATTGGAATGATGCAGCATGAAAGCACTCCGACTGTCGGAACGGCGTTATTTCTTGAGAGAGGCGATGCGGGAACGGAAAAACGCGGCGGATTCCTGGTCGGTGGGGGGAAGAGCGGCCACGGCGGCTTCATAGGCGGCAATGGCTCCGGCCTTGTCACCCGCGGCCACGGCGGCTTCCGCCGTCTGCTGATGGATGACGGGGGCCACGTCCGCCGGTGCGGAAGCGGCGAGGGACTTGAATTCGTCACGGGCGGCGGCAAAGTCGCCCTTGTGCATGAGCACCTGCGCGTGGTTGAGGCGGGCGGCAAAGGCCAGGGGAGTGTCGCCGTCCTGTTCGGCCACGGCGGCATAGGCGGCGGCCGCCTTGTTCCAGTCGCCCGTAGCCATGGCGGCGGAGGCAAGTTCCAGATTGGCAGCAATATGGACGGCAGAGGGCGCGTCCTTGAGGAAGCCTTCCAGCGCTGCCACGCGGCGGGCCGGATCCTGCACGGAGATGATGCGGCCAAGTGCCATGCGGGCATCGGAGATCTGCTCTTCACGATACCACTGCCAGCCGGCTACGGAAAGAATGACGACAACCACGACCACGACGCCGGCGGCTATCTTGCGGGCATGAGTCAGCACGAAGTTCCACAGAGGAGCGGCTTCGGGGCTGACTTCGGCCTGCATTTCGGCACTGAAATTGGGAATATTGACCCCGCCCATGACGGGGTCGGCTCCTTTGCGGAACGCAGGCTGGGAAAGAGGCGTAGGCTTCTGAATGGTGGGACGCTGAGCCATACAGGAACTCCTTAGAGGGAGAAAAAGGACAAAGAAAAGGACGGATGGTTCCGGACCTGCAAGCACGCTAGTAAAGACTGACATAAATGTCAAATGCAGACGTCGAAGTATCGCGAAGGAACGTACCGGCCGGACACGCTTTACGGCATGCGGGGCATGCACGACGGCGGCATGAACGCGTCAGTCTGGCCTTGCGGTTTTGGAAAATCTTTCGCTCAGCCGTCTCTTGCAAAGATCAGCGTCCGGAGGCCACTGAAGACAGCCGCACGGTGAGGTGCAGGGAGAAAAAGAGGGGACGGGAAAGTCGTTTTCCCTGCCGTGTTTTCTCTGTCTTTTCTGCCTTTTCCGTATTTCGCCGTGACATTAGGCTTTGACTCGGAAGCGGCTCGCCCGTATGCTTGACGCAGTTTTTTTTGCAAGGAGATGCGGACAATGGAAGAAAGAGACATACGCGAAGCCGTGCGGACGGCCGGTCGGAAGGCAAAGGAAGCGTCCCGGATGATGGCGGCGGCGAGTCCTGCGGCGAAGAAGTGCGCACTGGAAAAGCTGGCCCTTCTTTTAAAGGAGAAGGAAGGGGAGATCCTTGAGGCCAACGGCCGGGATCTTGAAGCTGCCCGTCTTGCGGGACTGGATGCTCCGCGCATGGACCGGCTGCGTCTTACGCCGGCGATTCTGGCGGAGATGGCGGGCGCGTGCCGCTATGTGGCAGATCTTCCCGATCCTGTGGGGGCCATGGATTCTCAGTGGCAGCGGCCCAACGGTCTGCTTGTGGGCAGGATGCGCGTA
>ENA-OVGB01003164-OVGB01003164.1-human-gut-metagenome-genome-assembly--contig:-NODE-3164-length-10470-cov-3.386654_pt1 | contig 10470 bp, 7 predicted proteins | sample MGYA00237767_ERZ505413 | MGnify/ENA primary metagenome ERZ505413 (study PRJEB26158, sample SAMN06016410) | human gut metagenome | biome: human gut; feature: ankylosing spondylitis patient; material...
CTTGATTGAACGCGAAAGGGGCTTTTTGCCCCTTTCACTCTTTCCCCGCTGCTCTATTGCAGGACTGCGTTTTATAGTTTTTTTGACAGTCTCACAGCCCCCTCCCCGAGGGGGCTGTTTCTATGTGTCTCAAATGTAGCCCAAAGGCCCCCTCTACTAAGAGGGGGCCTTTGGATAACGATGATTTGTCTGCTCACAGCGTCAAAAACTTCGTCACGATCAGCTCTACACACTCCGGAATGGAAAACCGGCTCGTGTCAAGACAGAGGTCGTGGAACTGCGGCGCGCCCCAGACCTGTCCGGTGTACGATTCATAGTATTTCTTCCGCTGCTTATCCATCTTCCGCACGAGCTGCACCGCCTGATTGTGCGACAGCCGCTCCTGCTCCATCTTCCGCGCCACGCGGTGCTCCTCCGGCGCGGAGATGAACACACGCAGCAGCCGCACGTCCTGCTCCCGCAGGACAAAGTCGGCGCAGCGCCCCACAAAGACACATTCCTCGCGCTTCGCCAGCCGGCGGATCTCGTGGCTTTGCAGCGCAAACAGCACCTCAGACGTCGGCCGTCCGCGCAGCACGTGATAGTTCCCCTCGTGGACGGTCTGGAACAGGTAGGGGTTCGTCGCCTTCTCGTCCGCTGCGCTCATTGCCTTCTCCGACAGCTCGCCGTATTCGCACGCGAGGCGGATCAGCTCGCGCTCATACACCTTGATCCCAAGCTGATTGGCGGTCTTGACGGCGATCTCGTGCCCGCCGCTGCCGAACTGCCGCCCAATGCAGATGATCCGGTTTGCCATGATGATATTCCTTCTCTCTTTCTGATTCTGATTGATTACTGCAATGCGCTGAGGACTTGCTGCGTGACTGCGAATTCGCGTCCCGCCGGGGTAATGACGGCGCGGAATGAAACGTCCGTGTCCGTCAGCAGAAGGCGGAGCGTCCCGCCGCACGAGATCGTGATGCTGGACAAATCGTTCCCGCTCAGCACGATCTCGAGGTTTCCTTCGGTGAAATCAATGTCCAGAGATTCGATGTCCGGCGCGATCGCGTTCGCAGCGGCGGCCATGCCGTCCGCGTCCAGCGCGATGGTGTAGACCTCCTGCCCGCCGGGCTTTTCGGTGTGGCTGGCCGTGGCCGAAAAGAGGAGCTGCGCCGCTGCGTCGAGCAGATTCGCGGACTTTGCCCACGAATTTGTCCCGAGATCGACCGCGTTTCCAGAGGAATCAAGAATCTTTCCATCTGAAACATACAGTGTGACCGGACCCTTCTGGATGCCAGTGACGGTCATGCCGTCAATGCGCTGCCGCCCCAGGCCCAGCGTGGTGTCGAGGACGACGGGGCCGCAGTCCGCCTTGAGGCGGAGATCTGCCGAGACGGCGTCTCCGCCAAATGTGGCCTGCCAGGCGCGGAGCAGCCGGAAAACGTCGTCAGTCAGGGTGATGTTTGCGGTGTTTTCCCCGGATTGCATGGCGGACAGTACCGCCTCCGGGATCTCTGCGTCCTCCGCCGCGCCGTGCCGGGGCGTGAGCGTCAGGCTGAGCGCGGTGTTTGCCTCGTCGGAGAGCGCGATCTCAAAGACGAGATTTTCCAGCGTCCTGTCCTGCTCGGCCAGCGACATGGAGACTTCCTGCAATGCGCCCGCTTCGTCCGCCATGGACGGAAGTAAAATTGCCGCGAGCTTCTGCGCATCTTCGCCGGAAATTGTGGCGGAATAGACGGTTTCGTCCCCGTTCTTTGACGTTTCCAGTTCAGTCGATCCGTACAGGGAAACGGACATATCGAGCAGTGCCCCATAGTCGATCAGCCCGTTCGCGCCGAGTCCGCAGGCGCTGCCGTCCGCAAGATAGAGCGTGTCGTTCGCCAGATACAGCGACAGGCCGTCGCGCGTGAGGCGTGTGATGGACTGGCCGTCCGCGCTGGTGCGCAGAATGTCGACGCTCGTCTCCGAGGTGTCGCCGTTCGTGGTCAGCGCGGCGTCCGCCTGCATCACGAGTACATCCTGATTTGCGTAGTTTTTCAGCAGTTCATAGGCGTTCAGCCCGGTTTTGAACTTCGAAGATCCGAAGAACGAGACCGCGGCCAGGATTGCCGCAATGACGATCACGGCGATGGGGATGATCCACCAGCGGAAGCGACGGTTCGGCTTGGCCGCCGTTCCGGCGGCCTCAGCTTTTGGGTGGGCTTCCTCTGCGGGTTCTGCGGGATCGTTCGGAGTTTCTGCGGTTTTTTGAGGCTCCTGCGGGATCTGCTGCGCCTTCAGTGCGGCAAGCTCGGCCTCCAGCTCGGCCAGCTTTTCCTCCGCCGATTTGGCGCGAGCCAGCAGCTCCGCGTTTTGGTCAGCGGGTACGGCAGCGGGTACGGCAGCGGGCGGCTGCGGGTCGCTGCCGGCAGCGACAGCGGATACGCCAGCGGGGACGAGCGGGGCGTTCTGCGGCGCGCTTTGCGCCGCGCGTTTCTGCTTCGATTTGCGCACGGCCTTCCGAATGAAGTGGATCATCAGGAAAATAATCAGCGCGAGCAGCAGCGGGATGGCCGCCCAAATCCACCAGACCGGCATGGTCGACACGGCGGCGATGCGTGCGCTGGCAGCCGGGATGGAGAAGACGGCATAGCTGCCGACGGTTTCAAACGGAACGGACTGCCAGACGCCGCCCTGCTCCACATAGATGCGCAGACGGCTCGTCTTGCCCTCAGGAGCGAGATAGCGGATGCGGTGCGGCGCGGGCGTCTCGCTCGAGACGGTGATGCTCCACTGCTCGATGAGATCCCAGTTGGCGGTCATCGGCGGGAGCTTCCCGGCCTCAACGCTCTCAAAATACGCCTGGATGCGGTCGGCTGCGTTCCCGGTGCGGACGTGGAAGACCGACGGGGTGAGCGCCTCGGAAGACGCGCTGATGGAATCGCCCTCGCGATAGCTGCCCTCCGCAAGGAGCACCGCGCGGCCATCCTCGCGCACGGCGTCGGAAGCGAGTCCTGGGACGTAGGACGTGTAGACAGCGGTGACGGTGGTGTCGAAGCAAAGGTCGTTCAGCTCTGTGCGGTCCCACGCGGCGTAGGAGCCGTCCTGCTCCGGAATGGCGGGGAAGACGGACTCGTCAAACGAATCGCCATACGAGAAGCGGAGCTGCTTGAGCGTCTTGCCGCTTGCTACGAATTTCAGCGTGAACGTGCGCATGTCCTCTGGAAGAATGTCTTCTTCCAGAAGCGTTTGGAAATCGACTGGTTCGGCGCTGCCCGCAATGCTCTGATGATCCAGACCTGCGAGCGCGGCGGAGACGAAGCGGTTGCCGGTGAACGTGCCGTCCGGCGCGCCGGAGATGGCGCCCGAATACTGCCCGCAGCCGGTGATGTCCACAAGGCTGACGCAGGCGGCCACGGTGCTGCCCGAACCGTCGAGCGCTTCGGCCACGCCGGAGCCGGTGATGCCGCCGACATGGCTCTTGCCGGAGAGCGTACACTTGGCATAGCTTTCGCGGACGCTTGCGCCGGTCAGGCCGGTTACGCCGCCGACGTAGGAGCCGGACGTGCTCTCCGCGGGGCCGTAGTTTTCACAGGCTGTGATGAGGCCGAGATCCATCCGGCCGCAGATGCCGCCCACGTAAGACCGCTTGCCGGTGATCGCGCCGGTGTTGACGCAGTGCTGGAGCACCGCACGGTAGGTGTACTGGCGCTTATAGCTGCCGTCGAGATCGGACGAGACGTCGTCCTCGGGGTCGAGCGCGTACTCGAGCGCCATCGAACCGGCCACGCCGCCGGTGTTGATGTCGCCGGAGACGGCGGCTTCGTTCCGGCAGGCGGAGAGCTTGCCGAGCGTGATCTGGTCGACGTCGACTGCGGATGCGTCGGTAACGTTGTTTTTCACGCCGGACTCCGCGTCGTTGACGGCGTCGAACAGTGTCGTGGAGATTTCATGGAACTTTTTGTTGATGGCCTTGACGTCGTTCGAGACGGTGCCGACCGTGCCGGTGACGGCGTCGTTCAGAAGGTTGATCTGGCTCGAAACGCCGTTGACGGCGGAGGTGAAGCCGCCGAGATCGGGCGCGGCGACAAGCCCCGCCGCGGCGTCTGCCCGGCCCACGGCATCCAGGCCGCCGGAGGCCGTGCCGGAATGATCGACGTCGAGCTTGCCGGGATCGATGGTCACGGAGCCGGAGCCGGTCGTGATGTCGACGGTGACGCCGCCGTCATCCTTCGGCGTGACGTCGATGCTTCCGCCCTCGCCGGGCGTGACGGAGGCCGTGGTGTCGCCGGGCGTGGCGGTGGTGGTGGAGCTGGAGGACGCGCCGCCGGTGACATTGCCGGAGCCGGTGACGTTTGCCTTGCCGTCGACGTTGACGCGGATGCTGCCCGCCTCTTCGACGGCGGTGTCGACATAGCCGGAGAGCGTGTTCAGCCGGGAGGCGACGCCGCCCGCGCTGCCCTCCGCGTCGGATGCGGCCTTGTCGACGAGGTCGCTCAGCTCGTTCAGCTGGGTCTGGAGCTTTTTCGTGGTCTTGTCATTGAGCTGCATCTCGATGTACGGCTCGACCTGACCGGCCACGCCGCCGACGTCCTTGCGGCCATTGACCGCGCCGGTGTTGACGCAGTCGACAAGCTGGCCGCACGTGCGGCCCACGATGCCGCCGGTGTTGTAGCCGATGTGCGGATAACCGATGGTGGCGGTATTGTGTGCGGCGGAGATCGTCCCCGCGTTGTAGCCCGCGACGCCGCCGGTGTCGGTGGCGATGTTGGCGGTGGACAGCTCGGAGAGCTTCGTGAGGTCGAGCGAGAAGGTGAGGTCGAGATCAGAGAGGTCAATGCCCGGATCGACGCTCTCGATGTTGACGTAGGCCGCGTTTTCGCAGTCCTCGATCACGCCAAGGTTGCAGCCCACGAGTCCGCCGGTGCGGTTCTCACCGTCGACGGTGCCGCCCGTGCGGCAGCCGCGGAGCACGCCGCTGGCCTTGTTTTCGCCGACGAGGCCGCCGGTGGCCCAGCCGCCGGAGACCGTGCCGGTGAAGGAGCAGTTTTCGATTGTGCCATAGTTCTCGCCGACGAGACCGCCGGTCGAGACGGGGTCGCCCGCCGGGGCGACGCTGCCCTCAACGTGCAGATCTTCCACACGGCCCGTGGGCTGGAGCGTGCAGATCAGGCCCGCCGGGGAGAGCGCGTCCGTGACGGTGAGGCCGCGGATCGTGTGGCCCTGACCGTCAAACACGCCGCCAAACGTGGCGATGGGGGAGAAGGTCAGTCCTGTGAGGTCGAGATCGGCCTCAAGCACGACGTGTTTCTCCCGCGACCAGGCGTCGAGCGTGCAGCTCGCCGCGAGGGCGATCAAATCGTCCTCGGTGGAAATGGAGATGATCTCCATCTCGGCCTCTTCAGCCTTCGGGGCGGCGGCTTCCGTGGTTTCGGCGGCTTCGGTGTCCGCTGCTTCGTCCTCCGCCGCGCCGAGGACGGGCAGGATCGTAAAGCTCACGAGCGTGAGCGCCGCGAGCAGCGCCGCAAGCAGGCGGCGGAGCGGGTTATTTTGTTTCATCATCGTCCGCCTCCTCATCATTTGCTGAACCGGATACCAGATTGAGATCGATGTCGCCCTCGACGACGGCGTGTACCGCGCCGCGGATCGTGCCGTTGATGCGGCCGGACACCATGCCGTTGACATAGGTGCGGCCATTGGCGGTTTTATGTCCGCCGACCGCGACGGACGGCACGGAGAAGGACGTCTTGTCGACGATGCCGCTGCCGATGAGCAGGATCTGCGGCAGGACGAACATGACGAGGAACATCGAGATGACTGTGCCGCGCCCGAGGCTCTCGCCGATGCCGGCGATGACCGGCTCGGACGTCATGCTGCCGATCAAAAAGCCGCAGACGGAGAGGATGGAGCCGGAGGTCAGGATCGTCGGGAAGGCAAAGTTCAGCGTCTCGACGATGGCGTCGCGGTGGTGCATCTTGCCCTTCAGCTCCTGATAGCGCGTGGCGATGACGATGGCATAGTCGATGTTCGCGCCCATCTGGATGGAGCTGACGATCAGATAGCCGAGGAAGAACAGGTATTTGCCCGTGATCGTCGGGATGGAGAAGTTGATCCAGATACTGCCTTGAATGACCAGAATGAGCAGCAGCGGCATCCCCGCGGATTTGAACGTGAACAGCAGGACGACGAGCACGATGAGCACCGAGACGATGCTGACGACCGTGTTGTCGACGGCGAAGGACTTTTCAAAGTCGTATTCGTTCGTGCTGTCGCCCGCGATGTAGACCGGACCGTCTGGATAATATTTCTCGGCGATCTCGTGCATGAGGTCGGTGAACTGATACGTCTCGTCGCCGCTGACGGGCAGGTTCAGATAGACGAGCATCCGGCTGAAGTCCTCACTCTGGAGCTGGTTCTTCGCGCTGGTCATCTGCACCTTCGCGTCGTTCAGCATCGCGGTCTGCTCGTCCGAGAGCGTGACGAGGCCGGAATCGATCTGATCGCAGGCGTAGAGCAGAATGTCGATGAGCGGGACTTGATAATTGGAGAGGTTCCCGGCCAGCTGGCCGTAATTCTCCTGATTGGCGGCATAGGCCGCGTAGACCACCTCGGCCACCTCATAGTCCAGCCCGGCCAGCTCTGCGAACTGCCGCGGCGTGAGCTTGTCGGCCAGCATATAGCCATCCATGGCCTCGATGTTCGTCAGGCCCATCGAAGAGTCGACCTCATCATAGGTGGAAAGCTCTTCGAGGATGGCGCGTTCCTTGTCATAATCCCCGGCGGGCACGACGAGGGCGACCATGTTCGTGGAGGGGAAGGTGTCTTCGATCATGTTCTCCGCGATCTGCGTCTCGTTGAGCTTCGGCGTGGTGAGCAGGCTGTAACCGTAGGCATACGGGCAGTCCGACGAGAGCTTGAAGCCGAAGACGACGAAGATCAAAAAGATGGCGGGCACAAAGAAGCGCGTCGCATAGTCGTATTTGCCGATGAAGGAGACCTTCGGGACGAAGCTGCGGTGCGCGGTGCGGTCGATGAGCGGGCCGAAGAGCATCAGCAGCCCCGGCATCACGAGGAACGCCGACAGCAGCGCGAAGGCGATGGACTTAATGAGGCAGATGGCCATGTCCGGGCCGAGCTTGAACTGCATGAACAGCATCGCGACCATGCCGCCAACCGTGGTGAGGCAGCTCGCGCCGATCTCCGGGATGGACTTGCTGAGCGCGGCGATGACCGCCTCGCGGATGGGGAAGAGGCGGTGCTCCTCCTTGAAGTGGTTGCAGAAGATGATCGCGTAGTCGATGGAGAGGGCAAGCTGTAAGATGCTCGTGACGGAGTTGGACACGAAGGAGATCTTGCCGAGCAGATAGTTCGTGCCCTGATTGACGACGAGCGCGACCACGAACGTCAGGATCAGAACAGGGACTTCGCCATACGTCTCGGATGTGAGCAGCAGCACCACGACGATGACGACGGCAACATAGATCATGATGATGTTGATCTCATGGTCGATCGTCTCTTCCTGCGTGTTGCCGAGGTCGGTGGAGACGTAGACGTCATAGGACGCAAGCGCCTCTTTCACGGCGTCGAGGCTCGTGAGGCAGGCGTCGTCGTCCTCGGAATAGTCGAAGGTGACGGAATAGAGGGCGGAGAGGTTTTTATAATGATCCTCTGTCTCGTCATAGTCGACCATCTGGACGCCGCGGATGGACTTGATCGTGTCGTTCAGCGCGGCGGCCTCGTCCAGCGTGATGTTCGCGACCATGATCTTCGCCGTGCCGTAGGTGATGAACTGTTCGTCCATGACGTTCAGCGCCTGCTTTGTTTCGGAATCCTCCGGCAGGTAGTAGGTGAGGTCGCTCTCGACCTCGACCCAGTTGCGCGAGAAGGCCGAGAAGATCAGCAGGATGATGGTGATGAGGAAGATGAGGCTGCGTTTGTCAACGATGAAGGCCGACACCTTCTCCATAAAGGAAGCGCCGGAGCCTTCGGCAGTCTGATTCATAGGAAGATCCTCCTTTCAAGGCTGGGTTGTGCGTGGGGTCAGTCGTCGACCAGTTCATAATCCTCGCCGTCGTCTCCGGGACGGGCGGCGCGGATCACGCGGACGGCGGCGAGAATGGTGCTGATGTTCATCACGCCGTCGACCATCAGCGAGATGCCGAGCAGCTGCGTGAGAACCTGCGTGCCCTCGCTGGGATGGAACAGCAGGACGACGCCGAGAATGGCCGTCGCGATGGCGGAGACGAGGATGAGCCACCACGCGCGGATGCCGAACGGCCGCGCATCGAGCGCGATGCGCACACGGGTCAACCCGTCGGCCAGCAGCATCAGTCCGAACACAATGCCAAAGAAGGCCATCGTGTGCGCCGGACGGAGAAGCAGCAGCAGACCCAGCGCCAGATAGAGGATGCCGAAGACGAGATCAGACTCGAAGACGAGCTGGTAGGGGTCTTTGGAGAAGAAGCCCGCGAGCTTGACTGCGCCGAACACCAGAAACAGGATGCCGAGCAGCACAGCAAGAATGGGGTAGAAGGTGTCGGAAAAGAACGCCAGCCCCACGCCAGCCAGGATCAGCAGCGCGGAGAGGAGGAGATAGCCGGTTTTTGCGATTTTCAACAGAGAACGCATAGAAATTGCCTCCAGTCAGATCGGATTATCATTGTGGCAACAGTATAGCACAAAGGGCGGAAAAGAAGAAGTGGTCAAATGCCGAAAATTGTGGCGCGGCCGGCCGCTTTTCCTTTGCGCTTTTGCGGGAAATATGCTAAACTGAGGGAGAAATGAGGTGAGCGCATGGCGGGTTCGACGCAGCGGGTCATCCGGAAGACGTTTATGGAGCTTCTGGAGGAGCGGCCCCTGAATGAGATCACGGTAAAGCTGATCGTGGAGCGGTGCGGCATCAACCGGAAAACGTTCTATAACCACTATCGCGACATCCCCGATCTGATGGAGAAGATCCTGACCGACGAGGTGGACGCGATCATGGCGCGGTATACGCAGGTGGATTCCATCGAAGAGTGTTTGGGCCACGCGATCGAGTTTGCCTTGCAGCATAAGCGCGCCGCCCTGCACATCTACCGCTCGGTCGGGCGGGACGTCTACGTGGAGAGTACGCTGAAGCTCTGCGACTATCTGGTGCGGACGTATCTGGCGAAGGTCGACGGCGCGGCGGAGATGGACGCGGAGGATTATGAAATTCTCGTGCGGCTGTATCGTGGGCAGCTGTTCGGCCTGATTACGGAGTGGATGATGCAGGGGATGCAGAGTGATATTTTGCAGAATTTTCACCGCGTCTGCGCGCTGCGCAGCGGCATGACGGAAGAACTGATCCGCCGCGCCAATCTCCGCCCCTAGCCCGGCCGCCGAGGACGCCGCAGGAAGGCAAGCGCTGATAGAAAAATCCCGAACAACTGACGTTGTCCGGGATTTTGTATGCAGGTTGAGATTTGAAAGAATGATCAGCGCTTGCTGAACTGCGGCGCGCGGCGAGCTGCCTTCAAGCCGTACTTCTTTCTTTCCTTCATTCTCGGGTCGCGGGTCAGGAAGCCGGCGGCTTTCAGCGCGGCGCGGAACTCGGGGTTGACGTCCAGCAGAGCGCGGGAAACGCCGTGACGGATGGCGCCGGCCTGGCCGGTGACGCCGCCGCCTTCGACGGTGCAGACAAGGTCGACCTTGCCGAGCATGTCGGTGGTGGCCAGCGGCTGACGGACGACCATCTTCAGCGTGTCGAGGCCGAAGTAATCGTCGATGTCACGACCGTTGATGGTGATGGAGCCGGTGCCGCCCTGATAGACGCGGACACGGGCGACGGAGGACTTACGACGGCCGGTGCCGTACTGATACTGTCTCTTGCTCTCGTACATAGTCTGTTACCTCCTGATTAGTCCAAAGTCCATGCTTCGGGCTTCTGTGCGGCGTTGTTGTGCTCGGCGCCCTTGTAGAGCTTCAGGCGGGTGAGCGCGGCGCGGCCGATGCTGTTCTTGGGCAGCATACCCTTGACAGCCAGCTCCATGGCGAACTCGGGACGCTCCGCCATGAGCGTGCGGTACTTGACGTCCTTGAGGTTGCCGATCCAGCCGGTGTGATGATAGTAGTGCTTGTTGTCGAGCTTCTTGCCGGTGAGAACGGCCTTGTCAACATTCACGATGATGACGAAATCGCCGCAGTCCACGTTCGGGGTGAAGTCAACCTTGTGCTTGCCGCGAAGGAGCTTCGCAGCGGTCGCAGCGACGCGGCCCATGGGCTTGCCGGCTGCATCGAGAACGTACCATTTTCTCTGGACGGCCTCTTTCTTCAGCATAGTGGTCATGATTGTTTCCTCCATAAAATGATGGAAAGCGAACTTTCCAAGCAAATATTTGACAAAGTCGCCACGCGCGGGTACAATAGACCTCGCAAACGCGCTTCCTCTTTATATCACACAAAAAAAGTTCTGTCAACAACTTTTTGATGATTTTTCATCCGAAGCGGGAAGAACTCTTGAATTCTTCAAAAAGCTCTGAAATACGCGAG
>ENA-OVGB01003170-OVGB01003170.1-human-gut-metagenome-genome-assembly--contig:-NODE-3170-length-10450-cov-5.049639_pt1 | contig 10450 bp, 6 predicted proteins | sample MGYA00237767_ERZ505413 | MGnify/ENA primary metagenome ERZ505413 (study PRJEB26158, sample SAMN06016410) | human gut metagenome | biome: human gut; feature: ankylosing spondylitis patient; material...
TTCCAGTCACCCACACACAGGAGGAACTGGAACAGAAAATAAGAAAAACACTGAAAATCGGAAAACACGATCTGCAGGAAATTGAGCTCTTACGCCGCTCAATTGATGCCAGAAAGAAATCCGAATTAAAATACGTTTATCAGCTTGATGTAAAAGTAAAAGATGAGAACGCCGTACTGCGGAAGGCGAAAAATAACCAGATCGTAAAAGCGGAGAAAAAGCCATATGTGTTCCCAAAATCCGGAGAACAGACTCTTGTTCACCGGCCGGTTATTATCGGAAGCGGTCCGGCAGGTTTGTTTGCAGGTCTTTTTCTTGCGAGAGAGGGCTATCGACCGATCATTCTGGAACGTGGTATGGCAGTTGATGAACGAACAGCCTGTGTAAATGGATACTGGAAAAAGGAACATCCGTTAAATCCAAACTGTAATGTTCAGTTTGGTGAAGGAGGGGCCGGAACATTTTCTGACGGTAAATTGAATACCGTAATTAAGGATAAATCAGGAAGAAGGACTGCGGTTCTTAAGACATTTGTCGAATTTGGTGCAGATCCGTCAATCCTATATGTGAATAAGCCTCATATCGGTACAGATGTGTTATTGACTGTAGTCAAGAATATTAGAAATGAGATTATAAGGCTAGGTGGAGAGGTGCGATTTGAGCAGCTTGTAACAGATATAGAAGTGATAAATCCTGAGACAACGCTCTTACATATAAAGAAGCTTTTGAAACCGGAAGAAACATATGAATTAAAAAGCAATGCGGTGATACTTGCGATTGGTCACAGTGCAAGAGATACCTTTGAAATGCTCTATAAGCGTGGAATTCCGATGGAACAGAAGCCGTTTGCAATGGGACTCCGAATCGAACATCCAAGAACCTTTATTAATGAAGCACAATATGGATATCATCCCGATTATGAAGATTTACTGCCGACAGCAGATTATAAGCTGGTGCATCAGGCAGCAAACGGACGGGCGGTCTACTCCTTCTGTATGTGCCCCGGTGGTTACGTTGTAAATGCATCCTCAGAATCCGGAAGGATATGTGTCAATGGTATGAGCTACAGTGACCGGAAAGCGGATAATTCAAACAGTGCGATCGTTGTGAATGTTACGCCGGAAGATTATCCGGGAGATCATCCGCTTGCCGGTATGTATTTTCAGAGAGAGCTTGAAGAAAAGGCGTATCAGGCAGGAAAAGGAGCAGTTCCGGTACAACGTTTCGGTGATTTTAGAATGAACAGAATGTCTGAAATAGCCGGCAAGATCAAGCCTTGCATAAAGGGAGCTTATACGTTTTCCAACCTGAATTGTTGTTTGCCAGAGTATATCAGAGATGCTATAATAGATGGTGTTTTGTCATTTGACCGGGTGATATCCGGTTTTGCAGATGATGATGCAATATTAAGCGGCGTGGAAGCAAGAACATCTTCGCCGATAAAGATACTACGCGATGCAGATCTGACATCTGCACATACTTGTATTTATCCATGTGGAGAAGGTGCAGGTTACGCGGGAGGTATAACATCCGCAGCCGTTGACGGAATAAAAGTTTTTGAGGCGGTTATGTCGAAATTTATGATACCGGAAGCATCAACCGGAAATCAGAGAATGTGAGGTTTCAGATATAAAATGGAAGATCGTTTATACTTAAAAAATAAAAAAAGAATCGTGATCAAGATTGGTTCATCTTCATTAATCCATGAGGAGACGGGTGGGCTTGATTACATAAAACTTGAAAAACTGGTACGGATCATCAGTGATCTGAAAAATCAGGATAAGGATGTTGTATTGGTATCCTCCGGTGCGATCGGTGTTGGTTCGAAGTCGTTAGGGCTTCAGAAAAAACCAAAGACAACATCACTCAGACAGGCATGTGCAGCAGTTGGACAAGGACAGCTCATGATGGTATACCAGCGCCTGTTCTATGAATATCACCAGATCGCAGCTCAGGTTCTTCTGACGTTTGATGTAATCACATCTCAGGAAAGAAGACATAACGCTGTAAATACTTTTAATGAATTATTACAAATGGATGTTATTCCTGTAGTTAATGAGAATGATACAGTTGCAATTGAAGAAGTGGATATAAACTTTGGAGATAATGATACCCTTTCCGCTATCGTAGCCAACATGATCAATGCTGATCTTTTATTATTATTGACAGATATTGATGGCTTGTACACGGACGATCCAAAAAATAATCCGGATGCAACATTGATCCCTGTCGTAGAACGCATCGACGATAAGATCAAAGCAATGGCAAAGGGCGCCGGCTCCGGATATGGAACCGGTGGTATGACGACAAAGATTTCTGCGGCGAAGATTGCTGCAAATTCAGGAGCAGATATGCTTATTTTATCAGGAGATGATATAGGAAATCTCGGTCGGGCATTAAATGGCGAATCTGTCGGAACCTTATTTAAAGCATATAAAGAGCCGAATTTTGATGTCGTAAGATACATTACACATAAGGAATATCTGCAGTAGCAATGGATATAGTGTGTACCATCGTATCATATATAAGATGGGTCTGATCAAACAGAAGCAGTATCCGATTCCGAAATAACAGAAATGAACAGGTGAATAAGAATGGACGAAAAAAAGATTGCAAGAATCAATGAATTATATAAGAAATCCAAGACTCCGGCAGGACTTACGTCGGCTGAAAAGGAAGAACAGAAAAATCTCAGACAGGAATACATTTTTGCCATGAAACAGAATCTGAGAAGTGTATTAAATAACATTGATATCAAAGAACCGGATGGTAGTATTACCAGGCTAGAAGATATCGATCCAACAAAAAAAGTATGATGGAACAGACAAAAGCAGAACTAAGAAAACAATATAAACAAAAGCGGCGTGCCTTAACACCGGAGCAGGTGACCGTTGCTTCAGCGCAGATCAGGAAGCAATTTCTGAATTCACATGAATATAAAGATTGCAATCATCTGCTGATCTATGTCAGTCAGGATAATGAAGTGGATACAGTCGAGATTATAAAGCAGGCACTTACAGATGACAAAGTCGTTGCTGTGCCAAAGGTATACGGAGATCATATGCATTTTCATCGGATCCATGGAATGAGCGATCTAAAGGTAGGTGCGTATGGCATCTTAGAGCCTGCCGGCTGTGAGATGCTTCATCCGACGGAAGGAATTCTGATCGTCCCGGGAATTGTATTTGATAAAAACGGACATCGGATCGGATATGGCGGTGGATATTATGACCGTTATATGAAGCTTCATCCGGAACTTACTGCGGTTGCATTTGCCTATGATTATCAGGTGTTGCCGGAGATTTCATGCGAATCATTTGACGAAAGACCGGATCAGCTTCTGACTCCGTCAGAGATATACAGCTTTATGGAGAACAATAAATATGATTAATGAAATAGATAAAAAAATAGATAAAATTGATATAACAGAACCTTGTCCTGCCGAAGAACCATTTCGGCAATATTATTTTATAAAAAAAGCAAGGGGGTATTACCGGGAGCTTGCGAAAAAAGCAGGAAGAAACCTGACCTGTTCGATCCAGACCTATGGATGTCAGATGAATGTAAGAGACTCCGAGAAGCTGACCGGTATTCTGGAAGAAATCGGATATACAAGCAGTGATTCTGAGGATGCAGACCTTGTTATATATAATACCTGCACAGTCCGTGAGAATGCGAATCGAAAAGTCTACGGACATCTTGGAATCATGAAACATGACAAAGAGACACAGCCAGATAAGATGATCGGGCTTTGCGGATGTATGATGCAGGAACCGGATGTTGTAGCTACAATTCAAAAGAAATATCGATTTGTAGATATGGTATTTGGCACGCATAATGTATTTAAACTGGCTGAAATCTACTGCAACCGTATCGAAGCCGGCGGACAGGTAGTGGATATCTGGAAGGATACTAATCTTGTTGTGGAAGATCTTCCGGTTAAGAAAGAATTCCCATTTAAGTCCGGTGTCAATATTATGTTCGGATGTAATAATTTCTGTACATATTGTATCGTGCCATATGTTAGAGGCAGAGAACGCAGCAGACAACCGGAGGACATCATAAGAGAGGTTAAGCGGCTTTCAGAGGAGGGTGTAAAAGAGATCATGCTCCTTGGTCAGAATGTGAATTCTTATGGAAAGACGTTAGAAGAACCGATGACATTTGCCGAATTATTGCAGAAGGTGACAGAAGTTGATGGAATTGAACGTGTTCGTTTTATGACCTCCCATCCAAAGGATCTGTCCGATGAATTGATCGATGTGATCGCGGCAAATGAAAAGATCTGCCGTCACATCCATCTTCCGATGCAATCCGGCTCATCCAGGATATTAAATCAGATGAATCGTCGCTATACAAAGGAATCCTATCTGGAATTAGTAGACAAGATCCGCAGACAGATTCCTGAAATATCACTTACAACCGATATTATTGTCGGTTTTCCCGGAGAAACAGAAGAAGATTTCTTAGAGACAATGGATGTAGTGAATCGGGTAAGGTTTGATACAGCATTTACATTTATATACTCCAAGCGTACCGGAACACCGGCAGCAACATTTGAGGATCATGCAACAAAGGAAGAGATCCAGAACCGGTTTGATCGCCTGATCAAGCGAGTATCAGAGATCAGCGGTGAGGAGATCTGCCGTTATAAAGGGCAGGTCATGCCTGTACTGATTGAAAGCGTCAGCGAACAGAATCAGGAACTCTTAACCGGTCGTCTGTCAAATAATATTCTGGTACATTTTAAAGGTGATCCGTCTATGATCGGCGAGATCCGGGATGTTTCGCTGGATGAATGTAAAGGCTTTTATTATATGGGAAATCTTGTATAAACCGAATTTATAGAATAGGGGTAAAAAACAGTGGCAGCTTTAACACCAATGATGCAGCAGTATATGGAAGTGAAGAATCAGTACAAGGACTGTATATTATTTTACAGACTTGGTGATTTCTATGAAATGTTTTTTGATGATGCCCTGACCGCATCCAAAGTTCTTGAGATCACTTTGACCGGAAGGGACTGCGGACAGCCGGAACGTGCACCGATGTGCGGCGTTCCATATCATGCCTGTGATGTCTACCTGAATAAGCTGATCGAGAATGGTTTTAAGGTAGCGATCTGTGAACAGGTTGAAGATCCAAAGCTTGCAAAAGGCATAGTTAAACGTGAGGTTATCCGGGTGGTAACACCGGGTACCAATATGTCAAATGCAATTCTTGATGAAACAAGAAATAATTATCTGATGAGTATTGTTGAAAACGATGGTGCATTCGGAATTTCACTGGTAGATATCACGACCGGTGAGTTTAAGACAGCGAGAGTTCCATCCTTATCAAAGCTTACGGATGAGATCAACAAATATTCTCCTGCCGAGATCATCGGCAATCATTCTTTCATGAATTGTGATCTGGATTTCATTTATCTTAGGGAGAAAATGAAAATTTCCATTTCTGAAGCGCCGGAGCATTATTTCAATCAAATGCTCTGTGAAGATGCAATTATGAGGCAGTTCGGAGTTAATAATATGGACGGACTTGGACTGAAGGATTTCCCTGACTGTATTTTATCCTCCGGAGTTCTGCTTCAGTATCTGCATGAGACACAGAAGAATTCCCTTGCACATATCAATCATATCGTGCTGTATTCCATCGACGATTTCATGATTCTTGATTCCGCAACCAGAAGAAATCTGGAGCTTTGTGAGACACTTCGTGACAAACAGAAACGAGGTTCTTTGTTATGGGTATTGGATAAAACCAAGACAGCAATGGGTGCGAGAATGCTTCGAAGCATGATCGAGCAGCCTTTAATATATAAAAAGGATATCGAAGCAAGACTTGATGCAGTAGATCAGTTAAATAATGATATGATCAATCGTGATGAGATGCGGGAATATCTGAACCCGATCTATGATCTGGAACGACTGATGACAAGGATTTCCCTACGATCCGCAAATCCACGCGATATGATCGCATTTAAGACATCCCTTTCATATCTGCCGTATATCAGACAGCTTTTACAGATCTATCCGGATGGGCTTCTTGCAGATATTTATGAGAAAATGGATGAATTACAGGATATTTATGACCTGTTAGAGCGTTCAATCAACGACGATCCTCCGATACTGATTCGAGAAGGCGGTATTTTCAAGGATGGTTATCTGGAAGAAATCGATACTTTAAAATCGGCAAAGACAGATGGCAAGACATGGCTTGCAGAATTGGAGGAACGGGAAAAGCAGAAGACAGGAATAAAGAATCTTCGCATCAAGTTCAATAAAGTATTTGGCTATTATTTTGAGGTGACTAATTCCTATAAGGATCTGGTACCTGAATATTTTATAAGAAAACAGACACTTGCAAATTCAGAACGATATACAACAGAAGAATTGGACAATCTTGCAGGTTCGATTCTTGGTTCTGAAGATAAATTATATGCACTGGAATATGAAACCTATGTTGCACTCAGAGATAAGATTGCGGGTGAGATCCTGCGTGTGCAGAATACAGCAAGACAGATTGCTTTATTAGACTGTCTCTGTTCGCTGTCATATGTGGCATCTGCCAATCAGTTTGTTCGTCCGGAGATTAACGAAGATGGTGTAATTGATATCAAAGAAGGTCGCCATCCTGTCGTTGAGAAGATGATGAACAACGGGATGTTCATATCAAATGACACCTATCTGAATAATTTTGAGAGCCGAATATCGATCATAACCGGACCGAATATGGCTGGTAAATCCACCTATATGCGTCAGACGGCACTGATCGTTTTAATGGCGCAGATCGGAAGCTTTGTTCCTGCTGCTTCAGCAAATATCGGTATCTGTGACCGTATCTTCACCAGAGTAGGGGCATCCGATGATCTTGCAAGCGGGCAAAGCACTTTCATGGTAGAGATGAGTGAGGTCGCAAATATTCTTCGAAATGCCACGAAGAACAGTCTGCTGATCTTAGATGAGATCGGACGAGGAACCAGTACATATGACGGACTTAGTATTGCATGGGCAGTTGTGGAATATATTAGTAACAGTGAACTGCTTGGAGCAAAAACGTTATTTGCCACCCACTATCATGAACTGACAGAATTAGAGGGTAAGTTATCCTCTGTAAACAACTACTGTATAGCAGTAAAAGAAGACGGTGATGATATCGTATTCTTACGAAAGATCGTAAAAGGCGGAGCGGATCGAAGCTATGGTATTCAGGTAGCCAAGCTTGCCGGAGTACCGGATATCGTGATCAATCGTGCAAATGAGATCTGCAACCAGCTTATCGATACGGATATAACGACGAAATTAAAAGATATCAAGATAACAAATGATTTTCATAAAAGTGCTTCCGATACCCAGATGTCATTTCTGGCAAATCCGGAAGAGAGTGCCATTCTGGAGGAGATCAAGAATGCAGATCTGTCCAACATGACACCGATGAAAGCATTGTTATATCTGAATGAATTACAGGAGCGAATCCGTTAAGGAGAACCTATGATAAAATTACTGGATCAATATACAATTGATAAGATCGCAGCCGGTGAAGTGATCGAACGTCCCGGCTCGGTTATAAAAGAATTAGTGGAGAATTCCATCGATGCGGGTGCAACTGCGATCACCATCGAGATCAAAGAAGGCGGTATGAGCTTTATCCGTATCACAGACAATGGATGTGGTATCTCAAAGGAGGAAGTTCCGGTTGCCTTCCTTCGTCATGCAACCAGTAAGCTTCAGACGGCGGATGATCTGTTAAAGATCGCATCCTTAGGCTTCCGTGGCGAGGCGTTATCTAGTATAGCCGCAGTTGCCCAGGTAGAGCTGATCACCAAGCAGGAAGATGCGCTTACCGGAACCAGATACCAGATCCACGGCGGAAAAGAGATCTCAAATGAGGAAATCGGCGCACCGCTTGGTACAACGATTGTTGTAAGAAATCTGTTTTATAATACACCTGCCAGAAAGAAATTCATGAAGACGCCTGCAACAGAGGGCTCGTATATCTACGATCTTGTCTGTCGTATGGCAATGTCACATCCGGATGTTTCATTTAAGTTTATTATGAATGGAACAGATAAGCTATTTACATCCGGCAACGGCAGACTAAAAGAGATCATCTATCATATATATGGTAGAGATATTACGAATAACCTTCTGGAAATCCATGCAGCAAATGATCAGGTAAAGATCACAGGATATCTTGCAAAACCGAGTATATCCAGAGGTAACCGTTCATTTGAAGATTATTATGTAAACCAAAGGTATATAAAGAGCAATATATTAACAAAGGCAATCGAAGATGCATATCGTACCTTTGTTATGGTTCATAAATTTCCATTTACAGTTATCAATTTTGAGATTGATCCATCTCTGATCGATGTAAATATCCATCCTGCAAAACGGGAATTGAAGTTCATAAATGAACCGGATATGTATGATTTTACTTATATCAGTGTCAGAAAGGCGCTGTTATTTAAAGAACTTATCCCGACTGTTACACCGGGAAAGGATAAGCGACCGGAGACACTGGCAGAACGAAAGGTGGAGAAGCGCCCGGAGCCATTCGAAACAAACCGGAGGGCCACAGAGCTTCCTCCGCAGCCGGCAAAGCCAGCGCAGCAGGAAAAGCCAGGCATGCCAATGCAACCGGCAAATTCAGGTATATCTGCTCAACCAACGCCGACACCATCTGTAACGATGGAAAACAGAAGCAGCTCGCCGGTTGAAATCCAATATTTGAAAGAAGATAATCAGTCTGGTAAAAATATCACATATAATATGGTTGCTGAAAATATTGTTCCGTATTTGACACAACCGGAAAAGACAGCATTAAATTCTGCTGAAACGAGTGTACAGACTAACGAAACATCAGAACAGAAGAAACAGGAACCGATCACATCGGAAGCTAAGATTAAATACGAGCAGATGGATATGTTTGAAGATAAATTCCTGACACCGGAAGCTAAAAAAAAGCACCGGATCATCGGGCAGTTATTTAAGACATACTGGCTGATCGAGTACGAAGATAAGTTCTTTATCATGGATCAGCATGCCGCACATGAAAAGGTAAAATTTGAGGAATTAATGGCAAACTATAAGAATAAGACTGTCATTCCTCAGTATCTGATGCCACCTGCGATCGTATCCTTGAGCGGAACAGAATCAGAGTTCTTACGGGAAAATCTGGAATTTTTCCAGAATCTGGGATTTCAGATCGAAGGTTTCGGCGGAAAAGAATACAAGCTGTCAGCCGTCCCGGCAAATCTGTTCGGATTAGACGGCAGAGAATTATTTCTGGAATTTATCGGAGAGTTATCCGAAAACGGACAGAAGCAGACGATTGATACATTTATCAGTAAACTTTCCACAATGGCGTGTAAAGCTGCGATAAAGGGGAATACTTCCATTAGCTTTAAGGAAGCAGACATCCTGATCGACCAGTTGATGAAGCTTGAAAATCCATATACCTGTCCGCATGGCAGACCAACCCTGATCTCCATGACAGAAACAGAACTGGAAAAGAAATTCAAACGAATTGTTTAGTAATTAAACTTATATAGAAACGGAGCAGCAAATGAAGCCTCTTGTTATATTAACCGGACCGACAGCCGTAGGTAAAACAAATCTGTCGATCGGTCTTGCAAAAAGAATAAACGGTGAGATCATTTCTGCAGATTCCATGCAGGTTTATAAATATATGGATATCGGTTCAGCCAAGATTATGCCAGAAGAAATGCAGGGAGTCCCTCACTATCTTGTGGATGCGCTGATGCCAGATGAGGAATTTCATATTGTGCGTTTCCAGCAAATGGCAAAGGAAGCCATGGAAAAGATTTACGCCAACGGGCATATTCCAATCCTGGTGGGCGGTACGGGATTTTATATTCAGGCAGTGACCAGGGATATCGATTTTACCCAGGCAGAACAGGATGACGGATACCGGGCCAGCCTGGAAGCCCTTGCCCAGGAAAAGGGAGTGGCTTATCTTCACCAGATGCTGGCCAAGGTGGATCCTAAAAGTGCGGAGGAAATTCATGAGAATAATGTGAAGCGTGTGATCCGCGCCCTGGAGTTTTATCACCAAAACGGCAGCCCGATTTCCGCTCACAATGAAGAACAGCAGGAAAGGGTCAGCCCGTATAATCTTGCCTATTTCGTGCTGAACGCGCCCAGGGAACTGCTTTATCAGCGGATTGATAAACGGGTGGATGAGATGCTGGCTGGAGGTCTTGTAAAGGAAGTGGAGGCTTTGAAGAGCATGGGCTATCACAGAGGGATGGTTTCCATGCAGGGGCTTGGATATAAAGAGATTCTGGCTTATCTGGACAGAGAAATGCCCCTGGAAGAAGCCGTGCGCATCCTGAAGCGCGACACCAGACACTTCGCCAAGCGCCAGCTTACCTGGTTTAAGAGGGAAAAAGAAGTCACCTGGGTGGATAAGAGTGAATTCACATCAG
>ENA-OVGB01003171-OVGB01003171.1-human-gut-metagenome-genome-assembly--contig:-NODE-3171-length-10446-cov-2.569531_pt1 | contig 10446 bp, 10 predicted proteins | sample MGYA00237767_ERZ505413 | MGnify/ENA primary metagenome ERZ505413 (study PRJEB26158, sample SAMN06016410) | human gut metagenome | biome: human gut; feature: ankylosing spondylitis patient; material...
AAGATCAGAATGATATAAAAGGCAGAGATCAGTCGTACGGAGGCTTTTTGTTCGGATGAGATCGTTTTCAGATGAACAAAGATCCGGTCGAACCAGAATGTTAAAAATACAGAACATACTAAAAATACCATCAACAAAATATCTTGATATTTATTCCAGAAATAAGTCGCCTGAGGGATCCTTTCGTCGAGAACATAATAAAGAGAAAGGAAGATCAGTACGGAGGTGCTTGAAAATACCATTTCATAAAAGCTTTCGATCCAGCTGATAACTTTTGTTTTATGTGTTTGTTCAATTTGTGCAAGTTCAGCTTCTGTTGGATTTTCAATATTGATCTTATAATGTTTTTGAAGCTTTGCGGTAAGTAAAACGATGGCAAGGACAACAATCAGGCCGATCAAAGAAACAGCCATGAAGCTGCCGGCATTTTGTGCATTAAAATAATGTGTAACATAATATTGTGATTGTGACATATATAACCCCTTTAAACTAAAATAATGACATGAAAATCAAATAATCTCACTAAACACATATTTTAACACCTTTTTATATAAATTCAATGGATACTATATTTCATCATAAAAACTTAAGAAAGTTTTTTGAACAACAGAAAGGCAGTGGATTTGTGTGAGAAATTTATCTATAGACTTGTGAGCAGAGACTGGACAATGTTATAATATAAATAGCACATTTTTTGAAAGTGGTGAGAGAAGATTGAAGAAATCAGTAAGGATCGTAGCAATGATATTTGCCATTTTTGCTATATTGATAGCGGTAGAAATTATCATATCTTATAAATGTCTGACTGTTACGGATTACAAGATTAAGTCTGATAAGATCAAGGAAACGACCAAGATCGTATTAATATCGGATCTTCATAATAGTCAGTTTGGAAGCAAGAATAAGCGCTTAGTGGATAAAATTCAAAAACAAGATCCAGATCTTATCTTGATGGATGGAGATATGTTGAATGAAGATGGGAAGAATGCACAGACAGCAGTAGAACTTATAAGTGCATTGAAAAAAACAGCACCAGTATATTACGCATTGGGGAATCATGAGATTGCGTATAGACAGCGTAGGGATAAGAATCTATATCAGAAGTTACAGAAAGCAGGTGCGAAGGTTGTAGAGAAAGAATATGAGGATATAAAGGTAAGAAGCAACAAGATCCGGATCGGAGGCCTTTATGAGTATGCATTTGCAGTAGATGGGGCTGGAAATATGGTTAAGAAAAGTATTCCGTCCAAAGTAAGAGATTTTTTGATGGATTATGAGAACACAGATGCATTTAAGATCATGTTGTCTCACAGACCAGATAGTTTTGTTTTTGGGCAGGCAGCAGATACATGGAAGATCGATCTGGTAGTCAGTGGGCATGTACATGGTGGACAGGTAAGAATTCCAGGTAAAGGAGGTCTTTACGGAGGAGATCAGGGATGGTTTCCTGAATATACGGATGGAATCCATCATTTTAAGACAGTGAATCATATGATTATTACAAGAGGACTTGGAAGTGATAAGGAAAAACTACCAAGATTTCACAATATTCCAGAGATTGTAGTGATCCGACTTGAAAAACGTTAGAACGAAGAGGGTGAGAGTATGAAGAAATATCAGATTGCAGATTTTATTTTTGGAATTCATATGGAAGAATCGTTAGAAATTCCAGAGAATTTTAAAAAATTTGTGATTGATACCGATGAAGAAGTACAAGTGGAATATTTCCTTGAGGTTGTGGATAAATTACCAGAGTTGGATGGGGAATGTGTATCACAAAGAATTGATCTGAAAGTATATAAGAAAGACAATTTGGAATACCGCCGGATGAATTTTATGGGAATGGAAGAATCCTACGGACAATATGAAGAAATTTCACAAGATCAGGTAAAATTGTACTTAAAACGGGAATTTGTGCATATGATAAATGTTGATACAGTCTTTGTATCTCTTTTTGCGATGGAAAAAAGAATGTTGGCAAAGGATGCGATGGTATTGCATTGTTCTGTACTCAAAGTGAAATCAGGAGTGATCTTATTTAGCGGACCAAGTGGAATTGGTAAGTCAACGCAGGCAGGATTGTGGACGAAGTATCGGAAGGCAAGAGTTATCAATGGTGATAGAACTTTATTAAAAAAAGAGAATGGCAGATGGATGTCTCTTGGATGGCCGATCTGTGGTTCTTCAGAGATCTGTTATAATGAAGCTTATCCTGTGAAAGCAGTCATTTTTCTTGGACAAGCAGAGGAGAATGATGGAAGGAGACTTCGTTATTTTGATGCGATCAAGGCAATGATCAGTCAGATCACAGTGAATGGATGGAATCCGCAGTTCGTGGAGAAAATATGGAATCTTACAGAAGATTTCGCGGCTCAGATCCCGGTGTTTGAGTATGGATGTAACATGGAAGAAGCGGCAGTAGATACTTTAGAGAATCTGCTTTTGGATATTTTAGAATAAAGGAGCATGTGAAGATGAACTTAACCAATGTATTTATAGATATATTAAGAAGTGCTATGACGCAGACTTCCTGTGATATGATAGAGGGACTTTCTACACAAGACTGGGAGAAAATCTATGATATTAGTCAGAAACAGCAACTGGCACCGATGATCTATCAGCAGATTTTTTCAAATGAATCATTTCAAAATAGTGATCCAGGGTTTCAGCAGTTCTGGAAGGGAGATACGATCGATCAGGCAGGAAATCAGGCAAGAAAAAGTATTCTGTTTTTGATGTTGTTTGATAAAATGCGCCAGAATGGATTGACCCCATTGATCGTGAAAGGAATTGTTTGCAGAGATCTATATCCGAATCCAGATCTTCGAACATCCAATGATGAAGATCTTTATATCCCAAGAGATCAGTTTGGGAAGATGGATGAATTTTTGCAGGCAGAGGGATTTATGAGAGAAGAACTGATCAAGGATAAAGTTTATCAGGAAGTTCCATATCAGAATCCAAGGAATGGATTATATTTTGAACTGCATATGGATCTGTTTCCTCAGGAATCCGGAGCGTATGGGCATTTTAATCAATTATTTGAAGATGCGTTTGATACTTGTATGGAAACAGATATTCAAGGGAGTAAAGTATTGACGCTGAATCCAAAACAGCATTTTTTATATCTTGTATGCCACAGTCTGAAACATTTTCTTCATAGTGGATTTGGAGTCAGACAGGCATGTGATCTATTATACTTTGCGAAGAAATACCACGATCAGTTAGACTTTCATGAGATCAGGAATATCATGAAAGAATATCATATGGATTCTTTTGCTATGAATGTATTGGATATTGGAGTCTGCTATCTTGGATTTACTTGGGAGGAGCTAGGACTTTCAAAACCGTCTGATGTAGAAATTGACTGCACAGCATTATTGGATGATATGTTAGATGGTGGTATTTTTGGACAAAATGATATGAATCGTGTACATAGTGCAAATATTACGTTGAATGCAGCAGAGAATGAATCAGTCAATGCAGCTTCCGGGATCCTGGCTTCTTTATTTCCAGAGAAGGAATATATCAAGACGAACTATCCATATTCAAGGAACTATCCGTTTTTACTGCCAGTGGCGTATTTACACAGGATATTTAAATACTTAACTCATCGTAACACAGATGCGATCAATACAGGAGAAAAAAGCAGTGCACAGATTGGGATGGAACGTGTCAAATTATTAGAGAAATATAAGATTGTAGAGAAATAAATATAAAAGTGAAAAGAGGTGATTCCTCATGCTGGATCAGGAGAAATTTTTTAACACATACAAAGTACAGGAAGCATTTGAGGATTCTGGACTTTCCTGGGATACGCTTGAGAAGATTTATGAGGATTATACGAGACGTTTACCAGAGATGAAAAAGATTGCAGATCGTTTACAGGATGAGATATCAAAAGTAATAGATTTTCATGTACATTCAATTCATAACCGATGTAAGGATCCAGAGCATTTGATTGAGAAGATCATACGGAAAGTTGGAGTTGAAAAACGTCAGAAATATAAAAATATTAATGAACGGAATTATCTGAGGATCGTGCGTGATCTTATGGGTATCCGAATTTTGATCTTATCAAAAGAAGAATGGCGTACGGTACATGATTTTTTGCTGAAAGTTGATGAAGATTCCAGATATGATATGCATATGGCGGAGATGCCAAGGGCTTATATCCGTTATGGGGATCGTGACATTTTTAATTATACGATTCATAAAGAATATACAGATAAGGGATATCGTTCACAGCATTATATTTTTAAATATGGGAATTATTATTTTGAAGTACAGGTACGAACGATCGCTGAAGAAGTATACGCAGAATTTGACCATTATGTAAAGTACCCATATCGTGAGAATAATCATTTTCTAAAGCGGTATACAAGTGTTGTGGCAGAATTGTTGAATTCTGTGGATGAGATCATTTCGACATGTTTTCAGTTTGGAGAAGCAGGCTGGCTTGACATTGAGAAATATTTTGCACAAGACAGCTACAGTGACTTGCAGAGAATGTCGAAAGAACCGCATAAGAGAGAACAAGAACAGATTCCAAGAGCCAATGACGGAGTGATCGATGCTCAAAGTTATATGAATCGGATGATCTTAAGAAAGGGATAAACCAGATGGAGAGATATGACGACGGATTCGCAGAAGAAAGACAACGGATCGAACGATTAGTAGAGGAGATCATTGCTGGAGAACATAAGATTGATAAACTGCCGAATTCTTCCGCAGGATTTAGTGGAGCTGCACAGGCAGAATATTTTTCGAAGGCAAGATATCATTTAGAATCGGATGTAAGTAATCTGATCGTGAATCATAAACAGCAACTGGATGAATTACAATTGTTAAAGATGATAAAGGGGCAAGAATGATAGAACACAATTTATTTGAGATGGAAAATTACAGAGAGCTGATCGATGAGGTCGGTGTCGATAAATTCCGTGAACGGTTTGAGGAACTGCAGAAGACAGCGATGGAATTTATTGAAATGGCAGGATTTTCTGAGACATCTTACTGCAATGAAAGAATTTTAATGCAGGTGATCCTTGATTATTTTATGGATGTGATGCGGTTAAAGGAATTTCATAGTATTGAGAGGATCCGCACAGAGAAGCTGTTTGCATACACGATTTCTTGGATCGTTCGGAGAAAACCAATTCAGTTTCGGGATTATTCCGAAGAAGAGAGAGATATTTTTATCAATGAACGTTTTGCTGCATATCTGCTCATCAATGAATGTCTGATGTGTGGAACGAAACATTTTGTACAGGAAGCTTACGCAGAAAAATTAGTAGAATATACAGAAATGCTGCTATATTATTTCAAATACCGTCAGTGCGATCCAAAGACATTAGAACTTTTGATCGAATCATTTAAGATGGGTGGACTTGTGCATTAAAAAGAAAGGGGATCTAGGTATGGGAATCCTTGTTTTTGATGTAGGAACCTCGAGTATGAGAGGTGCATTGCTAAACGATAAGGCAGAGATTTTATGCCAGTTTCACAGAAAATATCATCCAACCTTTTATTCTTCAGTCAAGGTAACGCAGGATCCAGAAATATGGAGAAAAGCATTATATGATATAGCAAGAGATGTGGGTGACTGGTGTAAGGATCAGAACGAAGAAGTAGAGATGATTTCTTTGACGGCACAAAGAACATCGATCATACCAGTTGATCATAAAGGAGATCCATTATGTGATGCTGTGATGTGGCAGGATAAAAGGAATATTGAAGTTTGTACGAGGCTTTCTGCGATGAATGGACAGATCATCAGAAAAAGCGGTACAATGGTGAATCCTGTATTTTCAGGGAGTAAGATGGCATGGCTTAAAGAGACACAACCGGAGATTTATAAGAAAGCAGACAGGATTTTTGTTGTTGCAGATTATTTGTTATATCATATGACAGGGCAGAGAAAACTTGATCGTACTTATGCTAGCCGGTCTCATTTGATGAATTTAAGAACCGGGCGGTGGGACAGCGTGCTTCTTGATATCTTTGGAATCGAGAAGAATAAGCTTTGTGATCTGATCGATCCAGGAGAACTTCATGGATATACAAATGAGAAATTTGCGGCAAGTACAAGACTTAAGACGGGAATTCCAGTCTATTCGGCTGGTGGTGATCAGCAGTGCAGTGCGCTTGGGATGGGAATTTATGAAGAAGGTGACATGGAGGTTACAAGTGGAACGGGTGCATTTATCATAGGGATCACAGAGAAGGTACCAATTGTGCTTCTGGGTAATCCGATCATTAATTATTCCGCAGTAAAAAGAAAATATATTGTAGAAGCAAGTATCTTAACATGCAGTGCGGCATTTGACTGGTTTTGCAATAATTTTTATAAAGAAGTGAAGGGAGATGTCTATCAAAAGATCGATCAGGAAATCGCACAGTCTCCCCCAGGGGCTAATGGATGTATGCTTCTTCCATTTTTTCAGGGAAGGGCAACACCACAGTGGAATCCAAAAGCAACTGCATCATTTACAAATGTAACGCTGAGTACGACAAGAGGCGATATGGCGAGAGCTTTGTTGGAAGGAATCGCTTATGAGATCCGCAATAATTTAGATATTGTGGAAGGTCAGATTGGCAAGGTAGAGCAGATTCAGATTGGCGGTGGCTTGAGCAACAGCCATGAATTTAATCAGATTCAGGCAGATGTCTATGGAAGAAAATTGGTCCAGTATCAGCATAGGGAAGCAGGAATCATTGGAGCATGGACAAGCACAATGGTGGAAAGTGGGAAAGTATCAGATCATAAGGAAGCTCTAGAACGGGCAGGTAGGAATAATTCATTACAGATTTATGAACCTGTTGAAAAAAATATTGAGAAATATCAGGAACTTCGAGCAGATATGAACCATTTATACCAAAAAATATATTAGGAATAAACAAGAATATTTATAAAAAACTGAACCACTGTAAAAGGGGCAACTCATAGGAGTAATTTATGAGTTGTCTCTTTTTTTGTACATTTTAAACAAAATGTATGGGTTTGCACTTGTGTGCATATGGATTGTATTTATGGAAGAACAATATATTTGTAAATGTCAATCTAAAATATTTATTTTGCACATATGTGCAAAGATTGAGAATTTGTTGCGCGTATGTGCAGCGAATGATAAGATGTAAACAACTTAAGGAGATGCACATAAAAGCAACATAGAAAATATGGAGAATGAATTAGGAGGAACCAAATGAGTGAAGTAATCGAAGCAAGAAACATTAAGTTGAATGTAGACGCATCTGACTGGAGAGATTCCATGGTCAAATCAGGACAGCTCTTAGTAGATAGCGATTATATTACAAAAGATTACATTGATCTGACGATCAAATGTGTGGAAGAAAACGGACCATATATCGTTATCATTCCAGGACTTGCATTATCTCATTCAAGACCAGATGTGAGTGTAAATAAAACAGGATTAAGTTTGATTACATTAAGCAAGCCAGTCTGTTTTGACTGTGATAATGATCCAGTAGACATTGTTCTTACTCTGGCAGCAACTGACGACACATCTCATCTGCAGAAACTTCAGTCCATGGCTGAGTTTATTTCAGATGAAGAGAACATTGAATTCATTAAAAACGCAAAATCAGCTGAGGAAGTTGCCAAAGCGATCAATGAATTTGAACCAGAAGAGTAAGAAGGGAGAAAGAGGATGGAAATATTAAACACAGTATTTACATTTGTATCGAACAATATTTTGACGAAAGCGGAGTTCTTCGTAGGACTGATCGTCTTAGTTGGATACATCTTATTAGGAAGAAAATGGTATGAAACATTAGCAGGTTTCTTAAAAGCAGTTGTAGGTTATATGATCTTAAATGTAGGTTCAGCTGGATTGATCAACACATTCCGACCAATCCTTGCAGGATTAAACCAGAAGTTTCATTTAAATGCGGTAGTTATTGACCCGTATTTTGGATTGAATGCAGTAAATGCAGCACTTGAAAATATCGGATTATCCGCAGCATGGACTATGACATCATTGTTACTTGCATTTATCTGGAACATCATCTTATTGATCTTCCGTAAATTCACAAAACTTCGTACCTTATTGTTAACTGGACATATCATGGTACAGCAGGCAACAACCGTAACATGGATCGTATTCTTATTTATCCCAGGACTTCGTAATATTTGGGGAGCTGTAGCAGTCGGAATCTTAGTAGGTACATACCAGGCAGTATTTTCTAACTTAACAGTTGAACCAACAGATCGTTTAACAGACGGTGAAGGTGGATTTGCGATCGGACATCAGCAGATGTTTGCAATCTGGTTAGCAGACAAGATCGCACCAAAGATCGGTAAAAAAGAAGATTCTATTGAAAATATCAAACTTCCAGGATTCTTACAGATGTTTAGTGACAATGTAGTATCTACATCCGTATTAATGTTTATATTCTTTGGAATCATCATGTTAGTACTTGGGGAAGATTTCATGAGAAGTTTAGATGACACATTCTCACAGACAACAGCATTTGGATTCTATATTTTCTCTAAAGCATTAAGCTTTACTGTTTACTTAAACGTATTACAGGCAGGTGTTCGTATGTTCGTTGCAGAACTTACAGAATCATTCAAAGGTATTTCAGACAAACTGCTTCCAGGAGCAATCCCAGCAGTAGACTGTGCGGTAGCTTATGGATTTGCACCAGCAAACGCAGTAACAGTAGGTTTCTTCTGTGGAGCACTTGGACAGTTCTTAGCAATCGCAGGACTTTTGATCTTCCATTCACCAGTTATGATCATCGCAGGATTCGTACCATTATTCTTTGATAACGCAAGTATCGCAGTATATGCAAACCACAGAGGTGGAGTTAAAGCAGCAATGATCTTACCGTTTATCAGTGGAATCATTCAGGTATTAGGAGGAGCTGTTTGTGCTTATGTTTTACAGTTAGTAGCATTCGGTGGATGGCATGGAAACTTCGACTTCTCAACAATCTTCCTTGCAGTATCTTATATTGTTAAGTATTTAAAGGTACCTGGAGTTATCCTTTGTGTTATCGCAATGTTAGTTATTCCTCAGATTCAGTATGCGAAATCTGATAAAGAAAAGTATTTCACAGTAGGTCAGGAAGACGACGAGTACTAAAAAGCAATATCAAATCAATTTTTAATAAAACAATCAATCAGCCAAAATTCAGGAGGTATTTATTATGAAAATCAAAGCAATCGCAGCATGTGGAAATGGAATGGGATCAAGCCAGATGATCAAAATGAAGATCAACAAAGTATTCAAAAGATTAGGAATTGATGCAGAAATCGGACATATGAGTGTTGGAGAAGCAAAAGGTGTAGCAAACAATTACGATATGATCTTTGTATCTGAAACATTTACATCACAGTTTAGAACAGGAAAAGATACAAAAGTCATTGGACTTAAAAATTTATTATCAGAAAAAGAAATCGAAGCAAAGATCAGAGAAGCATTAGATATGCCTGCAGAATAAATCGGGGTGAGATAGATGTACGATATCAAAAAAAGGCCATTAGGGATATATGAAAAAGCTCTTCCAAATGATTTCACATGGCTTGAAAAAATGCAGGCAGCAAAGCAGGCAGGATTTGATTATATCGAGATTTCCGTTGACGAATCTGATGAGAGATTAGCAAGACTTGACTGGAGTGATGAACAGATCGAAGAAATCCGTTCCTATATGAAAGAGACAGGGATCATCATTCCAAGCATGTGTTTAAGTGGTCATAGAAGATTCCCATTTGGAAGTAAGAACAAAGAAATAAGAGATAAAGCATTTGAGATCATGGAAAAAGGAATCATCTTAGCACAGAAGTTAGGAGTCAGAGTAATCCAGCTTGCAACTTATGATGTATATTATGAAGAATCTGATGAAGAAACAAAAGCTTTATTCTTAGAGGGAATGAAAAAATCAGTCGAGATGGCAAGCCACGCAGGAGTGATCCTTGCAATGGAAATCATGGATACGCCATTTGTTGGAACGATTCTTCGTGCAATGCACTATATCAAAGAAATCCGTTCTCCATATTTTAAGATTTATCCAGATATGGGAAATCTGACGCAGTTTTCAGCGGACGTTGAGAGTGAATTTGAACTTGGAATCAGTGAAACGGTAGCGATCCATGTCAAAGAGACAAACCCTGGAGTATTTAAATGTGTTCCATTTGGAGAAGGAACCGTAAGATTTACAGACATTTTTAAAAAATTAAAAGATTTAAAAGCAAATGTTTTAGGTGGATTACACAGGAATGTTCTTGATCGAAATGTGGGCAGATAACACAAAGAAACAAACAATGGAAGAAGCAGTTGAAACAATCAGGCAGGCACGCTTATTTGTAGAAGATAAGATGGAACAGGCAGGGATCAAAGTACCTGCATAAGGAGGAAATCATGTATCGAATGGTAGTGACCGATCTTGATGGAACATTATTAAACAATAAAAAACAGGTTT
>ENA-OVGB01003181-OVGB01003181.1-human-gut-metagenome-genome-assembly--contig:-NODE-3181-length-10422-cov-3.930259_pt1 | contig 10422 bp, 18 predicted proteins | sample MGYA00237767_ERZ505413 | MGnify/ENA primary metagenome ERZ505413 (study PRJEB26158, sample SAMN06016410) | human gut metagenome | biome: human gut; feature: ankylosing spondylitis patient; material...
ATAGCCAAATACGAAAAACTGCGTTTTTCTATTTGTCTCTGCGCTCGGCTTTCACTATCTTTGCAAAGATAAGACGCTTCGCACCGCGTCGCAATAATCATTTATAACCATTTTCCGGCAATGGCACACCCAATGGACATAGCCGACAGGCTCAACGAAGAGTTCCGACGACAGAACTTTCCTGATCCGAGGTCCGACGACGATGCTCTCGGCCGCGGCCGCCGCCTTGCCGAGGGGTATGCCGACATGGAGCGGGCAGTGGCCGTACTAAGCGACATGCTCTCCGATACGAGCTACATCTACTACGGGCGTTTTGCCCGCACGCTGGGACTGGGCGCGGACGCCGTCACCGCACCCAAAGGCGGACAATACATCTGCTCGATCTGGGAGCGGGAGATCTTCAGCCGCATACACCCCGACGACCTGCAGCGCAAGCACCTTCAGGAGCTGCGCTTCTTCCACTTCGTCAAGCGACAGCACAGAAGCCGCCGCGGCGATTTCCACATGGCAGGCCAGCTGCGTATGCGCCACTCCGACGGAGACTATGTAAACGTCCTGCACCGCATATTCTACATACCCGAGCCGGCACGCAACGCCCTTCGGCTGGCATTGTGCCTCTACACGCCGCTCGTGTGCGACATCCCCGATGCGGGGATGATAATCGACGCGGCCGAGGGCACCGTCATCGACTTCGACACCTCGGCCGAGCAGCGCATCCTCTCTCCGCGCGAGAAACAGATCCTGAGGCTTATAGACAACGGCCTGCCGAGCAAGGAGATAGCGCAACGCCTCTCGATAAGCATCCACACCGTCAGCCGCCACCGCCAGCAGATCCTCGGCAAGCTGCGCGTGAAGAACTCGATCGAGGCGTGCCGCACGGCAAAGAGCCTGCATCTGATTTAATGCCCATACAGAGACGCATCCGAGCCGTCAGGTAATAAACTCGCCGCGCAGGTCGATTTTAAGAATTAAAATTCGTATATTTACACCGTATAACCTGTAATATAACCCCCAAACGCGACTGCCAATGCACATATAGACATCGACTGACATATATTGCAGGCGGGTCGGATAGTCTCCGTCCTGCGCGACATGACATAAAAAGCGTTATCTTTACTCCTGCTTGTCGGAATCTGGAAAATTTCTATATATCCGTTGTAATATATTCAAAGTCAATATTATATAAAATTCATGTTGCTTTTAAGAAACAAATTAGAAACAAAACTGTCTTTTTTGATAATTCTGTGTTTTTTTCTTTTCATTTGATTTCATTCTTTGCACTTGGTAACATTTGAGTGTCTCGACAAGCAGACTTCCGGCTCAAACATCCCCTTGCAAAATCGTCTGACTTTCCCAATATTTTTGCAGCCAAAAGAAAAAAACACATTATATGGTTCAATGGCGACAGGATAATGCAAAGATACAACTTTCCATCAATAGGCAGTCACATTTTCCTGCCTAAATACAGTTTAGTTTAATTTAGCCTATATATAGAGCTAATAAACCAAACTAAACTGGATTTCGATGCCTCAATCAAACCACCGAAGAACTCTCTTATCCCTTTTTATTTTTTCGCTGCACCCCTCTTTTATACGGGAAGCATCTTCTGACACTCCGCACACCGACTTTCGGCCTTCCTGATAAGAATTATGTCGCGAAGGTATATGTCATGCCACATTGTTCACAAGGTCAAGTCTGCCGATTCTTACCAAAATCTCCACCTCGGTTTCACTGAGGTTGTATTTTACTGCGAAACCTTGCCGGAATGTTCCATGACACCTTTTGTTGCGCCAAAATTTTATCAAGCCCGAAAGTAGCGGATGCTACCAGAGGGAAGAAAAAAAACTTAAAATATTGAGATTATGGCAAATTACGCAACAAACAATTTCTTCGCACAGACGGAGAACGAAAAAGACCTTATTACGATTGAGCAGTTCATAGAAGAGAATTTCTGTGATAGCTACATTGCGAGACATGGACAATGTGTCGAGAGTGAATTTTACTCTAAATGGGAATGTCCTCAAAAAGAAATGGATGAATTGATTGCCTTGCTGGAAGCACCTAAGCGAATTTACATTCGCATACATTCTTATGAGCTTGCGAATGAGTATGTGAGCTTCAGGACGTTTTCAAATGGAGTTTGGAACATCAAATAAAGACAGGTTTATGTACGAGAATGAAGAACAGTCCGACATCATAGGTAAGAGCTGCACCTTGCTTACCCCGTACAAGGGTTATACAGAGGGAACTGTTGTCGGCGACTATGGGGACAGAATCATTGTCTCCCTAACCAGCGGAAAAGAAATATCCGAATACCGAGATGAAGTAATCATTTATGAATAATAAGAATATACTTATGACACCGATAGCAAACAAATTTGTCCAGTGGGAAGTGCCTGCACTGGAGACATTGCGGAATAGCCGTGCGTACAAACTTCGTGAGAGCCTCAATAATGGAGGCAAGTTGAGCCGTGAAGATAAAAATTGGATAACCCGCAGCGTGAAGGAAAGCGTTTATTTCAAGCGAGGAATTGCCTTAAATGGCTATCACTTCGATTTCTCGGATGTCCTTAAGCGGTATTTTGTGAAACAACATGGGTTCATCTGTGAGTATTATGCCATTGACAAGACTGCATTAAGGTCAATATTGTACGGCAGAATAGATGACATTGTAGAATTAAAATAAGACAGGAATATGTGTGTATCAAGGTCATTTTCTCAATACGGCGTATTGGGAATATGTACCTTCGATACTTTTTATCATGGCTATTTTCCGGGGGCAGGGCTTCCTTTTTTATTTTCTTTTGGCTGCATACCCTTTTATATCACATTCCATTCGCAAAAAAGCACCCCTCATGCTTTTGCCCGCAGGGGGCATTCCTGCCCGCTTTCCTGCCTGCCTCCTGCTTCCCATTGCAGCCGGAACAGACGCCTGCCGGCTGCTTTACGCAAAGCCGGCTGTCGAACTTCCGGTCATGACCCTCCACGCAGGGCTTTTTGGCCTGCCATTGGCTCCTTTTTGCCGCTTCAATGTCAAGGGTGTGGCTGGCCTGCCGACTTCATGCCGGCACTACGGGGAGAGTGTGCCTGCTTGTGTCTTGCGGACACGTCCTTCCGAAGCCCGTCGCTTCGTGTTCTACTTTTTCACTACTGCTTTTGGCCGAAGTCACAATCATTTTCCGCCGCAAAGATAGTATGCGGTCGGGAGCGGCTTGACAAGCCTTGACCAATGCACAGCTGTACAAATCTTCCTTTATCGGGCCTGCGGTTTTGGGAGACCAAAAATAAAGAGTATTTGCTGGCAGTCCTTGGTGCATCCCTTTGCGGCACCTACTTTTTGGGGCATCGTAAAATTGATTTGTTTAACTTCTAAAAGCATTGAATTATGAAAAAGATTGAGAACACATTCACAGTGACAGGTTTCGTAGGTAAGGACGCTGAAATCCGCAGTTTCACCAGCGCAAGTGTAGCACGTTTCTCCCTGGCCGTAGGCCGTCAGGAGAAGTCCGGTGATCAGACCAGCCGGATATCCGCTTTCCTGAATTTTGAGGCGTGGCGCAAAAACGAGAACAAAGGGTCTTTCGACTACCTGGCCAAAGGCACCCTGCTTACCGTGGAGGGCTATTTCAAGCCCGAAAGATGGACAGACAAAGACGGCATCGAGCATAATAGCATCACGATGGTAGCCGTCAAGTTCTACCCGGCAGCGGAAAAGGAGGAAGCCCCTGCGGAGCCGGCAGCAAAACCGAAACGGGGCAAAAAATAACCTCCTGCTTCCCGGTCAAAAGCGGCCTTCGGGTCGCTTTTCTTATGCTCATTGTTATTCTCCTCGAGCCTGTTCCTTTTATACTGTATCTCCATGCCGGTCCCGCCGTCCATTGATTTTCCTGTGCAAAGTTAAGCCGGGCGGGAACCGTCAAGGCGCGGCTACATTTGTGGTTAACAACCATCAACTCGCAGGCTCGTCAATACTTCTTGAACACAAATGCAATCGTCATGGACTGTCCGCTTCCTCCTTGCCTTGTTCCCTCCTTTCCGGCTTGTATCCTGCACATAAAATCAAATCCCGTCGGAAGAGGCGAAACCTCTGAAGAGAGGGAAGAAAAACAAACAATTAAAATCATATCAAATGGAGAGAATTTACAGCTTCAAAGGATGGGTAAAAGCAATCATCGACAATGAAAACGCAGAAGTTCTGTGTCAGTTGGAAGAAAATGGGGTCGGCAATATAGGGAAAAAGACTCTGGTTGAAATGGCGAAAGCGCAATTTGAACACTGGAAAGAGTTTTGCCAACTACTTGACACAGAGAGTAGAATAGCGGTGCATGTTTGTGTATACGGCAATGACATTCTACCCAACGGCTTGCTTTGCCGGAAAGAGCACGAATGTGTCTATAGGGACTTCGTTAAAATTGAGCCGCACAGGAAGAATATTAACTTATAAAATTAAAAGACATGAAACAGGTTATTTGGTCGAGCGAGGACAGGTTGGATGACAATGCAAGAGAAAGATACCAGGAATTTCAGCGTGAGGTGCAAGATGACAACACTTACATTGTCAGTGATGAAGAATGGGCGGACGAGGTGTACGGCTATTTGGATGACGAACGGCATAACTTGAACAAGCACATTGACGGCGTTATCATGGTGTTTGCCGATTTAGGGCTGTGGTATGGCCGGAGGCAAGGCTACCAAATACTGGGCAGCAATATCGCCGACATATTGCACTCCCAATGTGATGAAGCCGAGTGGTACGGTGACGGCTACAATATTCGGGGACGCATGATTCACCATGACGGAACAAACTATGTTTTGTACCGTATAGCCAAAGACTGGGACGAAGCGGAACGCATTGCCGCCAAAATCTACAGTGGGGAAATCGACGAGGAAGGTTTTCGCCGGAGAACCCGCTCCCTCTATCCGTATGTTGCCGATGTTTACGGCTGGAAGACCAGAAACCGTAAAAAAGTCCCGTAAGAATGAAAAACATGCAATGGATGCCACAACCGTCTATGGGATGTGTTGCGGCATCTTTCTTTTATTCTGCATGAAAGGCCCTTTTGCGGACCGGGCAACCTGTTCTATTTCGTCCGGACTAACCTTTTATATATACCTCTTTTCCCTTTTCTATTATTTTCTGTTCGCCTCTATAATCCGGACCGTAAGCCGTCTATTGTTTCTGCAAATTTCGATTGCCGCCTGTCGGTCCGCTCAAGGACCTCCTTGTTTGCTGGCGAAAAATCTTCCTCACCGTCTCCGCTGGCGAGCGTATTTTTCGCAGCATCCTTGTTCTTGGACTGGCCGCCAATCCTCGGGCAGAAAAATAAACAGCCTTCCGGTACAGGATTGTATCAGAGGGAAAATAAAAAATCAAACTTAAAATTGAAGTATTATGACATTCAGAGAATTTATGAGCGAGAACGGTTACACGGTACAGACAACCTTTTGGGAAGATTTCACAATAGCCGACCTGTTTGGGCTTTCGGCTATCCGGGACACATACAACCGTGCTTTCAAGGAGTGGAATGAGGACTACAAGTTTCTGACCGAATTGGTATTGGTTCTCAATCACAAGATTTGGCAGCATCACAAGAGCCGTCCCGAAGTTGCAGCACTTTACAATGACCTATGGAAGCAGGCAGACCTATACGCGGTTGAAAATCTGAAAGATGACGAGTTGAATTATTTTTTTGAGGTAACGGATTAAACAGATATTAAAATAGAAAAGATATGACAAAAGAAGAGGTTTTACAGCATGACAAGAAGTTCCGCTACATGCTCCTGTCCCGAATGCAGTCGGATTGCGAGTATTATCTGAACTATGGCAACAGGAACCCAAAACGCCTGTGGGCTGGCGATGAACAGCGACAAATCGAGTACATGATACAGTTGCATGACAGTTTCAAGGAGGACGAGAAACCGCAGTGGCTTTCGCTTGATGAAATTCTCGATTACCAAAAGAGAATGTTTGAGCCTGTCGCTTGATATGAGAGATGCCGCAGCCGCCTCGATGACGGTTGCGGCATTTGATGATGACTTTTTGCTACTGCAAATCCCTTTTATAATATCATGGCTTCGACACCAGGAATTTTGCGGCGAGATTGTACACCTGTTTTATCTCTTTTGATGAAACATCCCACTTGTGTATTTCATCAAAGACAAGTTCAGGATGTTTCTTGCTGATGTCTTTCAGTGCATTGCCGATTGATTTTCGGACATATTCGCTGCTATCTGTTTTCCTGTCTGACAGCAGACGGATGGCGACGGACGGATGATCCTTGAAATACGGGCGGCTCGTCCACACCCGTAGTCCCTCCGAGGCTGCCCGGCGTACATTGGGATTTGCATCACTAAGCCAGTCGGTAATCAGAGGCACAGCGTTTTCATAGCCAATGGATTTGCAATGGTTGTCAAAAGCCATAGCCAAAATTTCCTGTACCTTCCAATTCTGATGTTTGCTCACAGTATTTCGCAGAAAATCCAAGGATTCGGGAATTTCATGTGCGGCATATCCAAGAAGGAAGATTCCTATTTCCTGTATCTGAAAATTATCTGATTGATATAGAGTCATCCCTATTGTATGACATTCGCTGGAAGAATGTGAACTCCGGAACTTTTCAGCTTCTGATTTGACAATCTTAAGGCAGTCCTTATCCGGGATGACCTCATTTAAATATGATATGTAATCATCCATTTTAACTGTGTATTTGTAGTTTGTTAAACATCTTCAATTTTACCGTCTGTTTCTGATGATTCTATTCAATGCCATGCGGCATAATAATTTATGAAAAGGTTTTATGAAAAAGAAGTATATCCGTCCCAAAGCATTGTGAAATTTAACGGATGTGCAGATACTGATTGCCTGCTCCGATTTTACCAGCTCGCCACACTCAATCTTGATTTCAAGAAATAGATGCCTGTCGTCTTTTTCAATTTGTATGTGATTGGTGGAGTTTTCCGTTATAAGGTCGTTAAAGCCGTTACTGGCTTTCAGCCCGAGCCTTTTTACAATTTTATTCCGGATATTGAAAAGCAACCTTACAAGAGGAGGATAGTCGGAGAAAATCATGTCGTACACCTCCTGTGCCGTAATCTGCTTTTTCGTACATACACTTATCGAATATTTGTCTATGTAATCCATTTTACTGTTTTTTATTGCAACATTGCACGTTTATAATTTGACAATACATTTTCTATTCGGTCAAAAAACATTCCCCATCAATGTCTTTAATACGGATGACAGGAATACCCGTGCCATCCTCGAACTGTAGAACCCCTTTGTCCGGCTCTACACTCTTGACAATCCCGGTCGCCGTATGATAACTTCCACCCTCTTTCTTATCATCAGGCACAAAATAAGTAACACTAATAGTCGGCTTTTCATCCAGTGAATGCAGATACGCCAGCTTCCTGTTCAGCACTTCAGCATCACTTTCGGACAGTTCCTGTTCCGCCTCCGTCAGCCTTGCGGCCTCTGTGATGGCTGCATTATGCCCGGTCAGGGCGGCAAAGGGAGCAAACTGGGCGGCACGGTTGTACATGGACATCTGCGGATGCCTTTCGGAAACATGGTGTGGCAGGTCGATAATGTCATCATATGGATGCTTCATGCCTTGTGTCCTCCTATCTGTTCATTACGTTCCTTGGCAGTGGCGCCCTCTTCATAATTCAGTCCTTTCAGAATGGCGTTCTTACCGAACTGTTTCTTGATGTTCAGAATGGCCGTCTGTATTTGGCGCTCCTTGGCAAGCCTTTCCTTTTCTTCCCTCTGTTTCCTTTCCAGCGCTTCATAGTCTGTGAACAGGTCATACTGCACCGGAGACGGATTCTTGGCTGCCGTTTCTTCATCGACGACATGGTTCGTGGTCAGGTTGATGCGTCTTACCAGCAGGTTGGGATTGACAATCCGGTCGAAAAGTTCCATGACGGCTTCTGATATGAGCCGGGCGGATGATGTCGGGCTTTCAAGGTTGGCCGTGCCATGTGCGTGCTTCGGGACTTTCCGGCCATAGTAGTCGGTCGTTACCTCACCCTTATATGTTGTCCGTGCATCTTCATTGGACAGACTGGCTGTATCATAGCCGATGGTCAGCACGAGCTGGTCTGTAACCATCCTTTTGTCAAGCAGGTCGAGAGCGGCGCTTTCCGCCATTTCCCGGACTACCACACGGGCTTTCCGTACCGTGTATGGCTCCTGGAGCACCTGCCCGCTGCTGAACGAGTTCGTTGCCGGCTTATAGGCTTTTATAAATTCCATCGTGCAAGGCTCCCATCCCCAGGCATGGTCTATCAGCAGCTCTGCATTGACACCAAACAGCTGATACAGCACCTCCTCGTTCCTGACGGACTGCCTTGCGATGTCTCCCATCGTGCAGATGCCGTATTGCTCCAGCTTGCTCGCTATGCCTTTTCCCACGCGCCAGAAGTCCTTCAGCGGGCGGTGCGTCCACAGTTTCCTGCGGTATGTCATCTCGTCCAGTTCCGCTATGCGCACACCGTCCTTGTCCGCCGGGATGTGCTTGGCCTCGATGTCCATTGCTACTTTGCAGAGGTACAGATTGGTGCCAATCCCTGCGGTTGCCGTGATGCCAGTCTGCCGCAGTACATCGCCGATCATTCTTCTTGCCAATTCGTGTGCCGTGACTCCGTAGGTGGACAGATAATCCGTTACGTCCATGAACACTTCGTCTATCGAATACACATGGATGTCCTCCGGGGCAATATAGTTGAGATAGATTTTGTAGATGCGCGTGCTGTGCTCGATGTAGTAGGCCATGCGAGGCGTAGCGGTGATATAGTCCACTTCCCAGTCCGGATGAGTCTTCAGTTCAATGTCTGACACAGACTTCCCGGTCAGCCTGTATCCGTAAGATTTGCTTCTGCGCTCAGCGTTTACTTCCCTTAATTTCTGCTCGACCTCGAACAGCCGGGCCCGGCCGGGAATGCCGTATGCTTTTAGCGAAGGACTGACGGCAAGGCAGATGGTCTTTTCCGTCCGGCTCCTGTCGGCCACGACGAGATTGGTCGTGAGCGGGTCAAGCCCACGTTCCACACACTCGACCGAGGCGTAGAACGACTTCAGGTCAATAGCTATGTATGTCCTGCCTGTGTCCTGCATGTTCATCTTTCCAACGGGTTATCGGTCTCTCCGGTAATCAGACTTCCTGAATCCACCCCACAGCCCTTTAAGGATTTTGCCTACCACCCAGAACACGGCTATAATCACCAGAATTTCCATACTCTTCTCTTTTTATATAACCATATAATTATGCACTTATATAATTATGATTTTATATAATTATATATTATAACAATATCAATTCTATAACTCATTGAGGCTCTCCTCATTCTCCTCAATGTAAGTCATTATTATTGCGGCTGCAAGCGACCTCAAAGGAATATTACGGTGTGCATTGAGGCGGATTAGTTCAAGCCGTTTCTTTACCTCTTTGGGAAGCCAGATGGCAAATCCCTGCTCGCTTATGCCGGTATATTTTGCGAGGTTTTCCTCAAAGGCTTTCTTGCCTCTCTTGCGGCGTTTTGTCTCCCTTTCTGCGGCAGGGTCGCCGTTCGCATCCACGACGGGTTCTTTATCCTTGCCTGGTGTCGTTATGCCCCGCACGATGTCGTCCAGTCCCATGTTCGCAAGCGGGTTGTCTATTTCCGGTCTGCTGTTCTTTGCCATAGCCTTTATTTTTTAAGATCAAGTTCCTCGATGATTTTATTGAAAGCCGGTTCAAGCAGTTCCGTCTGGTTTTTCTCCAATGGGTACAGCGTGGAATATCTCTTTATGGCCACGCTCTGCCTCACCATCGGTGTAACGGTGCCGATCAGCCCGAGATACCCGATGGTCTGTTCCCGTTGCCGTATCTCTTCCGCCTTCCTCTCGGCCGCGTTGATTCGGTTGGGGATGAAAATCAGGCCGGCTGATGACACAGACTTCAAAGCCTTGACGAATATGCCTGTGGCGTCCACAGTGTCCGCGTCGAATGATATGGGTACTATTGCCGTATCCGCTGATTGGTAGATGTATGCCAGGTTGCGGTCGTTCAGGTTTCCCGGACAGTCTATCAGTACGATACCCGGCACTTCTTTCAGTTTGCCCATTACCTGCACGAGCCGCTTATGGTCGGACGTGTCAAGCATCTCCACGTTCCACGGAATCTGCGCGTCCGGTGCGGCGTCCTTTTCACGTTGGCGGTGACGGAACAGCGATGCCTGAAGGTCCGCATCTATCACAAATGAGGGGAAGCCATGCTCTATAAGATGATTTGCGAACAAGGCACAGAGGGTCGTCTTGCCAACGCCTCCTTTGATGTTGCTGAATATGACAATCTTGTTTTTCATGCCCATGCGAATTTATGCTATATAATTCACCTACAAAGATACAAAATTATCGGCTCACAACAAAGGAAAAACAGT
>ENA-OVGB01003187-OVGB01003187.1-human-gut-metagenome-genome-assembly--contig:-NODE-3187-length-10397-cov-3.802456_pt1 | contig 10397 bp, 10 predicted proteins | sample MGYA00237767_ERZ505413 | MGnify/ENA primary metagenome ERZ505413 (study PRJEB26158, sample SAMN06016410) | human gut metagenome | biome: human gut; feature: ankylosing spondylitis patient; material...
ATACTCTAGCAATACTGCTTTTTCTTCTACCTGTTCCGTAGAACTTTCCGTTTGCCTTCTTAGCCACTGTCATTTCCTCCTTATTTGTCCTTTAATTAAAACTTTAAAACTTCCGGCTTCTGAGCTGCCTGATCATGATCAGGTCCTGCATATACATGAAGCTTTGTATACATCTGTCTGCCTAAAGGTCCCTTTGGAAGCATTCCCTTAACAGCGAGTTCGATAACTCTCTCAGGCTTCTTTTCCATCATTTCCTTTAATGTTGTTTCCTTCATACCACCAACATAGTCTGAATGATGATAGTAAATCTTCTGATCTAACTTCTTACCTGTAACCTTAACCTTATCAGCGTTGATTACGATAACGTTGTCACCACAGTCGATGAACGGTGTGTAAGTAGGCTTGTTCTTTCCTCTTAAAACACTAGCAACCTGTGATGCTAAACGACCTAATGTATAATCTGCAGCATCAACTACATACCATTTTCTTTCAACTGTTGATGCACTAGCCATATAACTTTTCATTGGTTTTCCTCCTGAAATGATTGCTTTTATTGCATTCTATTAATTCTAATATGATTGATATTAAATGCTTCTCCGGGGCTTTGGTTAAGCACTTAACTCATAGTTTAAGGACACGCACTTATGCCATGTCACATTTAACAATTATATAACACACGTCCGAGTGTGTCAATCTATTTTTCATCTGAAAATGAAATTTTCCGGACTTATCCACAAAATCTTATGAAATTGAAGGATTATCCACAGCTCTATACTCCGCATCATCGCCGTCCACATACTCAATGTTCATCAGTGTCAGTCCCTGTGGCGGGGCAGTCTGTCCCGCCGCGGTACGGTCTTTGGCTTCAAGCATCTGCGCCACATCGTCTGCGCTTAACTGTCCCTTACCGACCTGAACCAATGTTCCTGCGATAATCCGCACCATGTTGTATAAAAATCCGTTTCCGGTAATCCGTATCGTAAACATTTTTGCACCATAGGTGTCCTGCTCTGAAATTTCAAGTCCATAGACATGCCGCACGGTCGTTTCCGTCTGTGTCCTCACACAGCAGAAGCTTTTAAAATCGTGTTCCCCGACAAGCAGTGCCGCCGCTTCCCGCATACGGACAGTGTCCAGTTTTCCCGGTACGTGCCATGCGTAATTGCGCTGCTGCGGAATCGGAAACGGGGTATTTAAAATTTTGTATTCATACGTCTTTTTGGTATTGCAGTGGCGCGGGTGAAAGTCACATTTTACTTCACGGGATTCCAAAATGCTGATTTCTTCCGGCAGATACCGGTTTAACGCATAACAGAAACGGGAACCGGGAATTGTCGATTCCGTATCAAAGACAGCCACATTGCCAAGTCCGTGCACGCCTGCATCGGTTCTGCTTGCCCCTGTGACATGCAGTTTTTCGCCGGTCAGCGCATAAATCGCCGTATCCAGTTCTTTTTCGATTGTGGGCGCATTGGGCTGAATCTGCCAGCCGCTGTAATGCGTTCCGTCATATGCAACGGTCAGTTTAATTCTTTTCATACCTCTCTCCATTTAGATGACTCTGCCGCCCAGTGCCGTATTAATGCCAATCATCACTATCAGATACCCAGCCAGCACAAGATATGCGATTTTATCATTTTTGCCGTAGCGCAGTGGTTTCATTTTGGTTCGTCCCTCCGAACCGTGGTAACAGCGGGCTTCCATCGCCATCGCCAGGTCATTGGCACGACGGAAGGCTGAAATAAACAGTGGCACCAGCAATGGAACCATGTTTTTGACTTTCTGGATCAGATTTCCATTTTCGAAATCCGCACCACGGGCAATCTGTGCTTTCATGATCTTATCCGTCTCTTCGAGAAGAATCGGTATAAAGCGAAGCGCAATCGACATCATCATCGCAATCTCATGTACCGGAACATGAATCTTGTTTAATGGACGGAGACTTTTTTCCAGACCATCGGTCAGCTGGTTTGGTGTCGTTGTCAATGTCATCAGCGAAGAACCAATTACCAGATAAACCAGTCGGATTGCCATACGGACTGCCATGGAAAGTCCTTCCTTTGTAATCTTAAAGATTCCAAAACTCACAAGTGCTTCCCCTGGTGTCAGGAATATATTAAACACCATCGTGATCAGCAGGATCATAAAGATTGCTTTCAGTCCCTTGAAGATAAACTTCACCGGAACTGTGGAAATCAATATCATTCCTGCCAGAAATACGGTCGCTACCGCATATCCGACTACAGTATGAAATAAAAATACCGATATAATAAAAATCAGTGTACCGGCAAGCTTTGTCCGTGGATCCAATTTGTGGATCACAGACTTCGCAGGATAGTACTGTCCAATCGTAATATCTCTAATCATTCTGGACTCCTCCTTTCAGCAAGGATGAGTTCATTTCCCGAAGTGCATGCAAAATATCCTGCTTCGCTTCTTCCACCGTTGTATCTGCTGGATCTACAGGAAGTCCTTTTTCTTTCAGGGCATGCATAATATAGGTAATCTGAGGAGCTGCCAGCCCCATCTCTTCAAGTTCTTTATAATGTGCGAATACCTTTTTCGGTATATCGTCAAAAGCAATCTTTCCGTGATTGACTACGATCAGGCGTTCCACATATTTGGCTACATCTTCCATGCTGTGTGATACCAGAATGATCGTAATGCCGCGGACTTTGTGAAGTTCTGCAATCTGATCCAGGATCTCATCTCTTCCCTTTGGATCCAGACCAGCCGTCGGCTCATCCAGAATCAGGATCTTCGGATTCATTGCCAGAACTCCGGCAATCGCAACACGCTTTTTCTGTCCTCCGGACAGATCAAATGGAGATTTTTTGAAATTTTTTTCTTTGAACCCAACCTGAAGAAGTGCTTTCTTCGCCTCTTCTTCCGCTTCTTCTCTGCTCTTTCCCTGATTCATCGGTCCAAAGCAGACATCCGAAAGCACGTCACTTTCAAAAAGCTGATGCTCCGGATACTGAAACACCAGACCGACTTCACTTCGAAGTGCGCGTCGATTATAGTTCTCTGCCCATACATCTTCACCATTGTAGGATACTGTTCCTGAAGTCGGCTGGATCAGTGCATTCAGATGCTGAATCAGTGTGGACTTTCCACTGCCTGTATGTCCGATCACACCAATAAACTGCCCATCCGGAATATTCAGATTGATATCCTTTAATGCATGAATCTCATAGGAAGTTCCAGGACTGTATGTGTATGTTACATTTTTTAATTCTATTGACATAAGGCATTTACCAACTCTTCCGTAGTAAGAATTCCATCCGGAATATCCACTCCGGACTGTTTCAGTTCATGTGCCAGCAAAGTTACCTGTGGCACATCCAGGCGATATTTTTTCAAGGTCTCTACCTGAGAAAAAATTTCTTTCGGTGTTCCTTCCATCACTACATGACCGTCATCCATAACCACAACCCGGTCTGCATCAATGACTTCCTCCATGTAATGTGTGATCAGAACGACCGTAACATTTTCCTGCCGGTTCAGCTGATGAACTGCCTCCAGAACTTCTTTTCGTCCATTCGGATCCAACATGGCAGTCGGCTCATCCAGAACGATACACTGTGGGCGCATCGCCATTACTCCGGCGATCGCAACCCGCTGCTTCTGACCTCCGGACAGTTTGTTCGGTGAATGATGACGATAGGCCGTCATTCCTGTTTTTGCAAGACTCTCATCCACGCGTTTCCAGATATCACCGGTAGATATCCCCATATTTTCCGGTCCGAATCCCACATCTTCCTCCACTACAGTTCCGATGATCTGGTTATCCGGATTCTGAAATACCATTCCGGCTTTCTGGCGTACTTTCCAGAGTTCCGACTCTTTCGATGTATCGATTCCATCAATCCAGATCGTACCTTCTGTCGGAAGCAGCAGTGCATTGATATGCTTTGCAAAAGTAGATTTACCAGAACCATTATGACCCAGTACTGCTACAAATTCACCTGCCTGAATGTCCAAATCCACACCATCAACTGCTCTCTGCGTAGCTTCTACATTTCCGTCCTCGTCATATCTTAAATAGTCAAATGCAAGTTTTGCCGCTTTGATGATTCCCATCTTTCTAGTCCTTTCAGGCTTCTTCGGAAGGCTCTCCACCGGTCAGAGATTCGATCAGTTCCCAGATCTCATCTCTGCCCTGCTTTGTCTCTGCTGAATAAGAGATAACTGTAGTTCCTTTTTTCAGCTGAAGGCCTTCTCTTATCGCTTTCAGATTCTTCTGAACCTGACTGCGCTTCAGTTTATCCAGTTTCGTTGCAATGATGATCGGCTCATATCCGTTGTGAAGGATCCACTCATACATCTGTCTGTCATTTGCAGAAGGATCATGACGGATATCGATCAGGAGAAAAACGGCTTTCAGATTATGTGAAGTATGAAGATAATTTTCAATCATCTTTCCCCATTTTTCTTTCTCGGCCGGTGTAACCCGCGCATATCCATAACCTGGAAGATCCACCAGATCAAGTTCATCATTGATCTTGTAAAAATTGATTGTCTGCGTTTTGCCAGGCTGTGCGCTGGTACGTGCCAGTGCTTTCCTGTTCATCAGTCCATTGATCAGAGACGATTTGCCAACATTTGATTTACCTGCAAATGCAACCTCCGGCAGACCGGTATCCGGAATCTTACTGGTAATACCGCATACGATATCTAAAACTGCACTTTTTATGATCATAAAATCCTCTTTCGATTATCAGGCAAGTGCTTCATGCAGCACTTCATTCATATTATCTACAAAGGAGATTTTCAGTCCATCAAGAATCTCGGCATCCATCTCCTGAATATCCGGTTTGTTATCCTTCGGTACCAGAACCTGCTTGATCTTGGCATATTTGGCCGCAAGAAGCTTTTCTTTCAGACCACCGATTGGAAGCACATGACCACGAAGTGTGATCTCACCGGTCATAGCCACATCTGCACGCACCTCTCTGCCGATAATTGCAGAAAGCATTGCAGTTGCCATGGTAATACCCGCAGAAGGACCATCTTTTGGAACTGCTCCCTCCGGAATATGTACATGGATATCATTTTCCTGGAAAAACTCCGGTGCGATTCCATATTTATCTGCCACTGAACGAATATAAGAAATACCCGCCTGCGCGGATTCTTTCATAACATCTCCAAGCTGTCCTGTGAGAACAAGTTCTCCCTTACCAGGCATTACATTAACTTCAATCTGCAGCGTATCACCGCCGACCTGCGTCCATGCAAGACCTCTTGCGATACCAACCTCATCCTTTTTGTTTGCCATCAGATAACTGTATCTGGCTTTTCCAAGGTAATTCTCCAGATTCTTACTGTTGACAGTCACCTTTTTCTGATCATTTTCCATGATCTCACGTGCTGCCTTACGGCAGATCTGTCCAATCTTACGTTCGAGTCCACGCACACCGGCTTCTCTTGTATAGAGTGTAATGATCTTCCGAAGTGCCGGAGTCTGAATCTTGAGTTTGCCCTCTGGAATTCCGTTTACTTCCAGCTGTTTTGGAATCAGGTGATCTTTTGCAATGTGTTCCTTCTCATTCTCAGTATAACCGGAAATTTCAATCACTTCCATACGGTCAAGGAGTGGACGCGGAATACCGTCCATGTCATTGGCTGTTGCAATAAAAAGTACCTCAGAGAGATCCTGTGGAACTTCTACATAATGATCATTGAAATGATTGTTCTGTTCCGGATCCAGTACTTCAAGAAGTGCCGCTGAAGTATCACCCTTATAATCACTGCTTGTCTTGTCGATTTCATCAAGCAGCATCAGCGGATTGCTGACACCAGCCTGCGAAAGAGCTGCTGTGATACGTCCGGGCATAGCTCCCACATAAGTCTTACGATGACCTCTGATCTCAGCTTCGTCGCGGACTCCGCCCAGACAGATACGTACATATTTCTTATGAAGTGCTTCTGCTACAGATTTCGCAATGGAAGTCTTACCGGTTCCAGGAGGTCCTACCAGACACAGGATCGGACTCTTACCGCCAGATGTCAGTTTACGTACTGCAAGGAATTCCATGATACGTTCCTTCACATCTTTCAGACCGTAGTGACCTTCTTCCAGGATCTTCCACGCCTCTTTAAGATCAGTGGAATCTTCCGATTTCTTATTCCACGGAAGTCCCAGAAGTGTCTCGATATAAGTACTCAGAACACTGCTTTCTGCCGCAGCATTATTCATACTCTTAAATCGGTCGATTTCTTTATTCAGCTTGTCTTTTACTTCCTGCGGTGCATCCAGTGCTTCCGCTTTCTGTCGGTATTCTTCCGCCGTATCCGCAGTATTCTCCTCACCGAGTTCTTCCCGGATCAGCTTCAGCTGTTCTCTGAGAATGTAATCACGTTGATTTTTGTCTACACGTGCCTTTAATTTACGCTGCAGGTCATGCCCGATCTGCAGGACTTCAATTTCATTATTCAGAATCACAGCAAGAACTTCGTACTGATTTTCCAGACTGACTGCTTCCAGAATTTTCTGCTTATTCTGATAAGTCAGTGGTACATTCACGGAAATCTGGGGAATCAACTCTTCCAGTTCTGTAATATTCATAATCTGCGCAGCCAGATCTTTGCTGATCTTTCCACTTTCCATGCAATATCTCTGAAAAAGTTCCTGAATGCTTCTGAACATCGCTTCTTTCAGAGACTTTGTATACTGCGCTCCATCCGGCTCAAAAAGTGCCGTCTCTGCTTTGAGAAACGGCTCTTCCTGTTCCAGACCGAGAAGTTCTGCTCGTTCAATTCCTTCTACCAGCACTCTGAGCAGATCATGTGGAAGTTTCACAACCTGCTTGATATAAGCAACCGTTCCCACCTGATACAGCTCAGACAACTCTGGTTTTTCTACTTCCGGATCTTTCTGTGTAACGAGAAAGATTTTCTGATCATGAAGCATTGCTGCCTCAATAGCCTTGATCGAACGTTCCCGGCTCACATCAAAGTGCACGATCATATCCGGAAGAATCGTTGTCCCACGGAGCGCAATTGCCGGAAGAATGCTAATTGGCTGTTTCATGTATCTTCAATCCCTTCTTTAAGCCGTCTCCGGCTTTCCTGTCTTTCTGGAACGGGAATTTCTTCTTGTGGTATTCTGCTGTACAGCAGGCTGTTCACCATGAACCACTTCCGGTTCTCCGGTTCCGTCTACTGCATCTTTTGTGATGATGCATTTGCATATCGTATTATCAGAAGGCGTACGGTACATCAGATCCATCAGGGATTTTTCCATGATGGAACGAAGTCCTCTGGCACCGGTCTTACGCTCCAGAGATTTTCTCGCTACTTCTTTGAGGGCATCTTCCTCAAATTCAAGCTCTACTCCATCCAGCTCGAATAATTTGTGATACTGTCTGGTCAGAGAGTTCTTAGGCTCTTTAAGGATACGGATCAGTGCTTCCTCATCCAGTCCATCTAAAGTAACTACGATCGGAACACGACCGATAAACTCCGGAATCAGGCCATATTTGATAAAGTCTTCCGGCATAACGTCCTTCAGAATTTCTCCGATATTTCTTTCTTCCTGCACAGAAACATCTGCTCCAAATCCGATGGATTTGGTATCCTGACGGGCTTCGATCGTCTTTTCAATACCATCAAATGCTCCACCGCAGATAAACAGAATGTTTGTTGTATCAATCTGAATAAATTCCTGGTGCGGATGCTTACGTCCACCCTGTGGCGGTACACTGGCTACCGTACCTTCCAGGATCTTCAGAAGAGCCTGCTGCACACCTTCACCGGATACATCACGGGTGATTGATGCATTTTCAGATTTTCTTGTGATCTTGTCGATCTCATCAATATAGATAATTCCATACTGCGCACGTTCAATATCATAATCCGCAGCCTGAATGATCTTTAACAGAATATTCTCTACATCCTCACCGACATAACCGGCTTCTGTAAGTGTCGTAGCATCTGCGATCGCAAACGGTACATTCAGAAGACGGGCAAGTGTCTGTGCCAGAAGTGTCTTACCGGAACCGGTAGGTCCCAGCATCAGAATATTACTTTTCTGCAGTTCCACATCAAGATTCTTAGATGCGGTAATTCTTTTGTAATGGTTATAGACAGCCACAGACAGAGCCTTTTTGGCTTCATCCTGTCCAATGACATAGTCATCCAGAATCTTATGAATTTCTTCCGGTTTCAGCAAATTGATGTCTGAATCATAAACATCTTCTGTATCATACTGAGCCAGTTCCTCCTCCATAATCTCTGAGCAGATACCAATACATTCATCACAGATAAAAACACCTTCCGGTCCGGCGATCAGCTTGCGGACCTGGTCTTCTGACTTGTGACAAAAAGAGCATCTGACTTTTCCATCTCTCATTTTTTCTGCCATAAATAGTTCTCGTTTCCTTTCAGTTTGATATGGCACAAAAGGAACCCCCTGAAAAGAGGTTCCTTCTGTCTGCTTTATTTATGCTCGACAACACCATCGATCAGTCCGTATGCCTTTGCTTCTTCAGCAGTCATATAATTATCGCGGTCTGTGTCTTTTTCCACTACTTCGTAAGGCTGGCCAGTGTTCTCTGCCAGAATTTCATTCAATGTCCGTTTGGTCTGGGCAATATGATCTGCTACGATCTGGATCTCTGTTGCCTGACCCTGGGCACCGCCTGACGGCTGATGAATCATGATAGTAGAGTGCGGCAGAGCAAATCTCTTACCCTTGGTTCCGCCTGCCAGAAGAAAAGCACCCATGCTGGCTGCCATTCCGAGACAGATTGTGGAAACGTCACACTTGATATATTTCATGGTATCGTAAATAGCCATACCAGCAGTTACAGATCCTCCCGGGCTGTTGATATACAGTTGGATATCCTTGCTCGGATCCTCTGCTTCCAGAAACAGAAGCTGTGCCACGATAACGCTGGCGCTTACATCATTTACCTCTTCTCCAAGAAAGATAATACGGTCTTTCAGAAGACGGGAGTAAATGTCATAGCTTCTTTCTCCTCTGCTTGTCTGTTCAATGACATATGGTACTAAACTCATATATAAATGCCTCCATTCGTCGATTCCAGTGGTAATTCAGAACGAACGCTTACTTAGGCTTCCTTTGCTTCGTCAGCAACGAGAGTTACGGCTTTCTGTACAGCCATATCTTTCTTCATCTGCTCTAACTCGCGGTCACCAAGCAGTTCTTTGATCTTCTCCACTTCCATCTTGTATGCATCAGCCATTTTCTTGAATTCTTCTTCAACTTCTTCATCTGTTGGCTGAATGTTTTCAACTTCTGCGATCTTTTCAAGAACAAGTCTTGTCTGGATTCTCTTCAGAGCCTGCGGTTTCATTTCTTCCTGCATTTTCTCAAGAGTCATTCCTGTGAACTGGAAGTACTGTTCCATAGTAAGTCCCTGGGACTGCATTCTTCTGGAGAAATCATCCAGCATCTGGCGAACCTGTGTATTCAGCATAGCATCCGGGATTTCCATCTGAGCGTTTTCGATTGCTTTATCTACAGCTGCATTTTCTTTTGCAGCACGTGCTTCTTTTTCTTTCTTTTCTGTCAGGTTCTTCTTGATGTCTTCTTTGTACTCTGCAAGAGTATCGAACTCAGAAGCATCCTGTGCAAAATCATCATCCAGTTCTGGAAGTTCTTTTGCTTCTACTTTCTTAACGTCACACTGGAATACAGCTTCTTTGCCAGCCAGCTCTTTTGCCTGGTATTCTTCCGGGAATGTAACTTTTACTTCTACGTGATCTCCGGCTTTAGCTCCAACCAGCTGATCTTCGAATCCTGGAATGAAAGATCCGGAACCAAGTGTCAGCGGGTAGTCTGTTCCTTTTCCGCCTTCGAAAGCTTCACCATCAACAAATCCTTCGAAATCGATTGTTGTGATATCACCGTTTTCTGCTCCACGGTCTTCTACTGTAACTGTTCTGGAGTTTTTCTCCTGTTCTTTCTTCAGTTCAGCTTCAACGTCTTCGTCTGTTACTTCTGTTTCAGACTTCGGAACTTCTACACCTTTGTACTCACCAAGAGTAACTTCCGGTTTAACAGCAACTTCTGCTGTGAAGATGAAAGCCTTTCCTGGCTCAGCCTGTGTTACATCGATCTCCGGCTGGGATACGATCTCAAGGTCGCATTCTTCCAGTGCTTTGCTGTAATGTTCCGGAATCAGAGCGTTTGCAGCATCTTCAAGGAAGATTCCCTTGCCGTACATCTGCTCGATCATTTTTCTTGGAGCTTTGCCTTTACGGAATCCAGGAAGAGTGATTCTTCCTTTTGCTTTCTGATATGCAGCCTGCATAGCTTTCTCTAAATCTTCAGCAGAAACCTCGATTGTCAGTTTCGCCATGTTTTTTTCCAGTTTTTCCACCTGTAAACTCATGTTTCCTGTTCCTCCTTAATTTTCAGATTAGATCTC
>ENA-OVGB01003188-OVGB01003188.1-human-gut-metagenome-genome-assembly--contig:-NODE-3188-length-10391-cov-15.384578_pt1 | contig 10391 bp, 10 predicted proteins | sample MGYA00237767_ERZ505413 | MGnify/ENA primary metagenome ERZ505413 (study PRJEB26158, sample SAMN06016410) | human gut metagenome | biome: human gut; feature: ankylosing spondylitis patient; material...
AGGATGCACCCCGCGTCCCCAAGCGCCCCTTTTCTCCCCATTCTTTTCCGGCAAGGCGGAAAAGAATGGGCCGCCGGAGGCATGACCAGCTCACGATCCTGCCGCTGTCTGCCCCGGCATATATCGTCAAATCATAAGGAACGATCAACTATGCCAAAGAAAAAACAACCGGAAAGCAAAAAGCATGACGACCCGAATGTGATGGGGCTGCGGGCGGAGGTGCTCGAGCAGCCGATCTGTCAGACGCTGGAGTCCAACTATATGCCCTACGCCATGTCGGTCATCGTCTCGCGTGCCATTCCGGAGATTGACGGCTTCAAGCCGTCGCACCGCAAGCTTCTGTACACCATGTACGAAATGGGGCTTCTCACAAAGCCCCGCACCAAATCCGCCAACATCGTCGGCCAGACGATGAAGCTGAACCCGCACGGCGACGCCGCCATCTATGAGACGATGGTGCGTCTGGCGCGCGGCAACGAGACGCTGCTGCACCCGTTCGTCGACTCCAAGGGCAACTTCGGCAAGGTCTATTCGCGCGATATGGCGTGGGCGGCCAGCCGATACACCGAGGCGAAGCTCGCGCCCATCTGCGCCGAACTCTTTCGCGACATCGACTCCGACACCGTTGATTTTGTCGACAACTACGATAACTCGATGAAAGAGCCGGCGCTGCTGCCAACAACGTTCCCGAATATCCTTGTCTCGGCCAACCAGGGCATCGCGGTCGGCATGGCGAGCCAGCTGTGCGGCTTTAACTTGGGCGAGGTCTGCGACACGACGATCGCCTTTTTGAAAAATCCTGAGGTGCGCATCAGCGAGACGCTGCTCGCGCCCGACTTCCCGACCGGCGGCGAGGTATTGTACGACCCGCGCGCCATCGAGGACATCTACAACACCGGCCGCGGCGGCATAAAGGTGCGCGCCCGCTGGCGCTACGACAAAAAAGAAAATCTCATCGAAATTTATGAAATTCCCTACACCACCACGACCGAGGCCATCATGGACAAGGTCGCCGAACTCATCAAGGCGGGCAAGGTCAAGGAAATTTCCGACATGCGTGACGAGACCGACCTCTCCGGCCTCAAGCTGACGATCGACTTAAAGCGCGGTGCCGACCCCGACAAGCTGATGCAGAAGCTCTTCAAGGCGACGACACTGCAGGATACGGCGTCGTGCAACTTCAACGTCCTGATCGGCGGCATGCCGCGCGTGATGGGCGTGCGCGAGCTTTTAGACGAGTGGTGCGCGTGGCGCACCGAGAGCGTCAAGCGCCGCGTGTACTTCGTGCTCAAAAAGCGGCAGGACAAGCTGCACCTCTTAAAGGGCCTTAAAAAGATCCTGCTCGACATCGACAAGGCCATCAAGATCATCCGCGAGACGGAAAAGGAGGCCGACGTCGTGCCGAACCTGATGATCGGCTTCGGCATCGACCAGATCCAGGCGGAATACGTCGCCGAGATCAAGCTGCGCAACATCAACCGCGAATATATCCTGAAGCGCGTGGAGGAGACGGCATCGCTCGAGGCGGAGATCGAAGACCTCGAGGATACGCTTGCGCGCCCGTCACGCATCCGCAAGATCATCGTCAGCGAGCTTGAGGACGTGCGCAAAAAGTACGCCGAGTCCCGCCGCACCGGCATCCTCTACGACTATGCCGAGGACGCCGAGAGCGAGGAGGACGCCATCGAGGACTATCCCGTGACGCTGTTTTTGTCGCAGCACGGGTACTTTAAAAAGATCACGCCGCAGTCGCTGCGCATGTCCGGCGAGCAGAAGTTCAAGGAGGACGACGCGCTCAGCATGAGCGTGGAGAGCTCCAACGCCGCCGAGCTGATGTTCTTCACCGACAAGGCGCAGGTCTACAAGACGCGCGCGAGCGACTTTGCCGACGGCAAGGCGAGCCAGCTGGGTGACTACTTACCCGCGAAGCTCGGCATGGACGAGGGCGAGAGCGTCATGGGCATGGTGCTGCCGGGCGACTACAGCGGCTATATGATCTTCTTCTTTGAAAACGGCAAGGCCGCGAAGGTCGAGCTGTCGGCCTACAGGACGACCTCGAACCGCCGCCGCCTGACCGGCGCCTACAGCGACAAAAGCCCGCTCAAGGCGCTGTTGCATCTCAAGGAAGACCGCGAGATCGCCGTCTATTCGACAGAGCCGCGCGTGCTGATCGTCAACACGGCGCTTCTTGGTGTGAAGACGACGCGCACGACGCAGGGCGTCGCACTTTTGACGCTCAAAAAGAAGTACGTGCTCGACACGGTGCGCTTCCCGGAGGAGACCGGCATCACCGACCTTGCCCGCTACCGCGGCCGCAGCATTCCCGCGACGGGCGCGCTGCTCAAGACGGAGGACAGCGACGACAAGCAGCTCTCGCTGATTTGACGTCGGAAGCCTGAGAGAAACATGTGAGGGGAGAAAATTTATGAAAAATAAAAAACTGCGCGAGCAGGTGAAAAGCTATATCATTGTCACGCTTGCCTGCGTGCTGTATGCCTTGTCGTTCGATTGGTTCTATGCACCGAATGGCTTTACGGTCGGCGGCTTTACGGGTATTTCGCAGATCATTAACTTTTTTGCACCCATTCTGCCGGTCGGTACGATGGTCATCGTGCTCAATGTGCCGCTTTTTATCGTGGGACTTAAAAAATTCGGCTTCGCATTTTTGTGCAAGTCCATCTACACGATGACGCTGAGCTCCATTTTGATCGACGTTGTCGCGGCCATCCACGAGTTTGAGCCCATGGACCCGCTGCTTGCGTGCCTGTACGGCGGCGTGACGCTCGGTATCGCCTCAGGCCTGCTGTTCCGCGAGGAGACGACGACGGGCGGCTCGGAGCTCGGCGCGTGGATCGTGCGGTCGCACGTTGAACGGCTGTCAATCGGCAACATCTGCCTCGGCATCGACCTGACGATCATCCTGATCTACGCCGCGGTGTTCCACAGCCTCAACAACGCGCTCTACGGTGCGCTGGCACTCTACATCACGACGAAGGTGCTCGATCTGGTCGTCTACGGTCAGAACACGGCAAAGGTCGCCTACATCATCAGCGACAAGTATGAGGAGATCATGCAGGAGATGCTGCGGCGCGACATGGGCGTAACGCTTCTGAACGGTAAGGGCGGCTACACGGGCGCGGAGCGTCCGCTCCTTTTCTGCGCCGTGCGCAAGAAGGAGGCGGTTTCGATCAAGCGCTATATCAAGGAGCTCGACCCCGACGCCTTTTTCATCGTCTGCGACGCGAGCGAGGTGCTCGGTGAGGGCTTTGGCGAATACGACCCGCAGGGCCTCTAAGGATATCAGGATACAAGGAGGAAGCAGGAATGGATCTTACGACGGTGGAGAAGAATCTCAAAGAGCGCGGCTTCAAGGTGTCTGCCTTCGCGACGGCGAAGGAAGCGGCGGACTATCTGAACGCGCAGATCGACGGAGAGAGCGTGTCGTTCGGCGGCAGCATGACGCTCTCTCAGATGGGGCTTTTTGAAAGCCTCGGCAAGCACAACAAGATGTTCAGCCACTGGAACGTGCCCGACGGCATGAACGCTGCCGAGGTGCTCAAAAACGCCTCGACGTGCGACAACTACCTGCTCTCGGCCAACGGCCTTGCCGAAACGGGCGAGATCATCAACATCGACGGGACGGGCAACCGTGTGTCCTCGTCGCTCTATGGCCACAAGAGGGTGTGGTTCGTCGTCGGCAGCAACAAGATCGCGCCGACCTATGACGAAGCGCTCTGGCGCGCCCGTAACATTGCTGCACCGAAAAACGCGCAGCGCCTCGGCGTGAAAACGCCGTGTGCCGTGAACGGCGACCGCTGCTACGACTGCAAGAGCCCGCAGCGCATCTGCCGCGGTCGTGTCGTGCTGTGGGAGGCCATCCGCAGCTGCGAGACCGAGGTCGTGCTCGTCGACGAGCCGCTTGGCTACTGAGAAAGAGAGATTTCGCCCAAAAGGAGGGAGCGCCGTGCGCAAAAAGTTCATTCCGCTTTCGCTGGCGCTCTGCCTGACGCTCTCGGGCTGCGGCGGCAACGTCGTGCTTGAGCGTTCCTACAGCGTCTCCACGCCGCACAGCGAGGTCTACTGGGAAAACGAGGGTGCGGACACCCTGCGCGCCGACAGCTATCAGGACCTCGTCAATGCGCTGCTGCTGCTCCTTGGCGAGCACAGCGAGGAAGGCGTCGTGCGTATTTACAGCGAGGAAGACGCCGCGGCCATGGCCGAGCAGGCCTGTAAGGAGGTGCAGGAGGAGACGGCACTGGGCGCGTATCTTCTTGACTACATCAGCTACACCGACACGCAGGAGCGCGCCTATTACGAGATGCACGTGCGCCTCGGCTACCGCCGCACGGCGGAGGAGCAGGCGGGCATTGTCACCGCGACGAGCACCGAGGCGCTGCCTGACCTTCTGCGCCTGACGGCGCGCGAGGGCGCGCTCAGCCGTATCGCCGTGCGCTTCACGTACTTCACCGCGGACCGTGACGGCATCCGCGACATGGTACGATCTGTGCAGGAGGAGGTCGACACCGGCTTTACTGAGCCGTGGCAGGTGAACTTCTACCCCGATACCGACGATGTCGGCATTGTCGAGGTCGTGCTGCGGGAAGCGTAAAAAAGGATAAGAAAAGAGCCTGAACAAAGCGTTCAAGCTCTTTTTGTGCTTTATAGGGGAGAGAGAAAACGTTAGGAGAGGATCGCGCGGTCGTTGGCGAACTCGTCGCCGCTGGCTTTCGTGAACTGCTCAAGAAGATCGGGCACGGTCAGCTTCTTCTTCTCCTCGCCCGCAATGTCGAGGATGACGTGGCCGTCGTGCAGCATGATGAGGCGGTTGCCGTACTGAATGGCATCGCGCATGTTGTGCGTGATCATCAGCGTGGTGAGCTGGCCCTCGCGCACGATGCGGTCGGTGAGCTCCATGACCTTGGCGGCGGTCTTCGGGTCGAGTGCCGCGGTGTGCTCATCGAGCAGCAGCAGCTTGGGGCGCTTGAGCGTTGCCATCAGCAGCGTGAGCGCCTGGCGCTGGCCGCCGGAGAGCGTCGAGACCTTCGTGGTCAGGCGGGACTCAAGGCCGAGGCCGAGACCGCCGAGCAGCTCGCGGTACTGCTCCTTTTCCTCCTTCGTCACGCCCCAGGAAAGACCGCGGCGCTGGCCGCGGCGGGCGGCGAGGGCGAGGTTCTCTTCGATCCACATCGAGGGGGCGGTGCCCATCATCGGGTCCTGGAACACGCGGCCGATGAATGCCGCGCGCTTGTGCTCGGGCAGGTTCGTGACGTCAGCGCCGTCGATGATGACCTTGCCGGAGTCGACAAAGAACGTGCCGGCGGTGGCGTTGAGCATCGTGGACTTGCCCGCGCCGTTGCCGCCGATGACGGTGACGAAATCGCCGTCGTTCAGCGTCAGACTCAGGCCGTTCAGCGCGGTCTTGGCGTTGATGGTGCCGGGGTTAAAGGTCTTATAAAGTTCCTTGAGTTCAAGCATGGCCGTTGCCTCCGTTCTTTGCGCTCTGGGGCTGCACCTTGCGGCGGAACATCTTGCTCTTCCAGTAGGGGATGGCGAGGAAGACCGCCACGATCAGCGCCGTGATAAGCTTTAAGTCGTTGGTGTTCAGACCGAGCTGCAGCACGATCTGGAGCACGATGTAGTAGATGATCGCGCCGATGGAAACGGCCAGCAGCGTGAGGCCGAAGTTCGTGAAGATCTTGCCGAAGATGACCTCGCCGATGATGACGGCGGCAAGGCCGATGACGATGGCACCGCGGCCCATGTTGATGTCGCTCGAGCCCTGATACTGCGCCAGCAGCGCGCCGGAGAGGGCGACAAGACCGTTCGAGACCATCAGGCCAAGCACGATATTCGAGTTCGTGTTGATGCCCTGTGCGCGCGCCATGTGGGGGTTTGCGCCGGTCGCGCGCAGCGAGCTGCCCTTCTCCGTGCCGAAGAACCAGTACAGGATGGCGATGACCGCGGCTGTGAAGAGAAGCAGTAGCGGCAGGGGATTGTTCATCGAGAGCTCGCGCACATAGCGCTGCGAAAGCAGCAGCGGATATTTATCAACGCTGAGTGCCTGGTTTGCCTTGCTGTCCATGATGCGCAGATTGATCGAATACAGCGCAAGCTGCGTCAGGATACCGGCGAGAATGGCCGGAATACCGCAGCGCGTGTGGAAAAGACCGGTGACGAGGCCTGCCAGCATACCGGCGAGCATCGCGCACAGCAGGGCGATCCAGGGATTGAAGCCGCCGCGGATCAGCATGACGCAGACAGCGCCGCCGGTTGCCAGCGAGCCGTCGACGGTCAGGTCCGCCACGTCCAGAATGCGGAAGGTGATGTAAACGCCGATGGCCATAATGCCCCAGGCGAGACCCTGTGCGGCAGCGCCGGGCAGGGCGTTCATCAGCGACGAAAGAAAACTCATGGGTTCTCTCCTCCTATCTCTTGTTGAGGCAGGAACGGGCTAAGCCCGTCCCTGCCTGCGGGGGGATGTGATCAGATTACTCTTCGATGGCAGTGTAGCCCTCGAGAGGCTCGATGCCGAGCGTCTCGCACATGGAGGCGTTGTACTTCGGGGTGGCCTCGGTGAACTCGATGGGCATCTCGGAGATGTCGGCCTCGCCGGTCAGGATCTTGGCGGCCATCTTACCGGTGGTCACGCCGAGGTCATAGTAGCTGATGGAGAGGGTCGCGACGCCGCAGCCCTTGCAGATGCCCTCTTCGCCGCAGATGGCAGGCACGCCCGCGGGAACAAGAACGTTTGCGATGGCCTCGGTGTTGGAAGCGGCGGTGTTATCGGTGGGGACGTAGACAACGTCGGAGTAGTCGGCAGCGGACTGCGTGACGGAAGCGACGTCGTTGGTGTCGGTAAAGGCAAATTCCTTCGTTTCAATGCCCTTATCGGAGAGGCACTTGGCGACCTCTCCGATCTGGTAGCGGGAGTTGGGCTCGGCAGAGCAGAACAGCAGGCCGACCTTCGTGGCATCGGGGAACCACTCGGTGATCATGTTGGCCTGAGCCTCGAGGTCAGCGAGGTCGGAGGTGCCGGAGATGTTGCCGCCGACAGTGCCGTTGAAGTCGTCAATATCAAGAGCAACGCCGTAAGCGGTGATGGAGGTGCCGAGGATGGGAATGTCGCTCGTGGCGGCAGCGGCGGCGGTCAGCGCGCCGGTGGCGTTCGCCAAGATGAGATCCACACCGTCGGAAACGAAGCCGTTGACGATGGTGGAGCAGTTGGCGTTGTCGCCAGAAGCGTTCTTGTTCTGGAATTCGACCTGGCCGGGCAGAGCCTCATTCAGCGCGTCGATGAAGCCCTGGGTGGCAGCGTCGAGTGCCTCGTGCTGCACGAGCTGGCAGATGCCGACGGTGTACTTCGTGCCTTCGCCGTCGGTGCTGCCCTGATTGTCGTCCTGTGCGGCCTTATCGCCGCAGCCGGTCAGACCCACGCTCAGGCTGAGAACGAGGGCAAGAGAGGCAACAAGAGAAATGATGCGTTTGGTGTTCATGCTTTTTTTCCTCCAATTTTTATTTCTCGCTGATAACAATAAAACCCGCTGTAAGGACTTGTGGTCCATACGGCGGGTTCCTTGACTCAACTCTTTTTGAAGTGACCTTCAAGTGTTGGTTCGAAAGACCTTTCAGCTACGGGCATCACAAATCGCTCTTACCTTGTCCTTAAAGTAAAAGTAAGAGTAATAGTAAAAGCGATATGCAACGTTGCTTACAACAGTCTTCATCACTCAAGCTCCAAGTCCTTTCAAAAAGGATGGTAGTAATATAGCACACACAAAAATGGCCGTCAATAGCATTTTTATCCAAAAAACACCATTTATGTAGAAATTTGGCAGGGCACAGCACCGAAAAGTATGCTATTTGCATTAGGAAACGGCATGGGTGTGCTCGCAAAGCTCATTGATCTTCTGCTGTAAGCCCTTGAAATCCTCAAACGACTCGGGCCTGCGGCGCGGATCGCGCAGCAGTGCCGCGGGGTGATACACGGCCATCATCTGAAAGCCGTTCTTTTCGAACCACTGCCCATGCTCACGCGTGATCTTGAAGTCGGGCTTGATGATGCGCATGGCCGCGATGCGTCCGAGACAGACGATGATCTTGGGCCGCAGCAGCGCGACCTGACGGCGAAGATACCCGATACAGGCGTCCTGCTCCACGCCGAGCGGGTCGCGGTTTTCCGGCGGGCGGCACTTGACGATGTTGGCGATATACACATCGTCGCGCTTGAGGCCGATGATCTCAAGCATGTCGTCGAGCAGATGACCGGCCCTGCCGACGAATGGCACGCCCTGCGCATCCTCGTTCGCGCCGGGGCCTTCGCCGATGAATAAAACTTCAGCATTCTGATTGCCGACGCCGAAGACGACGTTCGTGCGCGTCTCCCACAGCGAGCATTCGCGGCAATTTTTGCAGTCGTGTTCCAGAGCTTCCCAGGTATCAGGCATAGTTGTGTTCTCCTGTCGATTTTTTGTCATTTTACCATGATTCGCCGCGCTTTGCAACGCGCGCGGCACGCATTTTTTCATCTGCGCGGGCCATACTGAAAAAAACGGACGCGGAGGAAGGAATGGATCATATCTGGTACTGGTTTGCTTACAGCTTTTTGGGCTATTGCTTGGAAAAGCTCTTCGCCGCAGCGACGAGATCGAGCCACCGGCTGCGGCGGTGCTTCGTGTTCCTGCCGCTGTGTCCGGTGTACGGCTTTGCAATGGTCACGATTTTATTGCTGGGGGCGGAAAAGCTCCCCGGCGCGTGGGAGCAGATCTTGCTCGGTACGCTCGCGGCGACGGCGATGGAATACGCCGTGCACTGGGGCTATGAAAGGCTGTTTCAAGTGCAGTTTTGGGACTATTCTTCGACCAAATGCGACGTGAACGGCCGCATCTGCCTGCCGTTTTCCATCTGCTGGGGAATATTGTCGATGCTCGCCGTGCGGTATGTGCAGCCGGTTCTGGAGGGCTATGCCGCACTGCTTCCAGAGTGGGCCGCGGCGCTGGCGGTGTTCCTCGTCACGCTTGACGGCATCCTGACCGCGCGCGTCCTGCTCACGACGCACGATATCGACGCTTTGACGCCGCGAACGTTGCTCCGAAGTAAAAGAAGGCGAACCGCCTGACGGTTCGCCTTCCTGACTTTATTCATAAATGTTTTTCGATCCAGCTCCACAGGTCATTATAGACCACGGCACGGCAGTCTTCGTTCAGAATCTCGTGCCGCAGGCCCTTGTAGAGCTTCAGCTCCACGTCGCGCACGCCGGCGCGGCGGAAGGCCTCGTATGCGCGCTTGACGCCCTTGCCCATCTCGCCGACAGGGTCCTTGTCGCCGGAGATGAAGAGAATGGGCGTGTTGCGGTTCATCGACGCGATGTTTTTCGGCGTGCTGATGAAGCGGATGCCGCCGAGCATCTCGTAGAAGAGGCCGATGCTCGCCTTCTGACCGCAGAGGGGGTCGGCAATGTAGGCGTCAACATTGTTGTCGCTCGCGCTGAGCCAGTCGACCTCCGTGCGGTTGGGCGCGAACGCCTTGTTGTAAGCACCGAAAGCCAGTGCCTCCACGCGCGGAGAGTGCGCCTTGAAGCCGTGGCGCTTGCCCGCGGCCTTGGCGATGGCGCGCCCGCCCGTGACGATCGCGGGGGACTGGTACCCCGTGCCCATGATGATGGCGGCGTCGACGGTGCCGGGGTAGCGGATGAGATAGGTGCGCGTCAGGAACGAGCCCATCGAGTGGCCCATGAGAAAATAGGGAACATCGGGATATTTTTCCTTCGTGCGGCAGCGCAGGGCGTACATGTCGTCCACAACATGCTTCCAGCCGTCGCGCGGGCCGAAATAGAGCGTGTCGGCGTCCTTCTCGGCGGAAAGACCGTGGCCGAGGTGGTCGTTCGCCACGACGGCAAAGCCGTGCTCGGTCATGAATTCGGCAAACGGCGCGTACCGCATGCCGTATTCCGCCACGCCGTGCGCGATCTGTAAAACGCCGATGATCTCACCGCTCTCGGGCATCCACTCTGCCGCGTGAATGCGCGAGGAGCCGTCCGACGAGGGGAAGTAAAATTCCCTGCAAATAGCCATGGCGCAAAACCCTCCTGCATGATATAATCTTATTCATTAGTATAGCATAAGGCGGTCCAAATGAACAAGGGGGTATCTTCATGCAGCGGTATATTTTGGCGCTCGATCAAGGGACGACCAGCTCGCGCGCCATTCTGTTCGGGCGCGATGGCAGTGTCGGCGGACACGCGCAGCAGCCGTTTCGGCAGTATTATCCGCAGCCCGGCTGGGTCGAGCACGACCCGAACGAGATCTGGGAGAGCGAGCGCGCCGTTGCCGCGCAGGCCTTGCGCGAATCGGGCCTTGGCCGCGCGGTCGCGGCGATCGGCATCACGAACCAGC
>ENA-OVGB01003190-OVGB01003190.1-human-gut-metagenome-genome-assembly--contig:-NODE-3190-length-10383-cov-20.666053_pt1 | contig 10383 bp, 5 predicted proteins | sample MGYA00237767_ERZ505413 | MGnify/ENA primary metagenome ERZ505413 (study PRJEB26158, sample SAMN06016410) | human gut metagenome | biome: human gut; feature: ankylosing spondylitis patient; material...
AGCCGGAGCGCATGGCAAAGCTGGACGAGCTGTTCAAGGCCTACGCCCCTGTCACGAAGGAGAAGCTGTGGGAGAACCTGAAGTACTTCCTGGAAGCTCTGATGCCCACCTGCCACGAGTGCGACATCAAGATGGCCATCCACATGGACGATCCTCCTTGGGATATCTTCGGCCTGCCCCGCCTGCTGGTGGACGAGCCCAGCATCGACCGCTTCCTGAAGATGGTGGACGATCCGTACAACTGCCTGACCCTGTGCACCGGCAGCCTGAACGCAAACCCCAACAATAACTGTGCCGAGATCATCCGCAAGCACTGCGACCGCATTGCCTTCGGCCACGTCCGCAACATCCACCACTTCCCCAACGGCGACTTCTCTGAGGCTGCGCACCGCGACTGCTGCGGCGAGACCGGCATCATTGAGGTGATGCGCGCTTACCATGACTGCGGCTTTGAAGGCTACATCCGTCCCGACCACGGTCGTCAGCTGTGGGAGGAAGGCCCTGGCGTCTGTCGCCCCGGCTATGGCAAGTATGACCGTGCTCTGGGCATCCAGTATATGCTGGGTATCTGGGATCTGCTGGACCGTCTGGATGAAGAAAAGAAGGGCTGATGATTATGAAGCTGTCTGATATCAAAAACGGCAATCTGTCCGCCGAGTGGGCAGAAAAGGGCTACGAGCTGCCCAAATTCGACATCGAGGCTGTCAAGGCCAAGACCCACGCCGAGCCCACTTGGGTGCACTTCGGTGCCGGCAACATCTTCCGTGCTTTCCCCGCTGCCGTGCTGAACGACGCACTGAACAGCGGCAAGTACGACCGCGGCGTCATCGTGGCCGAGAGCTTCGACTACGAGATCATCGACAAGGCTTATCAGCCCTACGACAATCTGAGCCTGCTGGTCTGCCTGAAGTCCACCGGCGACATCGAGAAGAAGGTCATCGCTTCTGTGACTGAGAGCCTGAAGGCTGATTACTCCTTCGGCGAGGATTGGGCTCGTCTGGTCGAGATCTTCCAGAACCCCAGCCTGCAGATGATCTCCTTCACCATCACCGAGAAGGGCTACGGCGTTGCTCCTGCTGACCTGGAGCGCGGCCTGACCCCCGTTCTGGCCATGGGCAAGGTCACCGCTCTGCTGTATGAGCGCTTCAAGGCCGGCAAGCTGCCCCTGACCGTTCAGAGCATGGATAACTGCTCTCACAACGGCGACAAGGTCAAGAGCGCTGTCCACGCCTATGCTTCCAAGTGGGTCGAGCAGGGTCTGGTTCCTGCTGAGTTCCTGGCATACGTTCAGGACGAGACCAAGATCACCTTCCCCTGGAGCATGATCGACAAGATCACCCCCCGTCCCGACGCAAAGGTCCAGGAGATGCTGGCCAAGGACGGTTTTGAGGACAACTACACCATCGTGACCGAGAAGCACACCTTTACTGCTCCCTTTGTCAACGCAGAGGAGACCCAGTACCTGTGCATCGAGGATCACTACACCAACGGCCGTCCTCCGCTGGAGCTGGGCGGTGTGCTGTACTGCGACCGCGAGACCGTGGACAAGATCGAGAAGATGAAGGTCTGCACCTGCCTGAACCCCCTGCACACTGCCATGTCCATCTATGGCTGCATGCTGGGCTACAACCTCATCTCTGCCGAGATGGCAGACGAGGATCTGCGCTCCTTCATCCAGAAGATCGGCTATATCGAGGCTATGCCCGTTGTGGTTGATCCCGGCGTTCTGAACCCCTACGAGTTCATCGGCGCTGTCATCAACCGCCGTCTGCCCAACCCCTTTATGCCCGATGCTCCCCAGCGTATCGCTACCGATACCTCTCAGAAGCTGGCTATCCGCTTCGGCGAGACCATCAAGGCTTACGAGGAGCGCGGTCTGGACAAGTCCAACCTTGTGCTGATCCCGCTGGTGCTGGCAGGCTATGCCCGCTACCTGAAGGGCATCGACGACAATGGTCAGGCCTTTGAGCCTTCTACCGATCCGCTGCTGGCTGAACTGCAGGCCATCGTTGCTCCGCTGGAGGTCAAGGAAGGCGAGCAGGACTTCAGCTGCCTGAAGAAGCTGTACAGCCGTGTTGACGTGTTCGGTGTGGATCTGTATGCCGTTGGTCTGGGCGAGAAGATCGAGTCCATGGCCAAGGAGCTGTTTGCAGGTCCCGGCGCTGTGCGCAAGACTCTGCACAAGTATACGCTGGCCCGTTGATCTGCTGACACAATAATTTAAGATATCTTCGCACCCGCGCTGCGCTTTGCTTTGCCGCAGCGTGGGTTTTTTATACACAAAAAAGAACTGCTGATATCTCATCAGCAGTTCTTTTTGCTTGTATGTATGCTGGATCTTATGCTTTTCGGCAGTCATGCAGCTTTTCCTTTGGCAGGATGCCGGTCAAAAACTGCCATACCGCTTCCATGCGGTCATTCAGTAAGTAGGCCTTTTCTTTTTCCACGTAGAGGTACACAGCGTTGTCTGTGCGGTAGGCACAGTAAAAATTGTCCCATGCGTGGCGGTTGGTGGGTTCGGGCTTGTCCTGCTGGCCGTACATCCACACGGCGATGCCGGTGTCGGCCAGCTCTACGCGGTAGAAGGCCCGCGGCAGGTGCATCTGCCGGATCTGATTGGAAACGCTGTGAAAAAAGGAGTAAAAGTAGCTTGCCGGCAGGCCAATGCCCACAATGGCCAGCACAGCGGCCAGCAGCCCGGCGCCCGGGCGCTTGCCCAGCTGCGAAAGGCAGACGGCGGCAAAAGCCAGCATAATGGCGGCAAAAATGGCGGGACGCAGCCATGCTTTGCGGTGATGGAATGCGTCAAACACGGCAAAATCATGGAAGCCGGGTCCGTCCATGGTGGTGGAAACGGAAATGGTATGGGACATAGAGTCGCCTCCTATTTGTATTTATAGGCATCGTACCACAATTGCGAGGTTTAGGCAAGAGAAACCCGCACAAACCTTGCCAATCCGGCCCAATGCGTGGTAGAATAAGCTATTATAAAACAAAGGGAGGCGGCAGGCATTGCAGCACCGCAAATGGCGTTTTACCCTCAAGCAGCGCATGGGCCTGTGTCTGGCAGCATTTTTTGCGGCCTTTGCATTGCAGCTTGCCCTGAACGGCTATCAGGCACGGGCGGTGCAGCAGGTGCAGGACGACCAGATGGGCAACTTTAACGCCATCAGCCGCTTTCAGGGCGGTGTGGAAAGCTCCATCAGCATTCTGGAAGCGTACCGCTGGGAGAACGGCGAGACTGAGGAAATGCTGGAAAAGCTTCAGGCAGCCTGCTCCACCAGCAACGCATGGCTGTGGCGCATCCGATCCAATATGGACGGCTTGCAGAACGTCAGCGATGAGCAGTGGGTGCTGTACGGCGCGGTGGAGACCACCTACGGCAGCTACAACACCCTGCTGGAAGAGCTGGAAGGCTACCTTTCCAGTGGGCAGGAAGCAAAGGCTTCCCAGCTGTACTACAACAAGGTCTCGGTCTGCGGCGGGTATCTGAGCCAGTACACCATGCAGCTGCTGAAAGCCTCGATCCTGGATGCCCAGACTACTTACACCGAAATCTCGGAGCTGGGCGAGCGGATCGCCCTGATGCAGATCGTGGTGGTGGCACTGTGCGTGGCGCTGGGCTGTGCCTCCGGTCTGATGGTCATGCAGCTGCTGACTCCGGTGTCTCAGATGATCGAGGCCTCCCGCGCTATCAGCCGCAGCCAGTTCGATACCCCGGACATCCCGCTGCCCAAGCAGCCGGAGATCGGCCAGCTGGCGGAGTCCTTCAACCGCATGAAGCACTCTATGGCGCAGCAGGTGAGCACCTTACAGGAGAAAAACGAGATCGAGCGGGAGTTGCATCGCCAAAAGACCGAGGCGCTGGAACTGCAGAACCGCATGGAGCGCAGTCGGTTACAGCAGCTGCGCAGCCAGATCGACCCGCATTTTTTGTTCAACACCCTGAACGTCATCCAGCAGATGGCGGGCACAGAGTCCGCCTACCGCACGCAGGCGCTCATCATGGCGCTTTCCCATCTGCTGCGTTACAGCCTGATGAGCAACGATGAGCAGGTGCCCCTCTCCCGGGAGGTGCGCGTTGTGGACGAGTACTATTCCATCTACCATGTGCGTTTTGGCGACCGGGTGCAGATGGAGTGGGCGTTCTCGGACTCGCTGGATCTGACCGAGACTATGGTGCCGTCCTTTATCTTGCAGCCTATCGTGGAAAACGCTTTCAAGCACGGCATCTGCCCCAAGGAAGAGGGCGGCGTGGTGCGCATCCGCATGATCCCCCTGCGGGAAAAAGGCCTGCTGTGCATCCGGGTGCTGGACAACGGTGTGGGTATTGAGCCGGAGCAGCTGCAGCAGCTGCGCACGGCATTGGAGCAGCCCGCACCCCGCTGGGAACATATCGGTATTTATAATGTGGCTGCTCGTCTGCGGCTGCTGGATGCCCGCTGCCGGGTGGTGGTGCGCTCCCGGCCGGGGCGGGGAACTGCGGTGATCCTGTATCTGCCGCTGGTGGAGAATGAGGAGGAATTTGAGGAATGATTCGTCTGTTGATCGCGGATGATGAGAGGATGGAGCGGGAGGCGCTGGCGGATATCGTCATGCGCCGGTTCGAGCATGAGGTGACGGTGGAGATGGCGGAAAATGGCCGCAAAGCCGCCGACACCGCTGTGCTCTGGGAAGCAGACCTGATTTTGATGGACATTGAGATGCCGGGCATGAACGGCCTGGATGCCGCCCGCGCGGTGCTGGAGCAGCGGCCGGAGTGCAAGGTGATCTTCATCACGGCGTACAGCCTGTTCCAGTACGCCCACGAGGCGGTGCATCTGGGTGCCTGCGACTATCTGCTGAAGCCGGTGGACCCGGACGAGACCGAGGCCGCCATCCGCCGCGCCATCCAGCAGATCGAGGCCGGGCGCCGTCTGGCCGAGCTGGCTGCGGAAGCCCCGGAGCCGGAAACCGCCCCGGAGCAGGAGGCCGAGCCCGCCGGGGAAGGGGAGAGCGACCGCAACGCACTGGTGATGGACCATGTGCGCAAGTATATGGAAGATAACTATATGGCCGACCTCTCGCTGGACAGCGTGAGCGAAATTTTGCACATCAGCCCGGCGTACCTTTCGGCGCAGTTCAAAAAATACCAGAAGATGAATTTTCTGGACTGTCTGACCGAGCTGCGCATCAACGCAGCTAAAGAACTGCTGGCCGACCCCTTCCGCTCCGCAGCGGAGGTGGCCTCCATGGTGGGCTACGAGGACGCCAGCTACTTTGCCCGCGCCTTTAAAAAGCGCACCGGCATGACCCCCACCCAGTACCGGAAGGAAGCGGCAAAGGCAGCCCGGGAGGTGCGGCTGTGACCCGCCGTCAGCTGCTGCGTCTGCTTGCGGCAGCCCCGGCGCTGGCAGTTACAGGCTGTACGGCGCAGTCTGCTTCTTCGCAACAGGAGAAGCCGCTCATCCTGCGCTATGCGGAGAACCAGCCGGAGGACTACCCTACCAGCAAGGCGGCAAAGGCCTTTGCCGAGCTTGTGGCGCAGCGCACGGGCGGCCGGGTGAAGGTGCTGGTTTACAGCGGGGCAGAGCTGGGCGCAGAGCAGAGCGTCATCCAGCAGATGCAGTTCGGCGGGGTGGATTTTTCCCGCGTGTCCCTGAGCCAGCTGGCAGAGTACGAGCCGGAACTCAGCGTATTGCAGTTGCCCTACCTGTACAGCGATGCCCAGCAGATGTGGCGGGTGCTGGACGGCGACATCGGCGATGAGTTTCTGGCCATGCTGGACGGGATGGACTTAGTGGGGCTTTCGTGGTTCGATGCCGGTGTGCGCAGCTTCTACACCCGGGAAAAGGTGACCGGGCTGGATGATTTGCAGGGGCTGACCATCCGGGTGCAGGAGTCGGACATGATGAGCGACATGATCACCGCGTTGGGCGCAAAGCCGGCGCAGGTGGTGTACAGCAAGGTGTATGCCGCCCTGCATAATGCCGAGATCGACGGGGCAGAGAACAACTGGCCCAGCTACGAAGTGATGGGACACTACGAGGTGGCACCCTTTTTCCTGAAGGACGAGCACACCCGGGTGCCGGAGGTGCAGCTGGCCAGCCCGGCGGTGATGGAAAAGCTTGCCGCGCTGGACGAGAGCTTCCCGGAGGTGATCCGTGCCTGCGCCCGGGAGAGCGCACAGACAGAGCGGGAGCTCTGGGCACGGCGGGAGGCGAACGCAGAGCAGAATATGCGCAAGCGGGGCATCTGCGTCACCGAACTGGACGAGGCCGAAAAAGCCCGCTTCCGCGCAGCGGTACAGCCCATGTACGACCGGTTCCACAGCCATGCAGACCTGATCCAGCGGATCCGGGAGAGCTGAAGAACAGAATATACGAAATAGCTCGTCTCTATGTGATATATCAGTTTAGAGACGAGTTTTTTTGCGAACATTTTTCGGCATAATCGACAATGTCCCCCGAGTGCGCTTGTTGAATATGCACAGCCGCATTTTCACTTTTTTGTAAAAAACAGGACATTTTATCAATCCCCTTGCTGGCTAAATTTTTTTGCACTACAATGAAGTCACCAAGCAATCGTGCCATACAAAAACGCCTGAAATGTACCCCGTCGGGATTCAGATCGTGCAAAGCAAAAAAGGAGGAAATTTGGTTATGTTTTCCAAAAAGATCTCGCGCCGCAGCTTTCTGAAGGTCAGTGCTGTGACCACCGCCATGGCCGCCATGGGCCTGCCTGCCTTTGCCGCAGAGGATACGGCAGAGGAAAACTGCTTCCAGACCCTGAACATCCCCCGGGCCACCGGCAGCACCGTGGACAAAAGCGTCCTGCTGAACGAGAGCCGCCTGTACCTCATCACGGATTTTGGGGCTGTTTCGGAGGGAGACCCCGTCCAGAACACTAAAGCCATCAACGCCGCCATCCAGGCTGCCAGTGAGGCCGGCGGCGGCACCGTGGTGGTGCCGGCAGGTGACTTTAAGAGCTACACCATCCGTCTCCAGAGCGGCGTCAACCTCCGCATCGACGCCAACGGCATCATCCGGGCTGCCCGGGCAGACCTGTACGACTGGTATGGCAACCAGACCATGGTAGGCGAGGGCGGAAACTACGATGAGCCGGAAGTGAACCTCTACGCCGGTCTCCAGGACCACGGCCACACCTATTTTGCCAACAGCCTGTTCTACGCCGCCGACAAGCACGACATCATGATCTACGGCGAGGGCCTCATCGACGGCAGCTACATGGACGACACCGGCACCCTCATCAATGTGCTGTCCGGCAACGACCCCTCCAACCCCAAAAACCGCACCGACCGGGGCTACAGCTCCACCTGGTACGGCAACAAGGCCATTGCACTGGTGCGCTGCGAGAATGTGGTGCTGGACGGCATCCGCATCCTGAACGGCGGCCACTTTGCCATCATCGCTGAGGGCACCCGGAACATGACCGTCAACGACCTGATCGTGGACACCAACCGGGACGCCTATAACATCGACTGCACCCAGGACGTTACCGTCCGCAACAGCCACTTCAACTCCCTCACGGACGACGCCATCGTCATGAAGGCCTCCTACGGTGCCGGCGTGTTCATGCCCACCCAGAACGTTCTGATCGAGGACTGTGTGGTCAGCGGCTACGATGCCGGTTCTGTGATCACCGGAGCCTGCACCACCGATAAGATCGTGGCCACCGACGCCTGCGGCCCCACCGCCCGTGTCAAGTTTGGCACTGAGTCCACCTGCGGCTATCACACCGTCACCATCACCCGGGTGCGGTTCGAGCGTTCCCGTGGCTTCTGCATGGAGGCCGTGGACGGCAGCTCCCTCACCAACATCGTGATGACCGACTGCACCATGGACACCGTCTCCTCCTCCCCCATCTTTATCCGGGTAGGCGATCGTGCCCGGTACCCTGTCACCGGCCACACCACTGAGCAGGCCATCAACGCCGCCAACGATGTGCGTCTGGACAATTCCGGCTGGGTGCTGCCCAACCGTGCCGAGTATCAGCTGTACCCCGTGGCCCGCTACAGCCCCTCCTATAATAAGAGCAAGACCGTCTCCATCGACGGCGTTTCCTCCTTTAAGGTGGTAGACCCTGCCAACCCCACTCGCATCAACAACGCCAACCTGGCAGAGATCGACGGCAAGCTGTACCTCTACCGCTGGGATGACGCCCAGCACCAGTATGTGCCGGATATGACCCGGGAGATCAGCCGGAAGGACGCTGTCTACTACGCCAACGCTACCGCTGCCAAGGACCTGGCCAGCGTCAGCAACGTGGAGATCAGCAACATCCGCATCACCAACGTAGATCCCCGGTACCCCATCCTGCTGGAGGGCCTGGTGGACAGCAAGGTGAAGAACGTGATCCTGCGGAACATCTCGGTGCAGTACCGGGGCGGCCTGTCCCTCCAGGAGGCTGTGGAGCAGCGGCAGCTGGGCACCTACTGGGTCTACTCCCAGAGCGGCTCTGCCCCCACTGTGCAGAAGCTGCCCTGGCTGGTGAACACCTTCTTCAGCAAGTGCGAGGGTCTGCTGCCCCGTGTGGCCTGGAAGAACGGCACCTGGGTAGACGACCCCTACAATGTGCCGGAGATGGTAGCCGAGTACCCGGAGCCCTCCATCCTGGGCATCCTGCCGGCCTACGGCATCTACGCCCGTCATATAGAGGGTCTGGTGCTGCAGAATGTGGCCCTGAACTATGTGATCCAGGATAAGCGTCCGGCCATCGTGCTGGATGACGTTTCCAACGCTGACCTGCGTACCGTGGCCGCCAAGACTGCCATGGGCGTCAAGACGGTAGTCACCGTGACCAACCACTACAAGCGCCATGTGGGCAACGAGTATGTGCCTGAGGAGCCCTATTTCACCACCACCTGCGAGAACCTGAAGCTGGGCCTGCTGAGCCGTGAACAGGTCACCGTGGATACCCCGGCCCCCGGCACCCCGGCAGACAGCCTCTATGGCGACATCCGCCTGCCCATCCCGGAAAACGGCTATCAGTTCGCCATTCCGACCCAGGAGTACCCCCTGCCTCTGACGGTGCACCGCCCCTACTTCAGCCACATCGGAGACCAGACCGTCCAACTGGGCCAGACCCTGACCCTGACGGTCTCGGGCCGGAACCCGGCCAACGGCGTCCGCACCACCCAGCCCCAGCCTGCTGCCGTCATCGAGGCTCTGGACGGCGGCCTGACCTACGGCACCGCCGGCCTGCTGCCTCTGGGCGCATCCTTTGACGCCGGTTCTCACACCCTCACCTTTACCCCCAAGGCCAAGGGCACCTACAAGGTCACCTTTACCCTGGACGACGGCGTCATCCCCGTAAGCAAGACCGTTAAGATCACCGTGGCGTGATCCTGTCGGTTTTCTGCCTGCTCATAGGCCCCGGCTGGTCTGCCCCACAGCGGATCGGCCGGGGCCAGAGCAGTTTCGGAGCCACTTGGACCGCAAGTTGTATCCATCTGTACGTTAGTGTTGCACAAATAAAACGGAAAACGGTTGTGCAAAATAGCAAAAACAATCTTGACATTCTTTCGAAAAACAGGACATTTTTTGAAAGCCCTTGTTTCGTTTCGGAAAATTTGCTAAAGTGTGTACAGTCAATGAACGAAAGCTCCGGCACCTGTGCGCCCGGAGAAGTTCACAATTATTTTAAGGAGGACGATTCCTATGAAAATGATCTCTCGTCGTAGCTTTATGGCCGTTGCCGGTGCGGCTACCGCTGCTGTTGCTCTGACCGCCTGCGGTGGTTCCAAGAGCGGCTCCACTTCTACCGCTGCTTCCACCTCTACCGCAGCTTCTTCTGCTGCTGCCGGTGATGCAGCTGCCGCTGCCAGCGATCCCAAGGTGACTCTGGTCTACGCCGAGGTCAACCCGCTGGATACCATCGTTGGCCAGACCGGTTCTCACTTCAAGGAGAAGGTCGAGGAGCTGAGCGGCGGTTCTGTGGTCGTCGATGTGCAGGCTTCCGGTGTTCTGGGCTCTGAGAACGACGTTCTGGACGCTATTCTGGGCGGCTCTACTTCCATCGACATCAGCCGTATCTCTGCTTTCGCTCTGACCAGCTACGGCTGCAACAAGTCTAAGCTCCTGTCCATCCCCTTCACTTTCAACAACCGCGCTCACTTCTGGAACTTCGCCAACAGCGATCTGGCTCCTGAGTTCCTGAACGAGCCCCAGGAACTGGGCCTGCCCGTTCGCGGCCTGTTCTACGGCGAGGAGGGCTTCCGTCACTTCTTCACCGTCAAGCCCGTTGCTGCTATCGGCGACCTGAAGGGCATGAAGCTGCGTGTGTCCAACGACCCCGTTATGAACGGCATGGTCGAGGGTCTGGGCGCTAACCCCACCGTCGTTTCCTTCGGTGAGCTGTACAGCGCACTGCAGACCGGCGTTG
>ENA-OVGB01003191-OVGB01003191.1-human-gut-metagenome-genome-assembly--contig:-NODE-3191-length-10382-cov-4.174494_pt1 | contig 10382 bp, 9 predicted proteins | sample MGYA00237767_ERZ505413 | MGnify/ENA primary metagenome ERZ505413 (study PRJEB26158, sample SAMN06016410) | human gut metagenome | biome: human gut; feature: ankylosing spondylitis patient; material...
TGGCGCAAACGGCGCCGGAAAAACCACAACGCTCAGAATTTTAGCATCAGTTATTAAGGCTGATGAAGGTCAGGTGTGTTTAGACGGTGCGGACATTACAGGCAATCTTATGGATTACCGCAGACATATCGGATTTTTAACGAGTGAATTAAAGCTTGAGGATTACTTTACACCGAATTATCTGTTTGACTACTTTTCAAAGCTGTACGGTGTCGGGGAAGAACAGGCAGCACAGCGTAAAAAAGAGCTGTTTGAAAAATTCGGTATTGATAAATTTGCAGAGGTTAAGGTTGCCGATATGTCAACCGGTATGAAACAGAAGATTTCACTGGTCATTTCCATTGTACATAACCCGGATATTATTATCTTTGATGAACCGACCAACGGACTCGATGTTATTACGGAACGGATTGTGGTGAACTTCTTAAAGGAGCTGCGCGAACAGGGCAAATGCATTATTATTTCCAGCCACATTTTCAGCCTGATTGAAAAAATTTGTGACCGTGTGGTCATTATTATCCGTGGCAAATCCGTGTGCTGTGATACGCTGGAAAATGTTATGGCGGGACAGCCGTTAGAAGACCGGTTCTTTGAACTGTATGAAAATATGGAGGGTAAGGCAGATGAATAATATTTTTACAATCATGAAAAAGGAACTGTTCCGGTATCTTTCGGATAGGCGTATGCTTCTGACAACGATTCTCCTGCCGGGACTGATGATTTATATTGTGTATTCGATTATGGGGCAGGCGATGTCGAGCCAGTTTGAGGTCAAAGATGATTATAAGACATCGGTATTTATGCTGGATACGCCGCAGAGCTTAAAGCCGGTATTTGACAGCTTGAATCTGGATTACCGGGATGCGGATAAATCTATGGACGAGATGAAAATGCAGGTGGAAAATCAGGACTGTGATTTGATTGTCGTATTTCCGAAGAATTTTGAACAGGCAGTGGCAGCTTACGACAGCATGACGGCACAGACACCGGCACCGCAGGTTGAAATTTATTATAATTCCTCAAAGACCGAATCGGCAAGCGGTTACAGCATGATCACAGAGGTTTTAAACCAGTACGAAAGCAGCATGATTAACAAGTTTGATATTAACGCAAATGCAGACGGCGGGTATGACCTGGCATCGGATAAGGATATTACGGGAAAAATCTTCTCCATGCTGTTCCCAATGCTTCTGATGACGTTTATTTTCAGTGCATGTACGTCCCTCGCACCAGAGTCGATTTCAGGGGAAAAGGAGCGCGGCACGCTTACCACATTGCTTGTAACACCGGTACGCCGCTCTGAAATTGCGATTGGAAAGATTCTCGCCCTTAGTATTCTTGCACTGCTGAGCGGTCTGTCAAGCTTTACAGGAACGGCGCTGTCACTGCCAAAGCTTATGGCAATGAACGGCGATGATGTAGGAGTGAATGTTAATGTCTATCATGTACAGGACTATGCACTGCTGTTAATGATTGTGCTGTGTTCGGTACTGCTGATTATTTCATTGATTTCCGTCGTATCTGCATATGCAAAAAATGTGAAAGAAGCGGGGACATATGTATCGCCGTTAATGATAATTATAATGATTGTGTCAATCAGTACGATGTTTGGAAACGGAACGCCGCAGGAAAATTACTGGTATCTGATTCCGATTTACAACAGCGTGCAGTGCATGAGCAGTGTCTTTTTATTCTCGGTCAATGCCGTGCATGTAATGATTACCTTTGTATCCAATCTGGTTTATGCGGGAATTTTCGTATGGGTACTGACAAGAATGTTTAATAGCGAAAAGATTATGTTTTCTAAGTAAAAATAAAATGCAGGAAAACGCAAGGAGGTTGTAAAGCTTTGCGTTTTCCTGCATTTTTTATAATTTTTTATAATTTTAGCTGTTCCGGCTTAAAGTGGGCGGGACCAGCGGCCGGAAGCGCCACACGGAAGCACCAGTCCGTTAGAGGATACCGGAAGTCCGACCTCCTGTGAATCAACCTGTCCGTCAAATGCCTTTAATTCCGTAGAAAGCATATAGGAAAGCACAGCAGGCTGTAAGCCGGTGGTGTAAGAGTTAATCAGGAAAAACAGCGGGTCATCGGATAACAGCTGTGCGCACAGTTGAATCAGCGGATAAACGGATTCTTCAATTTTCCAGATTTCACCCTTCGGACCTCTGCCGTAGGATGGCGGGTCCATGATAATACCGTCGTAGTGGTTGCCGCGGCGGATTTCACGCTGGACAAATTTAACGCAGTCATCGACAATCCAGCGGATTGGCTTGTCAATCAGTCCGGAGGATGTCGCATTTTCCTTTGCCCATGCAACAATGCCTTTGGAAGCGTCAACATGGGTGACATGTGCACCGGCAGCAGCTGCGGCAAGGGTTGCACCGCCGGTATAGGCAAAGAGATTTAATACCTTTACCGGCTTATCCGGATTTTTCTTTACCTTTTCGGAAATCAGATGTCCAAACCAGTCCCAGTTGGTTGCCTGTTCCGGGAAAATACCGGTGTGCTTAAAGCTGAACGGCTTTAAATTAAACGTCAGCGGCTGTTTAAAGGACGGACTTTCATACTGAATCTGCCACTGCTGCGGCAGGTCAAAGAACTCCCATTCACCGCCGCCCTTGCTGCTGCGGTGGTAGTGTCCGTTCATTTTACGCCAGCCTTTTTCTTTTTTTGGTGTGTTCCAGATAACCTGCGGGTCGGGTCTTACAAGCAGGTAAGCTCCCCAGCGTTCCAGCTTTTCGCCTTCGGAAGTATCAATGACTTCGTAATCTTTCCAGTTATTTGCAATAAACATATATAAAACCTTTCTTTCCTGATGTATATGGGCTGAAGTCCGGCAAGCATTTATGCAGACCCGGACGGATTTTTGCCGTCTGCCATAGACATCATAAATAATCGCTTATGAATGTTTATTTATCATATCATAAAGGTTTGATGGTGACAATCCCACGATATGTGAATATGGGGCAGAATTTTGGGAGTGCGTAGTGCAAATCCATGCGGAAAAGTTGCAAAATAACGGGGTAATCAGTATAATAACATCATATTTGCAGAAAAAATGACAAAAGGGAATAAAAGTACACCCCGGAACGGAGGGAAAATGTTTCAGAATTACAAAACGAAAACCTTGAAAAAAGATATTTTATCAGGAATTATTGTAGCCCTGGTATCAATTCCGATTTCAATGGGATATGCGCAGGTTGCCGGGCTGCCGGTTGTATATGGCTTATACGGCTCACTGCTCCCGATTCTTGTATTCAGTCTGATTACTTCATCGCCGCAGTTTGTATTTGGTGTCGATGCAACACCGGCGGCACTGGTCGGTGCGACACTGGCTTCACTTGGCATTGTAACAGGCTCAGGAGAAGCAATCAGGCTGGTGCCGGTCATTACGCTGGTGACTGCCGGGTGGCTTCTGCTGTTTTACATCGTGCGCGCAGGCAAGCTGGTGAGTTACATCTCAACGCCGGTTATGGGCGGATTTATTTCCGGTATCGGCTGTACGATTATTTTAATGCAGGTAGCAAAGCTGTTTGGCGGTTCGGCAGGCACGGGAGAACTTTTTGTCCTGATTGCCCATATCTTAAACCAGCTGCAATATTTTAACCTGTTATCGGCGGTGCTTGGCATTGGTACGATTGTGATTATTTTAACAGCAAAAAAATATGTCCCGAAGTTTCCAATGTCGGTGGTATTAATGGCAGTGGGAGCTGCACTGACTGCCGTTTTCCATATTGACCGGTATGGGGTGAAGCTTCTGCCGCAGGTATCGGCGGGACTTCCGAAACTGGCATTTCCCGATGTCAGTGTGCTGGGTGAAAATACAGGGGATATTCTTTTGCTGTCTTTTACCGTGGCACTTGTTATTGTGGCACAGACATTACTTGCCAGCAGTAATTATGCGTTAAAATACAATTATAAAATCAACAACAATCGCGAGGTGCTTGCCTATGCGGCGGGCAATTTCGCCGGAGCGCTGGTGGGATGCTGCCCGATTAACGGCAGTGTGTCAAGAACCGGCATCGGCGACCAGTTTGGCGCACGCTCGCAGGTGATGTCTTTATCGGCAGCATTTACAATGGTACTGGTACTGCTGTTTGGCACAGGGCTGTTACAGTATCTTCCGGTTCCGGTGCTGACCGGTATTGTTATCTGTGCGCTGATTGGCATTCTGGAATTCGGACTTGCAAAGAAGCTTTGGAAGACGAATAAGCAGGAATTCTTAATATTTATGGCAGCGTTTTTTGGTGTTCTGATTTTTGGAACGATTTACGGTGTTATTATTGGCGTGATTTTATCGTTTATTGCAGTAATTATCCGCGCAGTAGTGCCACCGAAAGGATTTCTTGGCATGATTCCGGGACAGGAGGGCTTTTATGCATTGAAAAGAAACCGCAATGCCCACCCGGTACAGCATACGGTAATTTACCGTTTTTCGGGCAATCTGTTTTTTGCCAATATTGACACATTCCAGAATGATATTGAAAATGCGATAAAAGAAGATACCAAACAGGTGATTGTCGATGCGAGCGGAATCGGAAGCATTGATATCACAGCCGCAGACCGCCTTGTTATTTTAAACAGAAATCTGCGTGCGAAGGGAATCCGCTTTTATCTGACAGAGCATGTAGGTGCGGTCAACGACCAGTTAAGGGCTTTTGGAGCGGGGAGTCTGGTAGAGGAAGGCGTTGCAAGAAGAACCATTTCACTTGCACTGCGTGATGCGGGTGTGGATAAGCCGTATCCGCTGGAAAATGAAAACGGACTGAATATGAAATATGCCTTTGTGGAGGCGCAGGAGCGGCTCGCGGAATTTGAATGGGCATTTGGGAATGATGCACAAGAAAAAATGGAACAGATTGCGATAGAGGTTGCCCGGCAGATTACAGCTGCAAATGAACATAGTGCAGAGGCACTTAAAAAAGCAGAAAATCACGTATCATGGGGCCGTATCGGCTTGTATGACGAAGAAGAGCTGCTTGACCGTCTGGAAATGCATTTGTCTGAAATGGCACAGAACAACCCTGAAAATGAAAGTGAGATTGAAGAGCAGATTGAACAGCGAAGAAGCATTGTTGAATTTAAATTACAGCATATCAATCCCGAAGCACTCCGTATGCTCAAGCAGCACCGCCACGAACTGGCAATGCAGTTTAAAGAACGCAATCCGAAAGCCTACGCGCATATGCTGGAACGCAGAAAAGAGCATATCCACAGGCTGACCAAGACCAATCCCGAACTGGCGGCAAAGCTGCGGGAATTATACGGTGAGAATGGAGAAGAATCATGAATATATTAAATGTAGAAAAAGTAAGCAAAACCTATGGAGAAAAACAATTGTTTGACGAGGTGACACTCGGTGTCAACAAAGGCGACAAAATCGGTGTTATCGGTGTCAATGGCACAGGGAAATCTACATTTTTAAAAATTATTGCGGGCCTGGAGGAAGCCGATGCTGGACAGGTTGTAAAGGGCAAGGGCGTAACGGTCGCTTATCTGGAGCAGAAGGCGCAGTTCCCGGAAAAGGATACGATTCTTGGCTACGTTCTGCGTGGCAAACAGCACAGCAGTGAGGCGGAAGCGAAGACAATTCTTACAAAGCTTGGCATTACGGAATTTGATAAAGATATTCATACGCTTTCCGGCGGGCAGAAAAAAAGAGTTGCGCTGGCAAAGACACTTGTAGAACCGGCGGAGGTACTGATATTAGACGAGCCGACCAACCATTTGGATAATGAAATGGTCATCTGGCTGGAAGATTATATCCGTCAGTTTAAGGGCGAGCTGCTGATGGTAACGCATGACCGTTATTTTCTTGACAATGTTACCAACCGGATTGTGGAACTTGACCGCACGCATTTATACAGCTACGATACGAATTATTCGGGTTTTCTGGAGTTAAAGACCCAGCGTGAGCAGATGGAAATGGCGACCGAAGAAAAGCGGCAGAATATTCTGCGTCGTGAGCTGGAATGGATCCGCAGGGGCTGTCAGGCGCGTTCCACCAAACAGCAGGCAAGAATTGACCGTTATGAGGATATGAAGGAAGCGTCCAGACAGGCACGTGCCAGCTTTGAAAAACAGGCAATGGAGATGAACTCGGTCACATCGCGCCTCGGCAAAAAGACGATTGAACTGGAAAATATCACAAAAGCCTATGACGGCATTACGTATATCCGTGATTTTTCATACATATTTTTAAGAGATGACCGTATCGGTATCATAGGTAGAAACGGCTGTGGAAAATCGACACTGATGAAGATTATCACAGGACAGATTCAGCCGGACTCCGGCACGGTTTCAATCGGTGAAACGGTAAAAATCGGATATTTCATGCAGGAGAATGAACCGCTGGACGAAAAAATGACGGTGCTTGAATATGTAAGAAGCATCGGCGAATATGTGACAACGGCAACCGGCAAGGCGACAGCGTCCCAGATGTGCGAGCGTTTTTTATTTACGCCGAAAATGCAGTGGACACCGATAGAAAAGTTATCCGGTGGTGAAAAGAGAAGACTCTATCTGCTCAGTGTCTTAATGAGTGCGCCGAATGTACTGATATTAGATGAACCGACCAACGATCTGGATATTGAAACGCTGGAAATACTCGAAGACTACTTAGACGGCTTTGCAGGCATTGTCATTACCGTATCGCATGACCGTTATTTTCTGGACAGAATTGTGGATCGTATTTTCGCATTTGAGGAAAATGGTATCCTGCACCAGTACGAAGGCGGATTTAGCGACTATTACGAAAAGTCCGGAGGTATGCAGACAAAACAGGCTAAGATTGCGGAAAAGCCGAAGGGTAAAAAAGAATACAATAAGGACCGCGAGAAAAAACTCCGCTTTTCTTATAAGGAACAAAAAGAATACGAAGTGATCGATGAAGAAATCGCCGCGCTGGAACAAAAAATTGCTAAGCTGGATAGCGAAATAGAAATGGCTGCAACACAGTACAGCCGTTTAACGGAGCTGACACAGGAAAAGAGTGAACTGGAAGAACAGCTGGAGTTTAAGATGAACCGCTGGGTGGAATTAAATGAACTGGCGGAGCTGATTGAACAGCAGAAACAAAAATAAAATGATGCAGTAAAATACCATCAGACAAATTTTGACAAAAATACCTCCATATGATAGACTCAAATATGTATAATTTATAAAAAAATTATAACGAAAAAATAAACTACGGAGGGAAAGAAATGTTTTGTAAATTTTGTGGGAAAGAGCTTCAGGACGGAGAAGTATGTGGATGCGCAGGCAGCCAGCAGGCAGCCGCAGCACAGGCACAGCAGACATCCGGTGCAGCACAGGCAGCAACGGATCAGATGAGCGGTCAGGTTAATGCCGGTCAGGCAGATGCAGCGGGTGCACAGGGGACGCAGTTTAATACGGCACAGATGCAGCAGAAGGCAAACGAGTATATGCAGCAGGGTATGGAAGCGGCAGGGAATGCATGGAAGAACCTGCTTGGCATCTTTAAGTCACCGGCACAGGAAGGCCGTGCTTATGTGGCAGAGTCTGATATGACAGTGTCACTGATTCTGATTGGGTTACAGGCAGTCATTGCCGGCTTGTTCGGATTAATCTGCACCACCAGAATCAATGCAGCTTTTTCAGGGATTACTTCATATTTTTCATCGAATAAGTATCAGGTATCCAATGCAAAGGGATTTTTTGTTACATTGATTTTTTCAGTTGTTTTATCAGCAGTGTTTGCGTTGATTTTCTTTGCAGCAGGCAAGATTGTAAAGGCAGATATTGATTACAAAAAGGCGCTTGCAATTACAAGTGTAAGAAGTGCTGCAGTGATTCCGTTTATGCTTGCAGGCTGTGTTCTGTTATTTGTTAATCCGGGCATAGCATTTGCAGTATTCTATCTTGGCAATATTTTGGCAATCTGCTTTGTATATGCTGCAATGACAGGAATCTGTGAAGAAAATAAGCTTTCTTATATGATTGCAGTAAGCGTAATCGTATTTGCGGTTGTGGCAGTCGTTATCATGAGCAAAGCTGTGGGACTGTATGTACCGTCAGGTATTAAAAGCTTATCAAGCCTGAGCAGCCTGATGAGTATGTTTTACTAATCCGGAAAGAAATATAAAACGGATTTCTTCTATATATAATAGGTAGAAATTTGAAAAAATGACAACAGGGTGATTGTTCTTAAAAAAGAACAATTATCCTGTTGATTTTATTAGTATAGTCGTGTATACTAGCAATTGCTGTGACATTGATAGCTGTGAAGCGTGAGGTTGCTGCTTTAATAAAGCAGGTTTTCCGTGGAGCGAATGTCAATGCTGGAGATAATCTCCGGCGAAGAAACTGGCGACAAGTCACTGTACCAAAATCATCTGCAATCCGCAGAAATGACGCGCGTGGGTCGAATTATGAATGAGACTATATGATACGCGTGGGAGTGTGTACAGTCACCGCTTGTCGTACTTAAACAATAAAGTGCGAAGGAGGCGACTTTTTTTATGGCAAATCAGGTAATCAGAATTACTCTGAAGGCTTACGATCATCAGTTGATTGATCAGTCAGCTAAGAAAATCATCGAAACTGCTAAGAAGACAGGAGCACAGGTGAGTGGTCCAGTACCTCTTCCAACAAAGAAGGAAGTTGTTACTATTCTTAGAGCTGTTCATAAGTACAAGGATTCAAGAGAGCAGTTCGAGCAGAGAACTCATAAGAGACTTATCGATGTATTATCACCATCTCAGAAGACTGTAGATGCATTATCTAAGTTAGAGATGCCAGCTGGTGTATTCATCAACCTTAAGGTAATGAACTAATCATTATCTGGAATTTTTCATTATTAAAGCAATAATCCTAAGGGTTTAATATAGAAGTAACAAGCAGTGGTGCGGGTTCCACTTATATTAGCTGTTCTAGGATGACAGGATGCGCTGTGTATCACACATCATCTTGTCCGCTGTAGATTAAACAGGAGGAAAATCAATGAAGAAGGCAATTTTAGCTACAAAAGTCGGAATGACTCAAATCTTCAACGAAGACGGTGTTTTAACACCTGTAACTGTTCTTCAGGCTGGTCCTTGTGTTGTTACACAAGTTAAGACAGTAGAAAACGACGGTTACGATGCAGTTCAGGTTGGTTTTGCTGACATAAGAGAAAAGTTAGTAAACAAGCCTGTTAAAGGACATTTTGATAAGGCAGAGGTTCCTTATAAGAGATTCTTAAGAGAGTTCAAGTTTGAGAACGCTTCAGAGTATTCTGTAAAGGACGAAATCAAGGCTGATATCTTCGCTGCAGGCGATAAGGTTGATGCAACTGCTATTTCAAAGGGTAAAGGTTTCCAGGGCGCAATCAAGAGATTAGGCCAGTCAAGAGGACCTATGGCTCATGGTTCTAAGTTCCACAGACATCAGGGTTCAAACGGATCAGCAACAACACCTGGTAGAGTATTCAAGGGAAAAGGAATGCCTGGACATATGGGTTCTAAGAGAATCACAATCCAGAATCTTGAAGTAGTAAGAGTTGATGTTGAAAACAACGTAATCTTAGTTAAGGGTGCAGTACCTGGACCTAAGAAATCATTAGTAACACTGAAAGAAACAGTAAAAGCTGCTAAGTAGTTTTTGCTAAGGAAGGAGGACCACACAGATGGCAAACGTATCTGTTTACAATATTGAAGGCAAAGAAGTTGGTTCAATCGAATTAAATGATGCTGTATTTGGTGTTGAAGTTAACGAACATCTCGTACACATGGCAGTAGTTAACCAGCTTGCAAATAATCGTCAGGGAACACAGAGCGCAAAGACACGTTCAGAAGTTTCTGGTGGCGGAAGAAAACCTTGGAGACAGAAAGGAACTGGTCATGCAAGACAGGGTTCAACAAGAGCTCCACAGTGGACAGGCGGCGGAGTAGTATTCGCACCAGTACCGAGAGATTACTCATTCAAGATGAACAAGAAAGAGAAGAGAGCAGCTCTGAAATCCGCTCTTACTTCCAGAGTAGAAGAGAACAAGTTCATCGTAGTTGACTCACTTACATTTGATGAGATCAAAACAAAGAATGTAGCAAACGCACTTAAGAACTTAAACGTATCTAAAGCATTAGTAGTATTAGAGGACGGAAATGTTAACGCAGAGCTTTCTGCAAAGAACATCGCTGGTGTTAAAACAGCTAGAACTAATACGATCAATGTGTATGATGTTATGAAATACAACACAGTAATCGCAACAAAGGCTGCTGTTAAAGCAATCGAGGAGGTGTACGCATAATGGCAAACGTTCAGTATTATGATGTAATCCTTAAACCAGTTGTAACTGAGAAGACAATGGAGCTCATGGGAGATAAGAAATACACATTCCTTGTACACCCGGAAGCAACAAAATCTCAGATTAAAGAAGCCGT
>ENA-OVGB01003196-OVGB01003196.1-human-gut-metagenome-genome-assembly--contig:-NODE-3196-length-10374-cov-2.252447_pt1 | contig 10374 bp, 6 predicted proteins | sample MGYA00237767_ERZ505413 | MGnify/ENA primary metagenome ERZ505413 (study PRJEB26158, sample SAMN06016410) | human gut metagenome | biome: human gut; feature: ankylosing spondylitis patient; material...
ATCGCCCTGGGCGACATCTACGCCGGACGCGACGACTCGTTCCAGGCGCGAGCTACCTATCAGAGTATCGTCGATGGATATTCGCCGGCCGACGACGGCATCGTCGCCGAGGCGAAGGCGCGGATCGAAAAATTGAAGAAATAGCCATGAAAAGAGTTCTTATCCTCTCTGCCGACGTGCTGTTTTGCGGTGTGCCGCTGCGGGCGCAGGTCACCAAGCAGGTCGAGGTGACCAAGACCTACGTTCCCGAGGTGTCGAAGGCCGTCAAGCTGCCCATCGTGCCCGATATGACCGACACGGTGCGTCTGCGGCCCGAAATCGACTATACCGTCACGCCGTCGGCGCTGGCGACCAACCTCTCGACCGAGCCGTTCCGTCCGGCTACGGTGACCTACTGGGAGTTCAACCGTCCGCGGCCGCTCTATCTGAAAGTCGGCGCCGGAGCGCCGCTCAACTCGGTGCTCGATCTCTATGCCTCGACGCAGAATCCCGGTACGGGCTACGCCGTCGGCTACCTCAATCACACCGGCAACTGGGCCGAGATCCGCAACGATTTCGGTGTGCGCCCCACCTCGTGGCGGATGCACAACCGCATGGGCGCCGCGGCGGGCAAGTACCTCGGCCGCCGTCTGCTCGAAGGCAAACTCGACCTGACGAACCGCGTCTACCATAACTATGGGTTCGACGGGGCGGAGGCGTTGTGTACTCGTTACGGGAACGACGGTGCGGCGTCTTATTATCCCTTCACAAGGTGTCCAACGATCGGCAGCATTACGACGACGCCATGCTCCATGTGCGCATCGGCGACGATTTCACCGACCTGAGCCGCTTCAACTTCAACGTCGAACTGCGCGGCGGATATTTTCTGAACGTATTGCAGATGCAGCCGGTTTACTATGACTGGGGAGTCGATCGAGACCGTTATCATGAATTGTCGGGCGGCGGCGGTATCCGATTGGCCAGGGCGTTCGGTCTGCACGAGTTCGAGTTCAAAGCCGATTTCGACGGTGCATGGCGCAATATGCTCGGTTACGGTTCGACACAGTTGCTTTTCGGACTGCATTACGCCTACCGGCACGATAAACTCCGCTGGTCTGTCGGGTTGGATTATGTGCGCGACGGAGCGGAGCAGGAGAAGGTCGTCGGAAGCGATCTCTCCGATCCTCACGCGGTGTACAAGGAATCGCAGACCGAACATGAGAACCGGTTCCTCCCTGCCGCTTCGATCGCCTACGATCCGGCCGACGGCAAGTTCATGCTTTATGCCGAGTTGACGGGTCGGGTGCGCCGCAACGATATGCGGACGCTGAGCCGGTTGAATCCCTATGTCAATCCGGCGTCGATCGTCCCCAATACCGAGGAGCATCGCGTGGCGGGCGGTATCAAGGGTGCAGCGGGACACGGCCGCTTCTCCTATAATCTCTATGTCGGTTATATGCACGAAAAGAATGCATTGCAGTGGGTTGCCCGTTTCATCCCGAATAACGTTCGCGACGAACGGGCCGATGTCGGTTATATGTCGTTTTACATCCCCTATGCGATGACCTTGAAGGATCTTTCGCTCAATGCCGAATTCGCATGGCGGCCGTCGAGCCGCTTTACGTTCGACGGTGAGCTGCATATGCATTCGTTCAAGGGGGCGGAGGATGTCTACTACAATAATAATCAGTCCTATACGCTGGCATACGGTCGTCCGCAACTGACGGCGCGTCTGCGCGGCGAGTATCGTGCACGTAAGGTGTCGTTGGAGGTGGAGGCGCAGATGCAGAGCGTGCGCCATTGGACGACTTATACATCCGTCAACGAGAAACCCTCGGAGCCGGATTCGGATTCAGGGTTGAACCTCGGTCGTCGCGTTATCGGCCTCTACGATTTCAAAGTCCCCGTCACGGTCGACCTTGCGGCGCGGTTCAACTGGTTCCTTTCGCGCAAGGTGACGCTCTTCGCCGAGGGGCGCAACCTCTGCGATGCGAAGCTCTACGACTGGGCCTATTACCGCGATTACGGCGTGGGCTTTACCGCCGGCGTGAAGTTGCAGTTCTGAGCGGCGGCGGACGGTGCCTGCACGGGGCCGGAGAGGGCGTAAAACAGGCGGTGACGTTTGGCAGCGGGCGGTTTTACGGATACCCCGACGGTCTGCGTTGCGATTCGGGGCGGCAATCGGCGACGGAACGTCCGCAAGGACAGGAGTGCCGTTTGCCGGACAGCGGTTGTCTTTTGGATATGAAAATCCCGCATGGACGATTCCATGCGGGATTTTCGATCGATTCGCCGGAAGGATTTACTTCGTGAAGTAGCCTTCGTCTGGCGTCGGGTCGGCCGAAACTTTCACGCCGTCGATGCAGGCGTTTCCGCCGACTTCGCCCATGTAGGGCAGTTTGGTCCACGTTGCCGACATGTAGGTGTTGTGGCCGTCGGCATCGGCGATGGTGCAGGAGCCGCCGACGGTACATTTTTCCAAATTGACGTTGTTCACATCGCCGGCGAAGGGTGCCGAGCTGTAACAATAATGACCGGTCTCGGGATAGTATGCGGCATAGTTCGGGTCGTCTCCCCAGCAATACTGGTCTTTATGCGTGATCGAGATATTCTCGACGCTGCAATTTCGGATCGTATTGTAGCCCGCCGCAGGCTTCTGGGGCTGAATCGTACCCATGAAACCGCCGATGGCGTATCCTGCCGTGAGCGTAGCGTCCTTTACCGAACAGTTCTCGACCGTCGCCGTCGCATTCTGCCGCGAGGTATTCGTCCATACGCCGACCAGCCCGCCTATGCGATACATGCCCGGGGCGTGGATCGTCACGTTTTCGACATGGCAGTCCGAGACATTGGTATCGCCGCCCATGCAGCCGACCAGCGCTCCGACCCATTTTCCCTGAATCTCGGCATCGTCGTTCAATGGGATCGCTACGTTTTTCAGCGTCAGCTCCCTGATCGACGCCTCCTTGCCCAACGTCTTGCCGATGAATCCTTTGGCGTCGGCAACGATGTCGACGTTGAGGTTGGAGACGGTGTGGCCCGTTCCGTGGAATTCGCCGTAGAAGGCGCATTTGTCGACGCCGCTCAGTGTATAGGAGTGGTTCTGGCAGCCCATCGGTGTCCACGGCTTGTTGTTCAGGTCGATGTCGTTCATCAGGTAAACCTGTGCATAGCGCCCCTTGGCTTCGAGGTAGAGGTAATTGCCGCTGTTGATCTGGTCGGCGATCCACTTCAACTCGGCCGCTTCGTAAATGGGGTAGTCGCCGTCGGCATCAGCGGCCGGTGCGTAAACTGAGTTGCCGTCCCAGACCGTTGCCGGAAGCACTTTGGCCCCCTCTTTTCCCGATACGGTCACACCCGGATCGACGTTGACGACGTTGTCCGTCGAATTATCGTAGCAAACCATGAAGTTCAGGCGGGCGGGGTATTCCGTCGATCCGACTTCGATCAGCCGTGTGGAGCCTTTCAGCTCGACGGTGTTGTGCAGCGAGCGGATGTCGATGGAATACTGGTGGTTGGTCGCCGTCTGCGGTTTGTTGTAGGAGTAGATTTCGGAGTCGGCGACCGTCACCGTATTGCTGTGGGACGTTGCGACGGCACGATCCAGGACGACCGTGGCGAAGTCCTCCGTCGGGCCGCCGAAATAGTTGCGGCCCACGAGCGTCGAACGGTTGACGCGGAAGATGCATTTCTGGCCGTGGACGTTGAGGGCGGCGCGGCCGTCGAGCCGCGAGTCGTCGATCGCGACGTCGACCGGTTCGGTGATTCCGGCGATATTGATGCCGTAGAAGAATCCTTCGATGCAGGAGTTGTTCCGCAGGGCGATGTTCACCTTGCCGCCCGTCGAGCCGACGGAGATGCCGCGCGGATAATAGTTGCCGTCGGCCACGCGCGAGGTGAAATATTTGATTTCATCGGCCGTGTATTCGCGGTTTCCGATCGCCGTCTGCGACGTGCGTGCCTGCGTGTTGTCGAACGTGATGTAGGACGTGTCGCTCGTCGCACGGGTGTTGACGACGCTGACGGCACGGCAGTCGGTACCCAGTGCGATGATTTCGGAGTTCGAAAGGGTTACGTCGGGATTTGCTCCGTCCAGGCAGTTTACGGCATAGGTTTTCGCTGCGTTGCAGACGAGTTTCACGCCGTCGAGCGTCAGTTTGACGTTATCGCCGGAGACCATTACGGGGTGCTCCTTTTCGGGCGATACGATCAGGTTGGCGATCGTCACGCTGGCTTCGACGCAGACCTGCTTGGTCGTCGTCCCTCCGCCGAAATCGAGCGTTCCGGCAGGTTTCTCGATCAGGATATGGTCGCAGCGGGTGTCGGCGAGCGTGCGTTCGACCTCATCCTGGGCGTCGATGCAGCGGATGATCTTGCCCGTCCCTTCATTGACGATCTCCCCGACGGTTCCGTAGATCTTGACGTTTCCTTTTTTGACGGTCAGCGTCTCGATGACCGTATTTTTGGCTACGATCAGCGTGTTTTCGGCCGTGGTGGCTTCGACGGTCGTATAGGAGCCTTCGAGCGAAACGGTCAGGTTGGGCGTGTCGACGATCAGTGAAGCCGTGGTCTCCATCTCCACCGAGAGCGTCTCGGGAAGCTCCTTGTCCGAAGTCGTCTTCTCCGAGATCGTCAGGTCGGTCGAAACGGGTTGTTCGATCTCGACCGACGTGGAGGTTCCGTGTCCGAACGCATTGGGAATTTCGAGGGTCGAAGGTACCGTCAGGTCGGTCGTGGAGGTGATCGTCACTCCCGACGTTCCCTTAGACAACGCTTCGTTGGCTTCCTCGATCGAAGTGACGGGAACCGAATAGGTGAACGCTTTGACCGTTACGAGCTTGTTGGGGCGTGTCGTGAGCGGTGAGGCGTACTCTTTGACCATCGGTTCGGCGTTGTCGTCGGTGTATACCTTTACGGTGATACCCTTCGTGAACTCGACGCCGGCCGGCAGCACGAAATAAAACTCCGTCGCCGAGGCGTCGTTCAGCGCGACCGGTTCGGAGCAGGTGAGCGTAAGCGTCGTCTCCGTACCGGAGAACTTCATTTCGGGGGTCTCTCCGACGAAATCGATCGTGTAATCGCCGGCCAGCGCTTCGCCGTTGTTGCCGGTCAGTTCGATTTTCGTCACGTTCTTCTGCCCCGTCACCTGGAATTTGAGTACGGTGCCTATCGTGCGGAATGCCAGACGGCTGTAATCGACGCCCGACGTGGCCATCGGGCAGAGTTCGGTGGCGAAGCTTTTCGTAGCGAAGGTCTGTACAGCGGGGATCGAGAGTCCCGATACGACGCTGCCTTCCAGCACCGCATGGGCGGAATAGGGATAATAGGCGTAGAATACCTCGGCCTCGGAACCCGAGGGATCGGTCGGATCGCCCGTGAAATCGGCCGAAGTGGTGCCGCCGGCCGTCGTCGTGAAGGGTGCGTTGACGAACTTCGTACCGCAGAACAGTCCGAGGCGGTCGTTCGATTTCCAGAGGACGTCGTTGCCGGAGAGTTCGGTTCGGGTTTCGTTGATGGATGCGGTCAGTTTGACGGAACCTTGTACGGAAGGTGCGGAGTCGGTCGTCGCGTCTTCCGAACATTGGGTAAAGGAGAGCAGCAGAGTCGCGGCTCCCAGAAATTGGACGAATCTTTTCATGACGGGAAACTTTTTTCGGTTACTCGTAAGATTCGTCTTCGAGCGGCGCGTTGGAGTTGGGTTCCGTGGCCGCGAATCCTTTTTCAATCGATACGGTTGCGATTGTCAGCTCCGGGGCTTCGTAATTTCCCCCCCCCTGCTGAAACGGGGTTTTGTAATTATTAGTAGTCATGTGTGTAGAAATTAAAGTGTTGTATACGACTGCGAAGTTACTGAAAAAGTCGTTTCGTTCGCTCCGAATTTCGACTTTTTTCTTGTCGAATGCTTCGAAAACCGTACTGATTGTTAAAAATCTATGGGGATGAACGGTCTTCTCGGCCGAAAAACGAAAAAACCGGAAGCTGGAAAGCTTCCGGTTCGGTTGACAGCGGACGTCGGGAGTTACAGTTCCTCGATGTCCTTGTAGCTGCTGACGAGCAGCTGGTAGGTGATGAACCCGCCCGTGCGGGACGAGTATTTCGTGTAAATGGCCGTAATGTTCACCATGGCGTTGTCGGCGGGCAGCTCTTTGAGGGCGAACCGTGCATAGCCGCTGACGCGGACGACGTAGCTGCCCGATTCGAGCGACGTGGGCGTCGTCTCGTAGGTGAAGAGCGACGAGCCGTAGTACTTGGTGTTGTCGTAATTGTAGGCCCACGTGATCGGCAGCCCCTCGTCCTGGTAGTACTTGTTGGTGTAGACGCCGTTGACGTTTTCCAGATAGTTGGGGTAGGTGTTGCTGTCGACGGTCGTGTAGCTGCTGCGAAGCCCCTCGAAACGGATCAGACAGCCCAGCAGGTCGTCGTTGAGTACGGTCTTGTAGTTGTCCTTGTCGACGACCGTGACGTCGGCCTCCGTGATCGTGTCGAGTTCGCCGCGGTAGACGTACTGCTGGACCATCTCCGTGGTGGGGATGTTCGAGTTGCCCGAAGCCGAGAAATCGTGCTCGCTTGGAGTGTCGTTGGGGAAGGTGCCGTCCGGTTCGAGCGCGGGCGCGGCACCCAGACTCAGCATATAGCGGTAGCTGGCCAGCGAAAGCCCCTGCGCCTTGACGTAGACGATCTGTCCCAGCGGATAGTTGACGTAGTTGTCGTTCATGAGGCGCAGCTCGATGGCCTGTTCGCCGTCGTAGATGTAGAGCGACTTGTAGACGTTGCCCTCGGCGTCGGACGAGATGACCTTGCCCTTGATGACGACGTCGTCCTCGATCACCACACGGCGGCCGAGACCGTTGGCGTCATGGCCCCATTTCTCGTAGAATTTCGCTTTCAGGTCCTTGATCGAAATGATCTCGGCGCCCGTCTCCGTGAAGTCCTTGTCCGTGTAGACCTTTGCCGGCGCCGGATTGTCGAAATCGTTGTAGCAACCGGCCAGAACGATTCCGACGGCGAGCGTCAGGGCTATTTTCAGGATGTTGTTCATAATTCTTGCTCTTTAATTCGTTTGTTTTCATGTGCCATTTCCCGCCTCGGCATATCCCGGACTTCGTTCGGCTCTGCGCTCGGTTTGACGAAATGGTCAGCCGTTAGAAACGGAAATAGACATTCAGGTAATAGGTCGTCCCGAACATGTAGAAATATTTCGGATCGAACCGTTCGTAGGAGGTCACCAGACTGGTGTTCGACTCGTCGGCCTTGATCTTGTTCAGACGCATCTGCTCGTAGCCGCCCGTCTTGATATCCTGATTGTTGAGGATGTTCTTCACTTCGAGGCTGAAACCGAGCGTGTAGTTGCGCTTGATGTACCAGTTCTTGCCGAGGCTGGCGTTGAGTACGAAGGCCGAGTCGAATTTCTCCTGTGCGCGCATCGTGCGGATCATCTCGGCAGTCTCGGCGTTGGTCGCTCCGGCGCGCAGTACCTCGTCGGTGCGGAACAGCGGGTTCATCGACAGGTAGTTGTTGTCGTAGAAATTCAGGTCGGCCGATGCGAACCAGTTGTTGTCGCTGCGGTACGACAGGCCGACGTTGACGGCCGTCTGCGGCGTGCTCTCCACGCGCATGTCCTTCCAGTAGACGATGCTGCTGTCGACGTCCGAGAGGATTTTCGAACTGTTGTCGGCCAGCTGTACGAACGTGGGGTTCGAGTCGTAGGTGTACTGCCCGACGCTTACCGCCCCGTTCAGGCTGAGACCCATGTAGAGCGGAACGGTCATACCGAATTCCAGACCGAAGAACTTCTTGTCGATGCCGCTGATGGCGAAGTTGACGAACGTCGATTGCAGGTCGTCGTAGTAGGAGATGATGTCGGTCTGGTCGTGGATCATGGTGTAGTAACCCGACAGACGCGCCTTGATGCCGCGGTAGCTGAGGTTGTACGATGCGTCGACGCCCCAGATTTTCTCGGCTTTGAGACCCGGCGTCACCTCGTTGCGCGTACGCGGCGAGATGAAGGAGTTCTGGAACGTGGGGGCATTCTGCAACGCCACGGCATTGAATTCCACGGAATGTGCCGCCGAGAAGCGGTAGGCGAGGTTCAGTTTGGCCTGATAGGTGAAGTAGTCGAGCGCCTCGGAGTTGCCGAACGAGTTGGAGGGGTAGGTGCCCTTCATGTAGCGGCCGTCGCGCCACATCGTCACCTGGCCCACTTCGCCGCCGATCGTGCCGTCCAGTCCGGCGATGTTGAAGTTGTACATCGCCCATAGTTTGGCCTGACGGATGTTGGCGTAGTAGTCGTAACCGAACTTGTCGCCCTCCTCCACGCGGCGGGCGTGGCCGTGCTCGTAGTAGTAGTGGAGGTCGTTCTGCTTCTCTTCCTCACCCACGAAGTCGCGCTCGGCGAACTTGTCGATGTCCACCCAGTAGTCGCCGCCCAGCAGGTCTTTCACCTTGTCGTAGTATTCGGTGCGGTTCCAGCGGTAGAGGATGCCTGCGACGAGGCGCGAATTGTCGCGGAACGTGCGGGCGATCTGCGCCGTGAGCCACGGATAGCCGGCCATCACCTCCGTGCGGCCGTCGGGGCGCCGGATGACGAACTGCCGGGCCGAGTGGCGCAGCAGGCTGTGGAAATCGATCTTGTGGGTGCGGCGTGCCAGCGCGCGGTCGAACAGCGCGCCGATCTCGGCCGACGAGGCCATCTCTTCGACCGACGCCGAGAAGATCACGCTCTGTCCCTTCGACAGGGGCAGTTCGAAATAGCCCGTCGTCAGCAGGTCTTCGTAACCGTCGTAGCCGCGGGCCAGCTCCTGCGGGTATTCGAATCCGTAGTACCAGTCGGGTGCGGCCACGAATTCGGCGTCGGGCCGGTTCGTTTGGAGGTAGAGCCACGGATAGCCTTCGTAGAGGCGGTTCTTCACGCCGCCCTGCACGGGGTAGGAGCGGCCGTTGGCCTCCATGTTGGCATGAGTCAGCGCCTCCTTCTCGCGATAGGCGAAGAAGGGCCGCAGCCGCAGGCGGATGTCGGCCGGCGAGTCGAGCAGCGTGTAGCGGATCATCAGCTGCGTGCGCTTGTGAATCCACAGCAGCTCCTTGCGCAGGATGACGCCGCCCACGCGGTAGGTGATCGTCGGGGTCGGCGTGTAGGCGAAGTCGGTGATGTACTTGTGGCCGCGCGGTTCGTAGACGCCGCGGAAACGGTGGATGGCCAGATTGAACGACTGATCGTGCTGGACGATGGTCTCGTCGAGCGACGACAGCAGCACGCAGGTCTGGTCGCCCCTGCCGATCGGGGCGACCATCAGACCGTGGTACCTGCGCGTATTGCAGCATACGATCGTGGTGCTCATGTAGCCGCCGCGGCGGTCGGTCGAGAGCACCTCGCGTTGCAGCGAATATTCGAGGTTGCCCAGTTCGTTCTTGTCGAAAGTAAGTGCAGACATGGTTTATGTTGTGATAGTTAGGATCGTTTCAGTAAAGTTATTGAAAAATATCCGGTTTTCCAACAACGAAAACGTAAAAATCGCAGCCTCGCACTCCTCCGTCCTTTCGGGGCGGCACCTTCCCGGCTCAAACGGGTTGCCGAAATTTTGCGTTTGCGGTCCGCAGACCCTCCGGCGCCGGAAACGACGCCGGAGGAGCGGTCCGGAAGTCTCTTGCGGCGGCGACCGCGTCTACGCCCACTTCACCAGCGCGAAATCCATGCGGTGCGGCAGATGCGGGTTCGAGGGGTAGATGCGCAGCGCCACGTCGAACGACCCCGAGCGGCCCGAACGGTAGTCGAGCGCGTAGGTGACGGTCGTCCCCTCGACGGCCGTGCGTTCGAGCGGTACGGTTTCGATCACGTTGACCGGCTGGCCGTACTCGATCTGCTTGGCCACGACCAGCTCGGCGCCGATGTCTTCGGGACGGAGGTCGGCCACGTCGATCTTGATCTCGAAGGGGTAGTGCTCCCCGACGAACATCGCTTCGCGGTCGATCTTCGCCTGCTTGACCTCGACGATGCGCACCTTGTCCCACGCGGCCGAGATCCGGCGTTTCCATGCCGCGATTTCGCGCGCCAGCATGTAGTCTCCCGCGACGATCTCGTGCCGGCGTGCCGCCAGCTTGCCGTAGAAGCGCTCCTCGTAGTCGCGCATCATGCGGTTGGTCGTGAAGTTCGCCGCGATGTCGGCCACGCACCGTTTGACGGATTCGACCCAGTCGCGCGGGATGTTCTGTTCGTCGCGCTTGTAATAGAGCGGTACGATCTGTTCCTCGATCGTGTTGTAGATCATCTCCGCGTCCAGTTCGTCCTGGAACCGCTGGTCGGCGAAGGTCCGTTCCATCGGCAGCGCCCAGCCGGCGCCCTCCTTGTAACCCTCGACCCACCAGCCGTCGAGCACCGAGAATTGCAGCACGCCGTTC
>ENA-OVGB01003197-OVGB01003197.1-human-gut-metagenome-genome-assembly--contig:-NODE-3197-length-10372-cov-10.457594_pt1 | contig 10372 bp, 9 predicted proteins | sample MGYA00237767_ERZ505413 | MGnify/ENA primary metagenome ERZ505413 (study PRJEB26158, sample SAMN06016410) | human gut metagenome | biome: human gut; feature: ankylosing spondylitis patient; material...
CCCGGAGGTGGAACAGGTCACTGCCTGACCTGTCCCGCCGGGACGGTTCTCTTAACAACACCATATAGATTTTTTGTACGCCGCCGCCCGCCATCGAGCAGAGTTTTTACACCTAATTGGGGATGAAACAGCTCATGGCGGGCGGCGGCGTTGCCCTCATCGGCATCACCCTGATCCCTCTGCTGTCCGGTCTGCTGTCCACCACCTAATGATTCTCCAAAACCGGCGGGGGCTTTCGCTTGATAGCGGGAGCCCCCGCAAAGGAGGTGATCTCCCTTGATATTGGATATGATCCAGGAGTGGTTCAAGGAACTGCTCATTGACGGTATCATTTCAAACCTGACCGGGATGTTTGATACCCTGAATACAAAGGTGGGCGAGATCGCCGGGGAGGTCGGCATGACGCCCGCCGCCTGGAACAGCAGCATCTTCAACATGATCCGAAACCTCTCGGAAACGGTGATTGTCCCCATCGCTGGCATCATCCTCACCTTCGTCATGTGCTACGAGCTGATCCAGCTCATCATCGAGAAAAATAACCTCCACGACTTTGACACCTGGATTTTCTTCAAGTGGATTTTCAAGACCTTCTGCGCGGTGCTGATCGTCACCAACACCTGGAACATCGTCATGGCGGTGTTCGATGTGGCGCAGAATGTGGTCAGTCAGTCGGCGGGGGTCATCATCTCGGACGCAGGCATCGACATTTCCGGCGTGGTGGGCAATCTGGAGACCCAGCTTGCCGACTGGAGCGTGGGCGCCCTGCTGGGGCTGTGGTTCCAGAGTGTGTTCGTGGGGCTGTGTACGCAGATTCTTTCCATCTGTATCTTCCTGGTGATCTACGGCAGAATGATTGAGGTGTATTTGGTCACCTCCATAGGGCCGATTCCCTTTGCCACGATGGTCAACCGGGAATGGGGCTCCACGGGGCAGAACTACCTTCGCTCCCTGCTGGCCCTGGGCTTCCAGGCCTTCCTCATTATGATCTGCGTGGGCATCTATGCCGTGCTGGTGGAGGGCATCTCCACATCCGGCGACAACATATCCGCTGCCATCTGGGGGTGCATGGGCTATACGGTTCTGCTGTGCTACACATTGTTCAAGACCGGCAGCCTTGCAAAATCCCTGTTCGGCGCCCACTAAAGGAGGCAGATATTTGAGAGTAGGCCTTATTGATGTGGACTCGCACAATTTTCCCAACCTGTGCCTGATGAAGCTCTCGGAGTATCACACCAGACACGGGGATCGGGTGGAATGGTGGGACCCTGCAAAGCAATATGACCTTGTTTATAAAAGCCGGGTATTTACAGACACCTATTCCAAAGACACCATACAGGTGAGCAATGCGGATAAGGTCATCCAGGGCGGTACAGGTTACGGCCCCGGCGAAAACCTCCCGCATGAGATCGAGCATATTCGGCCGGACTATTTTCTATATCCGCGGTTTTTAGGTACAGCCTACGGCTTTTTAAGCCGTGGCTGTCCAAGGAACTGCGGATTTTGTATTGTCAGCAAAAAAGAAGGGCGCAGGAGCGTCCGGGTGGCTGATCTTTCCGAGTTTTGGAATGGTGAGGAAGAAATCAAACTGATGGACCCGAACCTGCTTGCCTGTCCCGACCATGAAAGGCTCATTGAACAGCTAATTGAGAGCCGGGCGCTGGTGGACTTTACCCAGGGGCTCGATATTCGCCTTATCAGCCGTGATAATGTATCTCTACTGAACAAAGTGCGGACAAAAGCGGTGCATTTCGCATGGGATAACCGGACGAGGACCTGACGGAGTATTTCCGTCGCTTTCGTGAACTTACTTCCATAAAGAGCGACCGAAACCGCCGTGTCTATGTCCTGACCAATTACGGCAGCACCCATGAACAGGATTTGTACCGGGTAAACACCTTGCGGGCATTGGGATATGATCCCTATGTGATGATCTATGAGCGTCCCACGGCTCCACGCATTACCCGCCATCTGCAAAGATGGGTAAATAATAAACGGATTTTTCATTCCGTATCAGATTTTAAGGACTATGCGCCGATGAAGAAGGAGGTGTGAAACATTGGCTTATGTAACAATCCCGAAGGACCTGAGTCGGATACAGAGCAAGGTCCTGTTCGGGCTGACCAAACGACAAGTGATCTGTTTCGGAGCGGCGGCGCTGGTAGGCGTGCCGCTTTTCTTTTTGGCAAAGGCGAGCCTGGGAACTACCACGGCGGCGCTGTGCATGATCCTGGTGATGCTGCCCTTTTTCCTGTTCGCCATGTATGAGAAGAACGGGCAGCCGCTGGAAGTGTTCCTGGGGCATCTGATCCAGAACAAATTCATCCGGCCGAAGGTACGCATCTACCAGACAAACAATCTCTATTCCGCCCTGGTGCGGCAATCCCAACTGGAACAGGAGGTGAAGCGGATTGCGAGAAAAGGCAGAAAAACCGGCAAAGCGTAAGCTCACCCGTGCCGAGCGCAAGCAGATCGAGGCGGTGATCCGGCAGGCGAAGGGCGACGGAAAAGCCCATACGGTGCAGGACAGCATCCCGTTTCAGAATATGTTCCCGGACGGTCTGTGCAGGCTGGAGGGCGGCGCCTTCTCCAAGACCATTGCCTTTGAGGATGTGAATTACCGCCTGGCGGGGCCGGAGGATCAGCGGAGCATCTTTGAAAGCCTCTGCGATTTCTACAACGGCTACGACCCCTCCATCGGTGTTCAGGTCTCTTTGGACAGTCGCAGCGGAGGCAGCGCCGCCGATGAAATGTTCGGCATCCGCAGGCAGGGCAACGACCTGGACCCCATCCGGGACGAGGCGGTGGACATCCTGCGGATGCAGTACAAGCGGGGCAACAACGGCTATGTGAAAACCAAGTATGTGACCCTGACCATCGAGGCGGAGAACCTCCCTGCGGCCCGGGCGCGGTTTGCCCGCATTGAGACCGACACCCTCAACCGCTTCAAGGTCATGGGTGCGGCCGCTCATGTGCTGGATGGAAAGGAGCGGCTGGAGCTGCTTTACAACATCCTCCACCCGGAGGGCGGGCAGTTCGCCTTTGAATGGGACTGGCTCCCGGCCAGCGGCCTTTCGGTGAAGGACTTCATTTCTCCGTCCTCCTTCCACTTCGGGGAGACCCGCACCTTCCGCATCGGAAAGCGGTATGGGGCGGTGTCCTTCCTGCAAATCCTGGCGCCCGAGATGCACGACCGTATCCTCACCGACTTCATGGAGGCGGACGGAAATATCATGGTGACCATGCACATCCGGGGCATCAACCAGAACGAGGCCATCAAAATGGTCAAGCGGAAGATCACCGACCTGGACGCCATGAAGATACAGGAGCAGAAGCGGGCGGTGCGCAGCGGCTACGATATGGACATCCTTCCTTCGGACCTCTCTACATACGGCGGCGCGGCAAAGGATCTGCTCACCGACCTGCAATCCCGCAACGAGAGAATGTTCAACATGACCTTCCTGGTGCTGCACACGGCGGAGACCCGTCAAAAGCTGGAGATCGCCGTATCCCAGGCGGCCAGCGTCGCCCAGACCTATAACTGCCTTCTGACCCGGCTGGACTTCCAGCAGGAGGACGGGCTTATGAGCAGCCTTCCCCTGGGGCTCAACCGCATCAAGATAGAACGGAGCCTGACCACTTCGGCCCTGGCGGTGTTCGTCCCCTTCGTCACCCAGGAGGTGTTCATGGGCGGCGACGCCATGTACTACGGGCTCAACGCCCTTTCCAATAACATGATCCTGCTGGACCGCAAGCAATCCCGCTGTCCCAACGGTCTTGTGTTCGGCACCCCCGGCAGCGGCAAATCCATGAGCTGCAAGCGGGAGATCACCTTTATCATGCTGATGACCCAGGATAATGTCATCATCTGCGACCCGGAGGACGAGTATTCGCCCCTGGTGAAGCGATTGGGCGGTCAGGTGATCCGGCTGTCCCCGTCCAGCACCGACTATGTGAACCCTCTGGACATCAACCTCAACTACTCCGAGGAAGAAAACCCGCTGGCGCTGAAAAGTGATTTCGTCTTATCCTTCTGCGAGCTCATCATGGGCAGCAAGACGGGGCTGGAGGCCATCGAGAAAACCGTCATTGACCGGGCGGTACAGATGATCTACCAGCCCTACTTTGCCGATCCCCGGCCAGAGAATATGCCCATTCTGGGCGACCTGATGAACGCCCTTCTGTCCCAGCACATCCCGGAGGCCGACCGAGTGGCCCAGGCGCTGGACCTCTATGTGAACGGTTCGCTGAACTTCTTCAACCACCGTACCACCGTGGACATCTCCAACCGCCTTGTCTGCTTTGACATCAAGGGCCTGGGCAAGAACCTGAAAAAGCCGGGGATGCTCATTGTTCAGGATGCGGTGTGGAACACCGTTACCATCAACCGGGCTATCGGGCGCTCCACCTGGTATTTCGTGGACGAGTTCCACCTTTTGCTGAAGGAGGAACAGACCGCCGCATACAGCGCCGAGATTTGGAAACGGTTCAGAAAATGGGGCGGTATCCCTACCGGGGCGACCCAGAACCCCAAAGACCTGCTTTCCTCCCCGGAGATCGAAAACATCCTGGAAAACAGCGACTTCATCTATATGCTCAACCAGGCGGCGGGAGACCGGAAGATACTGGCGGAGCGGCTGAACATTTCATCGGAGCAGCTTGCCTATGTGACCAACTCCGAGCCGGGCCACGGGCTGCTGTTCTTCAACAATGTCATCCTGCCCTTTGCGGATGACTTCCCGAAAGACACCGAGCTCTATAAATTGCTCACCACCAAGCCCAGCGAGGTTGCACACGAAACTGTGGACGACGAAAAGGAGGACCAGAATGGATAACAAGATGGCGGTTTTCAATAACCGCGAATTTGGCAGCATCCGAGTGATCGAAGAAAACGGCAATTATCTGTTTTGCGGATTTGATGTTGCGAAAGCCCTGGGATATGCAAAACCGAGGAACGCCATCAATACGCATTGTAAGGGGGCCCTGAAACGGGGCGCCCTTACAGAAGGAGGCGTACAGGAATTGACATTCATCCCGGAGGGTGATGTGTACCGCCTGATCGTTCATAGTCGGCTGCCTGGTGCGGAACGCTTTGAAAAATGGGTGTTTGACGAAGTTCTCCCCATGATCCGCAAGACGGGCGGGTACATGACTGCCTCCCTTCTGGAGCAGGCGGCGGAAAAACCGGAAATATTGCTGGCTTTTGCCGACCAGCTTCTTGCCGAGCATGAGAAAAACCGGCAGCTCTCCGGCGAGGTGGAACGGCTGCGGCCGAAAGCAGATTTTTATGACGCCTTTGTCCATGAAGAAAACTGCACCAATATCCGGGCTACGGCGAAGGAACTGCAAATCGGGGAGCGTGCGTTTTGTCGTTTCCTGATGGACGCGGGATTTCTGTACCGCTGCCCGGCCGGATACCTTCTGCCCTATGCCAAGCCCTCCAATAACGGGTTGTTCCGTGTGAAGGACTTCTGGAAATATGGGCATTTTGGACAGCAGACCTTGATTACGCCCCAGGGCAAAAATGTAATCCGTCTGCTGCTGGATGATGGGCAAATGCGACTGGAATGGAAGGAAAGGATGGGATAAGGATATGGAACAGGAAAAGCTGTATGTCATCGAGGAAAAGACCTATGAGGCACATATCGACGAGGAAGTGCATCTCTACGGGCTGCTTCATCAGCTTGCCTTCCTTGCCGGAAAAATCAAGGACCGGGAGGATGTGGAGGCGTTCATTGCGGCGGCGAAGCGGTACGGCCAGATCGCCGATGACAAGTTTGACGCCTGGAACATTCCCGGCCGTTACCTGGTGTTCGGCGACAAGGCGGACCTTGCCAGGATGAAGTCGCGGGAGCTGTGCGAACTGGACGCCTTCTATGTGGAGTGCGAGGACGACGATCCCGAACCGGGCGGCGGCCGCCAGGAGGAACACTATCTGATCCCCGGCAGTGGATTCCGGCTGCTGGTGAGCGAACTGCACATGTTCCTGGTGACCTGGTACAGCATCGCCAAGTGTCTGTCGCAGGCGCAGAACGAGAAAGATTTTCTCCGACTGCAAAAGAAATACGGGAACTATGAAAAGACGCTGAACAGGCTGCGCCGCAAGCTGGGTCTTTCCGCTGACAGTAACTTTTGCCAGGATGAATTGGAGGCGGCGGTTATCAAGCGGTTCCGGGCGGAACTGATCCCTGGGGAGCAGATCAGCCATGAATAAGCTCACCCATGTCAGCCTGTTTTCCGGCATCGGCGGGCTGGACCTTGCGGCAGAGGCAGCGGGCTTTGAAACGGTCTGCCAATGCGAGTGGGCGGACTATCCCTATTCCATCCTGCAAAAGCATTGGCCGGATGTGCCGAAATTCCGGGACATCACCACATTCACGAAGGAGGCGTTTTTTGAGAAAACAGGACTTGAAACCATCACGATTCTCTCCGGCGGATTCCCGTGCCAGCCCTTCTCCACCGCCGGAAAACGGCGGGGTTTTGCGGATGAACGCTACCTGTGGCCGGAGATGTGCCGCATTATTGCCGAACTGCGGCCCCGTTGGGTGCTTGGGGAAAATGTTGCTGGCTTCATCAATATGGGGCTCGACAAAACGATTTTTGACCTGGCAAAAGCGGGATACGCTGTTCTCCCATTCGTATTTCCGGCTTGCGGCGTCGGCGCATGGCATGAGCGCCAGCGAACTTTTATCGTCGCGGCTGATGTTTCCCACACCCCTTGCCTCCGACAAATCCACGGGGCGGGACGCTGCCAACCTGGATGTGTTTCTGTCAGACAATGGGATATTCCGAAAGAGGAACAAGGACGGGTCGATCTGGAGCCTCAGCCTGTCGGCGGCGGTGTTCTATCTGACCCCGGCGGCGTCGGAGGGCTACCGTTCCACCCTGAAACCGGCGGCCTTCCGGGACAAATCCCCGTCCTCCAACCTGTCGGCCCAGGTGATCCGGCAGGAGCAGCCCCGTTCCGAGAAAGCGGCGCTGAACCCGGATTGGGTGGAATGGCTTATGGGATTCCCCCCGAAATGGACGGACGCATCCTATGGCGTGCCGAGCCCGAAGGAGTCCCCCGCATGACCGAGGACACGGACAACCGGGCGCTGCGGCTGAAAACCCTGGGGAACGCGGTCTGCCCGCCTCAGGCCTATCCCATTTTCCAGTACATCGCCATGATCGAAACCGGGGCCTGTGTCAATATCTGCCCCTATGGAACAGGAGGTGACGCACCTTGAAAGAATGGAAAGCCCCCGAAAAGGAGGCGCAGAAGATGACCCGTGACGGGGCGGTATCCGTCAATCTGGTCACGGGCGAGACTACCTATCCCTCTGACCGGATGCCGGAGCAGGACCATTCTGCATCCGGCGAAACGGCGGGCGCCGCTGGAAAAGCGGTGGACCGTGCGGAACTGCACCGGGAACAGGCAGCAGCCAAGAAAAAGCGCCGGAAACAGCGCAGAACCTATCGGGAGGGCGAGGCGGCAGCAAACCGCCCATCCTCCCGATTGCAGTTTTCCGAGGCGGACCAGGCGGTGCCGGAGCTGCAAGGGGCCATCCGCAAGTCGGACAAGGCGGCGGACCGGCTGGATGCCGCCAGGGATGCGATCCCCAATAAGAGTCCGGGAAAGCCCCACACCAATCCGCTGTCCCGCCCCATTCAAGAGGCGGGCGCAGCGATTCACGGCAAGGTCCGGGAGGTGGAGCAGGAAAATTCCGGCGTCCAGTCGGGCCACCTGGGAGAACGCAGCTTTGAGAAGGCTATGGGCTACGGAAACCGCCGTGTCCAGAACTGGCGGGCGGAACGCAAGCTGAAACCCTGGCGGGACGCGGCAAAGGCGGAGCAGGCGGCGGTCAAGGCCAATGCGGATTTCTACTATCGGAAAGCCGTGGCGGAGAACCCCCAGCTTGCATCCAATCCCATCTCCCGCCTGTGGCAGAAACGGAAGCTGCAAAAGCAATATGCGGCGGCATACCGGGCGGCGGGCAAGACCGCCCAAGCTGGGAAAACAGCGGAGGCCACGGCAAAGGCGGCCAAGAAAACCGCCCAGGAGTCCAAGCGCACCGCCCTTTTCCTGAAACGGCATTGGAAGGGCGCACTGATCGTAGGCGGCATCGGCCTTCTGCTGGTGATGTTGCTGGGCTCCCTGCAATCCTGTTCCTCCATGTTCGGCGGCGGGGTGTCCAACATCATGGCGTCCTCCTATCTCTCCGAGGATGCCGATATGCTGGCAGCGGAAGAAGCCTACTGCGCCAAAGAAGATGAATTGCGGGAGTACCTAGATACCTACGAGGCGACCCACGACTATGACGAGTATCACTTCGACCTGGATGAAATCGAGCACGACCCCTATGTGCTGATCTCCATTCTGTCGGCGCTCCATGAAGGGGTGTTTACCATCGACCAGGTGCAGGGCGAACTTCAAACCCTCTTTGATAAGCAATATATCCTCACCGAAACCGTGACCACGGAGACCCGCTATCGGACGGAAACAAGGACGGACAGCCAGGGCAACCCCTACACGGTTCAGGTGCCCTACACCTGGACCATCTGCACCGTCACGCTGGAAAACTTCGACCTCTCCCATGTGCCGGTCTACATGATGGGCGAGGAACAGCTTTCCTTGTATGCCACCTATATGTCCACCCTGGGCAACCGCCCCGACCTGTTCCCGTCCTCCGGCTATGTTCCCAAGTATGTGACCAACCCGCCCGCCAAGTACGAGATCCCGGCGGAGTACCTGTCCGACGAGCGCTTTGCCACGCTGGTTACAGAGGCGGAGAAGTATCTGGGCTTTCCCTATGTGTGGGGCGGCAGCAGTCCCCAGACCTCCTTTGATTGCAGCGGCTTTGTCAGCTATGTCCTGACCAACAGTGGCCTGTGCGATACCGGGCGGCTGGGGGCGCAGGGCCTCTACAACATTTCCACGCCGGTGTCCGAGCCGCGGCCGGGGGATCTGGTGTTCTTTGTGGGCACCTACGACACGCCGGGGGTCAGCCATGTGGGCTTTTATGTGGGGGACGGGATGCTCCTGCACTGTGGGGATCCCATCCAGTACACCAGTCTCAACTCGAATTACTGGCAGTCCCACCTTTATGCCTACGGCAGACCGCCGTACAACTGATGGAGGCGGAGCCGATGCTGACTGTAAAACCGATGTCCCTTGCCGATGCAAACAGGTTTGTCGCAGAGCACCACCGCCACCATAAGCCGGTGCGAGGGCATAAGTTTTCCCTGGGCTGTATGGCGAACGGCCATCTGGCGGGCGTCGCCATCGTGGGGCGGCCGGTGAGCCGATACCTGGACAATGGGCTGACCCTGGAGATCAACCGCCTCTGCACGGACGGAACGAAAAACGCTTGCAGCTTCCTCTATGGCGCGGCGGCGCGGGCGGCGAAGGTCCTAGGCTACCATAGGATCGTCACCTACATTCTGGACACGGAGAGCGGCGTCAGCCTCCGTGCCTCCGGCTGGCGATGCGCGGGGCTGGCGGGCGGACGGGAGTGGACCGGCAAGCGCCGCCCGTCCGAACCGCTGTATCCGGCACAAATGAAATACCGATACGAAAAGGCTTTGAGATGAGGTGAGCATATCAATATTGTTTCCTATGGCGGCGGTGCGAACAGCACCGCCCTTCTTGTTGGGCTGCACCAGCACCGTATCCCTGTTGACCTGATCCTGTTTGCGGATACGGGCGGCGAGCATCCCCATACCTACGCCTATCTGGATATCATGGATCGCTGGCTGAAGGATCACGGTATGCCGGAGATCACACGGGTCTATAAGACCACAAGGGACGGCAGGCGGCTGACATTAGAGGATGAATGTCTGAAAAGCGGTACGCTGCCCTCCATCGCCTACGGCTTCAAGCGGTGTTCGCTGAAACACAAGATCGGACCGCAGGAAAAGTTCTGCAACAACTATCCTCCGTGCCGTGAGGTTTGGAACAGTGGGAAAAAGGTGGTCAAGTTTATCGGCTATGACGCCGGCGAGCACTACCGCAGCGATAAGGTCCTTCTGCGTGATCTGGCAGACCCGAAGTACAGCAAATGGTATCCCCTGATGGAATGGGGCTGGGACCGGGAGGCGTGTATCCGGGCGATTGAGGCGGCGGGCCTGCCGCAGTCGGGAAAGTCCTCCTGTTTTTTCTGTCCCAGTATGCGGGCGGAGGAAATCATCGATTTGCGGGAGCATTACCCGGATCTGTTCCGGCGCGCGCTGGCATTGGAGGATAACGCACGGGCCAACCTGAAAACCGTTCGGGGGCTTGGGCGCAATTATTCATGGAAAGAACGATTTGGAAAGGAGCAATGCAATCATGGCAACGACTGAGAAGATCCGCAAGGATATTGAGAAAACGAGGGAAAAGATCGCGGAGCAGCAG
>ENA-OVGB01003199-OVGB01003199.1-human-gut-metagenome-genome-assembly--contig:-NODE-3199-length-10368-cov-3.012315_pt1 | contig 10368 bp, 8 predicted proteins | sample MGYA00237767_ERZ505413 | MGnify/ENA primary metagenome ERZ505413 (study PRJEB26158, sample SAMN06016410) | human gut metagenome | biome: human gut; feature: ankylosing spondylitis patient; material...
TGGAATAAAGTCCAGACCTTCAAGAATGTTCTCCAGGCCGATGATACCGAAATCGTTCTGTCCGTTTTTTATGCTGGAATAAAGGAAAGACGGATGGCCACTGTTTAAAGAGACGTGAATATTCGGATATTTTTTATGAAAAATAGAAAATGAACGGGAAAAATATTCTGATCCAAATATAGGACGTGTTCCTATAATATGAAGAAATCCGGATTGTTCATCTCCATGAATATCTTCATGCATTTCAGTAATAGTATCAAAAACTCTGAGAACCCATGTTAAAAGAGTTTTTCCTTCATCTGTAAGAATCATTTTATTTTTCAATCTTTCAAATAATATAAGATTAAGGCTCTTTTCAAGAAGCTGTATCTGATATGTTACAGCGCTTTGCGTTCTGTTCATCTGACAGGCTGCGTCGGAAACACTTCCACAGGTGGCTACATAATAAAAGCTTCTTAATTGCTGCAAGAAATCTCCAGTGATTTCCGGTATCATGACTCCTCCCGTGGGTTACGCATTTTTTTTATTTTCTTATAAGGCAACAAGTTAGGCAAGTCGAACGGGCTATCGAATTAACTTATACTACTATAAAAATAATTGTTTTGATTTTCACAATGTTTTGGAGATATCAATAATTCATAGTCAAACCTTCCATCTTCACCATGGAGACTGCTCATGCTGAAACACGTTGTCGCCTCCCTTGGAATTCTGGCTTGCGTTACGCTCAACGCTCAGGCTGCGGAACGATTCGAAATCACAGCGGGTAGCTTCGGAGGAACGCAGTATCAGTACTCCTACGCCCTGTCGGAAATCGTCAAGCAGTACGCTCCTCAGTTTGAAATTCTCCCCGTGGAGACCACCGGTTCGCCGGCCAGTCTCATCAAGGCTCTGCAGAAGCCCCAAAAAACGGTGTTTGCCACGAGCACCACGGCTTTGGTGGACGCCATCCAGGGCAATCAGCCCTACAGCAAGCCGGTGAAAAACGTCAAGCTTATCGGTTTCGTCACTCAGAATATTCAGACACTTATCACCTATGAAGATGATATCAAGACCGTGCAGGACATGAGCGGCAAGCGTTTCATCACCACCAGCATCATGTCTTCCAGCGGCAAGCATTTCTGGAACATCCTGAAGCGAGCCATCCCCGGCAGCGACAAGATGAAGCCCACCTACGCCAACTGGACGGCCGTGCAGAACGGTCTGCTTGACGGGACGGCCGATGTCGGAGCTCTCGGTATCACCACCTGTGCCGACGGACCGTGGATGCCCATTCCCGCCTACGCCGAAATCGTGGCTTCCCGCGGCGTGCCTCACTTCATCAGCGTAGATGAAAAGTACATCAGAGAAGCGGCGAAAGCAGAAGATATGCTGTATATTCCGGTTCTTATGCCCAAGGGCAGCCTTGCTGAAAACGTTCCTTCTTCCGACATCATGTGCTGGGAAGAGCGCCTCGGCATCGGCGGATTCTCCGAAACTCCCGACGAACTGGCCTACACCATTGCCAAGCTGCTCTGCGAGCAGGCTGAAGAATTCTCCAAGTACACTCCTGTCGGCAAGGCCATGTCTCCCAGCGTCACGGTGCCTTCCAAGGAATTCTTCAGTGACGACGACATTCATCCCGGCGCTCTTCGTTACTACAAGGAAAAGGGTCTCCGCTAAGAAATACGGGCAGGGAACGTTTCCCTGCCCCTTACCGATCCGGACAGGAGAGCGCTATGAAATTTTTGGATAAGTATGTTGTCGCAATCATGACGGTCCTCGGCACGCTCATGATTCTGTATCACATGATATATACACAGTTTGTGCTTCTGGAGCCTACCCAGCACCAGAATCTCCACATCATGTTTGCCCTTTCCCTTGTTTATCTGCTGTCTTTCAGCAAGGCACAGACCGTTGCAGGAAAGATCATCGCCCTCCTTCGTGATGGGTCTTTCCGGCGGCATCTACGGAAGCACTCTGGGCGTCAGTGCCAACTATATTTTCCTGTTCGTCGTGTTCGGTTCTCTTCTGTCCGCCACCGGCGCCAGTCAGTTCTTCAACCGTGTTGGTGCCGCGGCCGGTAAGAGACTTGCCGGCGGTCCTGCCATCTCCGCCGTTATATCCAGCGCCCTCGTCGGCTCCATTACCGGCAGTGCTCTGGCCAACGTGGTGACTACGGGCACCTTTACCATCCCGCTGATGAAGAAGGCCGGCTACAAGCCTCATCAGGCCGGCGCCATAGAAGCCGCCGCTTCCACGGGCGGACAGATCATGCCCCCGGTCATGGGCGCCACGGCCTTCGTACTGGCGGAAATGGCCAGTACCCCCTATGTGGAAGTCATGACGGCCGCCTTCCTTCCCGCGCTTCTGTACTTCCTGTCCATCGGCATTTATGCCCAGCTGCAGGCCAAGAAGCTGCATATCGATGCTTCAGCCCTTTTTACCGATGTCTATACCCGTCAGCAGTTCCTGAAGGAAGCCCCGCTCTTTCTCGGACCGCTCGGCGTCATCATGATGCTGCTGTTCATCGGATATTCGCCCATGTTCACGGTATTCTGGGCCGTTGTGGCACTGCTCGGCATCAACATGATCGCCCTGGTGCGCGAGGGCAGGATCAAGGAAGCCCTCCCGGAGCTTATTCCCGAACTGCGCGACGGTGCCGTCACCGGTTCCAAGATCGCCGTGACCTGCGCCGTGCTCGGTCCCATCGTGGCCGTCATGACCAAGACCTCTCTCGGTATCCGTATTCCTTCCATCATCAGCCTTCTCTGCGACGGCAACGTGCTCATTGCCCTGATCATCACGGCGCTGGTGTGCATTCTGCTCGGCATGGGCGTTCCCACCCTGGCTGCGTACCTCATGGTGGCCATGGTCGGTGTCCCCGCTCTGGTCAATCTTGGTGTGCCGGTTCTCGCCGCCCACATGTATGTGTTCATCTTCGCCGTGTTCTCCAGCATCACTCCTCCCGTTGCCACGGCGGCCATACCAGCAGCAGGCATAGCAGAGTCATCGTACATGGTGACGGCCTTCGAGGCCTTCAAGGTAGGATTCGTCGCCTTCATCATTCCCTTCTTCTGCGTGTTCGCACCCGAGATCATGCTCGGTCAGACGGACGCCGGCATTCTGGTCAGCATCCTGGCGTTTCTCTGGGTGCTGGTAGCCGTGATCATGCTCAGCATGAGCATCTGCGGATATACGTTCATGCCCGTCAGCATGCCTGCCAGAGTGATGACTTTCGGTGTCGGCATCCTCATGCTGGCCTGCGCCTTCTTCCGCGAAGTATGGCTGATAGTTCCCGCCATCGTTTTGTGCGTGGCCTTCTTTGCCTACCAGATCATGGCATACAGATCGCTTTCAACTGCGGTTCTGGAACCGCGGTCTGACCTCTAATTCCAGGAGATGTTATGTCTGCACAGGAAACATCCGTTCAGTTCCACGAGACCGATGTTCTGGTCCTCGGTGGTGGAGCCAGTGGCTGCGGCGCGGCCATAGCTGCGCGCGAGGCCGGAAAAAAAACACTGCTGGTCGATAAGGGTAAACTTGAAAGCTGCGGCTGCATAGGCGGCGGCAACGACCACTTCATGGGTGTCCTGAATACGGACGCTCCGCACGATACCATTGACGACATGCTCAAGGTCTACTGCTCTCCCTCCAACGGTCTTCTTCCGGAAACCGTCCGGCAGTGGGGCGAGGCCATGCCGCACATGATCGAATGGCTCACCGACGTCGGCGTTCAGTTCCGCAAGAAGGAAGACGGCAGTTACCTGCGTACGCAGGGCTTCGGTCAGCCGGGCAAGTGGTGGATCCTCATCCGTGACGGCCAGTACATGAAGCCGCTCATAGCAAAGAAGATTCGCGAGATAGGCGTGGACGTGCTCGACAACGTCATGATCACCAGACTTGTGGTCAAAGACGGACGCATGGTCGGCGCCATGGGCTACAATGTTCTGAACGGTGAGTTCCATGTTATTCGCTGCAAGACGGCGGTCCTTGCCCTGGGGCCGAGAGCCACCCGAGTGACGACCAACTCCACCAGAAATCCCTTCAATGCGCAGTTCCCCAGCCACAACACCGGCTCGCAGTACATACTCGCCTATGAAGCCGGTGCCCGCATAGGCTGTCTCGATACGCGTCAGATCGCCACCGTGCTGCCCAAGAGCTTCGGTTGCCCCGGCATGAACGGTCTCACCGGCGAAGGCGGCGCTGCCCTGAACTATAAGGATGAACGCTTCATGGTGAAGTATCATCCCATGAGGGAGCAGGCTCCCCGTCATCTTTTCGTGCAGGGTCTTGTGAGAGAGCAGATCGCCGGTTACGGCCCGCCCTTCTACATGGATACGCGCAACCTCTGCCATGAGAGTCAGCGCGTGCTCACCGAAGAACTCATGCCCGGAGACAAGGCGACCTGGAAGGAATATTCCGAACAGAAGGGCGTGGATCTTTATCACAAGCTCATGGAAGTGGAAATCGGCGATCTTGCTCTGGAAGGCATGGTCCTGCGTGACGAACACTTTGAGAGCAGCATTCCCGGTCTGTTCGTCGGTACCGGTTTCCATGCTTTCTCCGGCGCCATGTGCGGCGGATACTCCGCCGGACGCCATGCTTCCGCCAAGGTAGACACGATTGCCGATATCCCGGCCGTGAGCAGCGAGGAAGCGGAAGAAGAACGACGTCGTGTTCTGGCCCCTCTGCATTCCGACGGCAGCACGCACTACGCGCTTTTTGAAAGCGCCATCAGGCAGGTGATGGACTACTACATGGGCTATGTGCGCAATGAACGCGGCATGAAGCAGGCCCTGGACAGTCTGGCGCGCATTGAGGCTCTCAAAGACGACCTTGTTGCCGACAACTGGCATGAACTCATGCGTACGCATGAAGCTCTTACCTTGCTGGAAATGTGCAAGCTTGCCACCCTGGCCAGCATTGAGCATCGGGAAACGTCCACCAGCACCATTTACATGCGCAGCGACTATCCCAACCCCGATCCGGCCATGAACAGACTCATGGTAACGGAAAAGGTGGACGGTCAGCCCAGGATTTCCTGGCAGTGAGCATGAAGTCATATTCAGCTGAAAAGGATAGAGAAAATGCCTCCCAGATATAGTAAGGAATTGAAAGAGCTGGTTGTTTCGGGTTTTCAGAAGCGTCAGAACAGAACATCACCGTGCGAGGCGTACTGCCCGGCGGGCAACCGGATTCAGGCGGTTGAAACCCTGATCAAGGACGGAAAGCCGGAAGAGGCTCATGCCGTGCTTCTTTCCCGTAATCCTTTCTCCGGCGTGACCGGACGAGTGTGCACGCATCCCTGCGAGATGCACTGCAACCGCCGCAAGTATGATGAAGGGATTTCCATCCGTGCGCTGGAACGTTTTGCCGCCGATACTCCCGTCATTTCCCGTCTCACGCCGCTGGCCGATACGGGAAAGAAGGTGGCGGTCATCGGCTCCGGCCCTGCGGGCATGACCTGCGCGTACTTCCTCCGCCTCATGGGCCATGCCGTCACGGTGTTCGAAGCGTCGGCCGTGCTCGGCGGCGTTCCCCGCGTCTCCGTGCCGGATTTCAGACTGCCGAAGAACGTCGTGGACAGAGAAGTGGGCAACGTGCTCTCGCTCAACATCGCTGCGCATACCAACGTCAGGGTAGGCAGGGACGTGGCGCTTGCCTCGATCATGGACGCCTATGACGCCACGGTGGTCGCCGTGGGTAATCAGAAGGAACGTCTGCTCAACATACCCGGCAAGGAGGCGCTGGTTCCCGCAGTCAGCTTCCTCGGGGCCAGCAATCTGTCCCGTCAGAGCCTGACCGGCAGGAAGGTTGTGGTGCTCGGCGGCGGCGGCGTGGCCCTCGACTGCGCCTTTACCGCCCGTCGTCTCGGCGCGGATTCCGTCAGTCTCGTGTTCCCCGAAGCTGCCGACGCCATCAAGGCTCCGCAGGAGGAAGTGGAGCAGGCCAGGGCCGAAAACATCAGTCTCTATGCGTCCTATCTTGCGGGCAGCGTCGAGAATAATACGGTCAAGGCTTCCGGACTTTCCAGCTTCCGCTTCAGTGAGAGCGGAGAGCTTATCGCCGAATTCCGGGAAGGTGATGAGATTTCCCTTCAGGCCGACATGGTGATCTGCGCCAGCGGTCTGATGCCGGAAACGGATTTTCTGGATGGCCTGTCTCTTCAGAGAACACCGAAGACAGAGACGCCTTCCTCGTGAAGGGCCGCGGCGAATTCCAGATGGCCATCATCGTGGAAACCATGCGCCGCGAAGGCTTCGAGCTCACCGTGGGACGCCCTGAAGTCATCTTCAAGGAAAACGGGAGCGGAACTCTTTCCCTCGTCATGGACAAGAAGGCTCTCGTGCAGGAACAGCATGTCGTTCAGTTCGAGGAGATCGAGAACCCGACCTATCACGAACATGCGCCCCGTCAGCAGACGGCCAGGTATGATCAGGCGCATTTGCTGCCCTTCGAGGAAATTGATCTCGGCTTCAACGCCGAACAGGCCCAGGCTGAAGCCTCCCGCTGCATTCACTGCGGTCACTGCATAGACTGCGGTACCTGTGTGGAGCGCTGTCCCAACTATATTCTTGACCGGAATGAGGACGGTCCCTTTGTCCGCTACCCTGAAGAGTGCTGGCACTGCGCATGCTGTCGCATAGGCTGTCCCACCGGGGCCATCACCATAGAGTTCCCCATCACCATGCTCGTATGACGTCGGTACGCTGAGCAGGTCCTCAGGCGGTACACCGTCTGAGGACTTTTTTAGTTTGTCATAGGCGGTCAGGTTATGAAACCGATTTCTTCAAAATGGCTTCTGCCGTCTCTGGTTGCCCTGTACAGTCTGAATCTTATGGATCGTTCGGTTCTCGCCGTGGTGGGCGAGACCATGAAAATAGACATGGGCTTTTCCGACGGACAGCTGGGACTGCTGCATTCCGTTCTTCTTATTACATTGATTTTTGTTATTTTCCCCGGCGCCGTCATCAATGACATCTGGAGCCGCAGGAAATTCATTGCTCTGGGCGCGGCGGTATGGAGCGCGGCCATGGCGGGGACGGCCATGGCCGCCAGTTTCATGACTCTTTGTCTTGCCCGTATGCTGGCCAGTGCCAACGAAGGCAGCACAGGATCCGGAGGTACGGCCTGGCTTTCGCAGCACTATCCGGCGGAAAAGCGTTCCAGAGTCCTCGGCATTTTTCAGATGGGAGCGCCTCTGGGCATGGCTCTGGGAACGCTGCTCGGCGGCGGTATTCTCTATCTGACGGGAAACTGGCGTTGCTGCTTTCTGATTTTCGTCGTGCCTGCGCTGATATTGTCGGTGATCGTTTTCCGTCTGCCCGATGAACAGCGTCCTTCCGGGGAAAATTATTTTTCCGGTATTCCGGTGCTGCTGCGTCGGCGTACGCTCGTGTTCACGGCGCTTGCCGGGGGGACGTTCTGCATCATCAAGTATGCCTGGCAGTCGTGGCTTCCCGTGCTGCTCATGCGCTCGTACAACATCGAGTCGTCCAGGGCGGCCCTGATCAGTGCCTGTCTGCTTCTGGCCGGGGCGTGCGGCCCCTGTCTCGGCGGCATGCTCGCCGACTTCTGGGCCAGACATTCGCCCAACGGAAGGGTCAGGGCGGCGGCGCTGTGCATGCTGCTTATTCTGATAGGCAACAGCATTTTCTACTATGCGGCAGGCAAGGCTTCTTTGACCATGCTCAGCCTCCTGGGCATGGTGGACAGCGTTATTCTCATGATGCCCATTCCCATCTACTTCAGCATCACGCAGGATGTGGTGGAAGACCGTTATCGCGGCGGCATGACCGGACTTTTGGGAACGATGATGTTTCTTTTCGGCGGAGCGTGGGGGCCGGTGCTGACCGGTTTTCTTTCCGATCTTTTCGGCGGCGGAGGATCGGGCCTGCTGAAGGCGCTGGTTGTTCTCCAGGTTTTTGCACTGATGAGCTGTATTTTCTATATGCTTGAAATGAAAATCTATCTCAGAGAAAAGCAGTAGTCGTTTCTCCGTCATTGGAAATCGCCGTCCGTACCCCCCGGCTGACGGCAAGGGAGAAGAACCGTGAGTTTTTCTCCCTTTTTTATGCGCGATGATCGTATCGGGAGAGGTGCATAGGGCACGGGCCAGGACGGCGTATTTTCGGTTCGCGGCTGTGGCGGAAGACGGGAGGCTTGGAATCAGCGTCGGCAAAAAAAGGGAGGAAGCAGGCTTCCTCCCTCAACGTATCGGTGACGGACGATCAGTTCTTCAGGCTGTGGATGGGGGCGGGGATGCGGCCGCCGAGATTGATGAATGCGGAGGCGTCGCCGGTGTTCACGGGAATGATCTTGGCCTGACCGAGAAGGCCGCCGAAGATGGCGGTTTCGCCCACGCCCTTGCCGGGCACGGGAATGACGCGCACGGCGGTGGTCTTGGTATTGATCATGCCGATGGCCATTTCATCGGCGATGAGGCCGGAAATGGTGGTGGCCGGAGTGTCGCCGGGAATGGCGATCATGTCGAGGCCCACGGAGCAGACGCTGGTCATGGCTTCGAGCTTTTCCATGGTGAGGGCTCCGCTGTTGGCGGCGGCTTCGATGCTGGAGTCTTCGGAAACGGGGATGAACGCGCCGGAGAGACCGCCCACATGGGAGGAGGCGAACACGCCGCCCTTCTTCACGGCGTCGTTGAGCATGGCGAGAACGGCGGTGGAGCCGGGTGCGCCGATGGAGGAGAGGCCCACGCTCTGGAAGATTTCGCCCACGGAGTCGCCCACGGCGGGCGTGGGGGCAAGGGACAGGTCGGCCACGCCGAAGGGTATGTTCATGCGTCCCGCCACTTCCTTGCCGATGAGTTCGCCCACGCGGGTCACCTTGTAGGCTGTGGACTTGATGACTTCGGCCACGTCGCTGAGCGTAAGGTTTTCATGAGTTTCCTTGGCGCGGTCGATGGCCTTTTTCACCACGCCGGGGCCGGAAACGCCCACATTGATGACCACGTCGGGCTCGCCGATGCCGAGATAGGCGCCGGCCATGAAGGGCACGTCCTGCGGAATGTTGGCGAACACCACGAGCTTGGCGCAGCCTATGCCGTCGCGGTCTTTGGTGGCGTCGGCCACTTTGACGATCTGACGACCCATGAGGGCCACGGCATCCATGTTGATGCCCGCCTTGGAGGAGGCCACGTTGATGGAGGAGCACACGCGGTCGGTGGTGGCGAGGGCTTCGGGCAGGGAGTCGATGAGGGCTCTGTCGCCGGGAGTCATGCCTTTTTCCACGAGGGCACCGAAACCGCCGAGAAAGTCGACGCCCGCTTCCTTGGCGGCCTCGTCGAGCATCTGGCAGGCGCGCACCATCTGTTCGGCGTTGAAGCCCGCGCCGACGACGGCCATGGGGCTGATGCTGATGCGCTTGTTCACCACGGGAATGCCGTAGCGTGCGCCCACTTCGTTGCAGTGTTCCACGAGGTGCGCGGCATACTTGGCGATTTTTGCACGGACCTTGTAGGAGAACACGTCGAAGTCGTGACTGACACAGTCGAAAAGGCTGATGCCGAGGGTGACGGTGCGAACATCGAGATGTTCGTTGCGGAGCATGTTGATAGTGCTGAGCACTTCACGTTCAGTAAGCATGGGGCAGACCTGTGATGCGGGTTAGACGATGGGTACGCGATGGATGGCTTCGAAGATGTTTTCATGCTGGATGCTGATGGCAAGTCCCACGCTGCGGGCCTTGGCCTGAAGCATCTGGCGGAAGGCGTTGCGGTTGATGGAAAGAGGCAGTGCCACTTCAAACATCAGCACGCATTCGTTGCTGTCCTCATCCATGCGGATGGCCTTCAGATTTTCGATGTTCACCTTCTGTTCGGCAAAGACGCCGGAGATCATGGCGATGATCTCTGGTCTGTCGGAACCGTTGACCGTGACGACGAAGGGCTCGGTCTCCTCGGTGCTGGAGAAGGTGTCCGTCTCGAAGGTGCGCGCCGCAACGGTGAGGTCCATGTGACGGGCTTCGAGACTGAGGCTGACCACGCGCTGAATGTCTTCCTCGGTAACGTCTTCCGGAGCGGATACGATGAATATGGATGCGAACTGGCCTTTCAGAATGGTCTGGCTCAGTTCCTCAATGTTGCATTTTTCCTTGGACAGGGCGCTGGCGATGGCATAGACCACGCCTGGACAGTCGCGTCCGATGACAGAAATGACAATGTGATTCACGGTCGCCTCGATGCAAAGAGGGTTGGCCCCGGTGCGGAAAACCGTGCGGGGCATGGTCGCGGTAAATGCGAAAAGGATAGACGGGAACGCCGAGGACCGTCAAGCGATGTTTGGAGTCGGACGACTTTTGAAAGATGTAAAAAGTTAGATAGCGGAGGAAAAAGTTATCACTATTATTATAATGTGTTACAATTCATGAATT
>ENA-OVGB01003200-OVGB01003200.1-human-gut-metagenome-genome-assembly--contig:-NODE-3200-length-10363-cov-2.639018_pt1 | contig 10363 bp, 8 predicted proteins | sample MGYA00237767_ERZ505413 | MGnify/ENA primary metagenome ERZ505413 (study PRJEB26158, sample SAMN06016410) | human gut metagenome | biome: human gut; feature: ankylosing spondylitis patient; material...
GTCCGGGTGCGTTGGGAGTTTTCAGATACACCCTTGCTGTTTGCTTTTTTATTCCGCAGAGCGTCTGGCTCCGCACTCTGCGCAAAATACGCTGCTGCCATTCGGCATCCCGCACTCCGGACATTTCCATCCGCCGTCTGGCGCAGGCCTTGAGAAAATCCCAGTCTCTGTTTCCTCGGCAAACGCTACCATGAGGTTAAAGATGCTCTGTGCGCTTTCGCCGCAGTAGTTGTTTGTGAAAACCTCACCGCTGTCTTGCCATGTCGCGGCAATGCAGCTGTCCACAATGCCGTCCGGGCAGACGCCGGGGTAAACCGGAAGATCCAGCACGCGGAGCTCTTGTCCGATGCTGCTGAAATACGCCTGCGCCTTCTCCGGCTCAACAGCGGCATTCTTCCTGAAAATAGGCTTACCGTCGCCATCCTGATACCGGTAGGAGAAAAGCATCTGCTTCTCCGGTCGGGATGGCATCGTCCGCTCATCAAGAAGGAAGCTGAAGCAGTCACGCGCAGACGAGGCGTTTTGCTCCCAGTAAATTCCGACCAACTCTGCTGTTTCGCGCACCTCACGCTGCTCTGTTTCAAGCTTGGATGCAGCATACGCTTCCTCGGCAATACCCAGCACCAAGGCCTCCAGTGCCTCCGCATGGCTGCCGCTGAGCGTTTGGGCCTCATCCCCGTCATCGGTGCGCCATACGATCCGGATCTCGCTGTCAACTTCATCATAGCTGTCAGAAGACGGTTTTCTGTACGCCGGAAGATCCAACTCTGCCAGCATATTCTGAAGCGCAAACCACTGTACCCACGTTAACTGCCAGGGAACCGGGTTGGAAAACGCATCCGCCCCGCGTTCTCTTATCTCGTCGCCACCGGACTGGCTTGGAAACCAGCCGGTCAGCAGAGGCATATCGTTCTCCAGATAAAATTTCAGTGAAAAGCTGCGATAGAAATTCATGTGGTTCTGCCGCCACTCAAATTCCGCCAGTTCCTTGCCGACTCTGTATGCATCCGGGTTTTCCATCCTGCCCCCGTCTTTGATCTGTGACGTTACAACAAGCCGATACAGCGAGCATCCTGTCAACGCGAGCAGGGCAATTACCAAAACGGTAATCAGCGCAGCTTTCACTGCCGATTTCACGTCAGATCCCCGTCGTCGAAGGGGTCGCCGCATTCGGGGCAGAACTTCGGCGGATGCGCCGGATCAGCAGGTTCCCAGCCGCACTTGTCGCACTTGTACTGCGGGACACCGGCGGGTTTGGGTTTGCCGCATTCGGCGCAGAACTTGCCCTCGTTCATCGCGCCGCACCGACTGCATTTCCAACCGGCAGCGGGCCGGGGCTTTCCGCATTCCACGCAGAATTTTCCGGTGTTCTCCGCGCCGCAGGCGCACCGCCAGCACTCCGCTGCGGGAGCGGCGGCCTGCGGGGCCTGTTGGGCCTGTGCCGCCTGCTGCTGTCCCATTTGATAAAGTGTCTGGGCGTTGGTGCCGCCGACCTGACCGGCCATATTCATCCCCATGAACGCCATGGCGGGACCGGCATTGGGATTGGAGGCCGCCATTTTCATGGCGTCGCCCTGACTGGCCACCAGATGCGCGGCGCCCCGAGCGGGGTCGATAAAGGCCGCATTGCGCTGGAGCTCCTTGATGGTCTTTTCGTCCTCCTCATTGGCGGTGACGCTGGAAACGCCGCAGGAGACGATCTCCACGCCCCGCAGCTCCCGCCATTTGGCGCTGAGAATCTGGTTCAGCGTGTCGGCCAGCTCCATGGCGTGACCGGGGAGGGCGGAGTAGCGGATGCCCAGTTCGCTGATTTTGGCAAAGGCGGGCTGGAGGGCGGTGAGCAGCTCCGTTTTCAACTGGCTGTCCAGCGTGGAGCGGGGATAGTCCTCCGTCACGTTGCCGCAGACATTGGTGTAAAACAGCAGGGGGTTGGAGATATGGTAACTGTACTCGCCGAAGCAGCGAACGCCCACATCCATGTCGATACCGGCTCGCTGGTCCACCACCCGGAAGGGAACGGGACTGGCGGTGCCGTATTTATTGCCGGTGATCTCTTTGGTGTTGATATAATAGACGCGCTGGTCCTTGGGGGCCTCGCCGCCGAAGGTAAAGCGCTTGCCGATGTTCTGGAACACCGCGCCGATGGACTCGGACAAGTCGCCGCTGAACAGTGTCGGCGCGCTGCCGGTGTCGTAGGTGTACTCACCCGGCTCGGCGCACATATCTACGACCTTGCCCTGCTCCACGATCATGGCGCACTGACCGTCCGCCACCGCCACGATCGAGCCGTTGGAGATAATGTTGTCGCTGCCCTTTGTGTTGGCGCTGCGTCCGCTCTGGCGTTTCCAGCCGCGGGTAGCCAACAGGTCAGCCGGCATGGCTTCACAATAAAAGTATTCCTTCCACTGGTCGGCCATAACGCCGCCAGCAGCGCCCATTGCAGCTCTGATAAGTCCCATAATGATCCTCCTATGTCAGGGGCGGGCAGGGCCCGCCCCATTTTGTACAGATAAATCAGGTCGTTATTTGTTGGCCAAGGCGGCCTTGTACTCCTCATAGCGGGGCGGCAGCTCCTCCAGCTCCTCGTTCCACTCGGTGCCGTCCAGCCTCATGTAGAAGCTGACCGCAGAGGCCGTGCCGTCGTCGCCCTCGTAGTCATACATGAACAGCGAGATATTGTCGTTATACGGGTACAGGTTGAACTTATACGCATCGCTCTCGGTTATATTCTGGTCAAGCACCCAGTCGCTGCCGTCCAGGATAGGCTCAATGTGGTCATCGTATACGTTGACCCACATCGTGATAACGGGGTCATCGGGCATACCGTCACGGTAAACCTCAAAGTAGTGGCTGCCGTCATCGCTCTCACCGATGTAGCCCCAGCAATCGTAGGTGTCGGTGTCAAAGTAATCACGGTTCGGTACATTCTTGTAGTTTTCCATCCGGAACCAGCCGTACCAGTTGGTGTTGCCCAAATCATCGTAGGTGTTGCCGTCATCGTAGGTGTAGGGCGGGTCAGGCTCATCCGAGCCGTCGATCCAGCCGTCGCCGTCATATTCGTCCTCGCCGCCGTCCAGCAAAGCGGGGTCGATTTCAGGCTTGGTGTCGCTGCGCTTAAAGACCATGGTCATACCGTCAAACTCAATGGTCAGCAGGTCACCCTCGCGGGTGTAGGTCATGGCCGGGGTATCGGGGTCGGTCAGCGCGTAGAAGCTGCCGTCCTTCCATTGGAAGGTGACAAAATCCTCCATGTAGGTTTCGCCGGTGCCGTCCGCGCGCAGCTCAATGTAGAAGTCCTCCATATCAACGAGGGCAAGCTCCTCCTTGGAGAGGGTGTACTCGCTGTCGGAGGCGGATTCCAGCACATAGATGCCCACATCGGTATCGCTGCCTGCGGTGGTGCCCTGGGTCATGCTGTCACCGTCCAGAGGCTGCTGCATGGTGCTGCCGGACTTGACGAAGTAGATCGTCACGCCCTGTCCCTGCACATCGTTCAGGGTCAGGATTTCGTCTTGCAGGGTGCCGGTGCAGCTCAGGCCGCCGCAATCCAGCTGGAAGACCCCGCCGTTCAGCGTCCACTTGCCGTAGGACTTGGTGCCGTCCACCGTTACAACGCACTTGCCCTTATCATTCAGGTCCATCAGGAACCCGCTGCCGAAGGCATCCTCGACCTGCGTCACGGAGCCGCCGATCTCGGCGTAGGCTGCTTCCCAGGTGCCCTGATTCGGGTCACCGGCGTTCGGCTTGCCGGTGCGGATGGAGCCGCTGATCATTGTTACGATGATCATAAGCAGGAATATCACCGGGATGGCGATCAGGATCATCCGCTTGGGGGTCATCGGTGCGCGGGGGCGCTTGGCCTTGCCGCCGGGGGCTACATTGCCGTAAGGGTTGCCGACCGTGCCGCCCGGTGGGGGCGGTGTGACAGCATGGGGAGCGTCAGGCGGTGTGGATGCAGGCGGGGGTGTGTTTCTGGCGTAAAGCGGTGCGCCTGCGCCGGTCTGCGCCGGTGTGCCGGGCGCATTGCCTGCGTAAGGATTCGCTGCGTTCGTCCGGGGCTGCGGGGCGGCAGGTGCGCTGCCTGCATAGGGATTGCCGCCGCTTGCCTGCGGCTGTGGGGGCGGCGGTGCAGCCTGGGTCGGCTGAACCGGGGGCTGGGGCACAGCTGCGGGCTGTGCAGCGGGCTGCGGTGCGGATACTTTTGCTCCGCAATTCTCGCAGAATTTAGCGCCGGGCTTTAACTCGGCACCACATTGCGTACATGTTGCCATAGTGTCTGCCTCCTTTACAAGATAATCGTTTCAGATTTTTTTATTCGTTTGTCATTTCAAACCAAACGGATTCGTCCTTTGGCAGGTTCAGCAGGGATTCCCCGCCGATATGCCTTACGTAAAAGCCGCCGTAATCGGTGGGCATCATGGCCACGGTTTCGCGCTGTGCGCGCCCTAGATCCATGCGGTACAGCGAAATGCTGCAGATCCAGCCGCGGTGATCCATACCAAGGTAGGTGATGCCACTGTCCCATGTGGCGGGCTCTCGGTTTTCGTTTCGGTATTCGCCGATGTAGAAGTTCGGCTGATCCTCGCAAATTTCAAACCAGGTACCGGTGTAGTCACTTACATACGAGCCGATCAGGCTGGAAAGTTCCATCGGGTCGGCATTGTGCATGGCCTCGACCAGGTTGAATTTTTCATTGTTGCGGGAGACAGCGTACACCGTTGTATACTCGGCCTCGAAATCCGCATCGTAAGCGGTGCCGATCTCAAACTTGACGATCTCGTTGACGCCGTACAGCGGGCCTCCGTTGGCCATGGTGCCGCACTGTGCGCCGCTGATGACGTCGATGTACTCGACATTGCCGTCCTCGGTCAGCAGGAACACATAGGGGGCATAATCCTGGCCGACACTGGTCATGAGCATCTTTACATAGTTGCCGTAGCAGCCGTTTACCGTAAACTCGGTTTGGTCGCCCAGCTCGTACCATTCCTTCATGTCTTGGTAGGTAACTGCGCCGTCGGAGCTTACATAGTCGGTCAGGGCGCGCACCGTTACCTTGCCGGTGGCGGTCACATCGCAGGTAAACCATTCGTCCTGGCCGTGCAGCACCTGGCCGCTGGCCTGCCGCTTGTTGGGGTCAACCTGAACATCTGTCCAGTACATTCCCGACCCGGCGGGGGTGTACATCGGTACGGTCACGACAAAACCGTTTGAAAAATGGAGAAATATGGAGTAGTAGGTAAATACACTGTCAAGCTCGCTCAGGTTTTGCGCGCGCATCTTGTACAGCATGGCGGTATATTCGGGGTCATAGCCGCCGAAATGGACATCGAAATGCTGTGCTGTGGCGCGCTGCAGCGCGTTCAGGGTCTTTGCGCTGTCGGTGTAGCCCATGTATTCGAGCAAATCCAGATTGGTAAGCTCCTGCCCTGTGGCAAAGTTGTAATGGTAGCTGCCCACATCGTGGTTGAACAACGTGTCGGAACTGGTCACCTGCAGGCTCAGCACGGGGCCGTTCCAGTTGCTGACCCAGATGATGAAGCCGGTGTCGATGAAATCATTGCGGGAACGGGCATCCTGGGCACGCTCTACCAGATAGCCGTATCGGTAGTTGATCATCTCGTTGATGTGCTTGGCGTCCTCGGTGTCATCATCGATCTGCGGTACTTCATAAAAATAGGTGTCCTCGATGCCGTTGGGGTCGGTGTAGGTAAAGCGCTCGCTGTACAGCGGGATAATGCGGGAATCATCCAGCCTCCGGCTGCTTTGCGGCTTGACAGCGGCTTCGTCCTTTTGAACGGTCGGGGTCGTATCGTCGGACGACTCGACTGTCGGTTCCGTTATCGGGGCGGAAACCGACGGGGTGCCGGAAGATGCCGAGGCAGGCGGGGCATTGCTGCGCCCGCAGCCCGTTGTGATCAGCAGCAGGGCCGCCGCCGTCAGGGATAGCAGTTTTTTCATGGTCGGTTCACCTGCCTTTTCGTTGCGGGTAGTGTGTGTCAGCGATTGCCTTAGCCAAAGGTAACGCTGTTCAGAATGGTGTCGCCCTCGGTGCCGGGGTCAATGTCTACGCCGGAGATCTTGATGGCCAGCCAGCCACCGGTGGGCATCTCGCCGTAGTATTCCGTCCACAACATACCTACGTTTTTGTAGGTGCGTCCGGCCATCTCCACGCCGCCGATGGTGCGCGGGGCAAGCTCCTCCACGTTTTCAAAGTCGTCGTAATAATAGTTGATCTTGTCCAGCCCGCTTTTCAGTTCAAAGGTTATGCGCGGGTCTCCGGAGAAGATATGGCTGGGGTCATCGGTCGGGAACAGCTTGATATCCGCGAAACGGGGCGAAACGGACTTGTACCAGCCCTGGTCGGGGCAGGTCACGTTGAGCACCAGCGTATAGTCCGAACCGAATGCCTCCAGGGTCTGGGTGTTCAGGCCAGCGGCCGATGGATAATCGGGATTTTCTGCAGGAGCGGAAGCAGGGGCCGGTTCGGCGGTGGCTTCCGGCTCCGACGCTGCAGCGGGCTCCGATGCAGGTTCGGATGCAGGCTCGGATGCCGCGTCGGTCTTGGGTTCTGCCGGGGTCTCCGTCTGGGGTTCAACGGCGGGTTCGGCGGCCTGCGCTTTCAGGTCGGATAAACCGGAATTGACCTCTTTGGTCACATCCCCCTTGGAGCAACCGGCCAAAGCCATAAGCATCATGGCTGCCAATGCGGCAGCGAGCGTTCGTTGTACTTTTTTCATAGCTGTCCTCCTTTTGGTCATAAAGTGTCCATCATAGCGCTCAGATAGGCAGGCGAGACGGAAGCGTAGACGAAATCATCGACAATATGGTCCTTTTTTGCCAGGCACACGGCGGTGGCCAGCTCGGGATATTCGGCCTCATCCACAAGCAGTACCGTTTTGCAGTGCGGGCAGACATCCCGCAGGTCGTTTGCCAGCAGCAGTCTGTCCTGCAGGGTGCGCGGCGGATGTGGGCAGACCTCCAGCAGCAGGACATCCGCCCTGCAGGAACGGCATAGCTTTACAATATCCTTTGTCTTAGGACCAGCGTTTTGCACCTGGAAGTCCGGCCCGCCCTGTTTCAGTGCCATTGTCAATGCGCTCGTCATCACAGAGTATTGCGCGTCCAAAACGATCCTCCGCACGGCGTAGCCCTCCTTTCCTGCAAAGAACACGATTTGTCAATTTCATCATACAGGAATCGGACGATTTCTGCCCCCACCATTTGGATAGTTTTTTGGACTTTTTTCTGCTTTTTTCAGTCCTATTGCAAAAAAGTGCAGATTGCGTCATAATGATACTGGAAAGAAACAGACGGATGATCTACCCTTTGGAAAGGACAGGCACTATGACAAAGGTACGGCTTGGCAACCTGTGTTTAGCCGCTGCGGTTGCAGGGGTGATTCTCTGCGCTGTCCTGATGCGGGCGTTTTATATGCCGTATTCCGGCTTTTGGCGCACGGTGCTGTATAATATTCTGATCTTTTCCTGGGCGGTATCGGTCTGGTGGCGTATCCTGCACGCACAGACCCGCCGCTGCCTGCTGGGTGCTGCCGCCCTGATGCTGTTCTGGCTGGATATCCGCCTGATCCGCTATGACTTTGCCCAGACGCCGGAGATGCTGCGGCGATTGTGGTATGCGTACTATATCCCGATGCTGCTGATCCCGACCCTTGCACTTTATACGCTTTTCTTTTTGGATCGGGGGCAGTCCTCCCCGCTGTACAAGTACCGGTACGTGATTTTTGTATTCCCTGTGGTACTGTTCAGCCTGGTGCTGACAAACGACTGTCATCAGCTTGCGTTTGCGTTCCCACCCGGGCAGGAGGTACTGGGCAGCCCCGATTACACCTATCGGTTCGTATATTACCTCTGTCTGCTGTGGATATTTTCCTGTGCCGTGTTCACGGTGGTGTACCTTGTGCGGCGCTGCCGTATTCCGCATACAAAGCGCATCCTCTGGCTGCCGCTTGTGCCGATTTTTTTGGCCACCCTCTATGCTTTACTGTACAAGCATATTTTGAATGTGCCGTGGATGCATGCGATTGCCGGTGATATGACCGTGGTGCAATGCCTGACCTTTACAGCGACCTTTGAGGCGTGCATCCAGTGCGGGCTTATCCAATCCAACATGGGGTATGCCACGCTGTTTGAGGTATCTATGGCCAAGGGTCTGATCACGGACCGGGCGTTTGTGCCTGTGCAATGCTCCATGCAGGCAGCGCCGCTCCATGAGGAGCAGCTGCGTCAGGCGCTCACCGGCAGTGTCCAGTTGGATGCAACGACCCAGCTTCACGGCCACCCGATCCGGAAAGGGTATATTTTCTGGCAGGAGGACATCACCGAACTGGTGGCTCTGCTGGAGGAGTTACGTCTCACGCAGGAGGAATTGCATGACATCGGGGACGTCATACAGGCGGAAACAGCCCAGAAGGCACAATGGCTGAAGCTGAGCGAGCAGAACCGGCTGTATGACAAGATCGAGACCGTCACAGCCCGCCAGCTGGCACAGATACAGGAATATCTGATCGCGCTCAAGGCCACGGACGATGTCGATACCGCCCGGCGGCTGCTGAAGCACATCGTCATTTTGGGAACCTATATCAAGCGGCGCAGCAACCTTGTTTTTGTCTGCGACAAGGCGGAGGACATCGACACCACGGAGCTGCGGCTGAGCCTGTTTGAATCGGCCGAGAGCCTGCGCCTGAGTGATATACGCTGCGCCGTACAGATTGCCGACACAGCAAAGATTTCCCCTGCATCTGCCGTGGCAATCTATGACGCCTTTGAAGCCATCATAGAAGCGACCCTGCCGGGATTGCAGGAGATCCTTTTCTGCGCCGAGCATACGGCGCAGGGCTGGGGGCTGCGCTGCAGCGTTCAATGCACCGACGCGCCCGCTGCGCTGCCCGGCCTGCCGCAGATGCAGCTTGAACGGGATGATGACGGGCTTTTGTATTTCACGATGTTTCCGGCAGAAGGAGGCGGCCTATGATTCCCCGAATCTCCCGCAACGCCGTCAAGGAAGGCTTTGACACGCTGCCGGCGGCCATCTGCTACTTTGACCGCAATGGTCTGCTGCGTCTGATCAATCACCGGATGCAGGAAATCGCCGCAGTCCTCTGTGGCCGGGATCTGCAGACCCTTACGGATCTGGAGCAGGCGCTGCGCAGTCCCGGCGGCGGTGTGCGGCTACGCGATGAGGCCGCCCGCATCTACGAATTCCCGGACGGAACGGTATATCATTTCACGGTGCGCCCTGTTCAGGACAAATACGGTATACCGTACACCGAGGTGATGGCCACCGATGTCACCCAGCTGGCTACATTGCATGCTGCACTGCAGCAGGAAAACGAGCGCCTTGCCGATGCGAACCGCCGCGCAAAGCGCTTATATGACAATATGCCCGACATTGTGCGGGAGGAAGAAATCCTGAAAATGAAGATGCGGGTGCATGACGACATCGGCCATACCCTGCTTGCCGCACGGCGCGCACTGCGGCATGAGCATGACCTCGCCCGGCTCAGGAGCGAAGCTGCGAAGTGGGAAAGCTCCATCTCCCTGCTATGCCGCGCCCGGCAGGAGAATGCTGCAGAGGACCCGCTGAGCTATATGCAAAGGCGGGCGGCTGTTCTGGGTGCAGCCGTACAGCTGCGCGGTGCGTACCCTGCGGCACGCGCCGCCCGCGAGCTCTACGCACTGATCCTGCGGGAGTGTACCTCCAACGGTGTGCGGCATGCGGGCGCCACGGAATTGTACGCCGATTCCGAGCATCGGCCACAGGCATGGCACCTTTGCATCACGAACAACGGCGCACCACCCAAGGCGGAGATAAAGGAAGGCGGCGGGCTTTCCTCGCTCCGCCGCCGTATTGAAAAAGCAGGGGGTACAGTAACCGTACATTCCCTGCCTGTATTTGTTCTGGAAGTCACCCTGCCCGATAAGGAGAGCACTAATGATACGCGTTATGATCGTTGAGGACCAAAAGCTGGTACGGAGCCTGCTTGAAAGCTATATTCAGAACGAGGACGGGTATCAGCTTGCTGTGTCTATCCCCGGCGCTGCAGAGGCTCCCATCCTGTGCGATACCGAGGACATCGACCTTGTGCTGATGGATGTGCAGACAGAACACCGCGAAAACGGCCTGGCCGCCGCCGAAAAGATACGAAAAGCGCACCCGGAAATCAAGATCGTGGTGGCGACCTCGCTTATTGACACACAGGTCTTGGCACGCGCAAAAGCCGCGGGCGCGGACAGCCTGTGGTATAAGGACGGCGATGAAGGGACCCTGATGCAGGTCGTGCGCCGCACGATGGCGGGGGAGCATATCTTCCCCGATGCACCGCCCAGCGTGGAGATCGGCACTG
>ENA-OVGB01003207-OVGB01003207.1-human-gut-metagenome-genome-assembly--contig:-NODE-3207-length-10352-cov-4.455861_pt1 | contig 10352 bp, 8 predicted proteins | sample MGYA00237767_ERZ505413 | MGnify/ENA primary metagenome ERZ505413 (study PRJEB26158, sample SAMN06016410) | human gut metagenome | biome: human gut; feature: ankylosing spondylitis patient; material...
GTACAAGACCGAGAAGGAATACCTCTGCATGAAAAACAGCGAGGAACGCGGTTTTACTGCCGCTGAGTTCCGGGCGGCGCAGAACGAGGGTTGGGAGAAACAGTACCCTTACAAGGTTGGCAAAAAGAAGGTGTACATGACGCCATCTGCTGCCGAGGCGCAGGGGCTTGTCCGGGCTGACAAGCATCCCAAAAGCACCCGTTACGGCAGGCAGAATCCCATCTCCGAGCGCTGGAACAGCGAGGAACAGCTTGCGGCATGGCGGGCGGCGTGGGCTGACGTGTCCAACCGCCATCTGGAACGTGCGGGACGCGAGGAACGCATTGACCACCGCAGCAACGCTGCACGGGGGCTGGATGAGATTCCTACCATCCATGAGGGTGCGGCAGCGCAGGCGTTGGAGCGCAGGGGCATTATCTCTGACCGTTGCGAACTGAACCGGCAAATCAAGGCAGACAATACGCTGCTGCGGGAGCTGAAAGCCGAAATCAAGAAGCTGGCAGCGCTGGTTGCCCGCACCGTCCCTGCCATTGCGGAGGGACTGGAGAAGATGCGCAGCCGTGTGCTGATCTTCTGCTACCAGCTCTCTCATATCCGTGGTGGCAAGACGCATATTCAAAAATCCCTTGCCGTATGGAAGCCGGAGCTGGAGCGTTACACCGGTCTGGTGCAGCAGATCAAGGAAAAGGGCAAGGAGCGCAAATCGCTGGTTGCAGAGAAAAAGGAATTGCCAATATACCATGTGAAACGCCAGAAGGCACTGGCTGTCCGCATTGCAGAGCTGACGGAAGATTTAGAGGAACTGTGTTCCGAAAAGGCGCTTCTTTTGCAAAAATTTGAGTATGCGGAGGATGCAGGCGCAGAGGCGTTCCGCAAGGATATTGCCACCATGGAGGCTGGACTGAAAAAGCTGGAGGCGCAGGAGCAAAGATACTCTGCCGAGTTGGATAAGGCGCTGGCTGAATACGCAGAGCTGAAGGCACAGGCTTCGGATTTTGATTCGGTGGAGCTGTACCAAGCACGGCAGGTCCTCCGTCCTGCGCAGGAAAAGGCAGCGGAAAGGCAGTTGGAGGAAACCTTGCAGAAGAAGCCTTCTCTTATTATGCTGCTCAGCGCAAAGCAGGAAGTATCCAGACTGCTTGGAGAGGACACAGAAGAGCGGCAGGCACGGCAGATGGTTATTCGTCGGCAACGGTCAGACCCGCAAAAGCCCAAGCACTTCCAGCGCTAAGTGATAAAAATGCACATTTTCCCTATTGACTTTTCAACTCTAATCCGTTAGAATAATACTAACAGATTAGAATGAAAGGCCGATAGAATGAGTACACCAAAAGTTTTTGAAAGCGAATACCGTTTTTGCCTGATCCTTTGGGATCATGAACCCATCAAGAGCAGAGATTTAGCTCAACTTTGTGAAGAGCAACTAGGCTGGAAGGTTACTACCACTTACACGGTAATAAAGCGTTTGTCGGAGCGTGGCGTGATAAAGAATGAGAATACGATCGTTTCTTCGCTGGTATCCAAGGAGCAGATACAGACAGCTGAAATTGAAGAATTGGTCGAGAAGAAATTTGCCGGTTCGATTCCAGCTTTTTTGACCGCATTTACCAAAAGCCAACAGCTCACGGCAGATGAAATTCAGGAGATGCAGCAGATGATTGACCGCTTTCGGAAGGAGCATCCGGATGACTGAATTGTTTATGAAGCTGCTTAATATGAGCATCAATGCCGGATGGCTTGTTCTGGCTGTTCTTCTTGTTCGCATCATGTTCCACAAAGCTCCAAAATGGCTGTTCCCCTTATTGTGGAGCTTTGTTTGGATCCGGCTTCTCATGCCAAACGCATTGGAAAGTCGCTTGAGTGTCATTCCTGATATAAGTGGCTTTTCGGCATCCGAGCAGGGCCTGCTTTCTGCTAAAGGTTTCACTGCTCCTGTTCCTTATGTTGGAATCGTCTGGTGTACTGGTATGGCAGCAATGCTTCTGTTTGAAGCATTAAGCTATGTACATCTCCGCAGCAAAGTAAAAACTGCTGTCCGGCTCTCGTCAAACGTGTATCAAAGCGAGCATGTGAATGCTCCATTTATTCTTGGCCTGTTTGCGCCGCGCATCTATATTCCGTTCCATATAAAGAGCAAGGAATTGGATAGCATAATTGCACATGAACGTGCGCATATAAAACGCCGCGATCATTGGCTAAAGCCCATTGCGTTCTTAATTCTTTCTCTTTATTGGTTCAATCCTTTGATTTGGATTGCGTATTATTTCCTTTGTAAAGATATTGAGTTGGCATGTGACGAATACGCTATCAAGGATATGAGTGATTCTCAGCGCGCTGCGTATTCGCAGACGTTGCTCTCCTGCGCTGCAAACCAGCGTATTTTTGCGGCCTGCCCGCTGGCCTTCGGCAGTAAGAATGTGAAAACACGAATCCGTGCTGTACTTTCTTATCGAAAGCCTCATACTTGGATCATAACCGTGACCGCGATACTTGTTTTGGCAGTTGTCGCCTGCTTTATGACAAACCCGAGACAACCAAAAGAAAGTACTGCTCAGGGTAGCAACTATATTGATCTAAATCAGCCTCCAACATTGGACGTGATTCAAAATGGACAAACTATTTCGGATAGAAATAGTAGCGAAGATCGGCAACGTGAAGTAGAGCTTGAGAGCGCTTTGTTGGGAGAAGCGATAAAGAAGCAAGAGTCTCTTACTCAAATTCAAACAACTGATTTTTACAGATGAAAAGTCCTACGTTATCTATAGGATTGACGTTAATTTAACTGTCGATGTGGTTACATGGAAAGAGAGAAAATTCATGAAAATCATTTGAGGAAGCACATGGCCTGTCTGTTCAACGGATTCTGGCTCATGTGCTGAACCAAGAAGACATCAGACAAAAATCAGTTAAAAAGGAGCGTTGTTTATGCAAAAGATCAAGTCACTGGCCGCAGTTTTTCTGGCCCTTTTTATCCTCGCAGCGATTCCGACACAGGCTCTCGCCGCCGAAGCTCATGTTGATGCTATCACTGCACATACTCATCAATGGTATTTTGACCATTATGACACTACGTATATCCCAATTGACGATGAAACTCACTTAAAGACGCTCTATCCTGTGTATAAATGCTCCGTTTCTGGTTGTAGTGCTTTCGACATCAGGGATGGTTATGAATCAACGCCGTCCCATACAATGACCAGTTACTCGTATACGGGGAGCAATTATCATGCGGGTAATTATCATTATATCCGCTATGAACGGCATTGCGTCCAGTGTGGACATTCCACTGGCTATTGGGATCATTACAGCTGCCCCGGTAATGGGCATTGCATCCTGCCCCAGTCTGTTTTCCCGGTTTTGACAGATAAGTAAGTGACAGCTGAGCAGCGGCATGGGTGAATATTTCTCCCATGCCGCTGCTTGCATTATTGGAGTGCAGTTAAATGATTGTTTTCTTTTACGAAAAGGTGCGCTTAAAGCGCGGCGCTTGGCAGACGGTGAGTATTGTATTGCTGATAGCTTTCCTTTGTGCATTTTTTACTCTCTTTGATGGCTTCATTTGCCAGAAAGAACAGGATATGGAGAGCGCCTACGCAGTGATTCCCGTAACTGTCGTCGTATCCAATCTTACCGGCACGAAAACCGATGACCTGAAAATTACAGACTATATTATCAACTACTTTCTCTCTGACAAATATGCTTATGGCGGGGAGCTTCAGGAAAAAGCATTTTCCTCCTATGTGAAGGATGTTTGCCTGAAAGCATCTGTCTATTACAGCCAAGGGACGGGTTTTTCGAGTCGGCAAAAGCTGATTGGCATTACTTCTGTTGATGCCGCATCGGAATTGGCACCCGTTTCAGGAAATTCGATTACTTATTTTGAAGGATACGACGAATCAATTTTTACCTCAAATAAAGCAGCGTGTCTCGTTTCGACCGCAGCGGCAGAAGAACTGTCGCAAGATACTGATAATAATGGTAATGTCATATTGACGGTTCAGATGTCGCCTGCTGCGACCGGTGAAGCGGCCACACAGATTTCGCTCGAAATTGCTGGGACGTATTCGTCGGAATCTCAAACGATCTATTGTCCATTCAGCTGCGTTGCCGCAGTACAAACAGAGCTGGATGGGAAGATTACGGGGGATAGCTTGAGCGCCACAGTGCGCGATAATCATGAGCTGGACGAATTCCGGAAAATACTGATGCGTCACTTCGCAAATGTGGACCCATCCGGGCATCAAGAAGAAATCAATAATTCTCCAGCTCTCCGATATCAGCAATTTGCCATAACAGTTCATGACGAAACACTCCGCGAAACTCTGAATGCTTTGAATCGAAATTTGCAAACACTGTATCGACTAAAACCAATTTTTGCCTGCACAGAGGTCATGATTGGCACCGCCGCAGGTTTTTTCTATATTCATATCCGAAGGCGGGAATTTGCCATTGCACGATCTCTTGGTACAAAACGCATTGAAACGGTCATTATGGTATTCGTCGAGATATGTCTGATGTTTTTGGTTGGCGCAGCTATTGGAACAATTCTCATTCTGTTTGTCCAAGAGACTGCCACCCAATATGTCATGGCCGCAGCACTCTTTTTTGCTATGAATGTCGGGGCAATTACAGCTTGCTTGATGGCAACTGGAAAAAGCGGAATCCGATTACTACGGGAGGTTGAGTAGCATGTCCGTATTATCTGTGCAAAGTGTTTCTTATTCATACAAAACAAAATACCAAACTGTTCAGGCTGTAAAAGACGTCTCGTGTGATTTGAGTGCTGGAACTCTTTATGCGTTAGTCGGCAAAAGTGGAAGTGGGAAGACAACACTGCTTTCATTACTGGCAGGACTGGATACGCCGCAGAGCGGAGACATAATGGTCAACGGCCAGAGTTTGCGGGAAATAGACGTGGATATCTACCGCCGCAAGCAGGCGTCTGTGATTTACCAAAGCTATAATTTGTTTCCACTTATGACTGTTTGTGAAAACGTCATGTACCCCTTAAAGCTGCTGAGGCATTCCGATGCCGATGCAAAAAAAGAGGCACAGATTGCTCTTGAAAAAGTCGGTCTGGGCGAAAGTTATTGGAAGCGACTCCCTGCCATGCTGTCAGGCGGCGAACAGCAACGAGTCGCAATTGCTAGAACATTAGCTGTTCATGCGCAAATCGTTCTTGCAGATGAACCTACGGGAAATCTGGACACAGAAAACAGCTCACAAATTATTCAACTGCTTTCTAAACTGGCGCATGAGGAAACCTGTTGCGTGGTAGTTGTCACACATGATTTGGAGGTTGCCAAAGCGGCGGATGTCGTATTCCGTATGGACAGCGGCAGAATCAAGGAGGACGCTGTATGACACCTTTGAAACAGCTTTTTCGTCAACCAGTTCGCTTGCTTGCAATTATCCTGCTGGTGGGAATGGCTTCCGCTTTTATCTGTCTGAGCGCAGGCGTATTTTCATCTGCAAAGGCAACGCTTGCGCAAATTGAAGAACGCTATGTGACAATTGGCATCCCCACAACGGAGACAGAGGGTGTGACAACAGAGTACAACGGGCTGACGCTCCATCATGAAGAAAGTATAATTAGTCAAGATATGTGGGCATATATGGATCAGCTTGCTGCTGATGGAAGGATCATAAAAGGCGCGTACCAACAAAAATATATCAGTGCATATTGCCCCTCTATTCAGACCGTTACCAGCGGAAATGAAGATGGCACATATGCCCCCAGCCTTGATACGCCATATGGTCGAGCGATTTTGGTAGTTCGTATCACGTCAGTAGATGAGATAAATCTGCCTGAGTTTGCTGAAATTGCGTCCGTATCTGTTACCGCTTCGATTGAAAACGTGATTAAACTTCATCAAGACTATGCTGTTCGCAGCACGCTATACCTTACTATAGGGTGTAACTCTCGGGAAGAATTGGACGCACTTGACATTCAGGTTGGGCGACGCTACTTGGTTTATGGATCGGAATATATAGACCGAGACCTAGAACTGCGCACGACATTAGCAGAATCGCACCGGTGTTCTGTAGAAGATATTGATTTGTCTCGTATATCATATGACTTGACGGCAGATGAAAAGAAAACCGCTTCACAAGATTTCATACCAGTAGCAAAATACTCTTCTGGTGAAAAAACGTCTATTTTGGGACAGAACATGGTTGACGCAATAGATTCCTGTGCAATGACTGTTACACACTGGCACGGACTGTACCCAGAAACACAGCCAGACTATGCAATTGACGGTTCTGAAACGGGTGTACTGCTAAACGACCAATACCTTGATGTATACATGACCCCGTTGGAAACTGGTCTGGATGTCTTTCTAAGCTCAAATGCAGGAATTGAATGGCGGAGCGCAGCCCAAGAATTGGATACGCAATATCATACTGTCAGTGTGATTGGTACAGATCTTCTGGAAAGCATGTATTGTTTCCATCAAAAGGACTCTTTCGTAACAGAAGGACGGAGTTTTGGGGCGGACGATTACAAAAATGGCTCTAATGTCTGCCTGATTTCTGAAACAACTGCCATTGCAAGCGGACTTGGTACAGGAGACTGCATTGATTTGTCGTTCTACTGGGGTCCAAATCCTCTTGCCGATTTAACAGCTCCGGAATGGAAGGTGCAGCCACAGCTTTTTTCCCAAAAGATTGGGGTTTCAGGTGATACGAAAACGTATCAGATTATAGGAATTTACCGACAGTCGGACTTATGGGATACCGCAGACTATCGCTTCCTTCCGAATACCGTCTTTGTCCCTAACGCTTCTCTGCCAGAAAATTGCTATAGTAGTCGAAATGGCGTTTTCTTTACATACGTCTTGCAGAACGGGAAGGTATCTGCGCTCCAAGATGCGCTGGAATCACATGGATATCCGGCAAACATTCTGTTTTGCTTTGATAACGGGTACACCGAAATTGCTGAAACCTTGCATGGATTCTATAGCAGTGCGCAGCAGCTTCTTTTCGCTGCCTGCACAACAGCGGGCGCGGCTCTGTTCGTATTTCTTGCACTGTTTGTAAACCGTCAACGGCGGACGCTTGGACTGATGCTCTCGCTTGGTTCCGGCAAAAGGACCGCTGTGATGTTTAGCTGGGAGATAGCCGCAATACCTATCATCCTTGCGACAATAACTGGGATCATTGTTGGAATCCTTACAATGAATGCTACGACACTAAACCTGTTTTCCTCCGTTTCAGAAGTGCTTAATACAAGTTTGAGCGGTGCAGCCACGATTGGATATAACGATATGATAACGGAAGTCGTATCAATGCCAATTGCGGTTATTGCGGCAGGTATCCTGCAACTGATTGTTTATATTGTGGCGACTTACCTACATTTGCAGCGGTTGGCGCAACGATCCCCGCTTGAGTTAGTGCGGAAAGGCTAAGCTTGAGTATTAACAAGAAAAGCAAACTTGATTGGTTATCAATTCCAATACTTCATTTAGAGAGCGCCCTGTCATGATTTTGTGCAGGGCGCTCTCTTATGAGGAAAATACCCTTGACAAATCTCTTCTCAGCGGGATCTGTTAGAAAAATACGCACGGGATAAAGGCTTTGAAAACACGCTCTTTCTTGCGGACGACGGATATTCCGGAACAAATTTTGAACGTCCGAGTTGGAAAAAGATCGTGGAAATGATCGAAGCCGGGGAGGTCTCCACCCTGATTGTAAAGGATGCCTCCCGGCTGGGGCGTGAGTACTTGCAGGTCGGCTACTACATGGAGATCTATTTCCCGCAGAAAAATGTGCGGTTCATCGCAGTGAACGACGGCGTGGATTCTGCGGTCGAGAGCAGCAACGATTTTAACCCTATCCGCAACTGGGCAAACGAGCTGCACGCAAAGGACACGAGCCGGAAGGTTCGCGCCGTCAAGAAACTGCAGGCGGAACGCGGCGAACGGCTGGGCGGCAAGCCGCCCTACGGCTACAAGACGTCCGAAGCAGACCCGACGCATCTGGAACCTGACGCAGAGGCCGCAGAAGTCGTCCGGCAGATCTTTACCCTCTGTGCTTCCGGGAAAGGACCGAGCCAGATCGCGCGGATTCTGACAGAACAGAATATCCTGACACCGGCAAATTACTACTTCCAGAAAACCGGGAAAACGCACCATGGGCGCGATCCGCTCCGGCCATGTGCGTGGTCCGGCACAACAGTCAGCGACATTCTCGGCAACCTTGTATATCTGGGACACACGGTCGGCCTGCGGCGGACCACGATCTCCTACAAGAACAAGACGATCGTGCAGCGGCCAGAGAGCGAACAATTTCTGGTGGAGAACACGCATCCGCCGCTCATCTCACAGGAGCAATGGCAGATCGTGCAGGAGGTGCGGCAGCACAAAAAGCGCACGGCAAAGCACATGGATGAACCGAACATCTTTTCCGGATTGGTATTCTGTGCAGATTGCGGAAAGCCAATGGTGCTGCATCGTGCCACGACCATGAAAAAGCTGGAGTACAATTTCAAGTGCTATACCTACGGCAAGAAAGGAAAAACTGCCTGCAGCGCGCACCACATCCGGGAATGTGATCTCACGCAGATCGTTCTGGATGATCTCCGTCGGGTCACACATTTCGCCCGAATGAAGGAGCGGCAATTCGCGGCGCACATCAACCAGAAAAACAGCGCAGAACTGCGGCAGGAGATGAACCGTGTCCTCCGTGAATTGGACGCAATGAAAAAGCGCAGTGCAGAGCTGTCCAAGCTGTTCAAACGGCTCTATGAGGACAATGTTCTCGGGCGCGTGACCGACGAGCAGTACCGGATGCTCTCTGGCGATTACACGGACGAGCAACGCATGCTGGAGGAACAGATTCCGCAGAAAGAACAACGTCTGGCACAGCTTCAGGCGCGCGAAGTGAACGTGGATGCTTTCATTGAAAAGGCAAAGCAGTACACAGCAATTGATACGCTGACACCTGAACTGCTGCGGCTGTTTATTCAGCGCATTGAGGTCGGTGAACGGGAAACAAAATACTCCCGCAATTCCAGCCAGTCTGTCCGCATCATTTACCGGGACATCGGCACGTTGGACAGCGCCATGCAGCCGGACGAGAAGCAGCCGAAGCTGCTCCCACCGCTGAGCGAAGTCATTCAATTCCCGGCATAACATGGAGAAACCAGAAAGAGGGAGCGGATAACGCCGCCCCCTCACTGAAGGGGTGACAGTTTGTGTCCCTGTAAAGGGAGACAGAACGACTTCCGGGCTTTTTTGCGCCCATTTTTAGAGGCGTGACAAAAAGATGCCAACTGCCGTGTCAGGCAAATTCGATGGACCTGTACCTTTACCCACGGCGTTTTGAGCCGCTTTTCCGAGAATTTTTCGGGAAAGCGGCTCTTTTTTGTCCTCGGCAAAATGTAGAATTTTGACTGGCGTTTTTGTTGGTGTTGCTGGATAGACATTCCGAGTGTATGTGCCATTGCGTTGACACGGGCAAAGTCCAAAACACACTAGCCTGAGCAGCATTATCTGCTCACAACGGGAACCGGCAAGCTGGAGCTCCATGATTCTTAATGACGAAGTCTCCGCCAACGCAATCCTGAAGCGTGCAACCAAACACTACACCGTGGTGATCAAACCCTTAATGACTACCTAAAACTGGACTGCCGTTAGCGGCGCTCAGCTGCCGTTGGCTACCGCATCAGCTGCCGCTGGGCGCCGCAGAATGCATCGTAATCCAAATATTCAGCGAGTTCCTGTTTGAGGGGCTCCATGGATTGAAATTCTTGCAGATATGTTGGCGACGGTATGCTGGACGGTTGCAGCGTAGGCAACGTTTTTGCATCTCCTGCTTATTCCAAGATAGCCGATATGATCCGCGCCTGTGACCGTGGTGCCGGTGCTGCTGCCAAACGTATGATGAACCTGGAAGAAGTAACCGCAGTAGCTCAGAAGGCGGTTGACAACACCCGCACCATGGGCGTTGCTCTGACCCCCCCTGCATCGTGCCTGAAGTTGGCAAGGCAACCTTTAGCGTAAACGAAGACGAGATTGAAATTGGCATGGGTATTCACGGCGAAAAGGGCATCGAAGTAAGAAAGATGATGACCGCAAATGAAGTTGCCTAATATGGGCCAATTTTTATTGTAAGCATCGTTTAATATTCCGACCCCAAATTGGTTTGCACACTCTGGCTGAATGAGGTCAGCCGGCAATGGAGGCGTCGGTCAGAGCCGCCTCCAAGTGCTTCATGTTCATGTATTTCTTGTTGCCCCATTGGGTGTCCGCCACGTGGCGCAGCCGAGCGCAGACCAGCATCAGGGCGGAGTTGCCGTCAGGGAACGTCCCCACCACGCGAGTCCTGCGGCGGATCTCACGGTTCAGCCG
>ENA-OVGB01003208-OVGB01003208.1-human-gut-metagenome-genome-assembly--contig:-NODE-3208-length-10350-cov-25.086935_pt1 | contig 10350 bp, 7 predicted proteins | sample MGYA00237767_ERZ505413 | MGnify/ENA primary metagenome ERZ505413 (study PRJEB26158, sample SAMN06016410) | human gut metagenome | biome: human gut; feature: ankylosing spondylitis patient; material...
CTTCCAGCACGCTCTTGATCATGTGGGTGGTGGTGGTCTTGCCCTTGGTGCCGGTCACGCCGATCATGGTCATCTTGCGGGAGGGGTTGCCGAACAGGTTCCCGCTCATCAGGGCCATGGCGTAGCGGCTGCTCTCCACCTTGACCACGGTCACGCCGGGCACGGCAGAAAGGTCAATGTCGTGCTGGATGACCAGCGCGCTGATGCCCTTGGCCGCGCAGTCGGCGGCGAACTCATGGCTGTCGCGCTGGGTGCCCACGATGCACACGAACAAAAGGCCCGGGGCCGCCTTGCGGCTGTCATAGATGATGTCCGAAATTTCGGTTTCCAGGCTGCCCTGCACTAGGGTGAAAGGCACGCCTTCCAGCAACTGTTCCAGTTTCATAACTGCACACGCTCCTCAAATCGTTTGATATTGGTTCACATGGGGTTTTCGTCTTCGTTGGCGGTCATGCGGGCGGGGTCGGTCAGCGGTGTTTCATCCGCTGCTGCCTCCGTGCCGTCCGCAGGCTGGGCCGCAGCGGCATCGTCCGCCGTGTCGGCGGCTGTATCGTCCGCGGTATCGTCCACGGCCGGTTCTGCCGGCTCCGGCACCACATAGCCGGAGGGCAGGGTCGGCTCACCTTGCGCGAAGTAAATTTTGCGGGTGCTGCCCGCGCTGATATGGCTGAAGTCCAGCCGGCCGGTATCGGTGGGCGCACAGCCCTTACCGTCGGCGTTGGTCAGCACATAGCGTGCACGGTCCAGCTTATAATCCAGATCGTTCAGCGTGCCCAGCAGCACACTGACCCGGTCCTGATACAAAAATGCAATCTGGTCGGTGTCCGCGAACTCCATGCGGGTCATGTCGTCCAGCATCCCGTATTCTTCCAGCTTTGCCTGCAATGTGGCCAGAGCTTCCATCTTTTTGTCCGTCGCTTCCAGCGTGCTGGCAGCGCTGTCAGCCGCATCGCTGGCGGCGGAAGCCGCGCTCTCAGCGGACTGTTCTGCGGCAAAGCTCAGCATTTCGCCGGGGGTCGTGGTGCTCACCTCGCCGCCGTACAGGGTCTTGAGCCCGTCAGGCTGGGCGGCATCGCAGGCCAGAATTTTGAACTTATCCGAGAGGGTCAGCCAGCCACTTTCCGTCTGCATGGCGTAAGCAGGCACGGCTTCGGCCACCTTGACTACCACGGTGTTGGGATAGTCCCGCACCACACGGATGGATTCCAGCAGCGGGAACTGCCGTTCCAGCGCAGTCTCCTTTTCAGCGGGATCAAAGCTGAAGATGTTTTCTTCCAGCTGCACACCCAGCGCCTGCAAAATCTGGCCGCTGGAATAACCCGCTGCTTCCTGCACCACGGTGCCGTCCTCGGTCTGCACCTCGATGGTGCCGATCTTGAACAGCATGGTCATGGTCAGGTAAACGCCCGCCGCAATGACGGCCAGCAGCGTGACCACCGCCATCAGCCGCCGGAACATCCGGCGGCGCTTGATGGCAGCCCGGGTCATCTTGCGCTTTTTGCGCTTCTCCCGCCGGACGGGGTCCCGGTTTTGCTGGGCCGGGCGCAGGCGCTGGTTCTGGTAGCGCTGCTGCGCGGTATTCTTTGCGCCCGGGGCCTTCCGCTTTTTCGCGTTCTGCGGCCGCTGTGCCTGCTGCCGGTTCTGCCCGGAAGATGCCGCCCGGGTGCGCTGGGCGCTGCGGCCCGGGTTCTGGCCCCGGCTGCGCTGCGGGGCGCTCTGGCGCTCCGTGCGCGGCTGGGTGGGGAAGGCAATGCTGTTGTCAGTGCGGGTACGGCGCGGCGCGCCGCTGGCCGTGCGGTCCGGCTTGAAGCTCAGCGGTTCCCCGTTGAAGCCGTAGCGTCCGTCGGCGCTCCCGGCAGGCGTCCCGCTCTGCTGCGAAGGTGCTGCGGGCCGCTGCGGGTCCCGTCTCAGGTCCTGCCGCAGGTCATAGATATTCCCGTTTCCTCTGCGGTTTTGCGGCATGGTGCGCACCTCCTTTCCAATGTTTTTTCACGTTTCAGTGCTTGCCCACCAGGTTCATCAGGGCATCGGCGATGCGGCCCAGGCTGTCATCCACCGACAGGCTGCGGGCGTTCCGGCCCATCTCTGCCAGCTTGCCGGGCTGGGCCAGCATGTCGGAAACGGTGGCCACCAGCTTTTCGCCGGTCAAGTCCTTTTCCTCAATGACCACGGCGGCACCGGCCTTCTGCAGCTCCATGGCGTTGAAATACTGGTGGTTCTCGGCCACATTGGGGCTGGGGATGAGCACGGCGGCGCGGCCCACGGCTTCCAGCTCGGCCAGCGTCAGCGCACCGGCACGGCTGATGACAAGGTCTGCCGCTGCCAGCAGCTCCGGCATATTGTTGATGTATTCCTTCACCACAAGGCTGTCGCCCTCGGCAAAGTTCTTTTCCGTTTCCAGATCCTTGAACAGCTGCACACCGTACTGACCGGTGGCGTGCAGGTGCAGCACCGGCTTGTGCTCATGCTGCTCCCAGGCGCACAGGTCGGCCACCACTTCGTTGACTCGGCGTGCGCCCAGACTGCCGCCGAAGGAGAGAATGACAGTGCGGTCGCCTGCGCCCAGCTCGGCACGGATGGCGTCGCGTTCCTTCGCCTTGGTGAACACCTCCGGCCGCACCGGGTTGCCCACCACGACGGTCTTTTCCGGCGCGCCCAGCTTTTCCACAGCAGCCGGCACAGCGGCAAACACGATATCCACGTCCGGGGCCAGCAGCTTGTTGGTCATGCCGGGGAAGGCGTTCTGCTCATGGATGGCGGTGTGGATGCCCATTTTGGCGGCGCAGCGCACCACCGGGCCGGACACATAGCCGCCGCAGCCGATGACCAGATCGGGCTGCACCTCCCGCATCATCTTCCGGGCCGTGGGGCCGGAGAGGGCCAGATTCCACAGCGTGATGAGGTTCCGCTTGATGTTGTGCAGCGAGAGCTTCCGCTGGAAGCCTGTGATCTCGATGTGGTGGAAGGGATAGCCCGCCTGGGTCACCAGACGGTACTCCATCCCCTCTTTGCGGCCGGCAAAATGGATCTCGGCCGTCGGGTCTGCTTTTTTCAGTGCACCGGCAATCGCCAGTGCGGGGTTGATATGGCCGGCCGTGCCGCCGGCAGCGATCAGAACACGCATCTTGGTTCCTCCTTATGATTCGGTCCGCGCTCTGCGCGCGGTATCCAGCACGATGGTCTTTTCCCGGCGGCGGGCCTCCCGCTCCTCGTGGGCGCGGCGGCGCTCCTGACGGATGCGCTCACCGTTGCGGCCAATGTTGACCATGACCCCCATCTCCGCCAGCAGCAGGATCAGGCTCGTGCCGCCGGAGGAGAAGAAAGGCAGCGAAATGCCGGTGTTGGGCAACGTGTTGGTGACGACCGCGATGTTGCAGAACACCTGCCACGCGATCTGCGCCATGATGCCGATGCCCACCAGCGTGCAGAAGCGGTTCTCGGCGTGGAAGGCCAGCCAGAACCCCTGCACGAGGAAGACCACGAACAGCACGATGACCAGCACGGCCCCCGCAAAGCCCAGCTCCTCGCAGACGACGCTGAAGATGAAGTCGTTGGTGCTTTCGGGCAGCCAGAGCTGCTTTTCGATGCTGTTGCCCAGCCCCAGGCCCGTCACACCGCCGGAGCCGATGGCGTACAGACTTTGCAGGGTCTGGTCTGTCATCTTGGTCAGGTCCTGCGTCCAGCCGTCCAGACGGCTCTGTAAGTAGGGGATGGAGTCGATGTGCTGCAAGATCGTTTCCAGCAGAAAAATGCCGGCTGCACCACCCACCCAGGTGATGACGCCGCCGTTGCCGCCCAGCAGCAGGATGGTGCCCACCATGGCAGTGGTCAGCACGATGCCGGACATGTGCGGCTCCATCACGAGCAGCAGAATGACCGGCAGCAGCGGGAGCAGCGGCAGGAGCAGCTCCCGCACCAGCCGCTGCTGCAGCCAGGGCCCCATCGGCACCCGGCCGCTGCGGCTGGGGTCCAGTTTTTCCAGCCGGAGGGCCTTGGCCGCGATGTGGGCCGTGAGCAGGATCATCTCAAACTTTGCGATCTCCGAGACCTGCACCGTCATACCGGCCACGCGCAGCCAGCGTTTGCAGCCGTTCAGCGGGGTGCTGAACAGCACCAGCACCAGCAGCGCCAGCACAAGGAAATACCCCGGCCAGACCAGCCTGCGGAGCAGCCGGTGGTCTACATAGGAGAACAAAAACATGGCCACAAGGCCCAGCCCCAGGCAGAGCACCTGGGATTTGATGTAGTGCAGGCTATCGCCAAAGCGGAGATAGCCTGTGGTATAGCTGGCGCTGAACAGCATCACCAGCCCGAATACGATGATGATGCCCAGCGTTGCCAGCCAGTAGAGCAGAATGGGAGACCAGGGGCCGGGGTCCCGCTGCAGCAGCGCGAACGGCTCCGGCTTTTTTCGGCGGATGGTTGCCATCTGCACACCTCCTCAACTGATTTTTGCCCATTGCAGGGCCATTGCGGTGCCCAGCAGGGCGAGCACGCAGAATGTATAAAAGATCTGCACCGCACTGCTGCCGCGCACTTCCATCCAGCGGTGGAGCGGGGCCGTGCGGAAGAGCTGCTTTTTTCCATGCGTGGTTTGATAGACCGCGATCTGCACCGCCACCATGCCGCCCTCCAGCCAGTAGGGCAGCCCCAGCGGGAGCGCAAGGTCCGGCCAGCCGATGCACAGCGGCGCACAGCCCAGTGCCCCGGCCAGAAACAGGCTACCCACGCTGCCCAGCCGCAGCCGGGCGGGCGGGAAATTCCAGAGCAGGAACGCCATCAGCGCCCCGGCCAGCGCCGCCGGGAAGACGGCCAGCGGGAACCAGCCGAGGATGGTCATGCAGAGCATCAGGCCCAGCTGGGCCGCAAATGCGGTGCCGCAGCACAGGCCGTCGATGCCGTCCGCGATGCGGACGCTCTCGGCCAGCGCCACAAGACCCGCTTCCCAGATCAGTGGGGCCAGAACGCCCAGCTCCACATAGCCCAGGCCCGGCAGGGCCAGCCCGGTGGCAAGGCAGCGGCTGGCCCCCAGCAGCAGGAGCACCACGGCACCGGCCCCCGCTTCCAGCAGCAGGCGGGTGCCCCGGCGCAGGCCCAGCGGGGCACGGCGGCGGATGCGGGCCAGGTCATCGGCCAGGCCGACGCCGCCGAACAGCAGCGCCCCGAACAGCGCGATGAGCAGCCGGGTGGAGAGCAGGCCCTCCGTGCCCAGCAGCTGCGGTTCGGCCACGCAGGCGGCGGTCCAGCCCACACCCACGGCGGCCAGCACCCCCACCATCAGGCAGAGCCCACCCATCGTGGGCGGCTGGGCCGGGCGTTCCGGGTCTTCGTCCGGGTCCGGGCCTGGCGCAGCGTCCGGCCGTTCCGGCTCCGGCGGGCGGGTGGGCTGCTGGCGGCTCTGGAAGGCCCGCAGCAGCGGCACCATCAGATTCCCCATCGCCGCCGTGAGGACGAACCCCAGTGTCGATGCGACGATCAAGGCAAAACGGATCATATCACTGCTGCTCCTTGTAGAAGAGTTCCAGCACCTTTTCCAGCGCCATGCCGCGGCTGGCCTTGACCAGCAGCGCATCGCCCGGCTGCATCAGCCGGAGCAGGGCGTCGGCGGCTTCGCGGTAGGTGTTGGCGTGCAGGGTGGTCAGGCCCTTGGCCGCAGCCACCACAGCCGTGCGTCGGGCCTGCTCGCCGTAGGTGATGAGGGTGTCGATGCCGCTTTCCGCCGCCTGACGGCCCACCTCCTCGTGGGCCTCACGGCTCAGGTCTCCCAGCTCCAGCATATCGCCCAGCAGGGCAAAGCGGCGCTTGCAGGGGTACTCCCGGAACATGGCCAGCGCGGCCTTCATGCTGTCGGGGTTGGCGTTGTAGCAGTCCTCGATGACATCCACGCCGTTGCTGTGCACGATCTTCTGGCGCATCCCGGTCTGCTCAAAGTTGCTGATGCCCCGCAGCACCTTCCGGGCATCGAGGCCCAGCCGGGTGGCGGCGCAATAGGCGGCCAGCGCATTGGCCACGTTGTGGCGGCCCATCGCAGGGATGTGCACCATAAAGGTGCCCTCCTCGTGGTCTTCGAGCACGAAGCTCATGCCGTCGGCCTCCTGCTGGATGGACAGGGCGCAGACATCCGCCCCCTCGTCGCCCAGGCTGAACCAGACGGGCCGGACATGCTTCGGCAGCTCTGCCTTCCGCAGGAAGGGGTCGTCGCCGTTCAGCACCAGCGGAGCGCCCTCCGGCAGACCGGCGCAGATCTCCAGCTTGGCCTTGCAGATGTTCTCCTGACTGCCCAGGTTGCCGATGTGGGACACGCCGATGCAGGTGATGATGCCCACATCCGGGCGGGCGCACTTGCTCAGGCGCTCGATCTCTCCGGCGTGGCTCATTCCCATCTCCACCACGGCGTACTGGGTCTCTTTGCCGATGCGGAACATGGTGCGGGGCAGGCCCAGCTCATTGTTCTGGTTGCCCTCGGTCTTGATGGTATTGCCGAAGCCCTCGATGGCAGCATAGCACATCTGCTTGGTGGTAGTCTTGCCCACGCTGCCCGTCACACCCACGACTCTGGGGTGGAACTGGCTGCGGTAGTTGGCCCCCATCACCATCATGGCATGGTAGCTGTCCGCGCAGAGCACGGCCTTTTCCGCCGGGACGCCCTCGACCGGGTGGTTCAGCACCACACAGAAGGCCCCGGCTTCCAGCGCCTTGGCTGCAAAGTCGTGGCCGTCGAATCGTTCCCCCGGAAAGGCCACAAAGATGCAGCCGGGGCAGACCTCGCGGCTGTCGGTGGTCACAAGGGACACTTCGGCGTCCCCGGTGTCAAAGCCTTCCGGCGCAAGGCCGTTCAGCAGAATGCTTGCTCTGATCTTTTCCATACGATACTCTCCCTTTTCCTGATATCACGCGATCGTCTTCCATACGAGATGCCGTTCCTCTTACCAACAGCCCCCAGCAGGTCGGAACCTCACTCCCCGGCTGCCAATGGCTCTCCCTTTGGGAGCGCTGGCGCGAAGCGCCTGAGAGGATTTACCCGCAGGTGATGGTCACGAGGGTGCCGCGCTGGACGCTGGCCCCCGCCGCCTCGCTCTGCTCCTGGACCAGGCCATTCGCGTCGCCGGCCACAATGCAGTTGAGCCCGGCTGCTGCCAGCATCTGGCGGGCAAAATCCGCGCTCTTGCCCGTCACATCCGGCACCTCCGTGTGCCTGCCTTCGTATGTATCGGTATACAGATACACCGTGGTGCCGTAGGGCACCTCCGCGCCTGCGCGCGGGTACTGGTAGGTGACCACCGCGCCCGCCTGGCTGGCGTCGCTCTCGGCCAGCTGGTGCTTGAGGCCCTTGATGTTCAGCGAGACCTGCGCATTGCTCCACTCGTTGCCGATGAGGTTGGGCACCTTGACGATGGTGCCGCTGCGGTCAGTGCCGTCGGTGGCGATGCCAAGGTAGGGCGCGATCTCACTGATAATGTTGCCGACGACGGGCGCAGCCAGAATGGACGAGTAGTCCGTTTTGGCGTTGTTGGGGTCGTCGAGCATGACGTAGACGAGGATCTCCGGGTCGTCGGCGGGCAGGACCGCCACAAAGGAAGCGACCTTCTTGTAGTCGCCATCGCTGCGGCGGTCCATGTTCAGCTGCTCGGACGTGCCGGACTTGCCGCCGATGCGGTAGCCTGCCACATAGGCGCGTCCGCCGCCGCCCTGGGTGCCGTCCGCCACTTCATATTCCATGATCTGGCGGATGGCCTTGCTGGCGCTCTCGCTGATGACCTGGCGGCGGACGTTTGCCCCCACCTCTTCGATGACGTTGCCGTTCTGGTCGGTGATCTTATCCACCACATGGGGGGTGACGAGATAGCCGCCGTTGACGGCAGCGGAGATGGCCGTGCAGACCTGCAGCGGCGTGACCGCCATGGCCTGACCGAAGGCCGACGAGGCCAGCTCGACTTCACCCAGGCGGCTCTTGCTGTAATACTGCATGAAGTTCGTCTCGCTGGGCAGGTCCACGCCGGTGCGCTCGGTGAAGCCGAAGGCGTCGAAGTAATCATAGAACAGGCTGGAACCGATGCGCTGGCCCAGCTGGATGAAGTAGATGTTGCAGCTGTTCCGCAGCGCTTCGGCCAGATTCTGGACGCCGTGGGCCTTTTTGCCAGCGCAGTGATAGGTCTCCTTGGCGACACCGTAGGCACCGGAACAGTTCAGCGTGGTGTTGATGGTCGCTTTGCCGGAGTCCACCCCCATGGCCGCCGTGATGACCTTGAAGACGCTTCCGGGGTAGTACAGCTCGGTGATGGTCTTGTTCTTCCACTGGATGTCGCGGTAATAGCCGGAATAATCGCCCTCCGGGTCCAGCACCTTGTTGCCGTTCGCATCTGTGACATAGCTGCCGTCCTCATTCTTGAGGTAGATGCCGTAGAGTTCCGGTTCGGCGTGGACCAGCTCGTTGAGATAGGCCTCATTGGCGGTGTAATCCAGCGCATTATTGGGGTCGAAGTCCGGCTTGGAGGCCATGGCCAGGATGGCACCGGTCTTGACGTTCATCACGATGGCCGCGCCGCGGTTCTCGACATTGTTGGCCGAGATGGCCTCGTTCAGGTAGCGCTCCGCCACCTCCTGGATGTTCACATCCAGCGACAGCACCAGATTGGAGCCGTCCTTGGCAGCGTAGGTGGTAGCGTTTTCGTCCGCGATGGCATTGCCGTAAGCGTTGCGCAGGGTGATGGTGCGGCCATTGACGCCCGCCAGCGTGGATTCGTAGGATTTTTCCAGGCCGTAGGTGCCGTAGCCGTCGGCATCGCAGAAGCCCAGCACCGCCGCCGCAAAGGCTCCGTAGGGGTAATCCCGCTGGAAGCTCTTGGTGGACGAGACCGAGATGCGGCCCTTGCGGATGCCCTTGTCGGCATCGGCCTTTTTGTGGGCCTTGTTGTATGCGGTGACGTATTCTTCAATGGACAGCTTGATGGCGTTGTTCACCTTGGTGGCCAGTGTCTGGTAGGCCGAGTCGCTCTTGGACAGGGCATCGTACACCGCCTGGTACTGGGTCTGGTAGGCCGCCGAGGAGGTGTCCACGCTGTCCAGGCTCTCGCCGTCGCCGGAGAGCAGCCGCAGGGTGAGCTGGCGGCTCACATCGGCCAGCGTCGTCTCGTCCACGGTCTTGACAGCCTCACCTGTCTCCTCAACGGTCTGGCTGGTGAAGAGGGCCGTGCTGTAGCTGGGGTCGGCCCAGATGGTCCATACTACGCTGGTGGACGCCAGCGTGATGCCGGAGGCATCGTAGATCTCGCCGCGGGTGGCCTGGATGGTGCTGTCCAGCAGCTGCTGCTGGGCCGCATACTGGCGGAAGGTCGCGCCGTTCTTGATCTGGATATTGTACAGGCTGTGGATGACGATGCCTGCCGCCGCCACGACGAACACCACCGCTGCGCCAAAGCTGAAATGCCGCAGCCGTGCACTCAGCCGCTCGTGCGGGTCGGCGCGGCGCAGCCGGTAAAGCCCTTTTTTGTTCTTGGAGGATGGTTCCTGCATGTTGGTTTGACTCCTGAGAAACCGAAAAAGCGTGCGCTGCCGCACGCTTTTCCTGTTTTATTTTAGTTTGCGCGGTTCACGCGGCCCATGACCATCATGGCACCGTCGTGCAGCAGGTCGGTCCACTGCCGCACAGCGGACTCCTTGCGGACAAGGACGCTGCCCTCGTCCAGGCGGATGTAGGTGATCTGGCTCTGGTCGATCTTCATCAGACCGAGGCGGGTGGCCGTCTCTTCCACGCTGGTGATGTTGGTGCGGTTGTTCAGTGCACTGTTGTAGTAGGTGTACTGGCTCTGCTCGCTGACGAGCTCCGCCTTGGCGTTCTGGATCTTGCTGTTCAGCTCCACCAACTGGGACTCGCTCCACAGCAGGCTGATGGCAAAGCCCACCAGCAGCGCCGCCGAGAGCAGTCGCAATGCGTGCTGCATGGCAGCGCGCACCGGGTTCAGCCGGGGCTTGCCGCCTTTTTCCACCCGCAGCGGAACGTTCCGCTGCGTCTGGGGTGCTCTTCTGCGGCGCACCTCTGTCATATCATATGCTGCCTGGCCCATGGTACTCTCCTCCTCACTGATACTCCGCAATGGTTAAATTTTTTCAAGAACGCGGAGATGTGCCGACCGGCTGCGCCGGTTCTCTTCCAGCTCCTGCGTATTTGCTTCGATGGGTCTGCGGGTGATGAGTTTTGCTTTGGCCCTGCCGCCGCAGACGCAGACCGGGAACTCCGGCGGGCAGGTGCAGGCGGTGGCCCAACGGCGGAACTTGTTCTTCACCAGCCGGTCTTCCAGCGAGTGGAAGGTGATGATGCACAGCCGCCCGCCGGGGGCCAGATGCTCAAAG
>ENA-OVGB01003216-OVGB01003216.1-human-gut-metagenome-genome-assembly--contig:-NODE-3216-length-10334-cov-3.958751_pt1 | contig 10334 bp, 8 predicted proteins | sample MGYA00237767_ERZ505413 | MGnify/ENA primary metagenome ERZ505413 (study PRJEB26158, sample SAMN06016410) | human gut metagenome | biome: human gut; feature: ankylosing spondylitis patient; material...
CAGAGGGCACAGGCAAAGTGTCTTCAGCGCTGAGGAACGGAGTGAAATTGAAAAATATATTCATGAAAATCCGTATGCTACACTTGAAGATATACGTAGGCATCTGAGGAAGGACTGTTCGCTGGTGACGGTGCACAATGCGCTGAAAAGCCTCGGCTATGAAAAGAAGAGACAAAGAAACGCCATGTGGCGCAGACGGCGGGAGCCGGACGCATCCGGATGCGGGCGGACGTGATTTCGGCAGGCTCAGGTCCTTGTCGTCACAGGAAGCGCGGGAGGAAAAAGCCTTCGCATGTTACGATATTTCAATATTAAAATAGTCCTCCCCATAAGTGACGGTTATATCTGGTCATTGAGAATTAATATTTTTTCTTTTTGTGAAAGTTGGGCATATTCTGAATAGAGAAAAAATTTCACAACCGGATGAGTCCCGCAACGGTCGTCCTGAAAGAGTCAACAAGGAGTCCCCCATTAAAAAAACATGGCCCGGTAGTGCAGCAGAATCCTGCAACAGGTTTGGTAACCGTTCACCAAGGAGAATGTCATGAAACGTCTTTTGGGTAGTGTTTTTCTTTCCCTCGCGATGCTGTGTCCCGGTCTGGCCGGGGCTGCCGATTTCCCCTCCCGTCCCATCACCATCGTTGCCGGATTCAACGCCGGCGGCACTTCCGACATGATTCTCCGCGCCATGGCCCCCGAGCTTGAAAAGGAGCTCGGCCAGCCCGTTCTTATCGTGAACAAAGGCGGCAGCGGCGGCGCTCTGGCCATCGGCGACGTGCTCACGAAGAAGGCCGACGGCTATACCGTCTGCCTGACGAACAGCCCCGCCCTGACCTTCGATCTGCAGCTGCGCAAGGCCCGTTACGACATGAACGACTTTGTGTATCTCGGCTCCGCCGGCGGCTGCCAGGAAGGTTTCTACAGCCTGCCCGACAGGCCCTGGAAGGACTTCAAGTCCATGATCGAATACGCCAAGAAGGAAAACAAAGAGCTTACCTTCACGTCTCCCTCCGTGTTCGACACCTACGTCATGAGAGCCATCGGCAAGCAGGAAGGCCTGAAGTTCCGCAAGGTGCCCGTGAAGAGCGGCGGCGAAGCGGCGACCAGCGTTCTCGGCGGCCATGTCGACTTTGCTCACGGCGGCGGCGTGCAGGGCACCTACGTGGATGCCGGCAAGATGATCAACCTGGCCACCACGCTTACCAAGCCCTTCATCGCGTATCCCGACGTGAAGCCTCTCGTGTCCATGGGCTATCCTCATACCGCCTTCGACAACCACTACATCCTGTATGTTCTTAAGGATACCCCGCAGGAAGCCGTGGACATTCTGTCGAAGGCCATTGAAAAGGTCGCCACGTCCCAGCACATTCACGACGTCATTCTCAACAACGCCCACATGGATCCCACCATCCTGAAGCGCGACGAGATCCTGCCCAAGCTGCAGAGAGACTTTGCTGAATCCAAGGCCCTCATCGAAGCTGCAAAGTAGATTCCTTGTCCGGCGGACAGGATGTCCGCCGGACTTCTTCTCCCCCCCCCGCATCTCAAGATCAGACAGCTTGTGCAGGCCAGACTCAGACGGCAATCCCGAGCGGCGCCAGATTCACCTGCGCCTTCCGGCACGGATTTCCTGTATGGGCCGTTGATCCTGCCGCAGAAGTTTTTCTCAATTTCCCTGATACTGAGGCTTCCCATGCGCAAACAAGAACTCATCATCAATCTTCTGCTTATTGTTTTCAGTCTGGGAATGATATTCTACATCATTCCTACCTGGACGGCGGAACCGCAGGAATATGGTCTGTCCGGCGGTTCGCTTCCCACGCTGCTTTGCGTGGTCATCGCTCTGCTGGCCGCCATGCAGATCATTTCCGGCGTCATCAAGGGCATACGCTCCGACGACGGCAAGGGGCTTACCCGCGAAGTCGTGCTGCATGTGTTCAAGTATTTCGTTCCCATGTTCTGCATCATTCCTCTGTGGAGATACTGCGGCTTCATGATCGGCAGCATCATCGTTCTGCTGGCTCTTCTGCTCATTGCCGGCAGACGCGACTATGTGCGCATCGGCCTCATTGCCGTTCTGCTGCCCGCCGGAGTCACCCTCGTGCTTCTCTACGGCCTTCAGGTGCCCACGCCCTAGAGCGGGCTTCTTCTGCCTTCCCGCGGCATCGGGTTCCTGTTCTTGCCGCGTGGAACACGTTTCAGCCTGATGTGGAATATACCGTCAAAGTTTAGGATACGGCCATGTTGGAAAATCTGTTGCTCGGCTTGGGAGATGTCTTCAATCTTACATCTCTGCTTTTCATGTTCCTGGGCGTTACCTGCGGCATCATCGTGGGCGCCATTCCGGGATTGAGCGGGCCCATCGCCATTGCCCTCTGCATTCCCCTCACTTATTACATGACGCCCGTGGCGGCCATCGGCTTCCTTGTGGGCATCAACAAGGGCGGCACCTTCGGCGGCAGCATCGCCTCCATCCTGCTGAACACGCCGGGTGCGCCGGAATCGGCGGCGACATGTTACGACGGTTATCCGCTTGCCCTGCAGGGCAAGGGTGAAAAGGCTCTCAAGTGCTCGCTGTTCTCCTCCTTCTTCGGCGACACCATTTCCGCCTTCAGCCTCATCATCCTGTCCATACCGCTGGCGGCCATCGCCCTGAAGCTCGCTCCCGCCGATCTTTGCGCCATCATGGTGTTCTCGCTGGTTCTGGTGTCCGGTCTGGATTCCGCATCCATCGGCAAGTCGCTCATCGCCGGCGCCGTGGGCATGCTGCTCTCCTGCGTGGGCATGGACTGCTTCGGCGACGACCGTCTGAACTTCGGCAACCTCACCCTGAGCGCGGGCATCCCGCTCATGAGCGTGGCCATCGGTACGCTGGCGCTGTCGGAAATCGTGTTCCAGATGCAGCCGCAGTTCCTCGGCCAGAAAAGCGGCGCTGAAGCCTCCTGCGGCGCGGACAGGGACGCCTGCCGTCTTACCCTTTCCGAGATGCGCAGCGTTCTGCCTACGGCCATGCGTTCTTCGCTCATAGGCGTGGTCATCGGCGTGCTGCCCGGTCTCGGCTCCACCATGGCCGCCTTCATGGCTTACGGAACGGCCAAGAAGACCTCGAAGCATCCCGAAGAATTCGGCAAGGGCGCCCTGGAAGGCATTTCCGCACCTGAAGCCGCCAACAACGCCATCATAGGCGCCAACCTCGTGCCTCTTCTGACCCTCGGTATTCCCGGCAACGTGTCTGCCGCCATCATCATGGGCGCGCTCATTCTGCACGGCATCACCCCCGGTCCCCTGATGTTCGAAGAGCATCCGCGCATCATCTACGGCATCTACTGCGCCGTTCTCATGGCCGGTTTCATGAACCTCTTCTGCGGCTGGAGCGGTCTGCGTGCGTTCATCCGCGTGCTCGGCTGCCCCCGTACCCTGCTGTATCCCGTGGTCATGTTCACCTGCATGGTAGGCGCCTACCTGGCCGACAACTCCGTGTACTGCACGTTCGTCATGCTCATTCTGGCCGTGCTCGGCTTCTTCATGCGCAAGTTCGGCTACAGCTTCGTGACCTTCCTCATCGGCTTCGTGCTCGGTCCCGGCTTTGAAATGTCCCTGCAGCAGAGCCTCACCATCAGCGGCGACAGCCTGGAAGTGTTCTACACCCGTCCCATCCCCATCATTCTTTTCATCCTCTCCCTATTCATGATTTACCGCATCTACAAGCAGTGGAAGCGTGACATGAACAAGGCCCAGGAAGAAAAGGAAGAAACTCTCGATCTTTCCTGATCGACAGCCGCACGTAAACGGCCCGTGATGAAGTTTTCATGACGGGCCGTTTTTTTTACTGCACGTCCAAGTGGATGAAGGGGGTCAGAATGAAACACATGATGCTTCCCAAGGAGCTGCTGGCCATTTTGTGGATATGCTTCAGCGCCTTTTCCGCCTATCATGCCCCGCAGCCTCTTTTTCCTTCCATTCGGGAAACGTTTTCCCTCGCGCCCTCTACAGTGACGCTGCTTACGACCTGCGTCATCTTCCCTCTGGGCCTGTCTCCCATTTTTTACGGACTCTTTCTCAACAAGCTGCCGCTTGTGCGCACGCTCGTGGCTGCGCAGATCATATATCTGCTTGCGCTTCTTCCCGCACCTCTCGGCGGCGGCTGGCATGCGCTGCTTTTCGGGCGCTTCATGCAGGGCGTGTCCCTGCCGGCACTCATACTTTGCGCCATGACCTACATTTCCTCCCTCTGGGAGGGAAAGAAGCTTCAGCAGTACATGGCCTACTACAGCGTGAGTCTCATGCTCGGAGGCTTTGCCGGCAGAGTCATCGCGGGCTTTGCGGAAGAGGTCACGGGAAACTGGCGAATGGCCTTTGCCGTCATGGCCGTCACGGTGCTGTCGGCCGTGCCCTGCAGCCTCATGCTGCCGGCGGTAAGGACGGCAGGCATGAAAACGGTCGATTTCCGGGCTCTGGGAAGCTTCTTTCGTCAGAAGGGCATGCTCAGGCTGCTCTGCATTGCGCCGTGCATCGTGGTGGTCAACAACTCCCTTCTCAATATTCTTCCCTTCCGTCTGCGTGAAATAGATCCCTCCATTTCGGCGCTGGACATCAGCATCGTGTACGTGGGCGTCATCCTCTGCGCGAGCGTGGGCATATTTTCTTCCCGGCTCATACGCTTTTTCGGTACGGAAATGCGCACGGTCATGTTCGGCATCGTGGTCTTTCTCGGCTTTCTTCCCCTCATGGCCGTGCCGTCTCCCATGGCGCTGTTCTTCATCATGATATGCATGAACTTCGGCTATTCCTTTTTCTACTGCTGCATGCCCGGGGTGGTGAACCGCTATTCTCATGCGGAACGTTCCGTGACCAACGGCGTATTTCTGACCTTCTATTATCTCAGCGCGGCTGTCGGCAGCTATGTTCCTGCCGTGATCTACGAAAATTTCGGATTCTGGACCTACAGCGGCAGCATGATGACGCTGACGGCCGTGGCGCTGTTCATGGCTTTTCTCATGCGCGGCATACGTCTTGATGATGAAAAGAAATCCGGAGAGGCGTAAGGCCGCGCCGGAGCCCTGCAAAAGCGGATACCCAGCTTTTCCGGTCTTTCTTTGGAGTCGGAGAAGATCTGATCAACCATGGCGGAGTACTGAACGGGCGGTTCCGTGCTTTTCATCCTGACGGGGGCGTAATGCGCTTCGTGCAGAAACCATTTTCAGCTTGTCGGAGGTATCTTATGAAAGGACTTGTCTTGTCTCTGGCTTTTCTTGCCGCTGCGGGGCTTTCCGTGCTCCCTGCCCGGGCGGAAGCGGCCGTCGACATGCCGGGAAAACGGCTTGCCGCAACAAAGGCAAAACCGCGGTCCGTGGCGCCTGCAAAAACCATTGCCGAAAAGGCTCAGATCGACGGCTTTTCGAGAACGTGGAAGCTTTATGTGCCGGAACGCTGCAAAGGCGAGACGCCCGTTCCTCTGGTGGTGGCCCTGCACGGATTCGGCGGACCGAGCATGGATTATTCCAGCGCCTGGCACATCACGGCGGAACGCGAGGGATTCATCGTTCTCTACCCTGAAGCCATGCCTCCCAAGTGGTGGAACATATGGGAGCTCCGCAAGGATAAGGATGCTCCGGACGATGTGAGCTATCTTGATTACATCATTGAAGATACCTGCAAAAAGTACGCCGTCGACCGCTCCAGGATCTATCTGACCGGCGTTTCCATGGGCGACAACATGGCGACGACCTACGCCTTCCGCAGAGCCGACAGACTGGCCGCCATAGCGCCTACCGACGGACCTACGCTGCCCTCCATTCTGGTGGACGAAAAGACCGGGGATTTCCGCATGAGACCCGGATATGCCGTGCCTTCCCTGCGGCTGCATGCCGAGCTTGACAGCATGGCCGGGCTTCCTTCCACCTATCAGCAGTATTCCATCACCCAGAGCGAATATGACAGAGTGGTTCCTCTGGCGGAGAGACAGGCGCTCAGGCACATGATGGATGAAAGCATGAAGAAGCTGTGGCTGGAAAAGAACGGCTGCACCGGCCTGCCGAAGCTGCATCTTGATGAAAAGCGCAACTTTGCCGTGTACTCGGGGGCGGGCAACTGCGACTACGTGGCCTGTTCCACCCTGGGCGAAGGCCATGGCGGAGGCTTTGAGCGCTCCGATCTTCTGTGGGATTTCCTTTCCTGCTTTGCCCGTGAAAACGGTCAGGTCGTCCGCGCCAAGGTTGCCTCTCCCGTGGTTGCCGACCGCAACGCCGTGGCCATAGCAGCCGGCGCCAGGCGGGCCTATGTGGACAATACGCTGGTGGACATGCCGAAGGGCATGGCCATGGAAAACAAGGGCGAGCTTTTTGTTCCCGTATCCTTCCTGCCCGTGGCATTCCCAGGCACGACGGTGTCCGTCGACAAAAAGAGCGAGACGGCCGTGGTGACCTGGAAGGGAAAGACGCTGAAGATGGGAGCCTCGCGTCCGCTCATGCTCGTGGACGACAAGGTCGTGGACTGCCCCGAACCGTTCATGGCCAAAGGCGAACTCATGGCTCCTGCGCGCACTCTGGCCCGCGACTTCTATGCCATGCATTATGACGATGAGTTTGAAGCCGCCTACATCTCCGAGCAGCCCGCCAGACTGAGCTATGATTTTGCCGCCGATTTTCGCGTCATGCTCGGCCGTGACAAGGCTCCCAGCGCCGATATCTCCATGGAAAAGGCTGCCGTACAGAAGATTCTCGATTCCCGCAGCAAGTAGGGTCGGCCTGCTGACGGCGTGAGGCATAAGCACTGCCGTCGGTAGGCAGAAACGTTTTCGACATTGAAGCGGTCGTGGCAGAAGCCTTCGTATGCGGGCAGGCTGTCCGGTCTTCAGGGGCGGGGATTTCCCCGCCCTTTTTCATGGGCGAGGCAGAGCGGAGCCTCCGGTTTCACGGCAAGGGAAAACGACATGAGAAACGGCGTTTTCCGGTGTCGGAAGATGGGAGGGCTTCCCGACGGCCCTTTTCGGAAAATTGCCTCTGCATGCGTTTTTTTGCGTTCTGCGGACGAAGGAAACGGACGACGGGACCGGTTCTTCGCTTCATGAAAAAGCTCCGGAACATGACAGGGACATTCGTTTTCGCGGAGCCGGCGGGTCGGGCAGCGATGTTCAGAGATTGCAGGAGAACTGCTCGATGAGATAGTCCCAGAAAAGCTGCTCGATGCTGGAGAGCTCCGGTGCGTGCAGGGCGAATACCTCGGCCCTGCTGTCCACTTCCGTGAGAGGAATGGGACGTTCCACGATGAGCTTCTCCATGACGCGGTAGTCATGGCGGAAAAGATGGCAGGGCTGGATGAAGGCGGCTTCGTTTTTGATGACGAGGTCGAGGATGTCTTCCTTGTTGGCAAGACGATAGGTCGTCCCGAAGAAGGGCACGTAGTTGCGGGAAACCTGATCCCGAACATCGGAGTAGTAGGCCAGATTCAGAGACTTGAGGTCTTCCCTGGTAAGATTTTTTTTGGAGGCCAGAGGATGTCTTGCGCCAAGATACAGGCGGCGCTCGTCGGTGAACAGGTGCTGTGCTTCCCAGCCCATGGCGCATATCTGTTCAATGAGCTTGTTGTTTCCGGGCAGCGTGGTAAGGGCTATGTCGGCGCTTGTGGTCTTGAGTTTGCCTATGATGTCGTAATACTGGGAACTGTGGACGAAAATGGTGATTTTCGGATAGAGCTTCTGGAAGGGGACGATGATGTTCGGGGTGATGTAGCAGCTGATGATGGGGGTGCAGGCCAGATGTATTTCCCCTTCCGGTTCCTGCTCATGGTATTGATTGTACCAGCCGTTGATGATGTTGAGTATCCCCACGGCATCACTGTGAATCTTTTCGCCCTCGGCAGTAAGGAATATGCCCCGGTTGGTGCGCTTGAACAGGGGCTTGCCCAGCTCCGTTTCCAGACTTTTCATCGCGGCGGACAGCGCGGGCTGTGAGATATGCAGCGTTTCCGCGGCTTTGCTTATGGAGTGAAGTCGCGTGATTTCAATGAGATAACTCAGTTGTTCAAGACGCATTAAAATCTCCTTCCCATACCTTTCCGGCCGTTTCGGTCAGATTTTAGACACATATTGCTGCGATAATCATATATGGGCGGACTATTCTCCGCAACACGTCTGGAAAATTAAAATAAATCGGGGCGGAAGAACACAGGTTTCTTCCGCCCCGATGCATGGGAGAATGTTCAGCTACAGGGTGAGGCCCGCGTCGAAGCCGGTATGCACGGCATGCACGATGCTGGAAGCCTTGACGCAGTCGCCGACGCTGATGACGTCGAAGGCCACGTCCTTGAACTGATCGCGTTCCTTGGCCAGAGGCTTGGTGCCCACGGAAATGATGACGGTATCGGCTTCAAGGAACTGTCTGCCGTCTTCGGTTTCCACCCACACGCCCTTGTCGGTGATTTCCTGGCAGGTGGTCTTGACCATGGTTTTGACGTTGTTCTTCTTCAGATGGATCATGTAGGCGGTGCGCTCGGTGAGTTCCGTCTTGGACGCCAGATATTCGGCCATTTCCACGATGGTGCATTCATGGCCGAGGCCGTTCAGATGAATGCCGAGTTCCACGCCGATGGCGCCGCCGCCGATGATGACGACCTTCTTGCCGACCTTGTCTTCATGGCCGAACACGTCGAAGGACATGGTGGCCTTCTCCACGCCGGGGATGCGGGGCACGACCTGTTCCGCGCCCACGGCCACGATGACGGCGTCGAAGTCGTTTTCTTCAATGAGTTCGCGGGTGGCTTCGGTGTTGTACACCACGGTGATGGCCGGACGCTTCTTGATCTGACGCACCAGATATTCGTGGAACAGCTTCATTTCCCTCTTGAACCACATGGGATCGGAGAGCAGGGCCTGTCCGCCGAGGCGGTCGGTCTTCTCATAGATGACCACGCTGTGACCTCTTCTTTCGCAGCTCAGGGCCGCTTCCATGCCGGCCACGCCGCCGCCGATGACGGCGACCTTCTTCTGACGTTCAGCCGGCGGAATGCGCAGCTTCTGGGCGCTCTGGAACTGCAGGGGGTTGACCATGCACTGACGGTCGTAGCTCGGATAGGCGAGCAGGTGCAGATCCTTGGAAATGGCCACGCGGCGGCCGTGGTCCATGCAGTAGTTGCAGCGCAGGCAGGGACGGATGTCGTCCTCTCTGCCTTCCTTGGCCTTCTTGATGATTTCAGGATCGGCCATGGCGGAGCGGCTCATGAGCACGTAGTCGGCCTGACCCTTGGCCAGCACTTCTTCGGCGACTTCGGGAGAGTAGATGCCGCCGATGGTGCCCACGGGGATCTTGACGCCGGACTTCTTCACGATCTCGCTCGCGTAGGCGTTGTGGGCCGTGCGGTCAAAGCCGGTGGGGCACTGCTTGGGACGGGTCATGGCGTCCACGCGGTGACCGCAGGTGATGTGCACCATGTCCACGTAATCCTGGAAGATCTTGACTTCTTCGGCGCATTCTTCAGGAGTGATGCCGCCTTCGGCCTCATCGTTGCCGTTCATGCGCAGTTCGATGAGCATGCTGTCGCCCACGGTGGCGCGGATGGCCTTGATGACCATGAGCGGGAAGCGGCAGCGGTTTTCGATGGAACCGCCGAATTCGTCGGTACGATGGTTGGTGAGCGGAGAGAGGAAGTAGTTGAACAGCCAGCCGTGGCCGTAATGCAGCATGATGCCGTCGAAGTTGGCGATCTGCGCCCAGTGGGCGTATTCGCCGAACATGGCGGCGATTTCTTCCAGTTCGCCCTTGGTGGCGGCAACGGCGCCCAGATGCGGTTCATCGTCGGCGGCGATCTTCTTGAAGCCCGCACGCATGTAGGGGCCGCCGTGCATGAATTCCACGAAGGTCTTGCCGTTGAAGGCGTGCACGGCGCGCTGCAGGCGCTGGAAGTTCATCTGGTTGCAGGTCTTGGGGTTCAGGTTGAACATGTGTTCATGGCTGCCGTCGATGGGCACTTCCATGGGCAGGGCCACGGAAGAGAAGCCGCCCTGGATGTAGCGCATCCAGAAGTCGATGCCGAAGGTGTTGATGCGGCCGTCGCTGTCTTCACCGCCGCCGGTGGCGCCGGTGCCTATGGGAGCGACGCGTACTCTGTTGTTGAAGAGAACTTTGTTCTTGCCCACATACATGGGTTCAAAAAGATGGGGATATTTTTCTTTGTATATCGGTTTCATGGCAAGCTCCTGATGAGTGGCGCATCCGCCGGAGCGGATGCGCCGTGTGCGGCCTGATGCGTTTGCTGTTACAGGGTGAGACCGGCGTCGAAGCCGGTATGCACGGCGTGCACGATGCTGGAAGCCTCGACGCAGTCGCCCACGTTGATGA
>ENA-OVGB01003218-OVGB01003218.1-human-gut-metagenome-genome-assembly--contig:-NODE-3218-length-10331-cov-20.128747_pt1 | contig 10331 bp, 9 predicted proteins | sample MGYA00237767_ERZ505413 | MGnify/ENA primary metagenome ERZ505413 (study PRJEB26158, sample SAMN06016410) | human gut metagenome | biome: human gut; feature: ankylosing spondylitis patient; material...
CTAAAGCATAAAGCCCTATGTCATTTATTGCAGATAAAGTTGTAATGGACGGATTGACTTACGATGACGTATTGTTAATCCCGGCCTATTCTGAGGTATTACCTAAAGCTGTCGAACTCACGACAAAGTTTTCACGTAACATTGAATTAAAAATTCCGTTTGTAACTGCTGCTATGGATACAGTTACCGAAGCACAAATGGCTATTGCCATTGCTCGTGAAGGAGGTATCGGTGTTATTCATAAGAATATGTCTATAGAAGAGCAGGCTCGTCAGGTAGCTATTGTGAAGCGTGCCGAAAATGGTATGATTTACGATCCTGTAACTATCAAGAGAGGCTCTACTGTAAAAGACGCTCTTGACTTGATGGCAGAATACAAAATCGGTGGTATTCCTGTTGTAGATGATGAAAACTATCTGGTAGGTATTGTTACAAACCGTGACCTTCGTTTTGAAAAAGATATGACAAAGCGTATCGATGAAGTAATGACGAAGGAAAACATTGTTACTACTGAGCCTGGAACGGATATGGAAACTGCTTCCAGAATTCTGCAAGAAAATAAAATTGAAAAGCTGCCTGTAGTTGGTAAGGACGGTAAGTTGGTTGGCTTGATTACTTATAAAGACATTACAAAGGCAAAGGACAAACCAATGGCTTGCAAAGACTCTAAAGGACGTTTACGTGTTGCAGCTGGTGTTGGTGTTACTGCCGATACTTTGCAACGTATGGAAGCATTGGTGAATGCTGGTGCAGATGCCATTGTTATCGATACTGCACATGGACATTCGTTGTCTGTTATCGAAAAATTAAAAGAAGCAAAGAAAGCTTTCCCGAATATTGATATTGTTGTAGGAAACATTGCTACTGGCGAAGCAGCCAAGATGTTGGTTGAGGCTGGAGCAGATGCTGTGAAGGTTGGTATCGGTCCGGGGTCTATCTGTACTACACGTGTAGTGGCTGGGGTAGGAGTTCCGCAGTTGACTGCTGTATATGATGTTGCAAAAGCATTGGAAGGTACTGGAGTTCCTTTGATCGCTGATGGTGGCTTGCGTTATTCTGGTGATGTTGTTAAGGCATTGGCTGCCGGAGGTTACAGCGTAATGATTGGTTCACTCGTTGCAGGAACAGAAGAATCACCGGGTGATACAATTATTTTCAACGGACGTAAGTTTAAATCATACCGTGGTATGGGATCATTGGAAGCAATGGAAAATGGTTCAAAGGACCGTTATTTCCAGGCTGGAACTAATGACGTGAAGAAATTAGTGCCAGAAGGTATTGCTGCCCGTGTACCTTATAAAGGAACCTTGTATGAAGTTATATACCAGTTGGTAGGCGGATTGCGTGCAGGTATGGGATATTGTGGTGCTCATAATATTACAGAATTGCATAATGCTAAGTTTACCCGTATTACAAATGCTGGTGTACTGGAGAGCCATCCGCACGATGTTGCTATTACCAGTGAGGCTCCTAACTATAGCCGTCCTCAGTAAGGCTGGATGATTCTATCATTATAGAATATTTATCACCACAGACTTCATTTATTGTCAGGTTAACGTTTATTGTGTTTGCCGGCTGATGAAGTCTGTGGTGAATTTTGTATTATTGCATTCGTTTTTGTACTCAACTGTTACTTAAAATGATAAAACTCATAAGACAACTTCTTTGGCTTTCGTGGCTTTTCATACCTTGTTTTTCGTTTGCGGCCGAGCGGTCTGATATCTTATTGCGTATCGGTGGACAAACCGTAGCCAAACAGGAGTTTGAATTTTATTGTAAACATAGTCTTGCCGGAAAATGCCAGACAGAATCGGTGAATGAAGCTTTTGATGATTTTCTTTTCCGAAAGCTGAAAGCTGCTGATATGCGTCAGTCTGGTTGCGATACGTTACCTGCTTTTAGGCAGTACTGTAAGGTTATGAGAGGTGAATTGCTGAAGAATGTACTGTTAGATAAAGAACAGGAAGAACGTATTTGCCGTGATTTATACCGACAGAGTGTGGAGCGACTCTCAAAAAGCGGTTGGGTCAAAATAGAACAGATAACTATTTTGTTATCACAACATGCGCCTAAGGCTGATGAGCGTGCGGCTCGTAACCGTATGGATTCGATTTATGCGAAGTTGAAGAGCGGGGCAGATTTTACTTCTTTTTCATGTCAGCCGGAGGGAGGAACATGGATTCCAGTAGTGGAACTTCTTCAGGAGTTTGCCGACCGTTTGGCTTCTCTTTCAAAAAATGAATTTTCTGAACCTTTTTTTTCACCGTTAGGTATCCATATTATCAGGCTTACCGATACAAAGCCTTGTATCAGTTATGAAGAGGCACGTCCTTATCTGTTGGCTTATATGGAACGCTTAGGAGCAGATCATCCTGCCTTGAAGCACGATTTATTTACACAGTGGAGAGAAGGAGCGTTGCATAACGATGCTATACGTTTGTGTATGACAGATGCAGAAGATAAGCTGCTGGCTTCTTTTTGGGATAAATTGCATAGCTCGTCTTTACCTCGGGAGGCTACGCCACAGGAATTGGAACAGTTCTTTCTTCAAAATAAAAAACATTATACATGGGAGTTTCCACATTTCAGAGGGGCTGTGATTCAGTGTGCCAATAAAAAAACAGCTTCTCGCATAAAGAAATACTTGAAGAAACAGCCATTCGCTCAGTGGGAAGAAAGTTTCCGTAATCTAGTAAAAGCAGATTCTACGATGAATGCGACAATGGAAGTCGGACTCTTCCAAATTGGAAAAAATGCCTATGTCGACAAGCTGGCTTTTAAGTGTGGAAGTTTACCGAAAGAGAAAAAATATCCTTATATCTGTGTCTTTGGAAAAAAACTGAAGAAAGGTCCCGAAGAGTATTCGGATGTTCGTGAAGAAGTGGAGATTGACTATCGAAGAGAGCAGGAAAGAGGTCTGCTTACTTCGTTAATGCAACATTTTGGGGTAGAAATAGAGCAAGACGTTTTAAAAACAGTTAATTGTTGCGGAAGTAATTAATTAATACTGTATCTTCGTTCACTGATTCAGAGTAATAAGGCTAATAATGGGTAAATTCAGTATCTTCGTTGTAGGACTGATGACTTTAGCAGGATGCAGTCAGGCGGTAGACCATAAAGGAAAGACTCCTTTGGTGGAAGTCGGTCATGAGTTCTTGTACAAGGAAGATTTGCAGGCGGCTATGCCTGTCGGTATGCGAGGACAGGATAGTGCTCGGTTTGCTGAAGAATATATTCATAATTGGATAAAGGATGTACTTTTATATAAGAAAGCAGAAGGTAACATTCCCGATAACGTGAAAGTAGATGAACTGGTTGCTTCTTACAGAAAAGCACTGATAATGCATACTTATCAGGAAGAGCTGGTTAATCAAAAGCTGGGAAATGAAATTTCGGATGCTGAAATAGAGCAGTATTATAACCAGAATACAGGAATGTTTTCTGCCAATCAGCCTTACGTGCAGGGACTGTTTATGAAAGTGCCAATCAGTGCACAGCATTTGAATAATGTGCGTGCCTGGTATAAGAAAAACACTCAGGATGCTATCGACAAACTGGAAAAATTCAGTATAGGAAATGCTGTGAGTTATGATTATTTTTATGATCGCTGGATTCCTGTTTCCGAAATTGCAGCCAAAATACCGTTGAAAGCCATTGATACGGATGCCAATTATTTGAATCGTAATCGCAATGTAGAAGTGCGCGATACGGCTTATTGTTATTTCCTTCATGTAGAAAACTTTCTGCCTGCCGGACAACAGTTGCCATTAGAATATGCAAAGAGTGAAATAAAAGAAATACTAATTAATCTGAAGCGTGTGGAGTTTATCAATCGTATGAAGGATGATTTATATAAGGAAGCTTCAGACGATAAAGACATAATTTATTATTAGAATCCGAACAATGAATAAGTTTAAGTTTATTAAGTTTTATGCATGCATGCTTTTGTTGCTTGCCGGTGTTTCGGTTTATGCACAGAACAATGTGATAGACGAGGTAGTCTGGGTAGTAGGCGATGAGGCCATTTTAAAGTCGGATGTGGAAAACGAACGATTGAATGCTCAGTATGAAAACCGTCATTTCGATGGCGACCCATATTGCGTGATACCCGAAGAGCTTGCCATACAGAAACTATATTTGCATCAGGCAGAAATAGATAGTGTGATGGTTTCCGATCAAGAAGTGATTCAAGAGGTAGAGCAGCGTATAGCATGGCTGGCCGACCAGATTGGATCGAAAGAAAAAATGGAGGAATATTATAACAAATCGTATACTCAGATCCGCGAGATGTTGCGCGAAAATGTAAAAAGTCAGAAGACTGTAGTACAGATGCAGCAGAAAATTGTCGGTGATATTAAGCTGACTCCTGCTGAAGTGCGTAACTATTTCAGCAAGTTGCCCCAAGATAGTATTCCGTTTATTCCTACTCAGGTAGAGGTACAGATTATTACTCAGGAACCTAAAATTTCAGAAGAAGAAATAGAACGTGTAAAATCACAGTTGCGTGAATATGCCGACCGTGTGAACAAGGGAGAAACCTCATTTTCTACATTGGCACGTTTTTATTCAGAAGACCCTGGAACAGCACGTCGTGGAGGAGAAGGTGGATTTACCGGACGTGGTGAATTGGTGCCGGAGTTTGCGAATGTGGTCTTTAACTTGACTGATACAAAGAAAGTATCGAAGGTGTTCGAAACAGAATTTGGTTATCACATTGCTCAGTTGATAGAAAAGCGAGGTGACCGTGTAAACTATCGCCATATTTTGTTGCGTCCGAAGGTAGACCAGAAAGATATTGATGCTGCGCTGGCACGTCTGGATTCTATTGCAGATGATATCCGTAAAAATAAATTTACTTTTGATGATGCTGCAACATGGATTTCTCAAGATAAGGATACACGTAATAACCATGGATTGCTGGCCAATCCGCAGAGCAGCACTTCACGTTTCGAGATGCAGCAGTTGGCCGGCTTGATTTCACAGGATGTGGCAAAGGTGGTAGAGAATATGCAGATTGGTGAAATCTCGAAACCTTTTACTATGATCAATTCTAAAGGAAAACAAGTCTGTGCAATCGTAAAACTGAAAAATCGTATTGACGGACATAAGGCTACTATAACTGAAGACTATCAGCGCCTGAAGGCTATGGTAACTGCCAAACGGAGTGAAGAAAAGCTTCAGAAATGGATCGTTGAAAAACAGAAGAATACTTATGTACGTATTAATCCTGACTGGAGAAACTGTGATTTCAAATATCCGGGATGGATTAAGAACTGATACTTACATTCATATATGCAGAAACAGAAAAGTAAAAGAAATATATTTGGCGGGCATAGGATGCTTTTAGCAGGTATCCTATGCCTGTTCGGCTTTTGTTTGCTGGCACAAAAACCTGTACAGAGTCGTGTGAAGAAGACTTCGGAAGATACGACTAAAGTACGAAAGAGAGAGGCTACTCCTCAAAAACAGCCGGCGAAAAGTAAAGTTTATCTGATACATTCCGATTTGTTGCGTAAGGATTCCCGAAATCCGGATGCTCAGGTTGTGGTGGGAAATGTTGTTTTCCGTCACGACAGTGTGTATATGTATTGTGACAGTGCTTATTATTACGATAAGATCAGTTCGTTTGAGGCATTCAGCAATGTGAAGATGAATCAGGGAGATACGCTTTTCTTGTATGGCGACCGCTTGTATTACGATGGTAATACACAGATAGCTGAAGTACGTATGAATGTGCGTATGGAGAATCGTAATACGACCTTGCTGACAGATAGCTTGAATTATGACCGTGTATATAATCTGGGATATTTCTTCGACGGGGGAACCTTGATGGATGAGCAAAATGTGCTGACTTCGGAGTGGGGAGAGTATAATCCCGGTACTAAGCAGTCTGTCTTCAATTATAATGTGAAACTGGTAAACCCTCAGTTTACACTGACTTCTGATACACTGGAATATAATACAGCAAGTAAGGTGGCAAATATTGTCGGTCCTTCGGATATTCTGAGTGACAATAACCATATCTATTCAGAACGTGGTACTTACAATACGATGACGGGAAAAGCATATCTGCTGGATCGTTCAGTTCTTACAAACGAAGGAAAACAACTGACGGGTGACTCTTTGTTTTATGACCGTAACGAAGGATTGGGTGAGGCATTCCGTAATATGGTACTGACTGATACCATTAACAAGAATATGATGACGGGAGAATACGGCTTTTATAATGAAAAAAGAGGATATGCGTTTGCTACCGATAAGGCCGTTGCCATCGACTATTCTCAGGGAGATAGTTTGTTCTTGCATGGAGATACACTGCTGATGGAAACTTTCCATTTGGATACTGACTCAATGTTCCGCGAAATGCGTGCTTTCCATAAAGTTCGTTTTTACCGTACCGATGTACAAGGAGTGGCCGATTCATTGGTCTTCTCGTCAAAAGACAGTTGTCTGACAATGTATCGTGATCCGATTTTATGGAATGAAAGTCAGCAGCTGGTAGGAGAGAAAATATGTATTTATATGAATGACAGTACTATCGACTGGGCACATATCATCAATCAGGCTTTATCTGTAGAACAGTTGGATACGACGAAATACAATCAGGTAACAGGAAAGGAAATGAAGGCATATTTCCGTGACCGCCAGATGTACAAAACAGAAGTGATCGGATCGGTACGTGTGGTTTATTATCCGATGGATTCGGACAGTACGCTGATTGGTATGAATGTATCCGAAACGAGTAAGCTGGATATCTATCTGGAGAATCAGAAACTGGAGAAAATGGTGATGAGTCCGAAATCGAACGGTACACTTTATCCTATCACTCAGATTCCTTCGGGAACTGATAAGTTGCAGAATTTTGTATGGTTCGACTATATACGTCCGCTGAACAAGGAAGATATATTCAACTGGAGAAGCAAGAAAGTGGAAGATCAGTTGAAGAAGAACGTACGTGGACCGGTAGAATTGCCAAACCAGCATTTATTTGAAACCAAAAAGGAGTAGCGCTATGGGAATGTTTACGATGAGAAAACCACGTGCATATCACCATGAGTATATTTACGTGGACGAACGAAAAGAAAAATTGCAGAAGATAGAGGAAAACGCAAAGCGTGACCTGGGTATGCTTCCCCCTAAGGAATTTTCTCCCGAAGATATACGGGGTAAGTTTATCGAAGGTACAACTTATCTGAAACGCCGTAAAGAAAGCGGACGTAAGCCTTTGAGTTATGCTACTATATTTGTGGCAATAGCTGTACTTGCATATATTTTGCACTATTTGGTGACTGGAGAATTTACTTTTTAAACTTTTCATGTTATGAGCGATGTAATCCGTTTGTTGCCCGATTCCGTAGCCAACCAGATTGCGGCGGGCGAAGTGATACAGCGCCCGGCTTCTGTGGTAAAGGAGTTGGTTGAAAATGCCATCGACGCCGGAGCACATCACATAGACGTTTTGATAACTGATGCAGGCAAGACTTGTATTCAGGTGATAGACGATGGAAAGGGTATGTCGGAAACAGATGCACGTCTGGCTTTTGAGCGTCATGCTACGTCAAAAATACGTCAGGCAGCCGATTTGTTTGCTCTTCATACCATGGGATTTCGTGGAGAGGCGCTTGCTTCTATCGCAGCAGTAGCTCAGGTTGAACTTCGTACCTGTCAGGAAGGAGAGCAACTGGGTACTCGTATTTGCATTTCTGGTTCCAAAGTAGAGAGCCAGGAAGCGGTGGCATGTCCGCACGGAAGTAATTTTTCAGTTAAAAACCTTTTCTTCAATATTCCAGCCCGCCGTAAGTTCCTGAAATCCAATCAGACAGAACTGAGCAATATCCTTACGGAATTTGAACGTATTGCTTTAGTCAATCCTGAAGTATCGTTTACACTTCATCATAATGATACGGAGATGTTAAACCTTCCGGCTATTCAGTTACGCCAGCGTATTATGGGAGTATTTGGGAAGAAGCTGAATCAGGATTTGCTGTCGCTTGATATCGAAACCAGCATGGTGAAGATACATGGATTTATCGGAAAGCCAGAAACGGCACGTAAGAAAGGAGCCCGTCAGTTCTTTTTTGTCAACGGCCGATACATGCGTCATCCTTATTTCCATAAGGCAGTAGTCGATGCTTATGAAAACCTTATTCCTGTAGGGGAACAAGTTTCTTATTTCATTTATTTTGATGTCGATCCGGCAAATATTGATGTAAATATTCATCCTACAAAAACTGAAATAAAATTTGAGAACGAGCAGCCTATCTGGCAGATCCTGTCGGCGGCAGTAAAGGAAACCCTAGGTCGGTTTAATGCAGTTCCTTCTATTGATTTTGATACGGAAGGTATGCCCGATATTCCGGCTTTCGATGCTGCTCCGGTTTCGGGGGTTCGTCCTCCTTCTACATCGTACGATCCGTCGTATAATCCGTTTAATGTTTCATCGGTTCCTCCTTCACAATATTCACCTTCTTCTTATCAGAAGCAGCATGTAGAATGGGAGCCTCTGTTTCAAGGACTGGAGAAAAAGGGTTCATCTTCGTGGGATATGCCTGCTTCTCCTATACCTGATGAAACTTGGAGTGAACCTGAACAACAGCCGGAACCAACGCTGTATGATGAACATGCTGAGGGAGCGATTGCCGAAAAGTCGGCGCAACACTATCAGTATAAGGGAAGCTATATTCTGACATCTGTCAAATCCGGGCTGATGATCATTGATCAGCAGCGTGCGCATATCCGTATCTTGTACGATCAGTACATGAATCAGATCGCAAATCGGAGAAACGTATCACAGCGTATGTTGTTTCCAGATATGGTACATTTTTCTCCGGCAGAAATACCTGTATTGGAGGAGATTATGGATGACCTGACAGCATTGGGCTTTGAACTTAGTAACCTTGGGGGAGGTTCGTATGCTATTAATGGAATTCCGGCTGGTATTGAAGGACTGAATCCGGAAACACTGGTAACAAATATGGTACAAACGGCAATCGAGAAAGGTTGTAAAGTAAAAGAAGAAGTACAAAGTATGTTGGCTCTGTCACTGGCAAAAGCTGCGGCTATCGTGCCGGGACAGGTATTGACAAATGAAGAAATGAATAATTTGGTAGATGAGCTTTTTGCTGTTTCTACACCTAACTATACGCCTGATGGTAAAGTGGTACTTTCTGTATTGAAAGAAGAATACAGACCGGCTAAGAAGCACGGATTGCCTCCGTTCTAATTAACGCCGTAAAAACTTTTGAATATGGAAAAGAAAGAGAAAGATAACGAATATGTGGATTTTGTAGTAACGGCCCGCAAATACAAGACGACGCTGACTGCAAAATATAAGAACCGTAAAATGTGGCATAAGCCCTTTGTCGGTGATGTGATTTCTCATCTTCCTGGAACGATCGTTAAAGTGGAAGTACAGCAAGGGCAGGAAGTCGAAGCCGGCCAGTTGCTTTTGATCCACCAGGCGATGAAGATGTACAACCGGGTGGTCGCTCCCGTTGCCGGAACGATTGTCGAGCTGGGTGTAACGGAAGGAGATAAGATCCCAAAAGACCATTTGATGGTTAAGATTCAGCCGAAGTAAATAGCTGAAATAAGTAAATATAGAAAGCTTTCACACTGTTTTACAGTCTGTGAAAGCTTTTTTTATAGATTGGTTTTAATGGCTAAGATTATTTACTTACTTTTGCGACCGATCAATGTTGAATATTTTTATAATAGATGAAGAAAGCGATTCTTTTATTTATATTCCAGCTGTGTTCGTTAGCCATGTTTGCACAAATCAATACGGATCGTGTGTTGACTATCGGGCGCAACGCCTTGTATTTTGAGGACTATGTTCTTTCGATACAATATTTCAATCAGGTTATCAAATCAAAACCTTGGTTGGCCGAACCATATTTCTACCGTGCTGTGGCAAAAATCAATTTGGATGATTATAAAGGAGCTGAAGAAGACTGTACGCTTTGTCTTGAACGGAACCCTTTCCTGGTACAGGCATATTACGTGGTATTGCCCGTCAGAGTCAGGAGAAATTTGACGAAGCAATAGAAGACTACAGGAAAGGTTTGGAGTTTAAGGCGGAAGACCGCCAGATGTTGGTGAATATGGCAGTAGCCAATATTCAGAAAAAAGATTTTAAGGAGGCCGAAAAGGTGTTTGATGAACTGATGGCGGCCCATCCCAAATATTCTATGAACTATCTGACGCGTGGTGCGATGTACACCGAGAAAGGCGATACGGTCAAAGCACTTGCCGACTATGATAAGGCGATCAGTATGCACCCCTACTATGCTCCCGCTTATGGTAACCGGGCGATCCTGCATTACCAGATG
>ENA-OVGB01003221-OVGB01003221.1-human-gut-metagenome-genome-assembly--contig:-NODE-3221-length-10319-cov-2.901500_pt1 | contig 10319 bp, 9 predicted proteins | sample MGYA00237767_ERZ505413 | MGnify/ENA primary metagenome ERZ505413 (study PRJEB26158, sample SAMN06016410) | human gut metagenome | biome: human gut; feature: ankylosing spondylitis patient; material...
CATGATGTTTCCTTACTTGTTGGGATAGATGATGCTTTCGCCGCAGTCGATCACGCTGACCGGCGTGGGCAGCCCGGCTTCGGCGATGCGTTTGTCGGCGGCCGACTTTCCGCCGTCCCAAATCGTCTGGGTCACTTCCAACTGCACTTTATATTGGTCCTTATTCATCCCCGGCATCCCTACGCCGTACTGGGTAAGCATACCGGTCAGCGCATCGGGGAACGCGGGCACGGCGGTCTGCCACGTGGCCTGCGCCGAAAGCGACAGCTGCGGCAGCCACTCCCGCCGTGCATTCGAAAGCGTGTACTCCTCCGTCTGCCGCACCAGGTCGTAGCGCCGGATTTCGGGGTAATGGTTCCGCGCCAGCAGACGGCACGAGTCGAGCGTCAGTTGGGCGCCGGCCGAACTCCAGACCAGCAGACACCCGCACAGTAAAACGATCCGTTTCATGAGTCGCATTTTTTAAGCCGCCGCAGGATCACCTTCGTGTTTTCCGCCCTGCGCCGTGCGAAAAAACGTTCGCGGTCGGCCGTGAGGTCACCCAGAATCGGTTCGATGACAGGATAGGCGATGAACGGAAAGACGTTGAGCGAGATGATGTCGAGCAACAGCATCCGCACGTCGATCCTTTCCGTTTCGCCGCGGTCGGCCGAGGCGTCGAGCTCCCGCTGGATATCGCACATCAGGACGCCTGCGATCTCACGGATGCGCGCCTGCATCGTTTCATAACGTTCCGGCCGCGAAAAGACTTCGTTGACGATGAAGCGCGGCATGTCGGGATTGGCCATGATGAAATCGAAATGCCGCTCGATTCCGTCGCGCAGCCGCTCCGCCAGCGGCAATCCCGGCTGCCCGAAGGCTGCCAGCACCGATTCGCCCATCAACCGCATCTTCTCGTCGAGGATACGTTCGAATAGTTGTTCCTTCGTCCGGAAATAGTAGTGCAGCATGGCGTGCGTCACGCCGGCCGCTTCGGCGATCGAGGTCGTCCGCGCCCCCGCGAATCCCTTGGCGATGAATTCGCGTTCGGCCGCTTCGAGAATCGCCTGCTCCTTGTTCCGCATCGGTTTCTCTCCCATTCTACCTTTGTTTAACATTTTGATTTAACAATTTTGTCAGTGCAAATATACGAAGAGTTTCGAAACATTCAACAATTTTGTTAAATTTTTTTCCGGAATAATTTCACTCTTGCCCTCCGTTACGCCGTCCGGATCGGGCGGACGGATATGCGACGGGGCGGCCTGACCGGCAGGAACGCATCGCAATTCCGACCGGAAACACACCCCACAACCGGACGGCAGGATTCCGCGACGGCCGCCGCAGGAGCATGTCGACAATTTCGAATTTTGTCGTACCTTTGCCGCAAAGAACGCGAACCGCAATGGCGAAAATTCTGATTATCGACGACGAACCCCAACTGCGTGCGCTGCTGGCGCGCATCATCGGACTGGAAGGATACGACGTGGAGCAGGCTCCGGACTGTACCACGGGCCTCCGGCTGCTCAGCCAATACGAACCCGACGTCGTGCTGTGCGACGTCAAACTCCCCGACGGCAACGGCGTGGAACTGGTCGGCAGGATCAAGGAGATCGCACCCGCCGCCGAAGTCATCCTGCTCACCGCCTACGGCAACATACCCGACGGCGTGCAGGCCATCAAGAACGGCGCCTTCGACTACATCACCAAAGGCGACGACAACAACAAGATCCTGCCCCTGCTGAGCCGGGCCGCCGAAAAGGCCGAAATGCAGCGGCGGCTGACCCGCATCGAGAACAAGCTCTCCGAAGAGCACTCCTTCGACCGGATCGTCGGAGACTCGGAGGTCCTGCGCCGGGCCGTGGACCTGGCCCGGAAGGTCGCCGTCACCGACACTTCGGTGCTGCTCACCGGCGAGACGGGAACCGGCAAGGAGGTCTTCGCGCAAGCCATCCACCACGCCAGCCGCCGGGCGAAGGGGGCTTTCGTGGCGATCAACTGCTCGGCTTTCTCGCGCGAACTGCTCGAAAGCGAACTGTTCGGCCACCGGGCCGGCAGTTTCACGGGCGCCGCCAAGGACAAGAAGGGCCTTTTCGAGGAGGCCGACAAAGGCACGCTATTCCTCGACGAGATCGGGGAGATGCCCGTCGAATTGCAGGCCAAACTGCTCCGCGTGCTCGAAAGCGGCGAATTCATCAAGATCGGCGAGACCCGCCCGACGAAAGTCGACCTGCGGATCATCGCCGCCACGAACCGCGACCTCGAAAAGGAGATCGCCGCCGGGAATTTCCGCGAGGACCTCTATTTCCGCCTCTCGGTGTTCCGCATCCACCTTCCCTCGCTGCGCGAGCGGCCCGGCGACATCGCCGGATATATCCGCGTCTTCGCGGCGCAGTTCGCCGACAAAATGGGACGTCGCATCGACTCGATCGACGCCGACTACATCGCCGCTCTCGAACGCCACACGTGGCACGGCAACGTCCGCGAACTGCGCAACGCCGTGGAGCGCAGCATGATCATGGCCGACGGCAACCGGCTCACGGCCGACTGCCTCGCGCCCGAATTCCACGCGGCGGCCGGCTCCGCCGACCCCGATTCGCTGGCGCTCGACGACCTCGAACGCCGCCACATTCTCCGGGTGCTGGAGCACACCCGGGGCAACAAGGAGAGGGCCGCCCTATCAAAATGATAAGGCGGCCCTCTTTTTCGGCGCCCATACCTATCCGGCAAACAACTGCCTGTCAACGCATTGAATCCGGAGCATAAATTCCGGCATCCCCTTCGTATGCTTACGGGCAACAAACCCCAACGGCAAAATGGCAATCGTTATCCTCCTACTGATTTTCTGCGGCGCAATGCTGCTGCTGGACCTGATGCTGTGCGGGTTCGTGAAAAAAATGTCTAATTCAAAAAAAAGACAGGCACTCTATCGTGCCTGCTAATCTTCTTGTTTCGTACTCGGAAATTTGAATACCTGTTCCCCTTCTTTTGTGACTAAGTATTTCCCCCGTGCAATATATTCAATATAATCAGGATCTAAAAGATTTTTCTTTTTCTTCTCTAAATCCGTCTGCTTTGCCTTAAGTTCTTTGAGCTTAGTGTTGGATTGTTCAATACTGTTTTTTAAGTCCACGGTCGTTTTTAATTCTTTGATTCCCGACCCAACGCATAGACAAATGACACCTACCAACACAAGATAGATCCATTGATTCTTTTTTCGCTTTTTTGCCTTTGCCATAGTCCCCTCTTTTCTATCGCACTTTCATTGCCAAAATCGCAATATCACTTGGATTAATGCCTGAAATACGGCTAGCTTGTCCAAGTGTAGCGGGACGAATCTCCGATAATTTCTGACGTGCCTCTAAAGAAATATTATCCATATGGGCATAATCTAAATCTTTTGGTAAGGCCACGCTTTCCATTTGTTGAAGATGTTTCGCATCTCGCTTTGCTTTATTAATATACCCCTCATATTTTATCGCAATTTCAATATGTGAATTGATTTCTTCACCAAAATCCACATTGGTAAATGTAGTTAGATCAGAAATTTTCACTTTTGGACGTTTCAACAATTGATATTCGGTCATGCCACGTTGCATAGGTTCAAACCCACATGATTGAAGATAAGCATTCAAGGCATCACTTGGTTTTACGTGTACTTCTTTTAAATCTTCAATGGCTTTTTGAATAGCTTCTTGTTTATGACAAAAAGTCTGGTAACGCTTTTCATCCACACAACCGATTTCATAACCCATTTCTAGTAAACGCTCTTCGGCATTATCATGACGCAGCAATAAGCGATATTCAGCCCGTGAAGTCAATAAACGATAGGGCTCTTTTGTTCCCTTGGTACAAAGGTCATCAATCATAACGCCAATATAGGCTTGATCACGACGTAGAATAAATGGTGCTTTTCCATCCAGCTTCAAAGCTGCATTAATTCCTGCCATCAAACCTTGGCCAGCGGCTTCTTCATACCCACTTGTTCCATTTACTTGCCCAGCCGTAAATAAGTTTTCGACAATTTTATTTTCCATATTTGGATGCATCTGCAATGGATCAATGGCATCGTATTCAATCGCATAGGCATATTTTTCAATGACACAATTCTCTAAGCCAGGTAGGGAATGAACCATTTCTTCTTGTACATCAATTGGCATCGAAGTAGAAAAGCCTTGAATATAAATCGTATCCAACGATTTGGATTCGGGTTCCAAAAACAGTTGATGTCTTGGTTTATCCGCAAAACGGACCAGTTTATCTTCAATACTTGGACAATATCTTGGGCCTACCCCTTTGACTAAGCCTGAATACATGGCCGAATCTTTTAAATGGCTACGAATAATTTCATGAGTTTTGGGTGTCGTATAAATCAAATGACAGACTTCCTGTTGCGAGAATGGTAAGACTTCTTCCGGTTTTGTCGTTTCACTAAAGCGAAGAAAAGCATTGGTTCCGGGTTGTACACTCGTTTTTTCAAAGTCAATAGAATCCATCTTCACCCGTGGTGGTGTACCGGTTTTTAAACGGAAGGTACGAATTCCCGCAGTCCGTAAACTCTCTGATAACGTATTAATCGTTGGTTGTGATTCAGGCCCAGAACTTGTTGCCGTATGGCCACGCAATACCGAACTTGTCATATAGGTACCGGTAGTCAAGATTACAGCTTTAGCCTCAATACTCGTTCCATCTTGGCAATGAACCCCACGTACTTTCTGATCTTCAATCCATAAAGAAGCAACCATCGTTTCAATGACCGTTAGATGCTCTTGTTTAAGCAGGGCTTGTTTCATAAACTTTTTGTATGCTTCTTTATCGCTTTGTACCCGTAAAGACCAAACGCCTGGTCCTTTGGTGGTATTTAACATTTTAAATTGCAGGGCCGTTTGATCGGCTGCAACTGGCATAATTCCACCTAAAGCATCAATTTCCCGAACGACAATGCCTTTAGCTGGTCCTCCCACACTGGGATTACAAGGCATAGAACCGACCATATCGATATTCATTGTTAAAAGGGCTGTGTTCTTTTGCATCCGGCTAGCTGCCATGGCAGCTTCAATTCCGGCATGACCCCCTCCAATTACAATCACATCAAACATTACTTCTTCCCCCTTGGAATAGATAAGGACTTATGAAATACCAGTTGCGGTATTTTTAAAGCTACCGTAACGGCTACATATACAAGCATACTGATACATCCATTGATGCACATCTTCACTAAACAAACGAGTTTTCCATTTGATAAACCATCTAAACCAATATGGTTTAAACCAGTCGCTACAAGCCATAAAGCAAGTAATCCAACACCAATTCGTAAGACAACCGCAATGACTTTATTGTAAGAAATATGATATGCTACCGAAATTTGATGGAGACAAGAAATAATCAGATAAGCATCCGCAATTAAGGAAGCAATAACAGCTCCACCATATCCAAGCAAGGCTGTTAAAGGAACCATTAAAACGCCTTTGATCACAGCATTGATGGCCAAACGCTTTAATACTTTGGGTTGCAGTTTTAAAGCCATCATCAAATTGGTCACGACTGGTAGGACAAAGCCGGTAATTGCTTCAATAGTCAACCACTGTATAACCATCGTACTTGTTGCCAAATCATCGGTATAAAACAAGGTATAGTTTAAAGGTGCACTATATACAAACAAACAGAAGGCAACAGGTAGGCCAATATATAAAACTACATTCAAACAATCAATGACATTTTTACGCACAAGCTTTTTATTATTTTGCGTTAAAGCGGTTGTGATATGCGGAATAATCGCGGCTGTAAATCCTGGAGCTAAGACCATCGGAATGGCCGTTAACTTTACCCCTACATAACTCGTTGCCGAAATAATCGTAGAAATCATATCCGTGGATGTATAATGCATCTTTAATCCGGTTGGTAATAAAACCCCATTAAAGATGGATTGAGAATAACCTAAAATCGAAGAAATCAAATAAGGGATGGCCAAGATAAATAATTCTTTTAAAATAGCTTTTTCTTGTAAACTGGCTTTTTCTTGTTGCTTGGCAGCAGAAACGATTTCTTTTGATTTCTTACGGTCAAAGTGCATGATTTGTAGAATTCCAGCAACTGCTGCTACAGAAGTAGAAAGAACCGAAGTATATAAAGCCCACCGCCGTTCAATATGTAGACCATAGACAATCAAACAAGCCGCAGATAATAAAAAACCAACGCGGAAGATTTGTTCAAATGCTTGTGAGAAAGCATATTCTTCCATCTCTTTTAAACCTTGATAATAGCCTCGAAAAGCCGATAAAACAGGCACAAAAAAGAGCGCAATAGCTAAAAAACGAAGCACATTGGCCATAATGGCAGCGTTATTGGCAACCATAAGTGGTGCTAATACACCAGAAAAAGCCATCATTAAGACCATGCCGACAAAGCCCATCAGCATCATCATCGATATGGCTACTTTCTTTACCAACAAGACGGTTTTCGTATCATTTAAGACGGTGTATTTGGCAACCATTGTGGCAATCGCAAATGGAAATCCGGCTGTAAATACATTTAAAACATAGGAATAGATGTTATACGCTTGTCCATAAAAGCCCATGTATTCTACATTTCCTAAAATACTTGAAAAGGGTATCGCATAAACGATACCAATTAATTTAGCTACAAATAAACCACCTGTACCAACTAATCCAGATAGTACAATGGAATTTTTTACCTTCGATTGTTTTAACATAGTTAACCCCTTTTGAGTACCAATTATAACACAATATGATTCGCACAAGCATTTTTTTAAAAACTATTATATAGTAATACCGAGGTGATACTATGACACATATCGTATTTTTTAAATTAAAAGAATGCACCTTGGAAAACCAACAAAAGGTTGCAGATATTTTAAACAAAATGCAAGGAAAAATTGATTTAGTTGATGAAATGGAAGTAGGTATGGACTTTTTACATTCTGATCGAAGTTTCGATTTAGCTTTAATTGTTCGTCTTCCCAAAGAAAACTTAGATGCCTATCAAGAAAACGCTTTGCACTGTGCTTGTAAAAAAGAATTTGCTCCTTATATTGCATGCTCAAAGACGGTAGATTTTGAATAATATGTATATTTGCAATGCCCAACAAGCCCGACAAGAAGACGAAAATGCCACAAAGCTCTATCATATTCCATCCCTTATACTAATGGAACATGCGGCTCAAGTTTGTACAGAACATATCCTGCAAACAAAGAAGCATAATATTGTGATTGTGGCAGGACCTGGAAATAATGGTGGAGATGGGCTGGCCATAGCTAGACTGCTCTATCAAAAAGGTGTAAGGCCTTTTATCTATCTACCTGGTACTTCGATGTCGGAATCGGAAAACGTACAATTTGAAATTCTACAAGCATTAAACTATCCCATTCATACAAACTATCAAGAATTCTTAATGGCATTAGATAAAGCCGACTTGATTGTAGATGCGCTATTTGGAAACGGCTTATCCCGTCCGATTGAAGGGCAATGGAAAGCTATCATCCAAGCTATCAATGAAACAAACGTTCAAACCATTTCCATTGATATTGCCAGTGGCCTTGATGCCACTACCGGAGAAATCCTCGGTTGTGCCATTCAAGCAGACCAAACCTATGCCCTGGATTGTTTAAAAGAAGGGCATCTTGTAGGAGATGGTTTACGCATCTCTGGAAAGCTTCAGTGTTTTGATATTGGAATTCCCCATAAGAACCTAAAAGCACCAGTATTCATTGATGCAAATAACGCAAAGCTTCCCTTGCGTTCCGACTTTTCCCATAAAGGAACTTTTGGCAAAGCCCTTATGATTGGTGGGAGTCAAGCGATGCATGGAGCTATCACAATGGCTGCCAAAGCTTGTTACAAAAGTGGTATTGGAACTTTAACCCTATGTATTCCGGATTGTATTGCCGATATTCTTGCCTATAAGACGGATAGTGCCATGCGACTGGTCTGTCCGAGCCAGGATGGTAAGTTCTCTAAAGCCATCCTAAATATATTCTTAGACAATGTTGCGCAATATGATGTAATTTCCATAGGAAATGGTTTAGGCCGCAATGCCATCACAAAAGAATTACTAAAACTCGCTTTACAAAGTAATAAACCACTTATTTTAGATGCGGATGCATTTTGGGCTCTACAAGATCAAAGTGAACTGCTTAAACGTAGTGCACCAACCATTTTGACGCCTCATGTAAAGGAACTAAGTTATATCTTATCCATGGATGTAAAAACCATTGCCGCACAACCGATTCAAGCCGCTAAAGCTTTTTCGCGTGCATATCCCAATTGCACCTTGGTTTTAAAATCCAGTATCAGCATTGTTTCAAAAGGTGAACGGTGTGCCATCTTGGCAAGCCCCAACAGTGCTCTTGCCAAAGGAGGTAGTGGAGATATTCTTTGTGGGATTCTAACCGGCTTATATGGACAATCAGGGGATGATTTCCAAGCCGCAATGAGTGCTTGTTTTATCCACTCTGAATGTGCCAAACAAAATTTAGATCCCGCATGCTTCCAACCAGAAGACTTATTGGAAGCTATTCCTCGAGTCTTTCAAACATTAAGAAAAACGCAGCTAGTTGATTAACTAGCTGTTTGTGTTTTCCATCACATATTTACATAATTTTTTTAGATTCGCATCATTCGCTAAAGTGATGACTTTACCGAGACTTAAATTCAATGCGGCTACAACTGGTTCATTCTGATCGACTTGAATATTTAATGTTCCTGTCGCATTTTCATAAAAGACATCGTATAAATAACTCATCTTTCCATTTTCTTCTTTTTTCTCACGCAAATCGAAATGAAAAGCGTCTTTATTCTTTAAAATAATGCGGGTTGCTCCTGCACCTGAGCTTGGTAATGATTTTGCCATAATCGTCCTACCTTTTATCTGCTTCATATGTCGAATGAATGCCTAAATGATTTAATATTGTGAGATCTTCTGTTTTGATATTCGAAGTAAAGTGAGCTTGTGTATTATCCAAAAGCGGTAAAGCCTCTAAAGTTTTCTTCGCACTCTCATTATCTTGAGCACTTAGAGAAAGTGCAATAAGTACTTCATGAATATGTAAACGAGGATTCACGCTGCCTAAATATCGTGTTTTTAACTCTTGAATTGGTCCAAACGCATTGGGGCTAATTACATTTTCTGCTTCAGGAATATGCGCTAAATACTTTAATGCATTAATTAAAGTAGCGGAACAAGTTCCCATAAAGCTTGTAGTTTTTCCTGTAATAATTGTGCCATCTTCTAATTCAATCGCACCAGAATATACTTTCGTTTCCTTTTCTTTTTCTTGGGCGGCTATAACACATTTCCGATCTTGAATAGAAACGCCCGCTTTTTCCATCACTAATTCTTGTTTATGAAGTTCATCTACCGAACATTCTTCATTGATATACCGTGTATAGGTTTCATAATAACGACGAATAATTTCCTGCTTACTCGCTTGGCAACAAACCTCATCATCACTAATGCAGAAACCAGCCATATTCACACCCATATCAGTTGGGCTTTGGTAAGGACAAGAACCATCAATTTCTTCAAAGATATTCTTCAATACGGGGAAGATTTCCACATCTCGATTGTAATTCACGGTAATTTTTCCATACGCTTGAAGATGGAATGGATCAATCATGTTGACATCGTTTAGATCCGCTGTAGCTGCTTCATAAGCTAAATTCACCGGATGATTTAAGTCTAAATTCCAAATAGGGAAAGTTTCATATTTGGCATAACCGGCTTTTACTCCATGAAGGTTTTCATGGTAAAGCTGAGAGAGACAAGTTGCCATCTTTCCGCTACCAGGTCCAGGTGCCGTAACGACAACTAAAGGACGACTGGTCTCAATATAATCATTTTTGCCAAAGCCATTACTAGAGATGATTGCCTTAGCATTTGTCGGATAGCCATCAATATAGTAATGTTGGTAAACGTTGATCTTTCTACGTTTCAATTTTGCTTTAAAACGATCAATTGCCTTTGAATGGGAATATTGTGTAATAACTACACTGCTCACATATAAACCACGAGAACTAAATTCTTTAATTAAACGTAAAACTTCTTGATCATAGGAAATGCCTAAGTCTCCCCGCAGTTTATTGTTTTCAATATCTGCTGCACAGATTGCGATGACAATTTCCGCATCATCTTTCATAGTCATCAACATTTGTAGCTTGCTGTCAGGGGCAAAGCCAGGTAAAACACGGCTTGCATGATAATCATCAAATAATTTGCCGCCAAATTCTAGATATAGTTTTCCATCAAATTGCGATATTCTTTCTTGAATATGCTCTGATTGCATCTTTAGATATTTCTTATTATCAAATCCAATTTTCATAATCTC
>ENA-OVGB01003222-OVGB01003222.1-human-gut-metagenome-genome-assembly--contig:-NODE-3222-length-10316-cov-2.798947_pt1 | contig 10316 bp, 8 predicted proteins | sample MGYA00237767_ERZ505413 | MGnify/ENA primary metagenome ERZ505413 (study PRJEB26158, sample SAMN06016410) | human gut metagenome | biome: human gut; feature: ankylosing spondylitis patient; material...
TTCGGGCAAGACCGTCATCCCCTTTGCCACCTCCGGCGGCAGCGGCATGGGCGGCACAAACAAGGCGCTCGCACCGAGCTGCACGGGCGCACGTCTGCTCGAAGGCAAGGGCTTCCGCAGCAGCACAAACGCTGATACCCTGCGCGAATGGGTCAAGACACTGAAATAAGACGCATATATAAAACCAGCCTCCGCTGCGGCGGAGGCTGGTTTTGCGTATGCTGCAATTTCTCTGGTTTGGTTGTAGGGGCCGATGCCCACATCGGCCCATTAGGAAGTTGCAAATTCGCTGCGGATTTCCGTAAAAACGGTGCGATCTGCTGGGCCGATGTGGGCATCGGCCCCTACATGGGCAGTACGTTTTTGTATCGTTTCATAAAAAATAGGCTTCTGGATTATCAGGTGTTGCGGAACCGTGCCAAAAAGTCCTTTGTCTGCTGGTGCTGCGGGTCGCCAAAGATCGCTTCGGGGGAACCCTGTTCCAGGATCACACCCTCGTGCATGAACACGACGCGCTCGCTCACATCGCGGGCGAAGGCCATCTCATGCGTCACGACGAGCATGGTCATGCCCTCGTGCGCAAGGTCCTGCATGACGGAGAGCACCTCGCCGACCATTTCCGGGTCAAGCGCGCTTGTCGGCTCGTCGAACAGAAGCACCTCAGGGTCCATCGCAAGTGCACGTGCAATGGCGACACGCTGCTTCTGGCCGCCGGAAAGCTGACGCGGCTTGGCGTTGACGTAGGGCGCCATGCCGACCTTTTCAAGATACCGCATGGCCTGCTGCTCCGCCTCAGCCTTGCTCCGGCCAAGTACCTTCATCTGGCCGACCATGCAGTTTTTCAGGACGGTCATATTATTGAACAGATTAAACGACTGGAACACCATGCCGACGTGGGAGCGGTATTTTGCGGCGTTGACGCTTTTACCGGTGACATTTTCGCCGTGGTAGAGAATGTCGCCGCTCGTTGGCGTTTCGAGCAGATTCACGCAGCGCAGCAGCGTCGATTTGCCAGAGCCGGACGCGCCGATGATGGAGATCACGTCGCCTTTTTTGACATCAAAGTCGATATCGCGCAGGACTTCGTGCGTGCCAAAGGACTTGCTCAGGTGCCGGATCTCAAGAATATTGTCTGCCATATCAGCGATCCCCCCTGCTGCGTCCGAATTTAAGTTCCTGCTCCGTGCGCTCGCGGAACTCCTTGCTCTGCTCGTCATAGTTGCTGCCGCGCTTCGGGTGCGAATACGTGCCAGCGGTCATGGTGAGCGGATCCTCCTGCACAAGCTCATAGCTGTCAGAGCCGTCCATGAGCTTTTCAATCAGCCGCAGAATGCCGGATGCAATCAGCGTCATGGCCAGATAGCCTGCCATTTCAATGACGGCGGACGGGAAATATTTATTGTTGATGCCGACGATATAGCGGTGCGAGGCGAAGAACTCCGTAAAGCCGATGATGAACATGACGGAGGTATCCTTCACGTTAATGATATAGTTGTTGCCGATCTGGGGCAGGATATTGCGGATGGCCTGCGGGAGAATGACGCTGGTCATGGTCTGGAAGTGCGTCATGCCGATGGCCTTCGCGCCCTCGGTCTGGCCGGGGTCGATGGAGATAATGCCGCCGCGGACGGACTCGGCCATGTACGCGCCGGTATTGATCGAAACGATCAGGATGGACGCGGCCCAGATGTTATCGAAGCGCAGGGCATTATCCGTGAAATACGGCAGGGCGTAGAAAATGAACACGGCCTGCAGCATCATCGGCGTGCCGCGGAAAACCTCGACGTAGATGCGGATGATGACGCGGAGGATTTTCAGAAGGATACGCTTGGGCAGCGGATCGTTTTTGGCGCACGGGATGGTATTGAGAATGCCGCAGAGCAGGCCGATGATACAGCCGATCGCGGTCGCGGCCAGCGCAAGGCCGAGCGTGTTGAGCATACCGTTCAGGTACATCAAGCGGTACTTTTCCCACAGAATCCCGATGTCCTGCATGAGCTTGGCGAGCTTATCCACGGAGTAGTCTCCTTTCACTTTTGATTTGCCCGCGCCGGAGGCGCGGGCAAACAGTTAAACCTCCGGCTGGATGCGGATGGCTTCGTCCATGAGCTGGTTGAAGTCGTCCTCCGTCATGGTGGACAGAACGCTGTCGATGGCGTCCTTCAGAACCGTGTTGCCCTTGCGGACGGAAATGCCGATGTTGACGTTTTCAGCGCGCTCAGCCTCGGAGGCAAACTGGAAATCGCCGGGCGTGCCGGAGAAGTTCAGAATGACGAGGTTATCGTCCTGCGCAGCAGCGCCCATGGCGGTGGGCATATCGGTGCAGATGAAGTCGACCGCGCCGGTCTGCAGCTGCATGATCATGGCCGGAGCCGTCTCAGCGGGAGCCAGAAGCTCGGCGTTTTCGATCTGCGGCAGGCAGGAATCGTACCAGATCGTGCCGGACTGCGCGGTGCACTTGCCGCCCGCGAGGTCGGCAATGGAGGCCGCACTGGCATAGGGGCTGTCCTTCGTGGTGACGCAGACGATGGTGGCGTAGTAGTACGGGCCTGCCATGTCGACCTCCTGCATACGGTCGGCGGTCATGGACTGACCGGCAATGTTCGCGTCCATCGTGCCGGACTGCACAGCCGGGCAAAGGGAATCCCATGCGGAGGAGACGATCTCAAGCTGCCAGCCGTTGGCCTCGCAGATCTTCTGGGCGATCATAACGTCATAGCCGTTGGCGTAAGCGCCGGGAACGTTGGAAATGGGGACAGCGCCGTTGGAATCGTCCATCTGCGTCCAGTTATAGGGCGCGTAGGCGCATTCCATGCCGACGGTGAGAACGCCGTCTTCCACGCCGGTCACGGCTTCGGTATTCGTGTCTGCGGCGGCTTCAGCCGCTGCGGGGGTGGAGGCGGCGCAGGCCGCCATGCTCAGCAGCATCATGGCTGCCAGGACGAGGGCAAGGATTCTTTTCATTGTTTTCATTCACCTTTCGTTTTATTTTCCCAGACAGGCCCTACAGAAGCAGCAAAAAAGTGGGTCGCTTCTGTAAAGCGATCCACGGAATGAACAGAAAACGGAATCCCGCCCCTGCCGTATCCATCGATAGCGCTTCACAAAGCTTTTCTTTGTGACAGTCCGACAGATCTTATCTGCCGAGCCAACACCGCATTTGCAGGCAACGCCTGCGGCATTTCGGCGGTCTCCCCTTTTCCGAACGGCCACTGCCTGTGCTTGCCGCCCGGTACTCTTGAAGCCCGCGCCTCTATCTGGAATGATTGTCTGGATTATAGCGTATCCGCACGCATTTGTAAAGCTGATTTTTCGTTAGAAAGCAAAAAATATTTTCTTATTTTTTGTATATTCTGCACGATACGACGCGCTGGCCGGTGAAAAATCAAATTTATGAAATTGATTTGCTTTTACAGGGATTCTTTGCTATACTATAGAAAACACATCATCAGGAGGTTCGAAGATCATTATGGCTGACGAAAAAACGATCCTGACCTATAAGGGGCGCCCCCTTATGCGCAAGGACAATCTTGTCTACTACGGCTCGATGGCCGATTCTCACATTGTCATGCTCCAGATCCTTGAGACGAAAAAGGTCGGCGAGGCCGACGTGGCCAGCAAGGTCTCCGTCGAGCTTCAGCTGACCGACCCGAATGTCCGCGCCCGCGACCGCATCGTCTAGAAAAGCGAGAAGGACGGGTTCTTTACCGCGCTCGACCTCGGCTCCGTGTGGCTGGCCCGCGCGCTGAAGGACGCAAAAAAATAATTATTGATCCGTGTTTAAACGAAAGGAAGCCGTGCATACTATCTGTGCGACTTCTTTTTCATTTTTCCATTCCTCATTGGCTCGTTTTCATGCGGGCCGGCCGTCGAAGCTTTGCTTCGGCGGTTATTTTTTACGCTTTGCGCACATACTACCGGAAAAAGCGGAAGGGAGCTGATCGCGATGCGCAAGGGCGCGCAGACGCTTGTGTTTGGATCGAAGCCGGTCATTTTGTCCCGCGCGGCCATCGGCGGCAAAAAAGAAGGCGAGGGGCCGCTGGCGGCATATTTTGATTTTCTCGGAAAGGACGCGAAGCTGGGGCAGAAAACGTTTGAAAAGGCCGAGAGTAAATTACAGGAGCTGGCGCTGGACACGGCGAAGCGGAAGCTCGGCGTAAGCTATGAGGACATTGACGTGCTGTTCGCGGGAGATCTGCTGAACCAGTGCATTTCCTCGTCGTTCGCGGCGCGCGGCACGTCGATCCCGTTTCTGGGGCTTTACGGCGCGTGCTCGACCATGGCCGAATCGCTGCTTCTGGCGGCGGCGTTCGTCGATGCGGGCTTTGCGGACACGGCGGCAGCGCTTACCTCGTCGCATTTTGCCTCGGCAGAGCGGCAGTACCGCTTCCCACTCGGCTACGGCGGCCAGCGCACGCCGACAGCCCAATGGACCGTGACTGGCTCCGGCTGCTGCATCGTGGGAAAAAGCGGCCACGGGCCGCGCATTGAGGCCGCGACCATCGGAAAAATTCAGGATTACGGCATCAAGGACGCCAACAATATGGGCGCTGCCATGGCGCCCGCAGCCATCAGCACGCTGCAGGCACATTTCCGCGATCTGCGGCGGGTGCCGTCGGACTATGACCTGATCGTGACGGGCGATCTCGGTATGCTCGGCAGGACAATTGTGCTCGACCAGTTCCGGCGTATCGGCGTGGACCTCTCCCCGGTCTACAACGACTGCGGACTTCTCATTTTTGACACGAAATCGCAGGATGTGCACGCGGGCGGCTCCGGCTGCGGGTGCGGAGCGAGCGTTTTGTGCGGATATCTGCTGGACAGGCTCGAAAAACGGGAGCTGCGGCGGCTTCTGTTCTGCGCGACGGGCGCGCTGCTCTCCCCCACGTCCAGCTGGCAGGGCGAATCGATCCCCGGCGTGTGCCACGCAGTCGCCATCACGGCGGAAGGAGTATAGCGTATGGACTATCTGAAGGCATTTCTGGTTGGAGGCGCGATCTGTATGCTCGGCCAGCTTCTGATCGACAAAACGAGGCTCACGCCCGCACGGATCCTGGTGTGCTATGTGGTGCTGGGCGTGATTCTGGGCGGTGCGGGCGTCTATGACAAGCTTGTGGACTTTGCGGGCGCAGGCGCGACCGTCCCGCTGACGGGCTTCGGCAATACGCTTGCAAAGGGCGTGCGCGAGGCCGTGAAGGAACAGGGCATCCTCGGCGCGCTGACAGGCGGGCTCAAGGCTTCGGCGGCAGGCATCGCGGCGGCGGTATTTTTCGGCTTTCTTGCCGCGCTGCTCTGCAATCCGAAGGATAAATCCTGAAAAAGCGGACAAGCTATCCCTGCGGCTGCGCCGCAATTCATACTTTCAGGAGGCTCATCATGAGCAAGCAGAACAAAACGAACAAGACCGAATCGCAGAACACCTCGAACCAGACGCAGAATCAGGACTCGAAGAACTGCAAGTAACCAGAACGGGAGAACGCCGGTGCATGGCGTTCTCCCGTTTTTTATGTCCGTGCGTCCACAGGGATGTACGGCGCCTGGATGAGCATGGCGCGGTAGGCCGGGCGCATGATGCGGTTGCCGGTGGCAAGCTCTTCAAGGCGGTGCGCGCACCAGCCCGCGATGCGGGCCGTGGCGAACAGCGGCGTGTACAGATCCTCCGGGATCTCCAGCATACTGTAGATCAGGCCGGAATAGAGGTCGACGTTCGCGCACATGGGGATCGACTGGTGCTTGCGCGCCATGATCTTCTCGATGCCGCGCGCTTCCACGCGCTCCATCAGCTCCAGATCACGGAGCCGACCCTTGGCTCCAGCCAGCGACGCGGCGTATTTTTTGATGACGACGGCACGCGGGTCAGACATGGTATAGACCGCGTGGCCCAGACCGTAGATCTTGCCGGAGCGGTCGCCCGCCTCGCCGTCGAGAATGCGATCCAGATACGCGTCCAGCGACGCGTCGTCCGGGGCTTCGCCGACGTGCTCACGGATATCGCGGAACATCTGCATGACCTTGGCGTTCGCACCGCCGTGCAGCGGGCCCTTCAGCGAGCCGACCGCGCCCGCAATGGCGCTGTAGGTGTCGGTGCCGGACGAAGTCATGGCGCGGCAGACGAAGGTGGAGTTGTTGCTGGAATGCTCGGCATGGAGAATGAGCATGAGGTCGAGCAGATGCGCCTCCTCCGGCGTGTAGGCCGCATCGGGGCGGATCATGCGCAGAATATTCTCAGCGACGGACAGCTCCGGCTCCGGATTGTGCAGGATGAGGGAGTCTCCGTCAAAATAATGCCGCTTGGCGGCAAAGGCGTTCGCCGCGATGAGCGGGAAGCGCGCGATGAGGCCGATGGACTGCCGCAGAACGTTGTCCAGCGCGGTATCGTCCGCGCGGTCGTCATAGGAATAGAGGGCGAGGACGCTGCGGGCCAGCTGGTTCATGATGTTGCGGCTGGGGGCCTTGAGGATCATGTCCTCGGTGAACCCGGCGGGCATGGTGCGTGCGCGGGCCATGACGTCGTTGAAGCGCTGCTGCTGCGCCTGCGTGGGCAAAGAGCCGAGCAGCAGCAGATACGCGACCTCCTCATAGCCGAACGTGCCGCTTTTCCGATGGGCCTCGACAATATCCTCGACGCTGATGCCGCGGTAATAGAGCTTGCCGGGCATGGGAACGCGTTCGCCGTCCATCATATAATAGCCCTGCACGCTGCCGACCTTGCTGACGCCGATGAGCACGCCCGTGCCGTCCGCGTTGCGCAGGCCGCGCTTGATGCTCTGGTCTTCAAAATACTGCGCGGGGATGGCATACTGCTGCGCAATGTTTTCACTCAGATGGGCGATGTCGGTTTCAAGAAGCGTTGCCATGGTTCGGGACCTCCTGCGGATTTGTTGCCCATATTATATCGAAGCGGCAGCAAAAATGCAAGAGTACGTTTTCGATTATGCAGAATTTTTTTGAATTTCTTAGAATTCGTAAGCAATGCGATGAGCTGTGCAATATGAATTTCTAAATCATGCATTCTTCACGCCTGCTTGATCTCCGGCATCCAGCGGAAGCACTTGTAATAGATCACGAACAGCACGGACGTGGTCAGCCACGTTGCGGGATAGCACAGGGCGATGGTCCAGTTATTCAAATGCGGGAACGTTACGAAAAACAGCAGCGCCAGCCGCAGCAGGCAGGTGCCGAACAGCGTCAGGACCGTCGGCATGACACTCCGCCCGCAGCCGCGCATCGCGGAGGAAAGCACCTCCACACAGCAGAACGTCGGATAGAAAAAGGCCAGCATGGTGATAATCCGGCTGCCCTCGGCCATGACGTTCGTATCGTCGGTAAAGAACCGCACGGTCAGCCCCCGCGTCAGGAACAGCAGAGCGCTGAACAGCGCGGAAAAGCCGACATGCATCCACATGCCGGTACGGATGACGGAAGTAATGCGGTCAAGCTGCCGCGCACCGTAATTCTGTCCGGCGAATGTCATGACCGTGATGCCGATGGCGTTGGACACGGGCCAATAAAACCCGTCGAGCTTCCAGTAGATCGACCAGGCCGCCGCCGTGTCTGTGCCGAGCAGATTGATGGCCTTCTGGATGATAACATTCGCGACGCTGTACATGATGGTAGCCAGTCCCGCGGGCAAGCCAATAGCCGTCATGCGGCGCAGAAGCACGCTGTCAAAGCGCAGCTCCGACACATGCAGGCGGCAGTCGCCCGGAATACGCAGCAGCACCCAGATCACGAGCCCCGCGCAGATCAGCTGCGACAGGCTCGTCGCGATGGCCGCGCCCGCGACCTCCAGCCGCAGCACCGCGACGCACAGCAGGTCGAGCACAGTGTTGACGCCCGTGCAGAGCAGCAGGAAATAGAGCGGCCGCTTGCTGTCGCCCATGGCGCGGAGGATGCTGCTGCCCATATTATAGATCATCGTGGGGATCATCCCGGCAAAATACCAGCGCATATAGTCGATGGAATACTGCATGGTATCCTCCGGCGTGTCGAGCGCAGTCAGAAAGCCTGGCGCAAAGCACACGCCGATCACCGTCATCACCGCGCCGACCCAGACGGCCAGCAGCGCCGCCGTATGCACCGCGCGGCTGACGTTCTCGTGGTCGTGCGCGCCATAATACTGCGCGACGACGATGGCCGCGCCGGAGCAGAGTCCCACGAAGAAATTCAGCAGCAGATTGATGATCGCGACCGCCGAACCGCCGACCGCGGCCAGCGCCGTCTTGCCGACGAACTGTCCGACGACGACCGCGTCGACCATCGAATAGAGCTGCTGCAAGAGCGTCCCCGCCAGAATGGGCAGCGCAAAGCGCAGCATGTTTTGCAGCACCGGCCCATGCAGCAGATCAGCCTCTGCGTGAAGCGTCTTTGCCATGGAGATCCCCCTCTCATAAGATGATCTTGAAATTGCGTCGTCCCTACATCATATCCCATTTTTCGCATTTTGCAAGAGGTTTTATAAAAATGTGACCCGCTCAAATGAGCGGGTCACAGATGTTACAGGGATGCTTTCTGTTTGGACTTGACCGCTGCGATGATCGCAAAGACCACCAGCAGCACGGCCGTCACGCCATAGCAGATCAGCTGTGCATTCGGGCCGTCGTCCGCGCCGACGAAGAAGTCGATGAACTGCCCCGCCGTCACGAGCGCCATCACGAGCGGGCAGACGATGGTGATGCAGAAGGAGTAGAACTTGCGGAAGAAGCCGCCGGCCGAGCCGATCTCGTCGAGGATGAACTTCGGCCTCAGCTCCAGGCCGATCATCAGCGACATCAGCATCGCGCCGACCGGCATGGCCACGCCCTCGGACCAGCAGTCCATAAAGTCGAGCATACAGTCGTTCCACATCGCGGACGCCTTCCAGCGGAAGATGCCCGTCGAGCCGAGTCCGTCCACCGCGACAAGCAGCGCCTCAATCAAAATCAGGCCGGACACGATCAGCGTAACCTTCGTCCGGTCGACCTGCTTGCCCTTCTTCGCGGCGTTGTCGATCGCAAACGCACCGACGACCTCCATCAGCGAGATGGCCGACGAGATGGCCGCGATGATGACCAGCAGATAGAACAGCACGCCGAACACGGGGCCGAGCGCGCCCATGTTCGCAAACACGTCCTGCAGCGTCACAAACAGGAGCTTCGGCCCGCCGAGGGCAATTTCATTGACGGGGATGCCGCTCGAAATCCCGTTGGCGACCGCCGCCGGAATGACTGCGAGACCCGCCATCAGCGCGACGATCGTGTCGGCGATGACGATGACGGCGGAGTTCTTCACGATGTTTTCCTTCTTGCTCAGATACGAGCCGTAGGTCACCATCGCGCCCATCGCGAGCGACAGCGAGAAGAACATCTGGCCGCCCGCCGTGGCCAGCACGGAGATGACGCTCGGCGCCTCCTCGATGAATCCGGCCTCGACCGCATAGCCCGGCACGAACATGTACTTCAGGCCCTCGACGGCGTTCGGCAGCGTGAGCGAACGGATGATGACGATGACCAGCATGACGAACAGCGCGGGCATACCGATCTTGTTGAACTTTTCAATGCCCTCGGCGACGCCGCCCTTGACGATCATCATGCAGATGAACAAAAACAGCGCCGTGAACACCGCGCAGCCGAACGGATTGTCCAGCATTGCGCCAAACGTCGCCCCGCCGGCCAGCGGCGCGCCGAAGATGTCCGACAGGTTGAACGACAGTTCCGCCATGTTCAGCGACATATACTGGATGCAGTAGCCGCCGAGCACCGCATAGAAGCTCATGATCAGGAACGGCGACAGCACGCCGAGCCAGCCAACCCAGCCGAATTTCTTCGACACCGCCTGATACGCGCCCACGACGCCGAGGCCGGTCTTGCGGCCGAGTGCCAGCTCGCTCGCCATAATGACGAGACCCACGAACATCGCCAGCAGCAGATAGATCAGCAGAAAAGTAAAGCCGCCCGAGCGGCCCATCTTGTACGGGAAGCCCCAGATGTTGCCGAGGCCAACCGCCGAACCGACTGCCGCCATCAGGAACCCCAGATTGCTCCCCCACGAGCTTCGCTTGTTTTCCATGTTTTCCTCTCTTTCTTTTCCCGTTCTCTTTTTCCTTTTCTCTTTGCTTCGTTCTCTCTTTACTATGCTAAAACATACAGCGCGCCTATCATACCACAAAATCAACAGTTTCGCAAATGCTGTTTCTGCGGATTTGTATATTTTGGCGAGAACGTGCAAGGATGCGCGGATTTCGTTTGCAAAACTCTTCCATTTTCAGCAAAACGACGGCAAAACGCCGCGCACCGGAAAAACCGTCCTAGGAAAGGCAGGCGGCGCATAGGCTGTGG
>ENA-OVGB01003230-OVGB01003230.1-human-gut-metagenome-genome-assembly--contig:-NODE-3230-length-10294-cov-3.527591_pt1 | contig 10294 bp, 6 predicted proteins | sample MGYA00237767_ERZ505413 | MGnify/ENA primary metagenome ERZ505413 (study PRJEB26158, sample SAMN06016410) | human gut metagenome | biome: human gut; feature: ankylosing spondylitis patient; material...
TTTATGAAAAAATTACAAGACTACAAATTTTGGTTTATCGTAGGTAGCCAGTTCTTATATGGCCCAGAAGCTTTAAAAGCTGTTGAAGAAGACGCTAAAAAAATGGTAGAAGGCTTAAATGCTTCTGGTAAACTTCCTGCAAAAATTGAATTTAAAGCTGTAGGTACTACTGCTGAAGTAATCGACAGATTTGTAATGGATGCAAACTATGATGATACTTGTGCTGGTATTATCACATGGATGCATACTTTCTCCCCATCTAAAATGTGGATTAGAGGTCTTAAAAAATTACAAAAACCATATCTTCACCTTCATACACAATATAATAGAGAAATTCCAAATGAAGAAATCGATATGGATTTCATGAACTTAAATCAGTCTGCACATGGTGACCGTGAACATGGTTTCATTGGTACTCGTATGCGTCTTGCTCGTAAAATTGTTGTTGGTTATTGGGAAACAGAAGCTGTTCAAAACAAAATCGCAACTTGGATGCGTACTGCAATTGGCGTAATCGCTAGTGCTGATTTAAAAGTTATTCGTTTTGGCGATAACATGAGAAATGTTGCTGTTACTGAAGGCGATAAAGTAGAAGCAGAAATCAAATTTGGTTGGTCTGTAAATACTCATGCAGTAGGAGATTTAGTACAGTACATCAACGCAGTAACTGAAGAACAAATTGATGCTCAAGTTGCTGAATATAAAACTAAATATGAAATGAATACAGATAATATCGCATCTGTACGTTATCAAGCAAAAGTTGAAGTTGCTATCAAAAAATTCTTAGAAGATAACAAAGCAGATGGTTTTGTAAATACATTTGAAGACCTTTATGGTATGGATCAACTTCCAGGTCTTGCAACTCAAGATTTAACAGGTCAAGGATATGGTTTCGGTCCAGAAGGCGATTGGAAAATTGCTTGCCTCACTGCAGTTATGAAAACTATGGCACAGGGCATTGATAAAGGTACTGCTTTAATGGAAGACTACACTTATCATTTTGGTAAAGATGGCGAAGATAGTTATAACCTTGGTGCACATATGCTCGAAGTTTGCCCTAGCGTTGCAGAAGGAACTCCAAAAATTGAAGTTCATGAACTTGGAATTGGTGGCAAAGATGCTCCAGCTCGTCTTGTATTTGAAGGTAAAGCAGGCAGTGCTATTGTAGCTACTCTTGTAGATATGGGTGGTAGAATGCGTCTTATCGTTAACGATGTAGAATGCGTAAAACCTATTATGCCAATGCCAAATCTTCCTGTAGCTCGCGTAATGTGGAAACCAATGCCAAGCCTTGAAGAAGCTGGTGAAGCTTGGATTTTAGCAGGTGGTGCACATCATAGCGTTATCAGCTACACTGTAACTGCTGAACAACTTCGCGATTGGGCTAATATGATGGGTATTGAATTCGTTCATATCACTAAAGACTTAGATATGGATAAATTTAAAGATCAGCTCATGCTTTCCGACATTATGTGGAAATTAAAATAATTTGTTAACTCTCTCTCTTTCCCCCATAACTTTATATATTTTCCCTTAACTGAGGGGGAAAGAATGTTTTTTAAAACAACAGCGTATAACTATTATAGTTATACGCTGTTTTTGCTTATTATGTCAGATATAGTTGTAGCAGAAATAGTTTCGTTAGAGATTAAAGCATGAATTAATACGTGATATTTTGGTAATTTATCTAAGCCCCAAAGTAATTTTATATTAAATATATCTTCCATTACTTTTCCTAAATCTACGCCAAAAGAATCAAGAGAATGACGCATTTTATCTGGTTTTTTACAAGGCTGATTAACAGTTCTACTGCATTTGCAACAGTAACTACAGCCACCAGAAGATAGAGAAATTGTATTATCATTTTCTAAATTTAGTAGAGCAGTAGCTATTTCATTTTTTAGTTTGCGCAAAGTTTTGCGAGTAAATGTACTAATTTCTTCTTTAGTAGTTAAGCTATTTATAGTATCTTCACTGTAATTTATTTGTACAGCTACTAAATAAATAGATTTATATTGGCTCAAATAAGTTTTAGGATTAAAGCTAAGTGGTGGACAAGACCATTTATGATTATAATTATTACATTGTTGGCAATAAGTCAAAAATTTGTCTATGTCTTGATAATTAGAAATAAAATCTTGCATATCATGATGGGCGACTTGAACTTTTGTAGTAAACATAAAAGCACTTCCTTAATTGTTAAGTTTTTTGATTTTAGGTTTGACAGCTATATTTGATAAGCTTATTATTAGTATGAATAAATTATAATACAAGAAGTGAGATTTTTATAGGAGGTCTTTTCATGGACTTATTGATGCAAGGTGTAGAGTATTTTCATAAGGGCGGATTAGTAATGTACATATTATTAATATGCTCAATTTTTATTATCACTATTGGTATAGAACGTTTATTATATTTTATGAAAGCTGATTCAGGAAGAGCTTTTGCACAAAATTTTTATAAATTGATGATTAATAATAAAATTGAAGAAGCTAGAAATTTAGCACAAAATAGCAAGGGGGATTTAGCTTCTTTGGTCGATTTTGCTTTTAATAAAATGCAAAATAAAAATATCAATTTGATGATGTTGTTGGAAGTTCAATCAGGGATAAGTATTTCTAAATTTAGAGAAAGACTTTATTATTTAAATGTAATTGTTACTATGGCTCCTTTATTAGGTTTATTGGGGACAATAATTGGTATGATTTCAGCTTTTAGCGTATTTAATTTAGAAGAAGGTCAAGCTATTGCTATCACTGGGGGTGTAGGTGAAGCATTAATCGCAACAGCTACAGGACTTTGTGTAGCTATTGTTTCTTTGGCTATTCATGCATATTTTGTGCAGAGAATAGACCGTATTGTAACTGATATGGAACAGGCTTTTTCACTAATTGAAGGTTATATAACTAGAGGTGAATAACAATGCGTTTAAAAGATAGAAGAGCGTTTTCTAAGCCTGAGGTCATGATTATACCAATGATTGATATTATGTTTTTCTTATTGGTATTTTTTATGCTCAGCACACTATACATGGTAGATTTAAAAACTATTCCTGTAAATATGCCTAAAGTGCAAAATGCCCAAAGTCAGACAAATGTTAATTATTTAGTTACGATGAAAGCTGATGGTACTTTGTATTTAGAAAATAAATTGATAGATGAAGATACATTACTTCAAGGTGCAAAAGAAAAATATGAAGAAAATAATATATTCAGCAATTCTCGGTTTCGGACTATCACTGGCTTCTTGCGCCGACTATCTGGACACCGACAAATATTTCAATGACACATTGACTTTTGACTCATTGTGGGTCAACAAAAACTACACGGAAGGATGGCTAGCCAATACTTACCTTTCCGTATGGGGTAGTAACAGCAGAAAAGACGTCCGGAAAATGGATTGCGGACCTCTGTTTTGGGCAGATGATTTAATCTTCGGCGACTGGTTGTCACGCGACTATAAGAATCAGATCTTTCAGAACGGAGAATACACGGCACGCAACCAGCATGCCAACGACCCTTGGGGAGTTTATTATCAAGGTATCCGTACCGCTTCCCTATTTATAATGAACGTCGACAAATGTCTGGAAATGTCCCAAAGCGAACGGGATGACGCTAAAGCACAGGCTCGTTTTGTCCGGGCATATATATACTATAAGTTAATCGAACGTTATGGCCCTGTACCCATTATGCCGGAAGAAGGTCTGGATGTAGAAAAACCATATGACGAACTGGGTACACCACGTAATACAATGGACGAATGCGTCGACTTCCTGTGCAATGAACTGTCTCAGGCTGCCGCCTCACTGCCCGAAACACGTAATAAGAGCAATCTGATTCGTGCTACAAAAGGTCTGGCACTGTCTATCCGTGCTAAAATCTTAATTTTAGCTGCCAGCCCGTTGTTTAACAGTGAAGATACCCCTATTTATAATCTAAAGAATGACAAAGGGGAACTATTGATTACTCCGGGGTACTCTGAAGAGAAATGGGCGAAAGCTGCCGCAGCGGCCAAAGAGGTTATTGACCTGGGAGTTTATGAGCTCTTTACCGTGAAGAAAACAGCTTCAACGATTGAACCTCCTCAGCGCATGGGCTATTCGGATGCGAATTTCCCTCAGGGATGGGCCGATATTGATCCTTATCAGTCATATACACAGTTGTTTGACGGAAATAAAAGACTGGGACAGATCAGTGAGATGATTTGGGCGAACGACAATAATAATAATATTTATGAATTGATAGAACATAGTCTTCCCCGTTATGTGAAAGCCTGGAACTGTATCGCTGTCACTCAAAAACAAGTAGATGCTTATCAGATGTGTGATGGACGGGATATTACAAACTCATCGTCAGAATACCCTTATCGGACAGAAGGTTTTTACGATGCAAGTAACCCCAATCAGATCAAATGTGACTATGTGCAGGATGATGTTTCTATGCGTTATGTACACCGTGAACCTCGCTTCTATGCTTCTATCGGTTACAACGGAACCGTATGGGGATGTACCAGTGCTACTGAAGGAGGAACGACCTATCACAACTACCGTGCCCAATACTACAAAGGTAAACCGGATGGAAAGAACCTCTCGGAGATAGAGTTCCACCCGTTGACCGGCTATACGCTTCGCAAGTATTATTATGAAGAAGATGCAGTGAAACTACAAGGTGCAAAAGTCTGCGATAAATACGAACCAATTGTGCGTTATGCTGAAGTTCTGTTATGGTATGCTGAAGCTATGAACCATCTGACGGTAAATGAATATGATATAGCAGATTATACGGGGACGAAGACAGTGCACGTAAGTCGCAACATCGAAGAGATGCACAACTGTATTCGCCCTATCCGTGTACGTGTAGGATTGCCTGACTTTGACGATCAGATATATAAAGATGAGAAAGCTTTCGATACAGCCTTGAAACACGAACGTCAGGTAGAATTCTTTGGAGAGGCTAAACGTTACTATGACTTGAACCGGTGGTTGGATGCTATGGTAGAACAGAATATGCCTATTCGGGGATGTAACATGGATATGAGTGACGCTGAAGGACAAAAACAACGTTTTTACACTCCTGTGATTATTTCTTCTATGCCGAAATCATTCGTAGAGAGACAGTACTTATGGCCATTGCCGGGAGCAGAACTAGACAGAAATGTTCATCTGACTCAGAATCCAGGTTGGTAATCATTGTAGATTTAATTTAGAGAAATATGAAGAAGATATTTATATATGCCGCCGTATTGTTTGGAATATGCTCTTTCACTTCATGTGATAACAACATAGCCGACGAACAGTTTACCAAAATGGTCTTACTGACCAAAAATGGGGTACAAGACTATAACATTGAGTTCACCGGTGAGGGACAGGTCGAATTGAAGTTACCCATTTCTATTAACGGAACTTCAAAAAATGACAGAGACGTAACTGTACGCCTTATAGAAGATGCAGATACGTTGAAAGATTACAATTTTGAACGTTTCCGTAATCGTACAGCTCTATATTATGTACTTCCATCGGAAAAAATGTATTCTTTTCCGGCAGGACCAGAGATAACGATAAAAAGTGGAAGTGATTACGCTGTTTTCCCGCTAACTCTCAATCTGAAGGAATTTGATTTGTATAGCAACTATATTTTACCGCTGCAGATAGAGAACGTCTCCACCTACCAAATGGCCTGGAGTAAATATACAAAGCTATTGATGAGATTGAATGTCAGCAATTTCTTCTCAGGCAATTACAATGTAGACGGCAGAGTATGGGAAGAGAGCTATCCGGATCAGAAATTGCCTATTTCTTCTACAGTTTTGCGTGCCTTGACTGCCGATCAGTGTTACCTTTATGCGGGTAACGTGACAGATAGTGATGAGGACCGGGCAGGATATTCGTTGACAGTCAAAGTCGATAAAAACAGTTATGAAGACTCGGTTAATGATGAAACTGGCGCAGAAATCCGTAAATACACAGTTGTTACGATCGGCTCTAAAAATGCGGACAAAAACATTAAAGATGAAAGCAACGGTAAAAGCTGGGTTGAGGTCTCAAGAACTGCCGACCCTGTTAACAACAATCTGGAGAATGTAGTAACTAAGGTGTATCTTCATTATTCGTACATGAATTTGCGTGATGCCGAATACCCTGTCAAGATGATTTTTGAAGGAACACTTACACGCTCAGAAAGTATTGATATCAGAACAGAAGAAGAAGCTACTTCTCATTGATAGGAAGCAACACAAAAAAGGAAGCTGTCTCTTTCTCAGAGGCAGCTTTCTTTATACTTGTGCCAAGCGCTTGGCACAGTCGTGCCAAAGGTGTGGCACGAACATGGCACTATATTCTCTACCCTTAGGGTCACCTGTACTTACTATTCTGATCACATTAAATAAGAATACAATCATGTATACCAAACAATTCTTAGTCTGTTTCTTAGGGATAATCTTAATATGTACGGCACATTCACGGGCAGGAGTACCACCCGCCGAAGATACATTTAATCATTATCTGGACCAGGCACTCTCTTTTGCCAAAGCTTATCCACGAGAGAAAGCGTATCTGCACTTTGATAATACAAGCTATTATGTGGGTGACACAATTTGGTTCAAAGCTTATGTCACATTGTCCGAAGAGCTCCTGCCTACGCCTATCAGCCGCCCGCTGTATGTCGAATTAGCAGACCAGACAGGACATATCGTTGAAAAACAAATCATTAAAATCACTGACGGCGAAGGGCACGGACAATTCATTCTTCCTGCTTCTTCCATCCTATCCGGCTATTATGAAATACGTGCATTTACCCGCTGGATGCTGGGATTTGATGAGCAGACATATTTCTCGCGAACTTTTCCTGTCTACCTCGCCTCAAAGGGAGAAAAACCGGAACGCAGCATTACCACTTATCAGCTGAACCCATCGATGCAGCAACGTCCGGAAAAGAAAGAGAAATTCACCCTTCGCTTTTTTCCGGAAGGAGGACAACTGGTAAAAGCCGTACCTACTCAGGTTGCCTTTAAAGCAGAAAGCAGTACGGAGGCGAACGTAAAAATGGAGGGTACCATTTGCAATGCCAACGGAAATAAAATTGGCACGCTGCAAACATTGCACGATGGAATGGGCCGTTTTGAATATACACCCGATGAAAAACCGGCCATAGCCAAAGTGACTTACAAAGGAAAACAATATCAATTCAAGCTACCCGAAGCACTTCCGGCAGGCTATGTTCTGAACGTTACCAACAAACCGGGAGGACTAGCCATACAAGTATCCTGCAATAATGAGACCCCGCGCGACACACTTGCCGTATTTATGAGCCATCAAGGGCAACCTTTTGCCTATCAGCTGATAAGTTGCACAGCAGAAGCACCCGGCACATTCCTGATACGAATGAAAGACATACCAGCAGGGGTATTGCAAATCAGTTTGATAAACCGAGAGGGAGCAACTCTCTGTACCCAATTCAGCTTTGTTACTCCCAAGTCTCAGCTGCGGATTTCCACCGTCGGATTGAAACCCGTCTACACGCCCTATGCACCGATTCAGTGCCAACTTCGCGTTACTGACGCGGCAGGACGGCCGATAGAAACGAATCTTTCCGTTTCTATTCGCGATGCGGTGCGTTCTGACTATCTGGAGTGTGACAATAATATCTATACGGATTTATTGCTAACTTCCGATTTAAAGGGATATATTCATCAACCGGGTTATTATTTTGCAGGCACTTCTCTCCAGAAACAGGCTGAACTGGATATACTGCTCATGGTTCATGGTTGGCGCAAATATGATATGAGCCAATTGATCGGTACTAAGTCTTTCTCACCACTTCAAACTCCTGAAACAAAGCTGATTCTTCATGGTCAGGTAAAATCTCTTGTACAGAAGAATGAGTTGAAGGATATCGCCGTGAGTGTAATGGCAAAAACAGACTCTGTGATTATTGCCGGAAGCACAGTGACGAACGGGCAAGGCCATTTCGAAATACCGGTAGAAGATTTTGAAAATACGATGGAAGCTATCTTTCAAACAAAAAGAGGAGGGAAAGACAGGAAGAAAATGGCTTCAATTCTGATTGACCGTAATTTTAGTCCCAACCTCCGTTCTTATGAATATACCGAATGGAATCCTCAATGGAAAGATGTCAGCAAATGGATACAGAACACTCAACAGACTGACTCGCTCTATTTGGACTCTATCCGGCAAGTAGATAATCTTCATCTGCTGAATACGGTTGAGGTAGTAGCGAAACGAAGGAAAAATGCCACTATGGAGACTCATATCTACCAGCAAAGTCTGGATGCTTACTATGATATCCGCCAGTCTGTAGACCGGCTGCGGGACGAAGGGAAGGAAATCTATACCTTACCGGAGTTGTTTGAAAAGCTAACTCCTTTCTTCCGATGGAACAAGCAGGACGACACATACAGCTACAAGCAGAAACCAATCTGTTTTTTTCTGGGAGGCCGTATGTTGACGTCTATCGAGGCAACATCCATAATGACCGAAGTAGATGGGCTGCAATCCATTTATATCTGTGAAGGGGCAAATGCATCCAGTGCCGGAGCGTTTAAAGACGCTCAAGTTTCATCTCTGGAAAATGGGCCTCGCGACTTCGATCACGAAGAGAGAGTGAACGTGACCGAACTCAGTAAGTATGCGGTGTTTTATCTTACAGCATTGCCCTTGCGGGATATTGCCAACAAGCAGCAACAGGCTGCACGGGGTACCCGCCAGACGATCATTCAGGGATATAACCGCCCGTTGGAGTTTTACTCTCCTATTTATAAGGATACAGATGCATTTCCCCCAGTCCAACCAGATCAAAGGCGGACTCTTTACTGGAATTCTTCTGTCCGGACAGACAGTGAGGGGAAAGCAACCATCGAATGTTATAACAGTAATTACTCTGCTCCATTAATTATTAGTGCAGAAACAATCAGCAATGGAGTCACCGGTACGCTGACTTATTCTACTTTGGAACATCAGTAGCCGGTTGAGTCCGTCATTGCGGTTAAAAGTATCTTTAGTACTACAACAATGTCTGAACTCTTGGGCAATCAAGAATTAAGGAATTACGAGCAAAGAGGCTTCATGATTAATGTCATGAAACCTCTTTATTATATTTACATATCTTTCAATCCCAAAACTTGTGTCTCAATATCATATTTAGACATTTCTTTTTGTTTTAAATGTTCCACTTTCTCCATGAAAACAGTATGGCTATAGTTGTTCTCAGGAACTCGTTTAACTTCAGCAATAAGAGCTTTCTTACCACTGGATTTAAGAGCAACAATATCTATTTCATAAGAATTTATTCGTTGTTTGCCAATAGAACTTTTTGTTTCCCACCAAGAGCCTATTTCCTTGAAACCTCCGGTCTCTGCCAATTTCTGTTTGAAGTATTTCTCTAACACCCTACCCGAATAGGTCGGATAATCAGCTTTTGCTAATTGTCTCAGATCATCAAAATTTTGTAATTCAATATAAGAGCGATTCTGCTCAATATATTTAAACCAGAAATTCAAGAAATTATCACCAATAACATATCGTACATTTTTCTTAGTACCTGGTTTCGCAAAAATAGGCCGTTCGCGAGTTATCAAATTATACACATTTTCTAATTTACTTAAATGACCTCCGATAGATATCCCCCCTAGTACTGACTCTATTTCCCCTTGTGTATAATGCCCATTTGCTATTTCTAATAAGATGGAAAAGTAAATGCCATAATTTTTTCCAAATTCAGTAATCAACAAATTACGTCCTTCATCTATAAACAAGGAGTTTTCCGAAAAGACAAAGTCATACATCTTATCTATAGTAAGCGCTTGGTTATCACAAAACAACTCTACATATTTAGGGATTCCTCCTGTCAATGTGTATAAAGCTAATAAGTCATCATTACTATATCCGGAAGCGAGATCCTCCATTATTTGTTTCAGGACACCGATCTTAAAAGCACGCAGACATAAAATATTGTCAGCACGCCCAAATAGGGGTTCATTATGATCTGTGAATATTTTCTGCATTAAGGAGTACACAGAACCACTGATGACCAAATTTATTTTAGTTTCTTGTTTATACTCATCCCAAAGATTCTGCATATCACTAAAGACGTCAGGTCGGATATTATAAAACTCTTGAAATTCATCTATGACGATATTAAAAGCACGTGTTTTACCAACTTCAAAAAGATATTGCATCAGATTGGTAAAAGTAGGTATTCCTTCAGGAACGAATATGGATAGAGTTTCACGTGCTATCTTTACAAAATCAGTAACTAATATGCTTTCAGCTTTTCTTCCA
>ENA-OVGB01003235-OVGB01003235.1-human-gut-metagenome-genome-assembly--contig:-NODE-3235-length-10283-cov-8.110579_pt1 | contig 10283 bp, 7 predicted proteins | sample MGYA00237767_ERZ505413 | MGnify/ENA primary metagenome ERZ505413 (study PRJEB26158, sample SAMN06016410) | human gut metagenome | biome: human gut; feature: ankylosing spondylitis patient; material...
GAGCCGACGTAAAGAGTTATGCTATCTAACATACATCAAAAAGAGGTAAGATAACACCCTCTGCAAAAAAGGTTACGTTATCTTACCTCAACAAAGTTCGTACCGCTATATCCATCGTCCACGAAAAAGGTCGGATTCGGGAAACGGTGCTCCTTTGCGTATTGGAGCAGGATCATTTTCTGAGATGGGATTTGTCAAGGATTTTTTCTGCAAATAATATGCAATGTTGTTAAGTGCTTATGACTCCAATTTTGCAGCATTAAGTTGCCTATTCTTGATGATGCAATTTAGCTAAAAGAAATCGGTGACGATAAGGCATAATAAGACAACGCACTTTACAAAGCATGTAACTCATCAATCTCTAAGACTCTGTCAAATGCACTATCAACGACATCATCGTGCGAGACAAATAATACTGTACTACTACTTAATCGCGTATTCAGCATTTCATAAAAAACCTTGGTGGAGTTTGAGTCAAGAGATGAGGTAATCTCATCAAATAAGATAATATGCGGACGATTGATTAATGTCCTAATTATTAGAATTTTTTGCTTTTCACCGCCTGAAAATTTGTTTCCAAAATCACCTGGTTTTTTCTGAAACAAGTCGTTTTCGCTAGTTATCAACGAATTAAGTCCGAATATGTTTATCAACTCATAGACTTCCTCTAAATTAGCATCGTCCATTGGATATATTATATTTTCATAGATTGACCTATTGAATAAATTTGTATTTTGAGAAACATACATTATGCCATCGATAGATGGGAGACCATATGTTATCTGCCCAGAGTCAATATCTAATATCTTTGCTATAACTTTAAGTAATGTCGATTTTCCGCTTCCGTTCTCACCTCGAATGATGATATGCTCGCCTTTATTTACATACAAACTAGCATTATCAAAAATTTTCTTGTTACCAAGCGTCAATTCAACATTCTGCATGGCAATCACCGTATTGGTAGGAACACTGATAAAAACTCTATGGCAATCTTTTTCATTACTTTCGCTGTACCCCAATAGTTTTAACGCAGCTTTTAGTCTTGAGACCATTTCTATCATTGACAAGTATTCTCCACCAAAATCTCTCAAATTAAATATTGAGTAGATAAGTCCTAAATAGAATGAGATATTACCTATTCCCGTTGTGGAATAAATAGAAAATATAATCAGCTGTAAAAAGGTAATGAATACTAACACAATGTGTTGAATCAGTTTTGCATTATCTATGGCCAACTGTAGACCATAGTAATTTTTTTGCTCACTATCCAAAAGGAAACGATATTTTTCTTTTTCTTTATCATATGAACGGAATGAGTATATAGAGTCCAAATTCTGGCAGTAATCGATCAAATAAGAATTCACATCTGACGCAGACAACAGCGTACTATGAATCCTGTTATTTTGTTTTTTTAAAAGAACAATGGATATGAAGAAATATACTGAATAAGATAATATATAAGTCACACCAAGAAGGAAATGGAAATTAAAAAAAGCAGTTGAATTAACTATGCGGACAGCCAGGGAGGCGGTATTATTGGAAGTATCTCCATGGAGACCGTGAAAAATGCTGGAAAAAAGATCCTGGATCTTCCCGGTTTCCATATCATCAAAATACATATATTTTTTTTTCACTAGGTCGTCAAAGAGAACCTGCTTTGAATATTTTCTAACACTCTGCATAGCAAGGTTGTTAGGATAATTCAAAATAGGGACTACTAAAAAGGATAAAATTGATAGGACCATGAAAAAAGGGTTTACGTGCAATCCCCCACTGCCGCTAAATATCTTTGGCAAGGTATAAGGAAGTATGCTGTATAAACCATATCCTACAGACAAAAGAAGCAAATATATGGACACATTCAACCGACCTATTTTTTGTATAAGAGCACTTAAATATTGCTTCATTATTATGACCATTCCTTTCCGCTGCACTCCAAGGCACAAAAGGGATACGAAACAGGAGTGCCTCTATCGCAGCTAAACGAAATTTGTTAGAATACGCTAGAGGAACGGGCACACTACACAGCATGTGGGGGGGTGAGTGGGTACAGCTATCCGCTGAACTGAATTATTATGTGTGCCGGATGCTCTTTCAAGCGCAAATAAGTAGGGCGTAGAACCCTGTAAACTTATCTTTGGAGAGACAGACTGCTTCAAGCTTTCAGTGAGTGTCCAGTCCCTACCTGTTCCCTCAAATCTTCGAACTGAGGGGATGTGTTATGCTCAAAATCGTTTATCCTATCTGCTGTGGAATGGATGTCCACAAATCGTTTCTGGTAGCCTGTATTGCCTCAATCAACGAGCAGGGCGTTACCACCTACAAAGGCAAGCGGTTTTGCACCTTTACAGGAGACCTCCGGCGGTGTGCCACCTGGTTGGGAGAGAACAACTGCAAGGACGTGTGTATGGAGCCTACCGGGATGTATTGGCTCCCTATTTACAACATCCTAGAACACGCCCGCAATATTGTCCTTGCCCACCCCAAGTACGTCAAGGCTATCCGGGGAAAGAAAACAGACAAAAAGGACGCCAAGTGGTTTGCGGACATCTTCAAGCACGACCTGGTTTCTGGCAGCTTTATCCCACCATCAGATATTCGTCAGCTCCGGGATTTGGTGTGCTACCGCTGAAAACTCACCAATTTCACCACGGGAGAGAAAACCGGGCGCAGAATTGCTTGACTGTCTCCAATATCAAGCTGGATGACGTGTTTCCGGACGGCTTTGGCAAAGCAGCTACAGCTATTACCTCCGGCTGCTAGGAAGCAACGAATCCTTTCATGTAGCTCCATTCCTCAACAAGCGAGTCAAAACACCAGTTGAGAAAATCCAGGCCGCTGCGGACGGAGAGATGTGTGTGGAACAGGCCGAAAAACTCCGCATCATCCGTTCCCACATGGACAGCCTTGAATTGTGCAAGGCCGATCTGGACTCTCTTATCCTGACCATCGCTGAGAAATATCTTCCCCAACTTAACCTCGTTATGACGGCGCTAGGTATCCAAGCCTTTGCCACTATTGGCATCATCTCTTAAATTGGCGTGGATATGTCCGTTTTTTCCACCTCGAAGCATTTCTGCTCCTGGGCTGGGCTTACAATGAAAGTGCCGGAAAAAAAGAAAACCACCAGGAGCAGCCGGGCTGGGGCATACATCAAGCCCCTGTTGGTGCAGTGTGCGCTCTGTGCTATCCGGGCAAAGCAGTACCCAGAAGTCCGCAATCGCTATCTAGCTTTGAAGAAGCGCTGTGGTAACAAGAAGGCCATCATCGCCGTCGCCCTTGTGTTGCTGACTGCCATCTACAACATCCTCAAGAAGAACGAATCTTATAACCCTGAGCCTTACCGCAAGGCTGACCGTCCTCTCACACACCGTGAGATCTCTGCTGACCAGGCTATCTTAATCCTTCAAAGGCAGGGCTGTCTGGTAACCTCCCCGGCCTGGCTGATCTGCTCTAATTTTGGCCGCCATATGCCAGCCTGTTTTCGTGTCCCTTTTTCTGGATAATGATCAGGTTAAAATATTTCAAACTCCCCTCCTTCTTCACTTCTGATAAAATCATCTAAAGATTCAGCAGAATTACTAAGGACTCTTTTGAGAATTAGCCGCCATGTTTGGAAGTCTGCATCCTTCCAATTGCTTTTTCTTTTTACATAGTTAATCCTATCTCTAAAGTCTTTTTGCGAAATGGACTTCCCATGAACCTTCATAAGTCCTTGCACCAATGCCGCTCCACTACTAAAAATATTCTCCTCTGTTGAAACCTTCAAATATTGATGTAGTACAAAGGAAGATGGCAACTGTTCTCTTTTGTCAATATAGATACTAATGCATGTTTTTTTAATTAAACCAAAATTTTCAAGCAAAACCGGAATTGCATAAAACCCACTGACGCAATTGTTTTGTAAATTAAATTTATATGTAAAGGCATTTCCGATTTTTTTACCATTGACCACCCCATCTTTTGAAAAAACTGACACGTCAATACTCGAAGATGTATATTCTCCATCTGTTTCGATAAGCACGCTCATAAGATTGCAATCTTTTTCTTCCAAAAAGTAGACGTCGTTATACATAGGCAAAGATACATGTGCCTCTGAAACAACATCAAAACAAATCAGTTGACCATTTGCTGGTGGCTCGCCTGCTCCAATCAACGCCTTATTAGTTCCAAAACTGACCGCGCTATAAGGAGTGTGACCAACTACTTTGTGCTGAAAAATTTCCCCCGTGTCCTTGTCTAATAAAAAAACTGAACAATCCGCCAAGACAAAAAGGGTCTTCCCGTAAATTGACGGTGGCGCAACAATAAGCCCTTCTCTGAACTTTTGCCTCCAAACAATACTTCCGTTTAATATGTCAGCACAACCAACCTCACCCTTTAGTGTTGTATAATACACTCTTTGGCTATCAACGACAGGAAAATGTCGTCCACAAAACCCAAAAACCCTTGTTCTCCATAGTTCTTTTCCTACTTTTAGATCAAAACAAATGATGTCATGTCCGCATGATGCAAAAGCAAAGTCATCCTTTAGCCAAATGCCTGACGTATCCGAACTAATAACAGGGCTTCTACCTAACTCCATAGAATACATTATGCTTCCTTCTTGATTTATAAGCCATAAATAAGAACATGAGCAATCCCTTTCATTGTTGTGGAGCGTACCTGTGCATAATATGCCACCTTTGTACGGCGTAATATTACCGTAAATAAACGAATTGGGAATATGTAATTTTTTGACAACTTCTCCGTTTTTGTTTACGGCTAAAAGGGTGCTGCCGGAACCAAACCACAATGTTTCGTCTATAACATTTAATGTAGTTCGTACTCTGTGACCACCCTGAACAGCCCATTCTACAATGCCAGACTCAGCGGAAACAGCTTGTACTGCATCAAACTCTTTTAGGAAAACAACAAGGTCGCCAAAAACAGTTGGTGTTCCATAACCACCATTGACAGCATCTATACTCCAAAGTATTTTCCCATTATGCAGATCAACTTTCAATAAATGATACGCCTGTTCCATCTCAGAGTATGTAACGACATAGCCGAAGTATTCACTACAATTATTTCCATAAAATGGAGTTCTAACAACTGCTGGCATTTCTATACGCCAACTGTCATTAAGGAAATAACGTTGTTTGTCATTTTTATTTTTAATAATGTTTTTTCGGATCATATATATTATGCTCCTTTCTCTTTGCGATTGATTGTAATTCGAAGTCTACGCAAAAAACATTTCGATAGGCAACATGTGGGTGGAAGAGTTTCAATCATCCACCCACATGCCACCAATTCACAGTGGACTATATTGTCCAATACCGAGTTTTAGTAATTACTTGCATTGATGGAAGAAATAACGCTTTCCTTCTGCGACACACCACTACTTCTGTTAATCTTCACCGTCTCCGTAAAGTCCATACAGATATTGTCCCTGTACTGATAAGGCCTGTCACTTGATAAGGTCGCAAGCACCTCGATTCTGACATCGATATCTCCCGACAGTTCTTTTTCCAAAGGGAATGTAAATATCGCCTTTTCCCCAATCTTCCATTCGCCAGAAAGGCTCTGCGATTGCTGCTTTTCATTTCCATTGAAGAGATAATGAATAGTCACTTTGAATGTTTCAAATTTCGTATTGTTTCTATCGATAACATAGCCTAAAGGCTCATAAAAGCCCAAATCAACAGCAAGACTTGCATTTTCCTCGATAAGCACTGGCCTAATCTTGTGTGAAATCAAAGAAAGTCGCGTTCCTTTTTCAGCAGTGCAATTAACACATGCTACATGGAGCGATTCATATGGGAGTTTGCCAACGCCGCCGTGTTGTCCACCCCAATTGGGGTTCCAAGGATCTACGATATCAAATTCCTCTTTGTCGTCATTATACCCAACAATAAGGACACAATGAGACTCCATATCCAGGCGATGAGAGAGTTCTTCATTTTCGATTGGGTAGTCGGCGGCTGAATGAACACGAATCAATGTGGGAACTCCGTTTACAATCGAGCTTTTTATGCTTTCAAGAGCTCTTAATGACCAAGGCTCATAGCCAATCACAGGAACTAAAGCATTTGCCGTTTCGGGTATTTGCTGATTAGTAATCAACTTAAATATGCTATTCATGCTTGTGCCTCCTTTCAACAGTGAATGGGTGATATTTCCATCTTGTGTTATCTAAAAACACTACGCTTTCGATTCACCACACAGCAAAAAGCGCATAAGCCGACTTAACAACAGTCTGGCTTATGCGCCCACATGATAGATTTTGAGTTGCCCCGTCCATAGATGGGGGCTAGGCCAAAATCCAAAATGAGATAACCCAGACTGCTTTTGCATAAAACGGAACATGACACTACCTCCAATCTTATAAATGTCGGACGGATTAAACCATCCGCAACGTAATTCTACCATATCAATAGCATAAACGCAACTGTTTCCCATTAAAAACACTTGTAACATTTGTGTGAACGCAAGCAGAGCTGAGCACCTGTTGCCAACGGAAAATAAACGGTCTGCCATCTGCTGTATGACATATGCACCCACCACTGATTCATGGGCAAACAAGGAGAGTAACAGACTACATTGCTGTCGTTTCCCGTCTAGTATGGAAACACAACGAGAATATCGCCAAGGTATGAGTCTCAAAGCTTTTATTTGGGCAGAATGCAATGATCGGAAACAGATTGATTCGATGATTGCCTAAGATAAAAGCGGGAGTGCATCGTAAAAATACACTCCCGCCGGTTTGTTAGCGTTCCCAATCATCCTGCTTTTTTCTTTCTTGTTTGGCCTTATTCTGCCGCCGCTGCTGGTATTCCCGTTCCCGCTGGATTTGCCGGATTTCCTGGCTCTCGGCATACTCGTCCAAATGCCGGGAAACATCCCGCTTGCTGTCATCCATTGTCCTGTGACTGTACTTATCGCCATACTTTTCCTTCACACGCTGGACTGCCGTCTGCTCCATTTCAGGGCGCAGTTCCTGTCGGGTGTCGTGCAGCTCCACCGGGTCGAATTGTTCACCCTGTGTTTTCAGCTCGGCATATTCGGCAAGGGCGGTTTCCAATTCGGCGGAGTATTTCTGTTCCTGCTCGTCCAGTTCTTTCAAGTTGGCTTCCATCAGTGCAACCTTCTTCCTGACCTTAGAAACATCCTTGCCGTCCGTACAGTCCATATTGTCCAGAAGAATCGCCTTTTCGGATTGCAGTTCTTCCAGCAATTCCGTCAGTTCTGCTATTCTGGCGGTCAACTCGTTCTTCCTGGGGATATTCCAGAACGGCAATTCTTTCTTTTCGGCAAGGAGGTCTGTGCGCTCCCTTTTGGTTTCCTTGATTTGGTCTACCACCTCGGAATATCGGTTCAGGTTGATATTCCAGGCATCCACGGATTTTCCAATGACAGATTTGCCTGTGCGGATGTGGTTAAGCTGATAGCAGAAAATCAACAGCTTTTGCCGCAGGAATTCCATGGACTTAGCGAGTTCCGGTAGAGAATGGAGGACCTCTTGCGCCAGCTTCTTGACGGCGGCTTTCAGTTCCCGCAGCAGAGCGTTGTCCGCTTTAATCTGCCGATTCAGTTCACAGCGGTCGGAGATAATGCCCTTTTTCTCCATAGCCCTTGCCACCACACCTTCGTGGATGGTGGGCTGCTCGACCAGACCTCGCTCGGCATGACTGCGGTGGTCGATACGGGCATCGTGTCCGTATCGTTCCAGATAGCGGTTGGTTACGTCTGCCCATGCCTTGCGCCATACGACAAGCTGTTCCTCGCTGTTCCAACGTTCGGAGATGGGATTCTGTCTGCCGAACTTGGTGCTTTTGGGGTGCTTGCTGGCTCGCTCCAAGCCTTGCTTCTCTGCTTCGGAGGGAGGCATATACACTTTCTTGCGCCCAACCTTATACGGATACTGCTTCTCCCATCCGTCCGCTTGCGCTGCCTTAAACTCAGCGGCAGTAAAGCCCCGTTCCTCGCCGTCTTTAACACAGAGATATTCTTTTTCGGTCTTGTACTGCCACTCGCCTCGTTCATCCAGCGGACGCACCGTCAGCAGAATGTGGGCGTGGGGATTGTGACCGGGAGGGTATGGGTCGTGAATTGCTACATCGGCGCACATCCCGTCTGCAACAAAACTTTCCTTAATAAAATCAGATAGAAGCTCCTGCCATTGGGTCGGGGTCAGTTCAACAGGCAGAGCCGGGACAAACTCACGGGCAAGGCGGCTGTCCTTTGTCTTTTCGTTTTCTTCTACAGCGTTCCAGAGTACGCCCCGGTCTTTCCATTCTGGTGGAGCATACTCTGGCAGAAACACCTCACGCCAGATCAGTCCTTTCTTACGGGTATAATCGTGCCGCACTCCATCGTAGTCATTGAGGATGTTGGTACAGCTCAGATATGCAGAAGCTGCAACGGCAGACCGCCCCGTTCCCCGGCTGACCACCTTGGCTTCTAAGTGGTAAATCGCCATTCATTCTCACCGTCCTTTCGCCCTTGTTTTTGTTTCTTTTTCGCAAAAAGAAAATGGGTATTGCGGCAAGCGATACCCATAACCGCAAATAAAGCTGCCGGTGGCAGCTTTATGCGGGCAGGCGGCGGGTTGTTTCCAAAACGGAAACAACAGTTTTGATGATGAAGCAAAACATATAGCCGACTGCGTGGCCAATGGCAGCAGCACAGATGTGATGTGGCATTGGACATAAGGCTCCCGCAGGAGCCGCATCCGCCTCGCAGAGCGCACGGTTGCCGCAGGCAATACCACCGCCCCTTCTGGGTGGTGAGTAAGTGCGCCCTTACGGGAGAAAAAAGAAGGAGGCCCCCGGCTTCCCGGAGACCTCCTATCTGAAATTTAGATTTGTTTTCCCAGTTTCCGTGAAAGATACCCCTCCAGCTCAGACAGCTCAATAGCTTGAACCTCTGGCAGCACCTTTTCCAGAATCGCACCCTTCTGAATGAGCCTGCGCGTCCTCGCTTTTCGCTCCTTGACTCGGTTCCGCGCCTGCGCTTCTTCCAAGCGGTGCTGTGCTTGCAGCAGTTTCTTCTCTGCATCTGTCATAAAAATCCCTCCTCACTTTCGTTTCTGCCAGATGATCTCATAGCCCAGAGCGTCGGCAAGTTGGACGGCCTCCGTGTATCGCAGGGACTCCCGCTGGAGCTTGTTTGAAAGGTTAGAAACGCTGTCAGACCAGCCGTGTTCATCCCGCAGCAGATCGACCACTTCCTGCATGGTCATTCCCTGACGGACGATGTACGACTTGATCTCGTTTCTCAGATTGGATTTCATCAATTTTTACCTCCATAATTTCGTGTAGTGTGGTTTCGTATCGGTGATGCTGGTGTGCGGGGAGATGAAAAATCCACCATGCCACAAATCCGCTCAGATTTCCGACGGTGATGCCCTGTACGCAGCAGCCCCCTATCGACTTCATCGTTCTGCGTGAGTTCATGCGGAACGGTGGGATAGGCTACATCCCGGTGCAGAGGCTTCACCTCTCGGTAAATCACTGGGCGGTGCATTGCGTTCGACTTACAGTGAAAATTTTCATGAATTTCACAAGGATTGATTGCAGGGCTGAAAAAATGAGCCGTCGGTGTACGGCTCTGTACGGCAAGACCGGCTCGTGTACGCTGCTGTACGCCGGTTTAGCGTACCGGTCGCCGATTCAGCGGCAGTTTTTACACGCTGCCGTGAAATACTCCACGGCAGGCACAAGCAAAATCGTATTTTGCAGATGAAGTTGAAAACTGCCGTACAGAGTGTACGGCGTGTACGGCAATTTTGAAGTCTGGTTCTCATTTTTAATACGGCAGCGGATTGACCACCTCGATGCCCATAAAACCACGCACCCGTTTGCCGCCGACGTGGACATTGTTGGTGGCTTCCACGTTGTAAAGGCGGTCGTTCTGCGCAAGTTCGGAGCTGAGCCTGTTTGCAGACATGGGCTTCTGCGCATTGTCCTCGCACCAGCGCTGATACGCCTCATACAGTGCCTTGGAGCTGGCTTCGCTGTCTGCCTTGAAGCGGATATATCCCTCAGATTGCAGAAACTCGATCACATTGTTGCTGCTGCGCTTGACCGTCTCCATATTTTCTCTGGCCTTGCCCGAAATGCTGAACTGATAGTTGTTCCCGATCAACCGATACAGCCCCTCCAGGCACCAGAGGAAGATGCCTTCCTTTTCCCGCAGCAGCTTGTCCACCAGAAACGCATCGTCCGCTCTGCCTGTGGGCCGGTCTTTGGTGGTCAGCACGATCTGGCGGCGAAAGAAGCCGTCGGACTTGTCGTGCA
>ENA-OVGB01003237-OVGB01003237.1-human-gut-metagenome-genome-assembly--contig:-NODE-3237-length-10282-cov-3.708614_pt1 | contig 10282 bp, 4 predicted proteins | sample MGYA00237767_ERZ505413 | MGnify/ENA primary metagenome ERZ505413 (study PRJEB26158, sample SAMN06016410) | human gut metagenome | biome: human gut; feature: ankylosing spondylitis patient; material...
AAGCGTACTGATACCACCGCTGCCACTCGGCACCCTTCAGCTTGCCGTCGCCGTTTTTGTCAAATCGCTTCTGCGAGCCGTAGAGCATGAGCTGCACCTCCAATTCCTTGATCTGTAAATCCGTTGAATGCAAAAGTGAAGGTCATATAAAGTATCGCCTTGCGCACTCAACGTCCATTACAGAGCCGTTTGAGGGCCAATTCGACATCAGATTACGCCCTTTTCACGGCAGATTTCATGTATTTAAGCATAGCAAAGCAGACGAGATGAAGGTCTCCATTGCAGAAGTGAACGTCACCTCGCCAGAATGAATTTTGTGCGGTCACTTCCTGCTTTGCTATTGTTGCTTACTTCTTTCTCAGCAGTCGAGGTGTCAGATCCACCTCATCTGCCGGTATTGCCTTGAGTCCCATCACTTCCTTCAGCTTCAGGAACTCCTCGCTGTCCGCAAGCTCAAACGGCGTCTTGCCGCCCAGCTTGCTGCGTCTGGTGCTGTTGATGTGGTTGAGCAAAAGAATGATATCTTCCTGCGTGTAGGGGCTGAAGCTCTTCCCGCGAGGGAGAACATAGCGGATATACTCGTGGTTCTTCTCTACATGAGGTTTCTGCCAGGAGGCCTGTGGGTCACAGTAGTAAATCCTTGTCCGTCGCTGGCCGTCCACAGTGAATTCCATTTCTCTGGTGTGCTTGAACTCAGCGCCGTTGTCAGTCAAGATTATCGGAAACAACTTCCGGAAGGTGTCCAAGCCCAGTGCCGCTGTCAACCAGTCAAATTGTTCCACTACGGTTTCTGCTTTACCATCCCGCATTAGAAAAATCAGCATCAGGTTTTGCTCTACGAAAATCAGGGTCAGCATTCGTTTTCCCTGTTCCCGGTAGCCCTTCACTGTGTCCATTTCCACATAGGTTGCCTTGGGGTGCCGTGCCATGTAGGTGAAGAAGTCTTCGTAAGTCCTGTCCTGTCGGTACTTCTGGTTCAAGAATCCTTCTGTTGGCGCCTGCTTCTTCTTTCTGGGACGATACCCGACCTTGCGGCGAAGATCCAGATTTCCAACACTCAATCTCCCGGAATCGATGTAGTTGTACAGTGTTCGCTGGCTTACCGGAAGCTCTGCTCCATGCTCCGCATAGATGTGAGTCAGGGGCTGCCCCTTCTTAATGAGCGGTGTTACCAGAGCATCCAGAGCTGCCATCGCTTCCTTTTGCATCTGTGGCTTGTTTCTGGCCTCTGCGTACCGGCGCTTTGCCACAGCATCTGCTTGCTGTGCGGTGTAGTATACTCTGTCGGACTTGCATTTTCTGCGTCTGCTGCAAACATTGCAGACGTAGGGCGGTTTCTGCAACTCCTTGCAAGGATCGTCATTGTATGCCTTACATACTGTCTGGCAGTCCACTTCTTTGCAGGTGTAGCACATTTGGTGGCAATTTTCCTTCCCGCACAAACCGCCTCGTCTGCATCCTGTGGCGTTTCGGCAGCGTTTTCCTAATGGATGTTCACCGGGGATCTTTGTGGCGTTCCTTCGCAATTCTTCCGACACATATCGTCGGCTTTTGTGGATTTGCTCGGCTATTTCACTCAGGCTTTTTCTCGCATATATCCCTGCTTCGATTTCTATTCGATCCGACAATGTCATTCGACTCATGTTTCCCTGCTTTCCGCAGGATGTGACCGAAACTATTATACCGCTTATTGCAGAGGTGAACGTCACCCTATAACCACTTTTTTACCCCTAAAATGTTACCTTCACTTTTGCAATCAACCGTAAACTCATTTCCGCTTGTGCACGTTTCGTCCGTGTACCAACCATCAAAGGTGTAACCCGCTCTCTTCACATAGCTCTGCGTCAGGAGTTTGAGCGCAGCGCCCACACGATATTGTCTGACACCGGGATCTGAAACCCATTCTGCATCCGCGGCGTTCAGATCATAAGTCAGGCTGAACCGCTTGCGGGCGTAGCTGATGGAAACCGTTCCGCCATCCTCCGCACTGACGGTGTACTGCACCGTTTCAGGAATGGTATAGATGCCTTTCTCCGCCTCCGTAAGGAACTCCGCCGGATCGATGGCAACTGTTTCGTCCGTTTTTCCGATTTGGATCTTGGTCGTTTGCGACCACTTGCCGTCCTCGCCCTCCTTGCGGAGCACAAGGAAATAGTAGATGTAATCCGGCAGCCACTTGGCGTAGAGGGTAAGGTCCTTGGCGGGCATGGTGGCCGCAGTAAACTCTGTCGTGCAGTCTACATCCGTGTACCAGCCATCAAAGATATAGCCAAGGCGGGCAGGGGCCTCGTTCAGCCGGTCAAGTTTAGCGCCATAGCGATAGGGCACAGTGCTTACCTGACCATTGCTATTCAATATGAGTGTGAAGGTTATGCGGCTGTAATAGTAATCCTGCCCGCCCGTTCCGTCCGGGCGGATGTGGATGGGCGCATAGTGGGGGTGGTAGTAGCCGATTTTGTCCGGCACAAGGGCCTCATCCGGCACAAAGTAGTTGTAGGCGGTGCCATGATGAATCACGCTCTCGGTCGGCGCTTCGGGATAAGTTCCGTCCACGTTTTGCAGATAGAAATTGAGGGTGTACGGAATGTCGGTCCTGAGCTCAAACATTGCCACCGCTACCAATGCGCTCTCCGGCATGGTGGTGCCGTCATACCGATCGGCCTCGGTATAAGAGAAAATGTCACTCTCGTTTTTCAGCAGATAATATGTCCAGCCCTTAAAAGTATAGCCAGTGGGGGTGGGCGTTTTCAGATTGAGCGCCTCACGGAATCTCCGCTGCTCCCAACCGATGTAACCGCCGATGCTGCTCAGCTCGTGGATGGGATAACCGCCCCGCAGGCGATCCCAATGGACCTTGACCTTGAGCTGTACCGGGTTGATGGAAAAGCTCAGGTCGGAGCCTTTGTAGGTGAGGGTCATCACGCAGTCGATCTCCGGCTCGTCGCAGGTCTGCCAGTCGGAAAGATTCAGTTTTATATGCTGCTGACTGTAATTGCTGCCGTAAACGCCGGTGTGATAGGTACTAAAGCGGGGATCGTCAAAGCTGATGTCAAACTTGTTCCAATCATACGTCTCGGTGCGGTCTTTGCCCGTTATGAGGTCAAAGCCGGTCAGCACTTGCACTGTTTGGGGCGAAAGGACATCAAGGTCGCCGTTTTTCAGATAAACCGTCGGTGTGTCATCCTCGCCGTCCGCATCTTTCATCTCAAATGCCGTGATGGCGCAGGTGCTGCCCGCCGACCACAGAGGCGTTTCATCGGTGTATATCTCCGGTGTCCACGAAACCTTGCCCTTAAACGCGGAAAGGTTGGCGCTGATGTCCATGAACATGCCGACTTCCACATACAGCGCGCCCGAGGCGTTGGAGGTTTTGGGCTTCCCCGCCTCATAGTGGAGCGCATACAGCACATACCCGTAGCCTTTTAAGTACGCACCCAATTTGGCCACAATGCCCACCGTGGCCACCTTCTTCGATATGAGACTGACGCTCGGCCATATCTCCACACCGGCTCGCAGCCCCACCGCCCCCATTGCGTACAGCCGCAGGTTATACTGCTCGTTCACAAGATTGTAGGTGCGGGTGGTGGTCCTGCGCTTAAAGAGGTAGACGCCGAACACATATCGCTTGGCATTGGTATAGTTGAAGTTCATACCCATGGCCATTCGGATGTTCATCTCGACCACAAAGTCTACCGTGAGCTCAAACTTGATGATCTTTGCGACGGTTTTTTTCATGCTGAAAATATTTTTGCGGTACAATTCCACCCAGTCGCTGTCCAACTCCAGCATACTGTTGTACAGCTCCTGCAAGTTGAGCTTGGAAGTGTCAATTTCTTCGCGCTCGCCGCCGGTGTCCTTGCCCTCCAAAGCAGCCAGTTTCTTTCCCAGTTTGTCCACCAAGTCCTTCACCTTCGTCACGGTGTCCTTTTCGCCCTGCGAGGTGATGGTGGCGTCGAGGTTGATAGCGGTGTAGGTATAGACGTTCAGCGCGGCCTCGAGATACACATCGCTGATCCAGAAGAAGATGAACTTGCGTTTCCAAACGAGCTTGCCGTGGGTGCTCAGATCGATTTTTAGCTCCTGAATAAAGGTAGGCGTGACAGTGATGACAATGCTGCCGCCGTCCTTCTGGATTTCTTTCGTAACCTCCAGTTGCAGTTCCAGACGCACGCCGGACAGCGGTTTCCCGGACGCATCCGTAAAGTTTTGCAGATGCTTCGTGATCTTAGCGCTTTTGACCTTCACACTGGCCTTGCCTCCGCCGTTGGCATTTGCCCTCGCCGGTGAGACAGCGCCGGAGTCTCTTACAGCATTCATGGATAGGGCAGAAATGCCGAGAGCATCCTCCGGGTCGATGTCAATGGAACGCAGGTCGATCTCATCACCTGCCGTCAGGTCGCTCAGATCCATCTCGTCTATCGCCACGGAAATGCGGTCCGCTACAGTCTGGGCAAAGCCGCTTTCTATGGCTTGACGGGCGATCTGCTCCTCTAATTTCTCGGTGTCAACACCATCGAGCATCGCGTCGCCGCTGATGGGGTCGGTGGTGTCCACGTCCATGGAGGAGAGCACATCGTCTTCCGTCGCGTCCGTGTAGGTGAGCTGATAACAGGCGACGCCGGTGTTTTCGTCCGTGGTATGGTCTACCGCCGTGATGCGCCCATAGCCATCGGATGCTGCGTTTTCGGTTGTATAACTTTTGCCCGTATAGAACGCAAGGAAATCACCCACATCAACGGTGGTGTTTTCGTCCAGATTTCCTACACCCGATGCAGTGGTAAAGGTCAACTCCTCCACGGGAACGAGGATGGTATGGCCGCCGGAAGTATTCTCTGTTTGATTCTCTTTACACTTTGCCTGCACCGGCAGCACATCGGGAACGAACAGAACGTCCTCCACCGTGGCTGACTGGTAGGAATAGGTATTGGTTGTCTTGTCGCCCCCTGTGATTTTTACATAGGAAACATCGCCGGTGTTGGCATCGGTGGTTCCGACCGCGAGGCGGTCTTCGGGCGCAGCGCCCTCATAGATGGCGACGGTACTGCCGATCTCCAGCTCGCCGCCGTAGACGAATGTGCCCGTGCCGCCGGAGACGTCGTCCGCAGTCGTGCCGCTGCCGTCAAAGGTGACGACCGGCATATTGAGCGCGGCGACTGCCGCGCCGTCCTGCGTGGCGGCGGTGATGTCGCCTGCCGGGATGGCGACGACCTCGTCCCGCAGATGCCACTCCAGCGCCGGCGTGCCCGCTTTTACAGTGAAGTGATATTCCCGCACGGAAGGTGCTGTACCGTCAAAGTACAGACTGCTATCTTCCAATACCACCTTATAAGTGCCGCCCTCTGCCCAGCCGCCTGCGGGCGGTGCAACGGTGTAGGTGCCATTGTTATTGTTCCTGACGCTGCCGACAACGAGGATCGTATTGCCGTCCGCGTCCACTTCGCTGGTGGGCTGCTCCGTGCCGATCAGACTGATCTTGCCCGTCAGGTCGCTTTCGGAATCGCTGTTGACGCGGATCGTAAAGTTCGGTCCGACATCCGTCGCTCCGGCGTAAGTCGGTGTTTCCACGCCCTCGATTGCATCGTAGTCCACCATCTTTGCGTAAAGGGACAGATTTTCGCTGAGCGGATCACCGTCGGCAACGGCCTTGTTATAGTTTTCATCATAATACCAGCCGACGAAGGCTTTCCCCGCTACCGAAGGCGTGGGAAGATTGGCAAGGGAAAGCGCAGAAGTTGTCTGTGTAAAGGTGGAAGTTGTTCCATCGGGCAGATACAGCGTGATGGTATGCGTTGTGCTGCCGGAGGAATTGCTGCCGCTATTCGGCTTGCTCTGATCCTCCTTCCGGGGTGTCTCACCCGATCTACGCCCCACGATGCCGGGTGCTGAATACCAAATCTCTACCGCCTCGTCCGCACGCATACACAGCGCCGCCATCTGGGCACGGGTAGCATTGCCTTCGGGGGCAAAGCGTGTGCCGTCACCGTTCAAAAGCCCCTGTTTCCAGAGCTTCAGCACAGCATCCTGTGCGTAGGCGGGGGTGCGCTCCAGATCCGCAGGCGCAGTGGTGACATTTGCATCGGTCGCATAGTCCACTTGGAACGCTTCAAAATACCGCACGAAGAATGCTGCCATCGGTGCCCGGTTGATAAACGCATCGGGAGAGAATTTTCCGTCACCTGTGCCTGCTGTGATGCCGTACCTTGCCGCCCACTGCACATAGGGGGCGTAGTACGCTGCGGGCTGCACATCGGTAAACGGTGTCTCGCCGCTGTAATCACCGGGGTCAACGCCCGCCATGCGCCCCAGCACCGTCACGAACATCCCGCGCGTCATGGTGCCGTTTGGTGTAAAAGTCGTGGCGGACGTGCCGCTGAACAGGTTGTGGGAATAGACATATTCCACAGCCTTGGCAAACCAGTCCGAGGATCTTACATCCTCAAACGGCAGCGCCTGCGGCTGCGCCTTCCCGCTGCCCGCAGCAAGCACCTCCATGGGCAGCATGGTTGCCAGCATGATGATGCACAGCAGCCCGGCAACGAGCCGTTTCCAGTTTTTCCTCATTCGGTTCTCCTCCTCATTTCTTAATCGGGCGGGCGCGAGCCGCCCTATGATATTACGCTTTTATTATAGCATCCACCCGCCGGGGTCCGCTGTGCTGTTTAGGGGCGAATCCGTGTCGTTTAGGAAAAAGGGGCCTTTGCCGCTTGTGCAGATGAACACACTTTGTTACAATGGCAAACAGGAAAGGAGGCGGTATCATGGAGCCTCAGCACAGAAAGATCTGGCCCGCAGCCACTCTGTTGATCCTTGCTGCCGCTGCAGCGGTCTTCTGCCTGTTCCGCCTGTCTCAGCCGGACAGGATGCAGACATCGCTTCTTTTGAACTGCACACAGACGAACCGGAACGGTTGGACCTTTGAGACAGAAAGCGGTCCGGCGGAACCTGTATTTGGCTTCGGCGGCTATCTGGATGGGATTCCGGTGGACGGAGATGCTCCTGTTGCGGCGGAGCGGGTCATGGAAGATCCCGGTCAGCGGGATCTGCTGCAATTTTTTGGCTTTGGTGCGGGGATACAGGTGTTTCTGGATGGTGAACTGCTCTACACTGACTTTCCGAACGAAGAAAACCGTGCGGATGCCTTTTTGGAAGATGTGGATTTCAGCAGCATTTCCCATGACGGCCTGTGCATCCCACTTCCTATAGACTGTGCTGGGAAGACGCTGCGGATCGTCACCTACGGCGCAGCCCTCAACGGTTTACGTTACCCTGCTTTCCCATCTCTGGTCAGTCGCTTTTCCGACTCTGTGACCGCTGTTTCCAGCATTGTCTGGCCCATGGCAGCCATCACAGCACAGGTCATACTGGCGCTTTTCCTGCTGCTGGTTTTCCTTTTCAGCGCCCAGACGGGGCCGTATCTGTGGAAACTGCTGCCGCTGAGCGGCTATTTTCTGTTGGCGGCGGTGCCTGTGGCGTGCGGCTCATTCTTCGCGCTTTCTGCCGGATTGGATACAACGGGCAGTTTGACCGCCTGGCTCTGTCTCATTTATATTGACCTGCTGTTCTGCTTTCTGGCCATTTCCCTGCACGGTTGGAAGCGCCGAATATTGTTGATCGGAGCGGCGGCGCACATTTTGTGCTCGGCCCTGCGGTGCTTTACGTCGGTCACACTGTTTCACGGCAGGCTGATGGACTGGCTTGGCTTTGGCCTGTTCCTGCTGGCGGTTCTTTTGATGCTGCTCTCTCATGAACGGATGCTCCGCCGGACCAGCCTTTGCCTCTCCTGCGCCGCAGGCGTGCTGGTTGCCGCATGGTGCGTCAGCCGATTCGTGGGCGTGGAATATCTCTATCCACTGAGCAATCCCATCACTTCCCTGCTCTACGGCAATCCGAAAGTGCTGTATACCCTACTGTGCACTGTGACCGGTCTGCTCTGTGCAGTGCAGGTGGTGGCGGAGTTCATCCGCATCGCCTTCTCCCGCCAGCGGCAGATGATAGCCCTGCAAAGCCGCAGCCAGCAGGCCCAGGAGCAATACAGGCAGGCGCAGGAATCCCTTCGGAATGTATCGGCCTTCCTCCACGAGTGGAAAAATCACGTAGCTGTCTTGTGGACTTTGACACAAAAGCAGGATCTGGACGCCATCCATGACTATCTAAGCCATCTGGACGGACAGCTGGAGCAGCTTTCCCCCAAGGTCTACACGGCGAACCCGACAGTCAATGCCATCTTACAGCGCGTTGCCGCGCAGACGCAGGAGCTTGGCATCGCGTTCCGTGTCAGTGCCCTGCTGCCGGAGTCCCTTTCCATCGATGAGGGTGACCTTTGCGGCTTCCTCTTCAACCTGCTGGACAATGCTTTGGAGGCGGCAGCCAAGGTGCCGCACGGCGAGATCATCTGTTCCCTGCAGATCCGCCAGCAGTACCTCGCCATCCGCTGTGAGAACACCTATGACGGCACGGTACACACGGATAGCGCCGGAAATCTTCTGACCACGAAGGATGATCCCGCCGAACACGGCTTCGGTCTGATGAAGATGCGCTCCATTGCGGAAAAGTACGGCAGTGTGCTGGATGTAAGCTATGACAAAAACCGCTTCACCGTGATGACGGCACTGCGGCTGAAAGCATGACCATATTGCGGAAGCCTTTCCTCCAAACCGAAAATATGCCCCGCTGTTGAGTCGCTACGGACTGAACAGCGGGGCGTTTTTTTGTATATAAATTAAATGCGGTTGAGATAGCGGACGAATCGATTTTGGAACTGCACCATATAGCGCCGCCCGATGCTCACCTCACCGCCCTCCAGCAGATATACCGTCCTGCCGCTGACCTCCCGGATGTGGGAGAAGTTTACCAAAAAACTGTTGTGGCAGCGGCAAAAATTTTCTGCAGGAAGCGTTTCCTCCGTTTGGCTCAGAGAACAGGGGAGAAACTGCTCGCCGTGGATCGTGTGGAGAACAGTGCCGTGCTCCCGGCTCTCTGCATAAAGGATATCTGCAATCGGCAGAACAAATGTCCTACCGCCGACATGGATGGATACGGTCTTGGACTGGTGATGGAGCCGCAGGTCGGTTTCAATGGCCCGTGCCAACTCTTCCCGCTTTACCGGCTTGAGCAGGTATTGAATCGGGCGGACCTCATAGCCGTCCTTCAGATACTCCGAACTGCCTGTGAGGAAAAGGATACTGGTACGGTCATCCGTCATGCGCAGTTTTTTTGCAAACTCCATGCCGTTCTCGCCATCCATGAGAATGTCCAGGCAGAGCAGGTCAAACCGTTCACCGGACAGCAGCTGTGTTTCCAGATCCTCTGCCGAGGAAAACGCAGCGATACGACGTTCGATTTCCAGGTCGGTGAGGACTTCGCCGCACAGTGCCGCCGCTTCCTCCCTCGTATCCTTTTGATCTTCGCAGACCGCCACTGCATACATCGCTCATCACCTCCCGGAGATCAGATAGATTTTAGCACAGATTTTGTTTTTTTACAACAAAGCTGTTTGTTTGGGCATTTCAAGCATCGACAGATCAGCGCGCAAGCGACATGGAGTAAGCGGCGACTGATTCAGTTAAGGAAACGATTGTCCTGGTCATGTTATGCCACTAAGAAAACTATCTGGATGTGTAATGACTGAAAAGCCTTCCTTGCTGATCACAACCACATGATTGTAATCTATGCTAAGGAAAAACCAGCACAAACCATCAAGACCTTCCTACGTTTTCTTTCGTGCCTGAACATCGCTCTTCACTTTATAAGTGCTTCGTTCAGCACGCCATAGACCTCCGCCAAGGCACGGACATACTGAGGAAAATTGCGCCGCAGCTCACTGTCCTCCCCCGGCGGCGAAACCGGTCTCCGCAACATACGATGAACAGTCCTCCATACCTGAAGCCTGCTGCCGGGATAGGCTTCTCTCAGTTTCTCGACCGCGCGGATCTTCGCCTTCTCCACGGCGGACGCCTTCATCATGTGGTACATCCCGATCTCTTTCAAGGTCGCCTCCGGGTATCCAAAAACGCCGCAGGTCTTGCCGAGAATATCCCGTTCCTTCTTCGGCAGGGCATCGAACAGCTCCCGGAGGAGTTCAACGCAGACCTTGCGGTACACAGACTGCTCCGCTGAAACGGAGAGCATCCCCGGCATCAGCCGCTCATAGGGATCGCCGTCATAACCATCCGGGACAAGATCATGCACACCGAGGAAATGGGTGTTGTAGTGAACATACCGGCTGACACGAGCCTCGGAGATGCCCAGCTCCTCCGCGATCTCACCGGTATCCTTCCATGCA
>ENA-OVGB01003253-OVGB01003253.1-human-gut-metagenome-genome-assembly--contig:-NODE-3253-length-10234-cov-4.071815_pt1 | contig 10234 bp, 9 predicted proteins | sample MGYA00237767_ERZ505413 | MGnify/ENA primary metagenome ERZ505413 (study PRJEB26158, sample SAMN06016410) | human gut metagenome | biome: human gut; feature: ankylosing spondylitis patient; material...
TAATAGCCTGTTTCTTTTCCTTTGCGATCATTGTTGATCCTCCTTATATTATAATGCGCCCTGATAACTGTATGATGCTCAGCAATAGGTCGGAGTGTCCAACTACCGAACATGGGCAAAACCACACTTATGCAGTATAGCATAGTAAGCATTTGTTGTAAACTGTTTTTTTATTAATCCGGCAAATATCTTGCGACACAAATCGGATTTCTGTAATATGCATTTGAAACCAGTAGAAGTTACGGCTCTCATCATCGTCATTTACGACCTCTTTGAATCACGCTTGTTGCTGGCATGTACAATCTGTCCGTTTCCGATATAAATTGCGACATGTGAGATACTCCTTCCACCTCCGTAGAAGAATAAATCTCCCGGCTTTGCTTCAGATGCACTGATTTTTTTGCCGTATGAAGGCTGTGCTCTTGATGAATGTGGTAATGAGATTCCATACTTTCCAAGAATTCTCATTGTGAAGCCTGAGCAGTCAACTCCCTTCTCAAGGCTTGTACCACCCCACACATATCTGTTTCCGACAAACTGTAACGCATACGATACAACAGATGCCCTTACATCTGATACACCGTCACCATACTTCACCTGCTCTATTGTCTTTGCTGTAGGAAGTGCCTGTGCCAGTGTCACATAATCCTGTGATATATATCCTACCGAATCATCCACACTTATCTCAACCCAGCCGTCAGCGACAGAATTAACCGTGAATGCCTCTGAATTTCCAACCTGCGAAAGCACCGCAGCCTCTGTTGACTTCTCTGCACGCACATTCAGTGTTTCCGTATTTACTGTGGCAACCGTCTTAATCTCCTGTTCTGCAATAGACTCTGCCTCATCTCCTGTTACAAGATACTGCTTGCTTACATATCCTGTCACCTTGCCTGATGTGACCTTGTACCATTCTCCGGCATCCTCTAAAAGCTCACAGGCATTGTGATTGGTAAGGATACCTACCACTTCACTGTCTGTCGAAGCCTCCTGTCTTATATTTAAGTTTCCGCTGCTTATAACCGACATACCAAGATTTGTATAACCACAGGTCTGTGCGGCTGTCGGTGTCTGAGCTGCTTCATTTGCCTGCTCAGACTCCTGTGAAGCATCGTCTGTCTGCGGTGCGCCCTGTGCAGATGCTGTTACAACATTGCTGTCATTTTGCGCAACAGTAAGCTCAGCTCCGTAGTATGTGAGAGCAGATGTCGCTCCTGCTGTAAGAAGCTCCGTAGCATCTGCCGCCTCTGTCAGACCAAGGGCCACCCCCGCATTGACTGTTCTGTTTTCCTTTAATGATGCTCTGGCATCTACTGTGCTGCTTGAACTCATAGATACAGCACCTATAATAATAGCAAACGCTACAACGCCTGCTGCCTGTCCTAATTTTAATTTATTTTTCATATAGCCTCCAGTTCATGCTATCCATAATCCCATGTTTACGAGTATATCACAAATTGTTAAAATGTCAATATTTCTCCGTAATATTTCCGTAATATTTGTCATTTTTTCGTTATTTTGGGTAATTTCGCAAAAAAAACAGCCACACTAGAATGTGTGACTGCCTGCATAATTGATTGTATAATTGATATCTGCACTCATCTGGCTCTTTAACGCTTCTATTGAATCAAACTTCATCTCAGGTCTTACGAACTTATGAAGCTCTACCATGATATCCTGTCCGTAAACATCCTGCCCAAAATCTATGATATATGTCTCTGCACCGATTGGATTTTTGCCCTCAATAGTAGGCTTGCATCCTATATTAGTTACACCAAGGTACCAGTTGTCCCTGACAAGAACTCTTGACATATACACTCCCTTTGGCGGAAGCAGCTTATCGTGCGGCACTGAAAGGTTGACTGTCGGAATGCCAATAGTCCTGCCTAGTGCTCTGCCATGCACTACTCTTCCTTTTATGAAAAATGGATATCCCAGCAGTTCATTCGCCTTTTTAATATGTCCTGCCGCAATCTCCTCACGGATATAGGTACTGCTTATATCCCTGTCTCCATCCTTTATCTTGTCCACCACAATAAGCTTATATCCAAGCTCTCCTGCCATCGCAGAAAGCAGTCTGTGGTCTCCTGCCCTGTTGTGCCCGAAACGGAAGTCATCTCCGACAATGATACACTTGACATTAAGACTTTTAACTATCCATCTGACAAACGCATCCGCCTCCATCGTCATCACCTGTGGCACAAACGGACACTCTATCAGATAGTCAATACCTGATTTTTCAAACACATACTCTTTTTCATCGTTTGTGATTATAACCTTTGACTCAACGCCAAGTACCTCCGATTTGGGAGGAATGTCAAACGTAAATATGATGCGCTTGTAGCCATGCAGATTGCTCTGTTCAATTTGCTTTTCCATCAGAAATTCATGTCCTCGGTGAAGCCCGTCAAACTTTCCAAACGAGATGACTGACGGCTCCTTGACATGAAAATCCAGAGTTTTGCTTATATATTCCATAATATCTGTATACTATTCTATTCCATAAAAATCTTAACCGGCTTAAACTCACCGGTCTCATCAAGATACGAATACACACCGACAAATATGCCCTCATGATTGTATACTCTGTATCTTATATCAGAGTCAGCACTGTGTTTTAAATAATCCGTAAGCACTGCCGGAATTTTATTTCCATTTCTGACAAGCTTATCAGCATCTGAAGCAGTATGCACTGCCGGCAGATTTTCGAATACTCCGTCAACAGGCATCACCATATCAAAGCAGCCTTCATCCACCTTTGACTGAATCTGTGAAAGTGTAAGTGCATGCTCTAAGTCAAAGCCTGCCACCCTTACTCTAAGCAGTGACTTCATGCAGCCATGGCAGCCCAGCCTCTCTCCGATGTCATTGCACAGCGTCCTGATATATGTGCCCTTTGAACAGTGCACCGTCATGGTAACCTCAGGCAAATCAATGCTTTCAACCTTGATATCAAACACCTCGATATCCCTGGCTTTTCTCTCTATAACCTTGCCTTCCCTGGCAAGCTCATAGAGCTTTTTCCCATTGACCTTTAGAGCCGAATACATTGGCGGCACCTGCTTTTGTCTGCCAATAAACTGTGATATTGCATCATACACCGCCTGCTTGGTCACATTGACCTTAGCCTGATTCAAGACCTGCCCTGAAATATCCTGTGTATCTGTCTCCTGTCCTAAAAGCAGCACAGCTTTATAGACCTTATCCTTATCTGTCAAAAGGTCACACACTCTGGTTGCCTTTCCAAGGCAGACAGGAAGGACGCCCTCTGCATCAGGATCAAGTGTACCTGTATGACCAATCTTCTTCTGGTGGAATATGCCTCGAAGCTTTGCCACAACGTCAAAGCTTGTATAGCCCTTTTCCTTATATACATTGATTATTCCATTAACCATCTGCCCAAGAATCTCTCCCTAAATATTGTCCTTAATTGCCGTAAGGATGCGGTCTGTTGCCACCTCAAGCGGTCCGTCAATCGTAAATCCGGCGGCCTTTACATGTCCTCCACCGCCAAATACCGACGCAACCTTTGCCACATCATAATCACCGTTTACGCGCAGGCTGCCCTTGTAGGTACCATCCTCATTTTCGTAGAGAAATACAGCAACCTTTATATCCTTTGTCACGCGCAGCTGATTTACAATACCGTCGAGATGCTTTGGAAGCACATCGTACTTCTCCATCTCAGCGCGCGATACTGCAGACAATATAACATCACCATTCAGATACAAAGCAGCATTCAAAAGTGCCTGCCCCATAATCTTGTTCTGGGCAAATGTCTTTGTATAAAATGTATCATCGATTATCCTTGAATAATCAATGCCCATCTCCATCAAAGAGCCTGCTATATCCATAGTCTTTTTTGAAGTGCATGAATACTGGAACACGCCTGTATCATGCACCATGCCTGTGTAAATACACTCTGCTATCTGTATTGTGATGCGCTCCTTCGGCAGAAGTTCAAACACAAGCTCACAGGTTGAGCTTGCATCCGGAAAGATGTAATTTGCGTCTGCAAAGGCCCCGTTTGTAACATGATGATCTATGCAAAGTGTCCTTTTTGCAGACTCAAAATACTTAGCTGCACTTCCCAGTCTGCCTGTGTCACTGCAGTCACATGCTATGAACAGATCGTATACTGTATCATCCGCATAGCTGCTGTCAATCTCATCTGCTCTTTGCATGAACTTAAAGATGTTTGGGCTTGGCTCTAAATAAAGCCTTGCCTTTATATCAGGATAATAATCCTTTATGTAGTTGTATACAGCAAGTGTTGAGCCGACACAGTCGCCGTCCGGTCTCACATGACCGGAAACGGCAACTGATTGTGCATCCTTTAAAATAGAATCAATCTCTGTCATAATCAATCCTCTTTGTTAATCCTCTTTGAGATTTTTTGTTACTTCATCAATCTTTTTAGACATCTCAACACCATACTCTATAGACTGGTCTATGATAAATGTAATAGCCGGTGTGTTTCTCAAATTGATGTTCTTTGCGAGAGTTCTGCGTATATATCCCTCCGCTGACTTAAGTCCTGCAAGTGTATCAGCCTGTGATTTCTTGTCACCAAGCACACTGATATAAGCCTTTGCTGTCTTTAAATCAGGTGCCACCTCGACAGCAACAACACTTGTCATGGGATTGATACGCGGATCCTTTATCTCACCGCGTATGATATTTGACAGTTCACGCATTACCTCTTCGTTGATACGAATATTTTTTATGCTGTTCTTTCTCATATAATCCCGCTTTCTTTTTATATTAAACCGTAACTATCCGAATAGCTGCATTAATTCAAGATAACCAATATATGATTATCTCGGAACCTCTACCATCTTGTAAGCTTCAACTATATCGAATTCCTGAATATCATTAAATCCGTCAAATACAAGACCACACTCATAGCCTGTCTTGACCTCCTTGACGTCATCCTTGAATCTCTTGAGTGAAGCAAGGTCTCCCTCGAATATCTGCTCACCCTCTCTGCTAATTCTGACACGGCAGCCTCTCTCCATAAATCCGTCAAGCACATATGAACCTGCAATGTTTCCAACACCTGAAGCCTTGAAAATCTGTCTGATTTCCGCATGTCCGATAACCTTCTCCTCAAATACAGGATCAAGCATACCCTTCATGGCAGCAGATACATCCTCGATTGCATTGTAGATGACCTTGTAAAGTCTGATATCTACGCCCTCACGGTCTGCTGTAGCCTTGGCAACAGGATCCGGTCTGACGTTAAAGCCAATGATGATTGCATTTGATGCTGATGCAAGGATAACATCCGACTCGTTGATGGCGCCAACGCCGCCATGGATGACCTTGACCACAACCTCCTCATTTGAAAGCTTGACAAGACTCTGCTTAACAGCTTCAACTGAACCCTGTACATCTGCCTTTACGATTATATCAAGCTCCTTCATATTGCCGGACTGAATCTGTGAGAACAGATCATCAAGTGACATCTTTGCCTTTGTATCCTCGATGAGCTTATTCTTCTCCTCTGAAATATATGTGTCAGAGAATGCCTTTGCCTCCTTCTCTGAATCGCATGCCACAAATGTCTCTCCTGCTGAAGGCACACTGTTAAGTCCAAGTATCTCTACAGGTGTAGAAGGCTTAGCCTCCTTTACTCTGCGGCCCTTGTCATCAATCATGGCTCTTACCTTACCATAGCTGCTTCCGCATGCGATAGGATCTCCGACATGGAGTGTTCCTTTTTGTACAAGCACTGTGGCAACCGCACCACGGCCCTTGTCAAGCTGCGCCTCGATTACGAGACCTCTTGCATTTCTGTCTGGATTAGCCTTGAGCTCAAGAACCTCTGCTGTGAGAAGAATCATCTCAAGGAGATTGTCGATACCCTCCTTAGTATGTGCAGATACAGGACAGAATATTGTGCTTCCACCCCAATCCTCCGGGATAAGCTCATACTCTGAGAGTTCCTGCTTAACCTTGTCGATATTGGCACTTGGCTTATCTATCTTGTTGACAGCAACGATAATCTCTACACCGGCTGCCTTTGCATGGTTTATTGCCTCAACAGTCTGTGGCATTACACCGTCATCTGCAGCAACAACAAGGATTGCGATATCAGTAGAGTTTGCACCACGCATACGCATTGCTGTAAATGCCTCATGTCCCGGTGTATCAAGGAATGTAATGTTCTGGTCATTGATTGATACAACAGATGCACCAATGTGCTGTGTGATACCACCTGCCTCACGGTCTGTAACACGTGTCTGTCTGATGGCATCAAGCAGTGATGTCTTACCATGATCTACGTGACCCATTACGCAGACTACAGGTGGACGAGGAACCATCTTGCTCTCATCCTCTTCATCCTCCTTGAGAAGCTCTGCAATCACATCGACCTTCTCCTCTTCCTCACATATGAAATTGAACTCTAAAGCAATCTCCTCAGCAGCTGCAAAATCAACCTCAGAGTTAACTGTTACCATCTCGCCCTTCATGAAAAGCTTCTTTACGATGGCTGAAGGCTGAACCTTCATCTTATCAGCTAAGTCCCTTATTGTAATCTTCTCCGGAAGAGAAATTGTCTTAATCTCGTTCTCATCCTCTTTTGGCTGTGCCTTCGGCTGCTGTGGCTTTTTCTTGCCGCCGTGCTTCTCAAGATTGATGTAATTCTCCTGCTTCTTTCCGAGCTTATCCTGCTTCTGGCTCTGATTGTGATTGTGCTTATTCTTTCTATCGTTGCCTCTGTCGCGGCTCTCCTTTCCTCTTACATCATCAGGAGCTGCAACTGCAACTGTTTCTTTTCTGAAACGGTTTCTGTCATCACCTCTGCTGCCTGTTCTATCGTTATTTCTGTCATTGCTCCTGCTTCTGTCGTTGCTTCTGCTTCTGTCATTATTTCTGTCAAAGCTTCTGCCACCCTCTGCAGGACGTCTGGAGTCATTTCTGAAGCCTTTGTTATTGTCTCTATTATTGTCTCTGCTGTTATCTCGGTTATTGTTGTCGCGATTGTTTGTTCTTCTATCGCTGTTTCTGTCCGTATTTCTGCTTCTGTCGGCATTTCTGTCAGTATTTCTGTTGTTGATTCTGTCACCATTGTCCTGACGTCTGTCGCTTCTTCTATCAGCGTCAGCCTGACGTGCCGGACGCGAATTGGCTGCCTTCATATCTGCATACGGATCCGCAGTACGCTCACTTATAGGACGCATAGCTCTCTCTCCGACAGGTCTTGGCTTAATAATGCTGTGCTGCTCAGGACGTGATGACTGATTATCGCGTCTTCCATTACCATTCCTGCGCTGCGAACTATTATTTCCATTATTTCCGCTGCCGTTTCCACCATTTGTTTTCCTACCCTGCTTACTGTACTGGGCATTGAAAACTGCTGTGATGCTTGCCTTTTTCTTTGGTCTGTCGGCTGCCTTAGCCTCATCCTTTTTAGGTTCTTCCTTTTTAGGTTCTTCTTTCTTAAATAAGCTTCCAGGTTCTGGCATTTCTCTTTCCTCATTTGAAACAGTATCGCCTTTTTGTACTGCTCCCATCATTGTTGCACCACTATTTTGAGCCATATTCATTCCCATGAATCCCATCATTGCTCCATTACTATTAGAAGCAGCACTCTTCATTGCTTCAGCACTTGCCTCAGCCATTAATCCTGGCTGAAGAGAACTATTTGAGAATATTGTAGCGTCATCAATCTTGGATACTCTTTCCATTATTCAGTTTTATTCGACTGCAGCTTTTTTATCACTGCATTTGCAAGGTTTTCATCCGTTACTGCAAGGGAAGCGCGAAACTCTTTGCCTATTGCATTCCCTAACCCCACCTTGTCACTATAAAAATAAATCGGAACCTCATAGAAAGCAGTCATATCCGAAAAATGCTTCTTTGTGTTGTCTGATGAATCATCTGCAACTATCACTAAAAATGCCTTTCCTGTCTTTACGGCTTTCTCTGTCGAAAACTCTCCGCTAACCACATTGCCTGACTTTGCTGCTAAGCCCAGCATAGAAAGTACTCTATCTGTCAATTTGGTTCATCTCCTTTTCAAGCTCCTCATATACCTGTTCTGATACACTAACACCAAGGGAACGCTCAAGTGCCTTTGTCTTTTTAGCCTTTTTAAAGCATTCAATGCTCCTGCATATATAAGCTCCCCTGCCGTTTTTCTTGCCGGTGTCATCGAGAATAAGGTCTCCCTCCGCAGTCTTTACCACGCGAATAAGTGACTTCTTTTCCTTCATCTCCTGACAACCTACGCATTTGCGCATTGGAATCTTTTTATTTGCCATTACTGCTCATCACCACTATCTGCCGCATCATTTTCTGTACCTGCTGCTTCGTTCTCGTCAGCCTCTGTATCAAAAACCTCTGCCTGTACATCTGCCTGTTCTGTATCAGCTAATCTCTCGTTCTCAGCAAGCTCATCATCCGAATAATCATAATCGTCATCATAATCATCCTCTTCATAGTCATTCTCATAATCCATGAAGTCTCCTGACTCTCTGGCCTGTGTCTCGCTCTTGATATCAATCTTGAAGCCCGTAAGTCTTGCTGCAAGTCTTGCATTCTGTCCTTCCTTGCCGATTGCAAGTGAAAGCTGATAATCCGGAACAACAACCTTTGCTGATTTCTCATCTGCATCTGCGATAACAGAGATAACCTTTGCAGGGCTAAGTGCGTTCTGGATAAGTATTGCCGGATTCTCATCCCATGTGATGATATCGATTTTCTCACCGCGAAGCTCATTTACGATAGCATTTACTCTGGCACCATTCATACCTACACATGCTCCTACAGGGTCTACGTTTGGATCATTTGACCATACTGCAATCTTTGTTCTGCTTCCGGCCTCACGTGAAATAGCCTTTATCTCAACTATGCCCTCTTTAACCTCTGTAACCTCTGACTCGAAAAGTCTCTTCACAAGCTCAGGATGTGTTCTTGAAACAAGAATCTTTGGTCCCTTTGATGTGGACTTAACCTCAAGGATATATACCTTGATGCGCTCTGTAGGCTTGAAAACCTCGCCCTTTATCTGCTCACTCTCAGTCAGAAGTGCATCTGCCTTACCTAAGTTGATGCTGACATTCTTTCCGATGTATCTTTGAACAACACCTGTCACAACATCCTTTTCCTTGCTGTTGTACTCGTCAAATATTACCTTTCTCTCCTCCTCGCGGATTTTCTGAAGGATAACATTCTTTGCATTCTGTGTGGCGATACGTCCGAATTCCTTGGACTTCACCTCAACTCTCACGATATCTCCAAGCTGATAGTTACCGTTTACCTTGTGCGCATCTGCTAAGGAAATCTCCTCAACCGGATCCTCAACCACGTCTACAACTGTCTTCTCCTGGTAGCATGAGAAAGCACATGTCTCAGGATCGATTTCTACCTTTACATTGTCTGATTTACCAAAATGGTTCTTGCAGGCAGTCACAAGAGAGTTCTCAATTGCCTCAAGTAAAGTTTCTTTACTGATGTTTTTCTCCTGCTCTAATATATTTAACGCTTCTAATAACTCATTGCTCATTATTTTTTCCTCCTATTTGTGTTATCGTGCGCTTTAATTAAAAATCCAATGCCTGACGTATAAGCGCAATGTCACTCTTATTGAATGTAGTCTCATTGCCGTCTTCATCGGTTATTGTCACTGTATCCTTATCATAGGCTTTAAGCAGACCATAAAACTCCTTGGATTTGTTGATAGCCCTGTATGTGCGAATCTCTATTTCCTTATTCATATTGCGCACATAGTCCTTTTCCTTCTTGAGAGGTCTTCCAAGCCCCGGCGAGCTGACCTCGAAGGTGTACGAATCAGGAATATAGTCCTCTCTGTCGAGAATCTCATTCATCTGCCTTGCAACCACTTCACAGTCATCAACGGTTATTCCACCATCTTTATCGATATATGCTCTCAGGTAGTTCATGCCGCCTTCCTTAACATACTCGACATCAACAAGCTCAAAATTCATGCTGTCAAGAATTGGTTGTATAAAGCTCTCTGTCTTTGCCTCATATACACTTGCCTTTGACATTTTATCACCTCTCTTTGATTATTGATGTTTATAAACGTGAATTGAGAGAGGACTTTTGCCCTCTCTCAATCTAGTCAACGTTGTTATCATAGGTATAATAGCACTATCAGAAAAAAAAATCAAGTTTTTTTAAAAAAGTACTTGCTTTTTTTTTAACTCCATGATAGTATAATACACGGTTCGTTGGTCAAGCGGTTAAGACGCCGCCCTCTCAC
>ENA-OVGB01003256-OVGB01003256.1-human-gut-metagenome-genome-assembly--contig:-NODE-3256-length-10225-cov-3.158702_pt1 | contig 10225 bp, 8 predicted proteins | sample MGYA00237767_ERZ505413 | MGnify/ENA primary metagenome ERZ505413 (study PRJEB26158, sample SAMN06016410) | human gut metagenome | biome: human gut; feature: ankylosing spondylitis patient; material...
CTATTTTACATCGAATATTACATCTAAATTACAAACCCTCTCGCCCTCTTGACGTTTTGCCCCGGATGGATTATGATGAGTCCATCATTACAGGGCGTTCGCGTTCGCGCGGGCGTTCAGTAAAATAAAACAGGAGGAATTCATTATGAAGAACTTCAAAAAGGTTCTTGCTCTGGTTCTCGCCATCGCGACCCTGCTCAGCTTCGCGACCGTCGCCAGCGCAAAGACCGCGGACTTCGCTGATGCGAAGGACGTAAAGAACGTTGAAGCTGTCGACGTTCTTTCCTACATCAAGGTTCTGGAAGGCTATCCGGCTGACAACACCTTTAAGCCTGCCAAGAACATCACCCGTGAAGAGGCGGCCAAGATCATTGCGATCTTTGCCAACAAGTCCACCGACATCTCCAGCCTCTACACCTCCGCGAACCCCTTCGCTGACATGAAGGGCCGCTGGGGCGAGAGCTATGTTGCCTACGGCTATCGCGCGGGCATCATCGCTGGTAAGAATGCCACCTCCTTCGTTCCCAAGGCGAACGTCAAGGGCACCGAGTTCCTGAAGATGGTCCTCGTCGTCCTCGGCTACGACCAGAACAAAGAAGGCCTCGTCGGCTCCTCTTGGGCTGTCAACACCCTCGAGCTTGCCAAGGCTAAGAAGCTGCTTGCCGGCCTCGGCAAGGACTTCGACGCCAACGCTGCCCTGACCCGTGATCAGGCTGCGCAGATCATGCTCAACGCCCTCAAGGCTGAGAAGGTTGTCTATGGCCAGACCATCACCAACCTCACCTGGAACGCCAAGACCGGCTACTGGATGACCACCAACACCACTGCCAACGCTGTGTACGTCTCCCCGAACGGCGCTGTCAACAACTACGAGCACAAGCTCCTCGCTGCTGACTTCAACCTGACCCTGACCGAAACTCAGGACAAGTGGGGCCGTCCGACCCACACTTGGAACAAGGGCACTGCCACCATCGGTGAGTATGTTGACTCCGACAAGCTCGTCAAGTCCTACTACACCGCTGTCACCGAGTGCGACATCGCGAACGACGTCGGCTTCAAGACCGAAAAGATCTACCCGATCTTCGTCAACGGCCAGACCCCGGTGAAGTACAATGTTCAGGCTACCGACACCGTTGCCAAGCTCGGCGCGCAGGGCCGTCTGACCGAGGTCTATGAGGACCGTATCGTCATGATCGACACCTTCCTCGCCAAGGTTGAGAAGGTTACCAATGCAACCTTTGATGCTGCCGGCCATCTGAAGACCCCGTCCCAGATCGACCTGACCGTTTATGACGGCGCCACCAACAATGCGACTGTCGTTCTGAAGAACGGCTCCACCAACTACACCTATGTCAAGGGCGATTATGTCCTCGTCAACGCTTACACCACTGGCGCTACCGTGACTGGTTCCGGCGCGGTCATCCCCACCACTCAGGCTACTGCGTATGCTGAGATCGCTGGCAAGGCGGAGTCCTTCGAAGGCGCTCAGACTGTCATCTGGTTCAACGCTGGCAAGCACACCGTCGACGGCACTGCTTATGACGATGCTCTGGAGTTCCATCTGAACAAGGACACTAAGAAGATCGCCAAGATGACGTGGTTCAAGGATCTCTATGGCAACCTGATCGGTGTCACCGAGATTGAAGCGACCTATGCTTACGGTGTCATCACCGCCATCCGCAACGCTGGTGACTTCGCCGCGTTCGGCGCGAGCAAGACCTATGCGAATGTGAAGTATATCGACGGCACCGACAATGTTGTCACTGTCAACAGCGTCACGCTGCGTGATGTTGGTGCACAGCCGCAGAAGCCCGTTGCTGGCACTTACAACGTTGAGCTGATGAACATTGGCACTGCTGCGGGCGGCACGTTCTCCGTCTCCTACGACTCCACGCAGAACGAGAAGGCTGACGAGACCCGCAAGAACATTGTCGACGGCCACCTGTTCCGCATCGAGACCCTTGCCGATGGCACGGTCAACCTCGTTGAGATGGGCCCGGATTACACTGGCGCTCAGAAGCAGATCGCCCGCGGCCTGCTGAACACTGCTGCTGCCACGACCGTGAAGGTCGACGACGCGACCAAGTTCCTGCTCCGCTCCAAGGATAAGGTTGACGGCGCGTATGTCTACACCGCTATCACTGGCGTGAAGGACTTCGCAAAGTACTCCTCGAACGACACTGCCGAGCAGCCTACGGTTGACGCTGTCGTCAGCCTGGATGGCTATGCTTCCGTTGTCTACCTGGTTGGCGATTCCGACGCTGCTAAGGCGAAGGGCTTCTCCTACATTGTTGGTTCCACCTACAATGCACAGCTCAAGACCGACGCTGACGCCATCAAGTACTACGAAGTCATCCTGGCCACCAAGACTGAGGACGGCACGGCCAACGAAGTCCTGAAGGTTAAGGCTACCGACACGGCTCTGCTCAACACCCTCATCGCGTCCTCCAACTATGGCAAGCTGTTCTACATCGAGACCACTGGCGGCTATGTCTCCGATGTCACGCAGGTCGGTGCTGTGGATAACGCGCATGCTTGGGGCACCTCGACGGCGGCGACGTCTACGACTGCTGCGGTTTACTATGGGTACCATCAGTACAACGCCAAGGTTGACACCAGCTATGCTGTTGGCTACGACAACAAGGCGCTCAAGAACGCTGCCTATGGCAACAACATCCTGACGCTTGGTGCTGGCAACTCCTTCTACGTTGTCACTGACACCGTCGTGGTTGGCGATCTCAACGTCCTGACCGACAAGGTTATCTACGTCATCGGTAACGAGGACGGCATTGCCTCCAAGGTCTACGTTGTTGACAACGACGCGGCTCAGGGCTCCACGGTTCCTGGTAAGGCAACGCTGACCTATGTCGCGAAGCTCTACAACAAGAACGGCGACTATGTCAAGGACATCGTCATGGGCACGCAGGAAGTTGCTTTCACTAATGCGTCCGCTCTGTCCGAGACCTTCACGCCCTCTTACAGGGTTGCACACGGCTACATGACCGTTCCGGTTCCTGGCTTCACCGGCACTGCGACGGCCTCCGTTGACGCAGCTGTCCTGAACGGCTATACGCTGACTGGCTCTGATACGCAGTCCGTGACTGTCGTCTCTGGCGAAGTTAAGACTGTTACTTGGATGCTGATTGCCAAGTAATCACCCCTCAAAAATGAAATAAGACCTGCGAGGGCGGCCCGCCGCCCGCCCCGGCCGGGTTTTTATTTTCCCCGCCGCAGCGGCCAAAGCCTCCCTTGTGTAAAGGGAGGTGGCATTTGCGCAGCAAATGACGGAGGGATTGTTACAGAAGATATCCGCTTGACAATCCCTCAGTCAGCCTAGCGGCTGACAGCTCCCTTTGCACAAGGGAGCCTTTGGCGGGCGACCATTGGTCGCCCGCCTCATCCCACAAACACCGGCAGTTCCGGCGGCGCAAGCGTAAACAAAATCAGCGCCGCCCCGTAAAGTCCTACCGCAATCACCAGCACCCCGGCGCACCACGCACCATGCCCCGTCGCGGTCTGCCAATACGCGATCCAAAATCCCGCTGCCATCACCAGCACGTAGAGCGCAATGTCCACCCACAGCGCCTCCACGCCGAATCCGCACGACAGCATGTAAAATACCCCCATGCAGAGTACCGGCATCACCAGCTCCGCCAGCAGCCATCCGCTCCACGCCCGCTGCCCGTCCTCATTTTTCCGCGTCAGGACGAACGCCGCCGCCAGCGTCGGCCAGAAGAACAGCTTCAGATGCTCCCATACGCTCTCGTTCACCGGCGCAAACAGCCCCACCAGCGGCGCGGGGCACACATCATACAGAAAATGCAGCCCCGTCCCCGCCAAAACCGCGATCCCAAACGCCAACCAAAACCGCTTTTTCATAAACAAACCCTCCCGTCATACACTATGACAGGAGGGTTTTCAGATATTCGGTTTGTTCGCCGCTTATTGGAAGAACTGGTTGTGGATGACCCGCACCGCCCGGTCGGAATCCGCCTTGTCGATCAGCACCGACAGCTTGATCTCGCTCGTCGAGATCATGTGGATGTTGATGTGCTCCTGATAGAGCGCCTCAAACGCCTTGGCCGCCACGCCCGGATTGCCGAGCATGCCCGCGCCCACGATCGACACCTTCGATACGCTCGTGTCGATGTCCATGTGGTCAAAATGCAGCGAATCCTTGTTCTCGTCGAGCAGGCTTGCGCACCGCACCACGTCCTTGTCCGCCAGCGTGAAGACGATGTCCTTCTCCTCGTCATGCCCGAGCGATTGCAGGATCATGTCGACGTTGACCTTCTCCTTCGCCAGCAGATTGAACAGCTTATAGGCCACGCCCGGCTCGTCCGCCATGCCGACAAGCGCGATCCGCGCGATCTTCTTGTCCTGGGCCACGCCCGTGATATATGTTTTCTCCACTTTCTTGACGACCTCCTTCACAATCGTGCCCGGCGCCTCCACAAAGCTGGACAGCACCTCCAGTTGAATGTTATAGCTCTTTGCCAGCTCGACCGACCGGTTGTGGAGCACCTGCGCGCCCAGCGATGCCAGCTCCAGCATCTCGTTGTACGTGATCTCGTCGAGCTTCTTCGCCTCCGGCACCACGCGCGGGTCGCTCGTGTACACACCGTCGACGTCCGTGAAGATCTGGCACAGATCGGCCTGCAGAGCCACCGCCATCGCGACTGCCGTCGTGTCCGAGCCGCCGCGGCCCAGCGTCGTCACGTCGCCGCTCCGGTCAACGCCCTGGAAGCCCGCCACCAGCACGATCCGCTTCCGATCCAGCTCCTGCCGCACGCGGTCGCAGTCCACGCGCCGGATGCGCGCGTCCGAGTGGTTCGAGTTCGTCGTGATGCCCACCTGCCATCCGCACAGCGACACCACCGGATAGCCCATCTTCTCGATCGCCATCGCCATCAGCGCGATCGACTGCTGCTCTCCACAGGCCAGCAGCATATCCATCTCGCGCCGCGAGGCGTTGGGGTTGATCTCCTCCGCCTTTGCAATCAGATCGTCCGTCGTGTCGCCCTGCGCCGAGAGCACCACGACCACATCATTGCCCGCGGCATAGGTCTTTGTGATCCGCCCGGCCACGCGGAAAATGCGCTCCGCGTCCGCAACCGAGCTGCCGCCGAATTTCTGTACGATCAATGCCATAGTATTCCTCCGCTCAGTGCCATTTCAGCACTGTGTTTTCAATCCAGGATCGGCCACGCAGCGTCTATTCTGAGGCCGCTGTCCTTCAGTGCCCGCCGGGGCAGCACGCCGGTCACGCCGCCGTGCCAGTCTCCCTGCTCCGGGAGCCACGCGACCGCACCGAGCTTCGCCTCCACGTCAGCCTTTTCTTCCTTCGTCCGCACATACCAGCGCGCGGAGAAGTCGTGATAGCAGACCGGCTTTTCGTCCGTCGCGGCCCAGCCCGCCGGCTGTTCGCGTCCGGGATGCCGCGCAATGTCGATGATGTCAGCCACGACGGCGCTCGCCGTCGGATACCGGCCCGCGCCGGGCCCGCAGAACGTCACTTCGCCGACCATGTCGCCCACCACGGCGACCGCATTGCCGACGCCGCCTGCTGCCGCAAGGATCTTCCCCGCAGGCACAAAGTGCGGGCTGACAAAGCAATAGAGCTTCCCGTCCTGCCGCATCGCGCGGCCCAGCAGCTTGATCTTCATGCCGCCCGCCGCCGCGAACGCCGCATCCGCCGCCGTCACCTTCGTGATGCCCTCGACATGGATGTCCGCCGGGTCAACATTCTTCCCGAACGCCAGTCCCGCGAGGATGCACGTTTTGCGCGCCGCGTCGATGCCCTCGACGTCCGCCGTTGGGTCGGCCTCGGCGTAGCCCTTCTCCTGCGCTGCGCGGAGCGCCGCGTCATAGCTCTCGCCGTTTTCCAGCATCTGCGTCAGGATGTAGTTCGTCGTCCCGTTTAGAATGCCGCTCACCGCCGTGATGTGGTTCGCGCCGAGGCAGCGCGTCATCGGGTTCAGCACCGGGATGCCCCCGCCGACCGAAGCCTCGAACAGCAGATTCACGCGGTTTTCCCGCGCCAGCTGGAACAGCTCCACGCCGTGCTCTGCGATCAGCTGCTTGTTCGCCGTGACCACGTGCTTCCCAGCCTGGAGCGACCGCCGCACCATGTCCAGCGCTGCGCCGCACCCGCCGATCGTCTCCACGACCAGCCAGACCTCCGGGTCACGCTCGACCACGTCAAAGTCCTGCACGATCTTGTCCGCGCACGGGCAGTCCGGCATTTCGCGCCGTGCCACGGCGTACTTCAGGCCGATCTCTTCGCCCGCGCTTGCCGCGACCGTGTCCGCGTTTTTCATCAAGATCTCTGCCACGCCGCCGCCAACGGTGCCGGGGCCGAGAATTGCGATCTGCTTCATCGTTTTGTCCTCACTTGTTCGCCATTTGATAGACGTTCAGCATATCTTCAAAGTCCAATACCCGGAACGAGCCAATCGTCCGTCCACGGTTCCGGCTGCACCGCAGCGCGAGATCGTACAATCCGGCCTCGTCCTGTACCCCGCAGGACAGCTCCGCGATCCGCACCGGCATCCCCAGCCGCTTGAAGTATGCTTCCGTCGCATCGATTCCGGCCATCGCGGCCTTCTCGTCGTCCGCCTCCACGATGCCCCAGACGTTCCGTGCGTACCGCGCAAAGCGGGCGAAGTTCGTCGGCGCGACATAGCGCGCGTAGCTGGCCCACGTGGCCGAGAGCGTCTCGCCGTGGTAGATGTCAAATTTTTCGCCGATGGCCTGGCCAAACTGATGGACGGAGAAATCCTTCTTTCCGCCAAGGCCCGTCAGGTTGTTGTGCGACAGGCTGCCCGCCCACATGATCTCGCTCATCGCGTCGATGTTGCTAGGGTTTTTTACCACGGCCTCGCCGTGCCGGATCACCACGCGCAGCAGCGCCTCGGCGATCTCGTCCGTCATGTCGTTCTCCAGCGGGTTTACATACCGCTCCAGCGTGTGCATCATAATGTCCGTCACGCCGCAGGCCGCCTGCCGCGCCGGCAGCGTCGCCGCCAGCGACGGGTCCATCAACGCAAACGCCGGTCGGTTCAGATCGGTGTTCAATCCACGCTTGGCCAGCGCGGCCTCGTCGGTCAGAACCGCCGAGTCGCTCATCTCGCTGCCTGCCGCCGGGATCGTCAATACCACGCCCACCGGCAGCGACTTTTCAAGCTTCACCTTGCCCATCCAGATGTCCCAGATATCCGCCTCCGGGTTCGCCGTGCCGTGCGCCGTGGCCTTCGCCGTGTCGATGACGCTCCCGCCGCCGACCGCCAAAATCAGATCTGCGCCAAACGCAATCGCCTCCCGGATGGCCTCGCGCGCCAGCCCCAGCCGGGGATTCGGCTTCACGCCGCCGATCGCCGCAAATGCGATCCCGGCCCCGGTCAGAAGGGCCTCCACGCGGTCAAGCGTTCCGCTCTTTTTTGCGCTCTGCCCGCCGTAGATGACGAACACGCGCTTCGCGCCGCAGCGGCCCACCGCCTCCGGCAGCTTCTCTAAACTTCCCGCGCCGAAAATCACGCGCGTCGGTGTGTAAAATTCAAATCCATGCATCATCTTTCGTTACCCCGCTACCACTTCAGCCTTTACCACGCCGGTGCTCTCGCCGAGCCGCCGCGTGAACTCCTCCAGCGAACAGCCCAGATTGCCGGTCTCTGCCGAGACCGTCACCATTGCCCGTCCGCCGGACGGAATGGCCTGGTTGATGGTCAGTATATTTGCCCCGCAATTGGCAAAAATAGAAAGTATCTCCGATAAAATACCGGCCTTGTGCTTCAGCATCAGCTGAAATGTGATGATCCGCCCCGCCATCATGTTCTGGAACGGCGCGATCGTGTCGCGGTACTTATAAAATGCGCTTCTGCTGATCCCGACGGCCTTGGCCGCCTCATTGACCTTGTCGGTCTCACCGGTTTCCAACATCCGCTTCGCCTCAGCCACCTTCCGGAAAATTTCCGGCAGCGCCGACGCCTCAACAATATAATATTGTGGTGTTTTTTCCATCTGTCTGTCCTCCATCTGTCTTTGACACACAGTCATTTGTCCCTTTAACGCGTCCACTATACACGATATTTCCCCAAATTGCAAGCACTATTTTTTTCTCTTCCTGCCCCCCAACAGGATTTTTCCCCGCAGAAAATCTGATTGAAAGGAGCCGTCTCATGCCGTCAAGAGCCTTTTGGGCCGCCTGCCTGCGCATCCTCGCCGCCGCGCTCGGTGTCTTTCTGTTCGTGCGCTTTCTGCTGCCGGTGCTGCTGCCGTTTCTGATCGGACTTCTGGTTGCCCTTCTGGCCCAGCGGCCCATCGCCCTCTGCACGAACCGGCTGCACGCGCCCCGCACGCTGGCCGCCTTTTTCTGCACACTCCTGCTCTTTGCGCTCCTCGGTTCCGCCCTGTTCTTCCTTGGCCGGGTGCTCTTTGGCGAGCTGAGCGGCTTCCTGCGCGAGATCCCGTCGCTGCTTTCCTCGATCTCCGTGCCATTGGCCTCGATCAAGATCCGCCTCTACGCGCTGGCCGGACGTCTGCCGGACGGACTCGGTACAGGACTCCGCGCCAGTCTGGATCAGTTCTTCCAGTCCAGCGGCGCCTTCGGCGCGCGGGCCTATGAGTGGCTGTTCCATCAGGCGTCCAGCTTCCTGTCCCATCTGCCGGGCGTCGTGCTCTTCGCCGTCGCCGCCATCGTGTCGAGCTTCATGCTTGCCGCGCAGCTGCCGCAGCTGCGCCGCTCCTTTGCCGCGCATCTCCCGCAGCTTGCCCGCGGCAAGCTTGCCTCCGCCCTTAGTCACATCCGCGCCGCCCTCGGCGGCTGGCTGCTCGCGCAGCTCAAGCTCATGGGCGTCACTTTCCTGATCCTGACGGCTGGTTTTCTCCTGCTCCGCACGGAATATCCGCTCCTTTTCGCCCTCCTGACCACGCTCATCGACGCGCTCCCCGTCTTCGGCACAGGCACAGTCCTCATTCCGTGGGCGCTGCTCGAATTTCTGCACGGCAATACCGCCTGCGGCGTCGGTTTCCTGATCCTCTATGCCGTCGCGGCCCTCACGCGCCAGACGCTCGAGCCGCGTCTCGTCGGCCAGCAGATTGGCCTCGCCCCGATTTTCACGCTGCTTGCGCTCTACGCCGGCTATAAAACGATCGGCGTCCCCGGCATGATCCTCTTTCCGATCTGCGCCGTCCTCTTCCGCCAGCTCTGGGATCATTCGGGCTTGCAAAATTCCTGAAATCATGCTATAATCCCTCCGAAACGGAGGAAAATGCAATGATTTTATCCCATCTCTGTACGCGCGAAGCGCCCCTGCTCTCAATTCTCCGGCGCGAGCTTGCGCTCTCCTCCGGCCTGGTCAAGCGCCTGAAATGGCAGGATGCGCTCCTGCTCAATGGTGTCCCCGTCCATACCAACGCGCGCGTCCGTCCCGGCGACCGCGTCACGGTCGACCTCTCCGAGACCGTCGTGGGCTACGAGGGCGAGGACGTCCCCCTCAACATTCTCTACGAGGACGATTGCTGCCTCGCCGTCGACAAACCGCGCGGGATGCTTGTCCATCCGTCGCCGAGGCGGAACTCCGGCACACTGGCCAATGCCGTGCTCGGCTACTATCAGCGCACCGGACAGGCCTGCGGTGTCCACCCGGTGACGCGGCTGGATCGCGACACATTTGGCGTCGTTTTGTTCGCAAAAAATGCCTATATCCACGAAAAATTCTGCGAAATGCAGAAGAAACATCAAATTTCAAAGACCTATCATGCCAGCGTCTACGGCACAAAAATGGCAGATTTCGGGCTGATCGACCTGCCGATCCTGAAGCTGCCGGGAAGAAGCCTTCTCCGGACTGTCGCACCAAACGGGAAGAAATGCAGAACATTATTTGCTGTTTTAGCACGCTTTCAGGACGTTTCAGTGCTGGAATTGAAGCCGGTCACCGGGAGAACGCACCAGCTGCGCGTACACTGTAAGTATGCCGGTTTTCCGGTTTTGGGCGATCCGCAATACCAGTCCGAAGAATCGGAAGCGTTTTCAAAGGAAAACGAATTATTCAGTCAGGATCTGTGCGCAAAAAGACTGGAATTTCGCCATCCGATGACCGGCGAGAAAATTACAATATACAGCAGACAGAATGTATGGAAAAGCCCGTGAAATCAAATTTCACGGGCTTTTCTTAATTTTTCGAGGTATCGTACCATTGATTCTTGCCGAAGACCAGCACTGGAT
>ENA-OVGB01003258-OVGB01003258.1-human-gut-metagenome-genome-assembly--contig:-NODE-3258-length-10220-cov-5.069356_pt1 | contig 10220 bp, 8 predicted proteins | sample MGYA00237767_ERZ505413 | MGnify/ENA primary metagenome ERZ505413 (study PRJEB26158, sample SAMN06016410) | human gut metagenome | biome: human gut; feature: ankylosing spondylitis patient; material...
CATTCTTGATTGTCTCCATAAAACATTCCTCCTCAACGAAAACAGTATACATTGTTTTTGGGATTTCATCAAGACTTTTTTGTTTGGTTGGTATACACCTAATCCTTCTTCAACGAAACACACATTTGCAAATTAATAAATTTGATGCTAATATAGCTGATATATACCTAACTTGATTGGGTTTATTAAAAAGGAGTCTCATCTTGAAGCAAAAACATTCTCATCGTCTTTGTTCTGTTATTGTTAGTATCATAGTTGTTCTTATTGTACTGATTGCTGTTTCGTTATTTTGGGTGAATAGCCGTCTATGTTTTGTCGATTACACACCATACAGCTATTCTGAATCTGGTGATGCAATCAAAAATCCATATGTTGGCTTGTACTCGATTCGCGGCTATATGTTGGCAGAGGATGCCACTTTTTCACTGCCTGAGACAAACGCTGCAATTGATTCAGACAGTTCTGCTTTTGAACTATCACTGATTGAAATCAATCTGAAAAATTATTCAGATTCTGATATCAGCACAAATGCTCTTACTCAGCTGGATAAAATGCTGACTATATGTACACAGGCCAAAAAGCAGGTGATCCTCCGTTTTCTCTATGACTGGGATGGAAAGGCTTTATCTGCAGAACCATCCAGCCTTCCGCAGATCAAAAAACATATTTCACGGCTTTCCACTGTTGTCAACAAACATTCTGACTGTGTATATATCCTGCAGGGAACATTTACAGGAAATAATGGTGAGATGAATAATTCCAATTATGGAGATCTCAATCAAATACGTCAGATCATAGAAGAACTTGACAATGATATCTCCCGGGAAATTTATCTGGCAGTCCGTACTCCGGCGCAGTTAAGAGGTATTCTCCGTACCAGTACGCCACTTTCAAGTTCAGAAGCTTACAGCGGCACACTCGCATCCAGATTAAGTCTGTTTAACGACGGTATGCTTGGATCAGTCTATGATCTCGGCACCTACGGAAGTACACCTCTGAAATCCAGCAGCAAACCAGAAGAACAGGGTACCCGCAGTGATGAACTTCTTTTTCAGTACAAACTCTGTCAATATGTTCCTAATGGTGGAGAGGTTACTGTAGACAACGAATACAATGATCTGGATAATGCCATCTCAGATCTCTCACAAATGCATGTGTCTTATCTGAATTCGGAACATGATGAAGCAGTCCTTAACAAATGGAAAAATTCTACTTACACAGGATCAGATACCGATGTTTTTTCCGGATGCAGCGGATATGATTACATCAGTGCTCATCTGGGCTACCGTTATGTTGTACAGCAGTCCTCCATTGATTTTCATTCTGTACTCGATGACACTGCCACTTTATATCTGACAGTTGCCAATACCGGATTTTCCTCTGCATATACGAAATTTACCACAGATCTGATTCTCACCAGCAAAGATACCGGTAAATCAGAAAAAGTTGAAACAACTATTGATAACCGTTCTATCGCAGGTAATGATTTCTCTGAGTTTAAACTCAGCCTGAATGTTCGCTCCCTTAAAAAGGGAACTTATACAGTTTCTCTTCGTATGAAAGATCCATACACAAAAAACTATATCCATTTTGCCAACAAAGGATATGAAAAAAGCAAAACAGCTCCTGTTGGTACTCTTACTCTTCAGTAACTCAATATGTATGCAGGCAGCCAATATAAAGGCTGTCTGTACTGCCTCTATTGGCCAACCGAATACTTCGCCCGTCTGATCTTCTCCGGGCTTTCAGGAAAACTTTCCCGTGGGCAGGCTCTGTCACTGCTTTTCCACAGAGAACAGTTCCCGGCAATATTTTCCGCAGATCCATAGAAACCGGAACTTCTTTCTGCTGATCCTCATTCTCGATCATCAGAAATAATTCCGCATCCTGAAACAGCTTTCCAAATCCGGTATTTTCAATTTCAATGGTAAATTCTGCTTTTCCACGCCATGTACGTTTCATCTGAACACTTTTGACTGTCAGGCGATAACCAAGGTGGCTGCCTATATATTCATAAAGGCTTCGCCCCTGCCAGATCCCGGAGCCTGTATAATTTATCTGTTTCCACCGGTTAAGAACCTCCATATCGTAAGTACTGTCCAGATAAGCAAGATGCATGTTCTTCAGTTCACTGATGATGAAATCTGCCTCCCTGACTTTCGCAGCATCTTTTCCTGTACAGGAAGTCACCTCACCTCCACAGGGCAGGCTTTCTGTAAGCCGGCTGATAAAATCCAGCTCTTCTTTTCGGGTCCATGCACCGCTCCATCCTGCCGCCTCTTTTGTCATAGTACCGAATGTTCCAAGATGTGTCAGAGATCCCAGGATACCATCGTCAAACAACGACAGCCGGGAGTATTTTTTCTGCAAAAAATCCTCTTCACTTTTCAGGGTTCTCCACTGTGACGGCGTACGCACAGCCAGACAGATATCCTCTCCAAGGTACCCCCTCATACAGCTCCACATCTTATGAAGATGTTCCGGAGATAAATATTCGGAATCGTGCATCTCTCCCCAGCTGCCAACCAGCATTCCCTGAAAAATAAACACAGAATGTTTTACACTTTTCAATATTTCTCCGATCTGTCTCATGTGCTCCAGCACCAGTTCAAAAGCATCCGGCTCGCAGCTTCGTCCATTTCCTTCCCGGTCATATACAGGACGAAGAATCACATCCTTTTTGTATTGCATAAAAAAACTGAGAATGTTCCTGATATTTCCAAGGGCATCTTCATCCAGCAGCTTACTGCGATATGCGTGGATATCAAGCAGTACCAGTGCCAGCGACTCCCCCTGTCTCAGACTCCATCTCAGTTCTCCCGGATCTATACTCTGTTCAACCATAAAAGTATAGATCCCGTACCATCCTCTGCCGGGATTTTCCGGTTCATCCAGACTCTCTGCGAGTTCTGCCTGCCGGAAATCCCAGCCATTTCTATTTATCATATTTTTCCAGAGCATGTATCTTACCTTCATCCATCTTGAGGATTTTTTCCCTGATCCATACTGCCAGAACGGAAAAAGTCATGCGGAACATATAGAGTATTGGCTTCAGCCCGGAATGCATGCTGACTCCTTCTGTTCTCATGTGCATCACTGCCGGAATTTCCCTGACCCGGAATCCCAGAAGCAGCATCTGCATCAGCATATTTGCGTCTGGATATTTGTCATCAAAGTTATCATATTTGGAATAAAAAAGAAAAGTTCTCCAGCTCAGCCCCTGCAGGCCTGTAGTCGGATCAGAAATGCTTCTTCCTGTTCCCAGTTTCAGCATTGTCCGAAACCACGCAAATGCAATTTTTTTCGCCGGAGATACCGGGAAATCTGTGCTTCCTTCCATAAATCTTGAACCCAGAACAATATCCGGAAGCTCACCGTTCGCATCTCTGGTCTGCAATGTCTCATAGATTTTCGGAATATTGCATACATCATGCTGTCCGTCTGCATCCATCTGTATCACATAACAGTAACCCTTTCGCACTGCATACTTATATCCAAGCTGCAGGCCACTTCCATATCCAAGATTAAATACATTAGTCACAACATCATGTTTTCTCTTTTTTGTTACATGATTGGTTGCATCTGAGGATGCATCGTTCATAACCAGTACATCTGCGATCTGCGCGATTTCCGGCTGTTCCAGCTTTTCAAGCACTGGAACAATCGTTTTTTCTTCATTGTACGCCGGAATAATAATCAAAACTTCTTTTCTGTTTTCCATGGCTTTCTTTCTCTTTTCTTACGCTATATATATCGAACTTTTGTATTCTGCTCTGCTCCATTCCTGTCATTCCTGCTGCAGCAAAACAGTTTCATTTCATCCTCCTGATTATCTGAGATCCGACGAGAGGCATTTTTTCTGTACTGCATACATTTCTCATCATCTTCCAGCAGTTCTTTTATATTTCTGCTGATGTCTTCCGCTGACAGCTGACACAAGGATCCGTCTATTCCATCATTTACCTGTTCCCGGTTTCCGCTGCAGTCTGACACCAGGATCGCACAGCCAAGAACCTGTGCTTCCTGTACTGCAATGCTTTTTCCTTCAAAACGGGTAGCATGCACATACAGATCACACTGCTTATAATAGGGATAGGGATTTTCCTCTGCTCCCAGCAGGATAAAATCTCCGGTAAGCCCAAGACTGTCTATTTTCTGCTGAAGCTGTTCTTTCAGCTCGCCTTCTCCCAACACATACCAGCGCACATTTACGCCCTGATCTTTCAGAAGTTTCATTGCGTCAATAGCTGTTTCATAAGCTTTCTGAACAGTTAATCTTCCTACAGTCAGTATCCTTTTTCCGTTATATGTATCCTCAAAACCACCTGGAAGTTCTGCTTTTCTTATGATTTCCTTCCTGTCGATCAGATTGTGGAAAATAAAGGTTCTGTCTGCACACTCGGGATATATTTTTTCAAAGCTTTCTTTTACTTCACCGGACACCGTAAAGACCCTGTCAAAATCCAGATAGCAGCTTTTATCCAGTTTTCTGCTGTAGCCTGCATACGAATAGTCCACATGCAAAAATGTGAACTTCTGCTTTGCCATCACATGATCATGGACAAAATATGTGGAACCGCCTTCCAGATAAGCGATTGCCATATCATACTCCTTATCCAGACTCATTCCGCTGTCTGACATAACACGCCACAGAAGCTTGTCTGCATGAATTTTCTTTTGTTTCAGCATAACTGAGATATTTTTTATCAGATACGGAATGTTTTTAAACAAAGCTCCTCTGGTAAACAGCCGCCTGAAAACTTTTTTATTCAGTTTCTTTTTTCCCTCTCTTGTAAGAACCGATTCTGCTGTATAATCTCTGTTCAGGATATTTACATACTCCGGCACCTGACTAATCAGTTCGCCCTGTTCAAGCAGTACATAAAGATCAGTCTGATACTGCTCCGGCGAAAATCTTTTCAGCAGCTCCAGAAGTGCTTTTTCTGCTCCGGCACCTCCAAGAGTGTTGATGACAAACAATACTTTTTTCATTTTTCTTTTTTCATTTTCTCCAGCTCTTTAAGTATTTTCTCACAGTCGTTGTTTAAAAGTGATATCTGCATGGCCATTTCCTGATTCCGTCTTTTCAGAAGGGATACCTGGGTGCTTATAAACCACAGTCCCCATAAAATTCCTGATACAACGATGATGATCAGGATCAGTCCTCTTGTGCTTATGTACCGATCCAGCTGAGACGGATTCAAAAGCACACCGGAAAGAATCATCAGCGCAGATAATAATACCCATGCAAGGCAAAATGGTTCTGTCATTTTTCTTTTTGCAAGTGACAGTACTGCTTTTACAAGCATATATGCTCCTGCCGCAATTACAAATAATCTAAGTATATCTCCTGAAGCCATTTTCTCGTTCCTTTCCTACTGCTCATATCTGTCAAATACTTTTGGCGATGGGCAGTCTCCTTTTTTCTTTTTCAGCAGATGTCCGTTGCAGAATATATGAAAATCCAGATGTTTTTCCATCCACTGAAGCCTCATATAGGCTACTGTCCATCCTGCGAAACTTCCTGCAACAAGTCCTGCACCATACCAGATCTCCGAAAAATGTGTGGAAATCATACTTCCTGCCATCGTGATCAGGCAGAATGCCAGTCCTGTCAGCACACAGCCTTTCATATCATTAAAATAATACATAAAAATAATTTCTGCATACATGAGAAACAGAATAAAATATCCTGCTGCCAGACACGGATAGATCCTCAGTGTCATTCCTCCGAAACCAAGCTGAGGAAGAAAGATCATACAGACCAGAAAGATCACCAGTGTAATAATAAACTGGACTCTTGCAAGGCTCATCAGCTCTTCTGAAAGAGTACGGAACATCCTTTTTTTCGTAATGGCGATATCCGCTCCTCTTCCGCCGATAACTGCCTCTGAATATGCCTTGTATCTGTCGTGAAAATACATTTCCACTCTGCTGATAAAGATAACACTTGCAGAGATATTTGTAAACATCGCAAGGCAGGTTGCCATATCATACGTTATTACACATACAAAGGATTTTACCACTATCATGTGAAAATCTGTTGTCCAGAAAACAAAATTATGAATATAAAGTCCCAGTGTATACAGAAAATTAGTTACAACCAGCGGCCAGTATTCTCTGAAATATCCCAGAACCTCTCTGTACTTTCCGCTGTTTTCCCTGAAATAGCTTCGCACCACAGACATTTCCATACAGGCGATCAGCCAGAACCCGACAGCCAGTGAAAACAGCATTCCGTAGGTGATACTCCAGTGAAATATTTTTACAAGAAGCAATGACAGAAAGAAGGTAACTGTCATGCCTGCTGCAAAGAAAAACGAGATTTTTTTGTAATCCTTACAGATAGACAGATACAGCATGGAATAAAACACCAGGACAAGTGCTATATATCCGCAGTATCCTGTAAAAACATAAATGATATCTACCTTTCCCACGATCACCTCGCGAACACAGAATATAATTCCCAACACAGAACTGAGAAGAATATTCATGAACATTCCCACATAATAGCAGGGCAGGATATCCTCATATTTCTCTTCATAGATCACATCCGACATATATTTTGACAGTACAGAGTTAAACGGTGATGCTGTCAGCAATGAGAAAATAAAAATATACAGCACTGTACAGGAAAACAGTTCCCTTGTAATATAAGCTACAGAGGAAAAATCCAGAAAGTATTCCATAAGTACAAGTGCACCGATCACAACAAGCATTGGCGCAATGGTAACGACCGTACTGTATCCAACTCCTATGATATCTGTTGTCAGCGTATTCTTTTTATATATGTTTGTCAGTTTTACACCTATTCCAGCCATGTATTCTCTCCGTCCTGAGATTATTATTTTCCTATACTGAAAGGCTCCTCCGTCCACTCAAGTCCCTGTTTATCAGAAAATCCTTTGTAAATGTCCTGATACACTGCTTTCATCTGTTCGATCCGGTAAAACGCATTTACACGTTTATAACCGGCTTCTCCCATACGCAATCTTTCTTCTTCCTGTAAGGACATCGTCACCATGGCATGGGCGATCTCCTCAATATTCATAATGTGTGTCAGTATCCCTGCTTCCCCGAAATCATCGTTGCTGCCATAGATCAGCTCCCGGCAGTTTCCTACATCTGTAGCTATAACCGGTTTATGAGCTGCATAGCTCTCAAGGATCGTCAGCGGCTGTCCCTCACTGATGCTGGTGAGCAATGTGAAATCCATTTTTCCCAGATAATCTTTTACATTAACTCTTCCTGTAAACTCGATATCTTTTGTTCCCAGGGACTCCACCAGATCATAACATTCCTGAGCGTATTTCACATCCTCGTCTGCAGGTCCCATGATCCAGAGTTTCAGATTTTTGACCCTTTTTTTTGCAAAATCAAATGCCTGTATCATGGTCTTTACGTCTTTAATCGGGGTTACACGGAGAACAGCTCCCGCATTGATAAACTGCTGCTCTTCTTCATTCTTTCCCGGAAGATCTGCCAGTGCTTCTGTGTTGATACCATTGGGTGTTACTTTGATTTTTTCTTCCGGGCAGCCAAGCTCGATCTGAAGCTCCCTTGCATGATCATACAGACAGGTGACAGTGTCCGCTTTCTCATAGGCCAGAAGAGACATCTTCTTAAACTGCTCGATCCAGATATTTTTATATACGCCCCTGACCCAGGCAGCCTTGATCAGCTCCTCCTCACGCTCTCTGGTGTAAATACCATGCTCAGATATCAGAAGAGAGCTTCCATGAAAATGTTTCGCCATACTTCCCAGGATCCCGGAATAACCGGTAGCTACACAGTGATAAAGATCCGCTTTCGGCACATCCATCTTTAATGTCCAGAACATTGGCAGATAGATCGATCTCAGTGTCCAGAGAAAATCCGAAAAATTGATGTTTGAATAATTTCTGTTATAACATTCCCTAGCGATCAAAAAAAAGTCCTCGCCCATAAGAAGATCATCTACAGAAAGACGTTTCTTATGAAACAGATCAAAGATCACGCCCCAGTCTGTTTTCCGGTTCAGGACCATGTTCAGAAGTTCATCGTATTCTTTACGGGAAATATGAACTTTTTTTCTTCGTTTTCTCTTTCTGTCTCCGCCTTCCCACTCACTGTCCTCCAGATATACCTCATAAACCTGTGTAAGATTTTCCGGAAGCTCATAGACAAATTTTCCCCGAAAAGAACGGTTGGCTACAATTGCCAGCAATATAAATTCCACATTTGGAAATGACTTTATCAAACTGTTGATCCAGCCGGATACACCTCCGACTACATACGGATAACACCCTTCTGCCACAATACAAACTTTCATCTGTGTCCTCTCTTATTTACTGTAATGGAGTCCTGCTGTTTTTACCTGGATCTTCACAGTTGTATCCTGTGCCTGGATCAGATAAACATTATCCTCCAGTTTTTTCTGTGTGCCGCCTTCGATTTCTTCGATTTCTTCTCCATGGGTTCTTAAGATAAACCAGCTTCCGCTCTCAGATGTTTTCAGAATAATCTCATCATCTGTCCTGGTCTCTGAAAAATCCAGATTCAGGAAGGTTCTTGTTCTGGTATTGCTCTCGGAAAGTGTGGTGCTGTCAAAACCGGTAAATTTTTTCCAGTAGGTGAGAAGATTGCTGGAAAAACGTTTCTGCATGATCTGCCAGCGGTCTTTTTTCCGTTCCGGCCAGAAAATCTTCTGCATATTCAGCATAACATTGGTATAGCCCAGGGAGCTCTGAATACTTCTCATACGGATATCATCGCTGTAGGTATAATTCATTCCGTCACTTGTGACAGACTGCAAGGTTACAGAATCTGTACAGTAGGATATTACGGGCTCATCCTCTGTGTATTCACATACCAGAGTGCTTACATTCTTCATTAATTCAGTATTCATCAGAGCTTTGACGGTGTCCAGATCCTTTTCTTCTGTATAAGCTGCTCCGTATTTATAACTGCTGTCAGCCTTCCGGAAAAACTCAGCATCCTGATTCAGTTTATCTCTTAATGATTCCGCATTTTTATACTGCAGGGACAAACCGGCTTCCGCATTCTGTTCTTTCATCTGTTTCAGATAAAATACCAGATTCTTGCTGGTCGGCTCTATTCCATCCTCGTAGTTTGTCTGCGGCTGCATAAAACAGCTCATCTTCAAGCCGCCTTTTTCGACAATGGATATAAGTGACGGCCACATGATATCTCTGGCCATTCCTGTTATGGACTGACTGTATAACTCCATCATCTGTTCATTATTCTCATCTGCAAATACAGGAAAATTGATCATGGAAAGATTCTGTGCATTGACTACCGGATAAATGTAATATGAAGATGCCTCTGCCACCATGCCATCCAGAAGACCCAGTGCCGTACTGTCTTTCATGTAATCTCCAACTACACAGAAGATGCTTCCGTTCCGGATTCCGTTTCTCCAGATCAGTGTGGGAAGTTCTTCATTTTCTACCGTTTCCTTCTGTTTGGACTGATCCAGGAGTCCGACCATATAGGTCTTGGTTCCGCTGCCAACCTGATACCAGGGCACATTAAGCTGCAGATCCTGTCGATCTCTTTCATCTTTATCTTCCGGCGTTTCATAAATTACCTCTCCACCCAGAAGCAGCCCCTCAAAAAGCTTTGCCCCTGTAAGTTCTGTTTTTTTGGAGACGATTTTATAAATTCCCAGAAAGTCCTGAAGTTCCTGATTCTTTTCAATATTCTTCGGATCTTCCAGACATCCGAAGACAATAATCACACCTTTTTGTTCCAGTTCTTCTATTTTTTTCAGATTATCATCAAGTGCATACTTTTCGGACTCCAAGATCAGCATTCCCGGAAGATTTTTGTCATTCTCTTTAAATTTCTCCATGGAACTGCATTTTGAAATATCCCATTTTGCATAAGTGCACCATCTGCTTACAGCCTCTGCCATATCAGAAGACGAATCACCTACAAAAAGTACATACCTTCTGTCCGTTGTTCCCACAGACGCAGGATCGAGTTCTTCGTTTTTCCAGACATTTTTTCCATCATTCTGTTTTGGTGCAAGATTTGAGTTTACATCATAAGTATTCTGCCTGTCCCTCAGCACCATGGAAAACTGAAACATAAACAGTAATACGAACATCATGATAGCTATGCTGAAAAATTTTCTTCTGGAAACCATTATGTTAATTATTTTCCGTTACTGAAAACTTATAAAAAGTTATAAACTTCTATGTTTCATTCCTACTTCA
>ENA-OVGB01003259-OVGB01003259.1-human-gut-metagenome-genome-assembly--contig:-NODE-3259-length-10217-cov-3.293545_pt1 | contig 10217 bp, 10 predicted proteins | sample MGYA00237767_ERZ505413 | MGnify/ENA primary metagenome ERZ505413 (study PRJEB26158, sample SAMN06016410) | human gut metagenome | biome: human gut; feature: ankylosing spondylitis patient; material...
TTTTTCTCCAGTCAACAATCCAGTACTCAGAAACACCGACTTTACAGTAAATATCCATTTTTTCGTGGCGGTCATATTCTTCAGTGGCATTGGATAAAACCTCCATTACAAAGCGAGGAATGCCGGTAAAAGAAATGTTTTTACGATCTCTCAGGTTGCAGATGATTGATACATCAGGAATGATTACTTTGTCGTCATTTTCACGCCATTCGTACTGAACACCGTCACCAAAAACACGACAAAGACTATCTTTAATCTGACTTCCAATTTTAATAACGAAGTTGTTAATTACCATAGAATGTTCGAGGTAAGTTTTGCTTAAATCTTCGATTGGCAATGCGTTACTCATGTTGCTGCACCTCCTGAATATATTGGTATAATCGTATATATTGAGATAATTATAAGTGTTAACACAGATTTCGTCAAGAAAACCGGAAACTTAAAATGGCAAAACAGATGTCAGTATCAGCCTCAATAGTGCATAAAATAAGGCTTGCCACCATTGTGGAAACAGTTGACAGATGGAATTTCCAATGATAATATAAATTCATTCGACATAAAAAATATTCAGTTGTATTTTTTATATATAGATGTGTGAAAAAACAGTATAAAACACGACAACAGGAGGGAAGAAGATGGAGAACGAAACAGTTTCCAAGAATTTTATTGAGAATATTATTGATAAAGATTTAGCAGAGGGTGTTTATGACACCGTGCATACACGTTTTCCGCCGGAACCGAATGGATATCTTCATATCGGTCATGCGAAATCTATTCTTTTAAACTATGGCCTTGCTCAGGAGTATAACGGCAAATTCAACATGCGTTTTGATGATACAAACCCTACAAAAGAGAAAAGCGAATTTGTAGAATCTATTAAAGCTGATATCAAATGGCTTGGTGCTGACTGGGAGGACAGACTTTTCTTTGCTTCTGATTACTTTGGACAGATGTATGAAGCAGCCATCAAACTGATCAAAAAAGGAAAAGCTTATGTCTGTGACCTGACTGCCGATGAGATCCGCCAGTACCGTGGAACTCTGACAGAGCCTGGAAAAGAGAGCCCGTACCGTAACCGTTCTGTTGAAGAAAATCTCCAGCTTTTTGAAGAAATGAAAGAAGGCAAATATGCCGATGGAGAAAAAGTTCTTCGTGCCAAGATTGATATGGCATCTCCTAACATGAACATGCGTGATCCGGTCATCTACCGTGTTGCTCATATGACCCACCACAGAACCGGCGACACCTGGTGCATTTATCCAATGTATGACTTTGCTCATCCGATCGAGGATGCTATCGAGGGAATCACACACTCCATCTGTACACTGGAATTCGAAGACCATCGTCCGCTTTATGACTGGGTCGTTCGTGAGCTGGAATACCCACATCCGCCGAAACAGATTGAATTTGCGAAACTGTATCTGACCAACGTCGTAACAGGTAAACGTTATATTAAGAAACTGGTTGAAGACGGAATCGTAGACGGATGGGATGATCCACGTCTTGTTTCCATCGCGGCTCTTCGCAGAAGAGGCTTTACACCGGAATCCATCAAAATGTTCGTAGATCTCTGCGGTGTCTCCAAAGCAAACAGTTCCGTAGACTATGCAATGCTTGAGTACTGTATCCGTGAAGACCTGAAATTAAAACGCCCTCGTATGATGGCAGTTATGGATCCAATCAAGCTCGTGATCGACAACTATCCGGAAGGACAGGTTGAATATCTCGATGCTCCGAATAACATGGAAAACGAAGCACTTGGAACCCGTAAGATTCCATTCAGCGGTGAATTATATATTGAACGCGATGACTTCATGATCGATCCACCACGTAAATATAAGAGACTTTTCGTTGGTACAGAAGTACGTCTGATGAATGCTTATTTTGTAACCTGTACAGGATATGAAGCAGATGATGACGGTACAGTACGAGTTGTACATTGTACTTATGATCCGGCAACAAAAGGCGGAAACGCTCCGGACGGACGTAAAGTAAAAGGAACGATTCACTGGGTAGAAGCTACAAATGCCAAAGAAGCAACTGTACGTCTTTACGAAAACATTGTAGACGAAGAAAAAGGTGTATACAACAAAGAAGATGGTTCTCTGAACGTAAATCCAAACTCTCTTACAACTGTCACTGCTTATGTTGAGCCGGCTCTTATGAAAGCAAAAGGCTATGACAGTTTCCAGTTTGTAAGAAACGGATTCTACTGTGCAGATATTCATGATTCTAAAGAAGGTGCTCCGGTATTTAACCGTATCGTATCTCTGAAGAGTTCTTTCAGACTTCCTAAATAAACACAACTATTTCAAGAGAGGCAGACCATAAAGGTCTGTCTCTCTTTTTAACATAAAAAACTGCCGTCCTACAAATGCAGTGCATTCATAAAACAGCAGTTCTACTTATCCATGAAGGATTATTTATTCCTCTTCTGTATCTTCGTCTTCTTTTTCTTCTTTGATCACTTCTTCAACAACCTCTTCTGCATCTGCTGTTTCAGCAGTTTCTTCTACTGCTTTCTCTACAGCTTCTTCTGCTTCATCCCAGGATGCAAAATCTTCGCTTGTTTCTTTCTTTTCTTCTTTCTCAGCAGTTTCTTCTTCGCCTGCCTCATCTTCGAAATCATCATCGAAGTCATCAAAATCATCTAACGGATCTTTCTTCAATACAAGTGCTGCGATAGCTCCTGCCGCTGCGGCAGCCACCGCTCCAACTGCTACATATCCCCAATATTTATTGATCTTTGCCATATTATGCTTCTCCTTTCATACTTTCATATCCAAGAGAACTCTCTTTGATATTGTTATAATATTACTACTTTTATCCAAAAAAGGAAAGGGAAAAGTGTTTCTGTGCATAACAGAACATCACTTTTGTACAGGTGCAGAAAAATTGCGTATTTTTCCACGGATACGCTGCAGCGCATTATCAATTGATTTCGGTGTTTTTCCCATAATCTCTGCAATCTTCACATACCCGTATCCCCGGAGATAATAATCCAGGACTTTATTCTCCATCGGACTTAAAACTTTCGTGATCTCGCGTTCCAGAGTTCTTGTACTTTCCTGATCAATAATAAGTGCTTCCGGATCTTCTGACCAGGACCCCTCGAGATGATCAGACTCATTCTCATCACTCAATGAAACATACGAATTCAGCGGCTGATGCTTTTGTCTGTTAGAATTTTGAACTGCACTGTAAAGCTGCCGGTCAATACACAGACTCGCAAACGTACGAAAAGAAGTTTCTTTATCTGCCTGATAATTCTGAATTGCCTTAAAAAGACCGATCATGCCCTCCTGAATCAGGTCATCTGTCTCTCCCCCGATCAGGAACATGGCTCTTGCCTTTTTGCGGACAAATTCTTTATATTTTTCCATCAGGTAATCCGAGATTTCTGTCTCTCCTTCTCGCAGCCTGACAATCAATTCCTCATCACTGTACTGGTCATAACGGCCCATATAAGTTTCCCCTTTATTTACCTGCTTTTGCCAGTCGCTGTCTTACAATCTCATATGCAAGGACTCCTGCTGCCACAGAAGCATTCAGAGAATCTATATCACCTTTCATTGGTATGGATGCAGTAAAATCACATGCTTCTCTTACCAGACGGCTGACACCTTCTCCTTCATTTCCGATCACAAGTCCCATTGGTCCTGTCAGATCAAGGTCATACATAGTCTCACCACCCATATCCGCACAAACAAACCAGATGCCTTTTTCTTTAAGTTCTTCAATTGTTCTTACAATATTTGTCACCTTGGCAACTGGTGTATAATTGATCGCACCGGCGGAAGTCTTTGCTACTGTAGAAGTCAGTCCCACTGCACGTCTTTTTGGAATGATCACTCCATGCGCTCCTGCAAGATTTGCGGTACGGATAATTGCTCCAAGATTATGCGGATCTTCCACATTATCCAGGATAATAAGGAACGGTGCCTCACCTTTTTCCTCTGCTCTTGCAAGAATTTCATCCACGGTACTATAATCATAAGCAGCAACCTGCGCAATCACGCCCTGATGTGCATGCGTCTCACTGAGCTGATCAAGTCTCTCTTTGCTTACATAGTTAATAATGGTGTCTGTCTTTCGTGCCTCTCTCGCGATCGTTCTTACCGGACCATCCTGACAGCCATCCAGAATAAAAAGCTTGTCTACGCATTTGCCAGAACGGAAAGCTTCCAGCACCGCATTACGTCCTTCTATCTGTTCACTCATAATATGTCCTCTCCAATTCCCATACGGACCAAAGTGAGCATCCGTGTGTAATCCTCTTTCAAATATAAATATCCCATCAGAGCCTCAAATCCTGTTGCTCTGCGATAATCTGCCATCGTCGCATGTTTCGCCATTGTCGGAGAATGTGCATTACGCCCTCTCCGATAAACACTCAGTTCTTCCGGTGTCAGTTCCTCTTCAATGACTTCCATGATTGCAGACTGTGCTCCAGCCTTTACGAGACTGCTCGCTTTTTTGTGAAGACGGTTTACCGGACAATTTCCCTTCTTAACAAGTATTGTCCGAATAATAAGTTCATAAACTCCATCTCCGATATATGCCAGTGTCAGCGGAGAATAACTCCGCAGATCCTGGTCTTCCAAATGAAACAGTTCCTTCAGCTGTATCAGATTCGTTTCCATTTTACGCCCTCGCGAGTGTCTTTCAGCTCAATCCCCTTATCCAGGAGCAGACCTCTGATCTCGTCAGCTCTTGCAAAATCTTTAGCCTTTCTGGCCGCCTGACGCTCTGCGATCAGGTTTTCGATCTCTTCATCAAGGATTTCTTCTTTCTTCTCAAGAGTCAGTCCGAGAACATCACAGAGTTTTGTCATAACTTCAAGTGTATGTCCTGCAAATTCTTTTGAGCTACCTTCCTGTACATTGGTATTTGCAAATTTAACAAGCTCAAATACTGCTGCAAGTGCATCTGCTGTATTGAAATCATCATCCATGGATTCTTCAAATTTTGTTACAAATGCAGCTTCTTCCTGCATCAGTTTCTTCTCGTCCTCTGTTGCTTCCTGTACGGTTGCTGCTGCCTGACGGTCACGAAGTCTTGCTGCTGCTTCTGTAATTCTCTCAAGCGCATTTTTTGATGATTCCATCAGATCTGCACTGAAATTCAGCGGACTTCTGTAATGTGCATTCAGCATGAAGAAACGAAGCACCTGCAGATCATACTGCTCTCCGATCTCGCGAACTGTACGGAAGTTTCCGAGAGATTTTGACATCTTACGGTTATCGATATTCAGGAATGCATTGTGCATCCAGTATTTTGCAAATGGAACTCCATTGCAGCATTCACTCTGTGCAATCTCATTCTCATGATGAGGGAATACAAGGTCCTCACCACCGGCATGAATATCAATTTCTTCACCCAGATATTTTTTGGACATAACGGAGCATTCAATATGCCATCCCGGTCTTCCGTCGCACCATGGAGATTTCCAGAACGGTTCCCCTTCTTTCTTTGGTTTCCAGAGTACGAAGTCAAGCGGATCTTCTTTCTGATCTTCACCGGATACCTGCAGGGAACGGAATCCTGACTGCAGATCATCCAGGTTCTTATGAGAAAGCTTACCGTATTCTTTGAACTTCTTTACACGGAAGTATACAGTACCATCGGCTACCGGATATGCATATCCTTTGTCGATCAGTGTCTGGATCATATCGATCATTCCGTCAATCTCCTGTGTTGCAAGCGGATGCGTCGTTGCCGATTTTACATTCATTCCAGCCATATCCTTCTTGCATTCGGCAATATAACGCTGTGAGATTTCCTCTGCGCTCACACCTTCTTCAATTGCTTTTTTGATGATTTTGTCATCTACATCTGTAAAGTTGGATACATAATTCACCTCATATCCTTTGTATTCCAGATAACGTCGTACCGTATCAAAAATAATCATCGGTCTTGCATTTCCGATATGGATCAGATTGTACACTGTTGGTCCGCACACATACATACGTACCTTTCCCTCTTCCAGAGGTACAAATTCTTCTTTTCTTCGTGACATTGTATTAAAAAGTTTCATGTCTCTTTCCTCCGATATATTACTTCTTAACAGAATCCCAGAAAACTGTTCCCTGCAGATCAGTCCTGTTTCTCGATAAGAAGGCAGATTGCCTGAGAAGCAATCCCTTCTCCTCTTCCGGTAAATCCGAGTCCTTCTTCTGTCGTTGCCTTTATATTGATCTTTGATTCCGGAATTCCAAGTGCATCTGCCATATTTTTGCGCATCTGCGGAATATGTGGTGCCATTTTCGGCTTCTGTGCAATCACTGTTGCATCAATGTTTCCTACTGCATATCCCTGCTTCCTAAGCAGTTCCGCCACATAAACCAGCAGTTTAATACTGGAAATCCCCTTATAAGCCGGATCTGTATCTGGAAAATGTTTGCCGATGTCTCCAAGTGCAGCGGCTCCAAGCAATGCATCCATGACTGCATGGATCAATACATCTGCATCAGAATGTCCAAGGAGTCCCTTTTCCCACGGAATATCTACTCCACCCAGGATCAGTTTCCGTCCTTCCGTCAGTTTATGAACGTCATATCCCATTCCAACTCTCATAATCATTCTCCTTCTGCCTGACCGGCAACACCAGACCATAGCAATGCATACATCAGTTTCTCACAGGTATCCGGATCTCCTTCTTTGATCTGTGTCTCTGATATCTTTCTTTCGGTCAGATATGTATCACTGCTGTTCACTCTTATCGCTCCGGAAAGGTTCAGTTCTGTCGGCGCGTTTGCAAAAATATCCGTATCTGCATATACGGCAATTGGTGCTTCCGCGGCTATCATTTTTTTCTGACCATTCCAGACCATCTCTGCTTCTGTAGATACAAAACCTTCAGCACTTGCTGCTGTGGGGACGGAAATAAAAGGAATTTTATATTGAAAAGCCACATACCTGCTGATATCGTGCACAGTACCCGAACCAACAGCCAGAATCAGATCAATATCCTCATCCATATAGTTCTCAACAATTTCGATTGCATGCTGATCTGCCTGAAGATCATCCGCATCCAGAACCAGAACCTGACATCGGTCAAAAATATCTTCCATAAGTTTCTCCGTTGCCTTACACGTGTTTGTGTCACAGATCAGAAGCGGAGATATATATTCTTTAAGAAATCCCTCTGACATAGCTTCTTCAAGCGCATTTACAGCTCCTGGTTCAATCAGTATTTCCTTTATTTCATGGTGCATTTTCCCGTCCCCGCAAGGTCGGGCAAAGTCATCTGCATCGACTCGCATTTATTTCTCTCCTCCTGTATTTACTGTCATCTGCCATCATTCAGCACTGTCATGTCAGCAGACAAAAAACCTATTTTATTACAATCCGTTATTATACATGATTTTCCGGAAAAAATCAACGAAAGCCATCGTACACAACAACTACAGATTCAGATAATTATAGACAACTCTGGATATGTTTCGAATGTTGGCGATTGCATTGGACGCATTCTCCGACATCACACACAGAATATATGTTGTTTTTGTTCCATATACAATTGCGATATCATGCTGGTCTTCATCCGTCTCACCGGTCTTATTAGCAGTTGGAACGTCTACACCAAGTCCTTCCGGAATCTTAGATGTATTCTGCTGATTTTTCAGGAGATCCAACATCTCTTCTGATGCCTCTTTGCTCACACATTCTCCTCTGTAGATCCGTTCAAGAAGTTTTCCACAGTCTGTAACTGTTGTCTGATTATGCCCACCAAGTGTAATGAGTTTCGATGCTGACGGATGCAGTGTGCTCTGATAACTGGTCTTCGTATATCCCTCTTTTTTCAGATATTTATTTACCTGTTTTGCCCCATCTATAAAATCATATGTATCTGACTGCAATCTTCCCAGTTCATTACAGGATTCATTATCGCTGACCGTGATCATGTTCCACAGAAGAGTATTCACTTTGTCCTGTACTTTTGTATTATGTTGTTTTCATCTGTGCAGCTTCATTTTTCAGAACATCATCCATATCCTGATATGTTTTTGCCATAACAAATGCTTTGATCAGACTTGCCGAGTATAATGGTTTATCATTCAGTGCAAAATCTTCATTACTCTCAAGATCTTTTACATAAACACTCCATTCCCCGTCATATCCGGAAATCATGGCTTCCAGCTGTGGTTTCAACGTATCGATACCAAGATTTTCCAGACCGGTCACCTTGCCAGTCTCATCTACCGGAAATCCATCTTCTGTCATGCCGGCTTCCTGCACCAGCACTCCATTTGTTCCTCCAAAATAATAAAGCCCGGAAAACTTCTGTCCGTTCGAAGTCATTTCCAATTCATGTGTTCCCGGTTCCGTGACCATTTTGCCATTTTCGTCAAAATAATAATAACCGTCATAGGTTATTTTATCGACCGTATAATTACTGATATAGCGCACCTGCGGTGCTGCCGTCAGTTTACCCAGATTATTGACCATATAGTATCCGTCAAATTCCTCTGGTTCTTCTGCATTATCTGGATTTTCTGAGCAGCTGAGTTTTGTGAGCTTCACCATATGTGAACTGCCAGCCTGAAAGCAGCCACTTTCATCATGATAATAAAAGCCATCCAAAACGGTTCCATCTATTTTGACATGATCAAAATAATGAACTGCTGCTGTATCGTCCTTACTTCCATCATCTTTCAGACAGTAAAATCCATCACTTTTCATCAGATACTTTTCTGAACCATCCTTGATCGGACGAATCTGTGCTTCATCCGTTACAGAAAGCATGCTGCTTGCCGATACCGGCAGTATCCCTGACATTCCCAATGTCATTACAGTCAGTCCAGCTGTCAAAAATTTCCATCCTCTCAAACTGTTTCCAGTTTTCATGTATTTCTCCTTTTTTGTATATTCTTTCTGATGCTTTGTTCACAGTATTTTCAATCTCTTCTGCATCTTCTTTTCAATAGTAATTGAACATAGTATACCTGATATTTTCTTTCTGTCAAGCAGACATATTTTGTCAGATTCCCGGCATCTTCTTTCTACCAGTTTATTTCTTTTCTTCCCTTTTCCAGAAAGCTCCAAGCTGCTGTTCTACATTTTCCAGAATGCAGACAGCCGCATCATTCCATTCTCGGGGAAACAGCATCCTGTAGTCCCGACCTGTAAATCTTTCATCCATCAGAAGAATCGTCCCCCTGTCTTTTCTGGTCCGTATGACTCTGCCTGCTGCCTGTAATACTTTGTTCATTCCGGGATAACGATACGCATAATCAAACCCCTGCTCTCCTTTTGCATCATAATATTCTTTCAGGATTTCGCGCTCACAACTCACCTGTGGCAGACCAGTTCCAATGACAGCCGCTCCGATCAGACGATTTCCGATCAGGTCGATTCCTTCTGAAAAAATTCCTCCCATCACACAGAAACCGACAAGCGTATCTGCACTTTCTTCTGTAAATTCTTCAAGAAATTCCTCTCTTTCTCTTTCCGTCATTGAAGCATGCTGACAGATACATCTCACCCATCCCGAGGAAAATTCCTCCTGATAAACCTGCCATACATCATCCATCAGCTTATAAGATGGAAAAAACACCATATAATTTCCTTTTTTCTGCCAGCTCATTCTTGCAATATATTCCGCGATCTTTCGGTATTCCTCATATCCTCTTCTGGTATACCGACTGCTCACATCCCTGCAGATCAAAAGGCATCTGTTTTTCTGTTCAAACGGAGATTCCACATACATCCCAAAATTTTCTTTCCTTGTGCTCAACATCCTGCTGTAATATTTGAGCGGCAGCAAAGTTGCGGAAAAAAATACCGTGCTGATTCCTTTATCCAGGAATTTCTGCAGATTTCCCGCAGGATTGACGCAAAACAGCTTCATATAAAATCTGCCATCTTCTCCGAATGCCGTATAGACTACATAATTTTCATCCACCAGTTCTGATATATTCAAAAAATCCCGCACTGTGAAATAAAAATCAAGAATCCCATCCGTCACTTCCTGTGTCGGCGGTTCTTCCAAAAGCTGATCCATCTCTCCCTGTACAGACAGAAGACTGATCGGAAGTACCCCCGCATTTTCCTGTACCTTCCAGGAATCACATCCATTCTGCAATTCTTTAAGCTGACTGACCACTTTTCCAAGCTTCTTCCACAGTTTCTGACTGTAGGGTTTTATAAATTTTCGTATTTGTATTGTATCTTCAAGGCAGATTGATGCACTGTACATCTCACGACCTCTTTCT
>ENA-OVGB01003265-OVGB01003265.1-human-gut-metagenome-genome-assembly--contig:-NODE-3265-length-10197-cov-2.969040_pt1 | contig 10197 bp, 9 predicted proteins | sample MGYA00237767_ERZ505413 | MGnify/ENA primary metagenome ERZ505413 (study PRJEB26158, sample SAMN06016410) | human gut metagenome | biome: human gut; feature: ankylosing spondylitis patient; material...
CCCTTTCCATGATCGATTCCTCCATCGGCGGCAAGACCGCCGTGGATCTGGGCGATACCAAAAACATCGTGGGCGCTTTCTGGCAGCCCAAGGTGGTGCTGGTGGATTTTGATGCCCTGGCAACGCTGCCCCGCCGCCACTTTGTCAACGGCCTGGCGGAGGCCATCAAGGCGGGTCTGATTGCTGACCCGGAGCTGTTTGCCCTGTTTGAGTGTGAACACCCCGAAGAAAACATTGAGCGCATCATCTACCGTTCCCTGCGCGTGAAGAAGAACGTGGTGGAAAACGATGAGCGCGAGCAGGGCCAGCGCGCCTGCCTGAACTTTGGCCATACCATCGGCCATGGCATTGAGGCTGTCAAGGGGGTGCGCGGCCGCCGTACCAACGGCCTGTTCCATGGCGAGTGCGTGGCGCTTGGCATGCTGCCTATGATCGAGGATAAATCCCTTGTGCGCCGCACCCGCGCCATCTACCGCACTTTGGGCCTGCCCACCCGCACGGGTGTGGACAAAAATAAGGTGCTGAGCTATATGCAGCACGACAAAAAGAGCGCGGGCAGCACCATTACCGTCATCAAGGTGCCCGGCCTGGGCTGCTGGCGCGCCGATAAGATTCCCATGACCGAACTGCCCGCCCTGCTTGGCATCAAGGAAAACGAGGACTGAGCCGATGAAAAATACCTTTGGCAATGCATTGGGCCTGACCATTTTTGGCGAAAGCCACGGTGCCGCCGTCGGCGCTGTGCTGGACGGCCTGGCCGCGGGGTTGCCGGTGGATGAAGCGTACATTGCCGAGCGGATGGACCGCCGCCGCGCCCGCGGAGATGGGCTTTCCACCGCCCGCACCGAGCCGGATGCGGTGGAGTTTTTGAGCGGTGTGGTCAACGGCCATACCACCGGCACCCCCATCACCATGATGATCCGCAACACCAACACCCGCAGCGGAGATTATGCAAAAACGGCGGATCTGCTGCGCCCCGGCCACGCGGATTACACGGCATATGCCAAATATGAAGGCTGGCAGGATGCCCGCAGGCATTGCATTTGTTGTTCGGGTCGCGGGCGACCGCGCCGCCCAAAAAGGCGAGCGCCGCTTCCTCCGGCGTGCCGGAGAAGGTGGGGAAGAGCAGGATGCCCGCGGCGGCGGCCACTTTTCCGGCCGCATCACCGCAGCCAGCGTGGCTGCGGGTTCGATCTGTGAGCGCATTCTGGCACAGCGCAGTATTAAGGTGTATACCCACATTGCCCGCTGTGCCGGGGTGGAAGATGCTCCGCTTTCCAGCTCTGCCGGTTTGATTATGGCGGAACCACAGCCGGGCCATTTTGCCCTGTTGGACCCCGAAAAAGAAGCCCCCATGCAGGCAGCCATCCGCGCAGCCGGGGCCGAGGGCGACAGCGTGGGCGGTATTCTGGAAACTGTCATCACCGGGGTGCCCGCGGGCATCGGCGAACCGTTCTTTGACAGTGTGGAAAGTGAGATCGCCCACCTGGCGTTTGCCATCCCCGCTGTCAAAGGCATTGAGTTTGGCGCGGGCTTTGCCTTTGCGGACCTGCGCGGCTCCCAGGCAAACGACCCGTTTACCATGCGGGACGGCAAAGTGGTAACGGCCACCAACAAAAACGGCGGCATCAACGGCGGCATTGCCAACGGCATGCCCATTGTGTTCCGCACGGCGGTAAAGCCCACCCCCAGCATTTATAAAGAACAGGATACCGTGGATTATATCGCCAAGGCAGATGCAAAACTGCAGATCAAGGGCCGGCACGACCCCTGCATTGTGCCCCGTGCTGCTGTGGTGCAGAACACCCTGGCAGCATTTGCCGTGCTGGACCTGCTGACCGTGCGTTACGGTACGCTGGGGCAAAAGTAATACAGCCGAAGCAAACAGAAAGGAAGCGCAACATGGAATACGGTCTGATCGGAGCCAAACTGGGCCACAGCTATTCCAAAATCATCCATGAGGCCGTGTGCGGCTATTCCTATGAGCTGCATCCGCTGCCCACGGAGGAAGAAGCCCATGCCTTTATGCAGGCAAAGGCGTTCAAAGCCATCAATGTTACCATCCCGTACAAAAAGCTGGTCATCCCATATTGTGATGAGGTGGAACCACGTGCGGCGGCCATCGGCGCAGTGAACACCGTGGTCAACCGGGATGGCAAGTTGTATGGCTATAATACGGATTATACCGGCTTTGCCTACCTGGCCCGCTGCCACGGCGTGAAGTTTGCCGGGGCTGTGGTGCTGGTGCTGGGCACCGGCGGCACCCACAACACCGTCACGGCTGTCTGCCAGGACGCCGGAGCCAAACAGGTGCTGACCGCCAGCCGCACCGGCAAGGACGGTGCCCTGACCTATGAGGAAGCCCAGCAGCATCCGGAAATCAATATCATTATCAACACCACCCCGGCGGGCATGTACCCCAACAACGGCAGCTGCCTGCTGGACCTGCATGCCTTTCCCAAGCTGGAAGCCGTGCTGGACTGCGTTTATAACCCGTTCCGCACCGAACTTTTGCTCCGTGCGGAGGAACTTGGCGTGCCCGCCTACTGTGGGTTCGAGATGCTGGTGGCGCAGGCAGTGTACGCGGCGGAGCACTTTACCGGCCAAAAGCTGCCGGAAGCTGTGATCGCTGACACCCACCGCAAGCTCAAGCGAGATCTTTCCAACGTGGCCATCATCGGAATGCCGGGCTGCGGCAAGTCCACCATCGGGCGTGCCTTGGCCAAAACGCTGGGCAAAACCTATGTGGATCTGGATGAAGTGATCGAGAAAAACACCGGAATGCCCATCCCGGATATCTTTGCGCGTGAAGGCGAGGCATCGTTCCGCAAGTACGAATCTCAGGCTGTGGCAGAGATCAGCAAGCAGACACGGCAGGTCATCGCCTGCGGCGGCGGGGTGATCAAAACACCGGGCAACCCCCGCGCCCTGCGGAAAAAGCCCATGTCCGCGCCCTGCGCCAGAACGGCCCTGTGCTGTGGGTGCAACGCCCGGTCGAACGGCTGGCAACCGGCGGGCGGCCGCTTTCCACCGGGCTGGACGCCCTGCGCAAGATGGAAGCCGAGCGGATGCCGCTTTACCGCGCAGCGTCCGATGCCGCGGTGGATAACACCGGCCGCCTGGAAAACACAGTAGAAACCGCCGTGCAGGCGTTTGAAACAACATTTGATGCCTGAACGGCACGAAAGAGGGGAACACCGTGGAAGCAACCGTTGCAGCCATTGAACCGGGCCGCCTGGCCGGAACCGCTGCCGTGCCGCCCAGCAAAAGCGCGGCACACCGCGCTGTGGTGTGCGCGGCCCTGGCCGCCGGTACCAGCCACATTGGCAATGTGGAATTTTCGCAGGATATTCTGGCCACGTTGGGGGCTGCCCAGCAGCTGGGGGCCAAGGTGGAGCGGGGCGAGCATGAGCTGACCATTACCGGCCGCGGCAATGCGGACGGTTTTGCCACCATTACCCGCCCGGTGTTCTGCAACGAAAGCGGCAGCACACTGCGGTTTATCCTGCCGCTGTTCAGCCTGACGGCCCAAAAAGTGCGCTTTACCGGCGCAGGCCGCCTGATGCAGCGCCCGCAGGAAATTTATGCCCAGCTGTTTGAGCGCCAGGGGCTGCGTTTTGAACAGAACGAACAGGGCATTACGATTTTTGGCCGCCTGTGCCCCGGTACCTTTACGCTGCCGGGCAATGTGTCCAGCCAGTTCATCAGCGGGCTGCTGTTTGCCACCCCGTTGATGGAAGCCCCCAGCACCATTGAGGTGCGCGCTCCCTTTGAAAGCCGCAGCTATGTGGACCTGACCACAGACGCGATGCAGAAATTTGGCGTTAAAGTTTCGGTCCGCGCCCGCAAGGATGGCTCCGCCACCTACAAAGTAGCAGCGCCGCAGCATTATGCGGCAGCAGACATGGATGTTGAAGGCGATTACAGCCAGGCGGCGTTTTTGGCCGTGCTGGGCAGCACTGTGGGCGGCATTACGATAACGGGTCTGCCCTCCGGTTCCCACCAGGGAGACCGGGTGATCCTGGATATCTTAAAGCAGTGCGGCGCAAAGTTTGAGCGCAGCGGCAGCCATGTGACCTTCCATCGCAGCCTGCTGAAGGCGGTGGAGATCGACCTGGCCGATTGCCCAGACCTTGGCCCGGTGCTCATCGCACTGGGGTGCTTCTGCAGCGGCACCACCATCATCCGCAACGCCGGGCGGCTGCGCATTAAAGAGTGTGACCGCATTGCCGCTATGCAGGAAGAGCTTGCCAAGATGGGCGGCACGGTAAAAGCGGACGGCGATACCCTGACAATTGAGGGCTGCGCCCTGCACAAGCCCACGGCGCCGCTGAACGGCCATAACGACCACCGCATTGTAATGGCAATGGCCGTTGCTGCCCTGGCCGCAGGCCAGCCGGCGGTCATCGAGGGGGCCAACGCGGTCAACAAAAGCTGGCCGGATTTCTTTGAGGTCATCAAGGGCCTGGGGGCCCATGTAACAAATCAGGGGTGAAAGCAAAATGGACGGGATGGATAAAAACAAAACGTTTTTAATTGTGGGCCTGGGCCTGCTGGGCGGCAAATATGCCCAGGTGCTCAGCCAGAAAGGCTACCGCGTGACCGGCATTACCCACAGCCAGAGCACGCTGGATTATGCGCTGGAACACGCCTATATCTGCGAGGGCCGCAACGAAAACTTTGACGACCTGGTGCAGAACGCGGATTACATCATCTTTGGCCTGTACCCCACTGTGCTGCTGGAATGGGTCAAGCAGTACGGCCACCTGGTCCGCCCCGGCACGCTGATAACCGATGTTTCCGGCGTAAAGCGCGGCGTGGTGGAGCCGGTGCAGCAGATGCTGCCGGAGGGCGTGGAGTTCATTGCCAGCCACCCCATGGCCGGCCGTGAGACCAGCGGCGTGGCCCACAGTGCCGAGGTAAACTTTGCCCCGGCAAACTTTATCATTACCCCCACCGAAAAAAATACCCCGGAAGCCATTGAATGGTGCCGTACCCTGGCCCGCACATGACCACATGATCGGCTATGTCAGCCAACTGTGCCATGCCATTGCCGTCAGCCTGATGTGCGCCAGCGATAACACCGAGCTTGCCAAGTATACCGGGGACTCTTTCCGCGACCTGACCCGCATTGCGCACATCAACGATAAAATGTGGGCAGAGCTGTTCTTGTGGAACAAGGATAACCTGATTAGTGAGATCGATATGTTCAGTGATGCACTTGCCACCATGCGCCAGAAACTGGTGGATGACGACCGCGAAGGGCTGGAAAAAATGTTCCGCCTTTCCACCGAGCGCCGCAAGGCATTTGATAAAAAATAACCGGGAAGCCGGTCTGTTTTGCCGGAAGGGAGGCGGCCTTTATGCCCCGTAAAGAAGGACAAAAATTAAAGCTGCTTACGTTGTTGGAAATTTTTGTGCGGGAAACTGACGAAAAGCACCCCATCAGTGTGCCGCGCATGGTAGAACTGCTGAAAGAGCGCGGCATTGTGGCAGAGCGCAAAAGCGTGTATGACGATATCCAAACCCTGAACGAAATGCCGGATACCCCCTTTGAGATCGTGCAGCAGCGCGGCCGCGGGGGCGGGTATTATATGGTGGATACCCCGTTTGAACTGGCAGAGCTGAAACTGCTGGTGGACGCTGTGTATGCCAGCAAGTTCATCACCGCGCGCAAAAGCAAGGTGCTGATCGAAAAGCTGGGACGGTTCACCTCCCGCTACCGCCAGGAGGAGCTGGACCGCAAGGTGCTGGTTTCCGGCCGGGTGAAAAGCCAGGAGGAAAAGATCCTTTACAGCGTGGATACCCTGCACAGCGCCATCACCGCGGGCAACCAGGTGCGGTTCAAATACTGTGACTGGGACCTGCAAAAGCAGATGGTGCCCCGTCATGAAGGCCAGCTGTACACCGTCAGCCCCTGGGTGATGGTGTGGGAAAACGGAAACTATTATATGATCGCCTATACCGAAGGCCGTCTGAAGCACTACCGCGTGGATAAAATGCGCAAGGTGGAGCTGCTGCCGGATACCGAACGTGAAGGCGCTGAGGAATACGCCGAATTTGACGTAAACCAGTATATGCAGCAGATGTTTGATATGTTCAACGGCCCGGTGCGCAAAGTGACCATGCGGTGCGAAAACCGCCTGGCCGGGGCGATGATCGACCGGTTTGGCACGGGGGTTACCCTGGTGCGCAACCCGGATGGCGACCACTTTAATGTGGTGGTAAATGTGCAGGTCAGCCCCCGGTTTTACGGCTGGGTGGCCGGCTTTGGCACAGGAATCGAAATTCTGGACCCACCCAGCGTGCGTGCAGAAATGAAGAAAAAGCTGGATGAGCTGGAGGGCCTTTACCGCTGATGCAGACAGCAAAACAAAAGCTCAAACGCGCAGCACCGTGGCTGTTTTTGCTGCTGGTGCTGGCCGGGCTTGCCGCAGTGCGCGGTCTTGCCGCCAATTATGAGATCGGGTACGAGATCATGAACGGCGACTTCCAGAATTATAACCCGGTGCGCCACCTGCTGGCCGGGCAGGTACCTTATCGTGATTTTACCGTCTACCTTGGTGCGGGCGAGCTGTACAGCGTGGGCGGTTTGCTGCTGGTGCTGGGCAACAGCTTTGGCCGCAGCATGTTTGCCACAAACTTTTGCACCTGGTTCTATTTTGAGCTGCTGGTGCTGGCGGTCTGCCTGGTGGTCATCGGCACTGCCCGTGCGGCCCGCGCGGCAGCGCTGGCGCTGTGCAGCGTGTTTTTTGCCTATGTGCAGGGGGCAAACCTGCCGTTTGCCGGTCAGGTGAACACCCTGCTGAGCTATGCCGCCGCCAACGGCAACAGCGCCCGCATGATGCGCTCTGCCGCTTTAACACTGGCGGTACTGGTCATCCTGCAGGGACTGCATTTCTGGCAGCAGGATACAAGCAGGCGGCTGTTGGCCCCGGCGGTGCTGGTGCCCTTTGCCGCAGGCTTTTTTGTGCCTTGGAGCAATGATATGGGCGGCGCTGCCTATATTTCCATTGCGCTGGGGTATGGGTTGTATCTCATCCGGCTGTATCGCAGTTCCATCGGTAAAATTGTGGTGCAGACACTGTGCTACATCGTTACCAGTGTGGTGGGGCTTGGCGTTTCGGTGCTGCTCATCAGCTGGGGGCACCCGCTGGCCTGGCTGCGCCAGACCCGCGGAACCAGCGCTTACCAGACTTGGTATTACGGCAATACCCTCAGCGACCGGGTGTGCAGCGTGGCAGACCTGCACTGGCCGGGCGCGGCAGTGTTCTGCCTTGCGGCGGCACTGGCGTTTGCCATCGGTATTTTTGTCTGCCGCAGCAAACGCTCTGCTGTGTTGGCGGCCGGGGGCTTTGCCCTGACACTGGGCATGGTGCTGTGGAACCTGCTGTACGGCATGGTTAGTGCCTCCAACAATGGGCCCACGGGCGGCGCGGCGGCACTGGCTGCCGTACTGGCCCCGGCGTGTATCATCAAAGCGGTGCTGCTGGTTTGCCAAAAGGTAAGCTTTCCGCAGGTTGCAGCGCGCATTGTGCCCGCAGGCTGTGCGGTGCTGGGGGCCGCTGTGCTGGCCGTCGGCATGGCTGGGCAGGTGCAGACCCGCATTGGCGGGCACGAGGGCTATACCTTTGTGCCGGAGCTGGGCGGCTGGATCGGCGACCAGGCCGAAAAGCTGGCAACCGAAAAGGAACTGACGGCGGGCAAGCGGCTGTTTGGCACCTATTCCAGCGCGCTGGAAGCCATGACTGGCCAGCTGCAGCCTACCGGCACGGATTACATCATCCATGCCCTGGGGGATCGCCAACGCCTGGCGTACCTGCAAACCTTCCAGCAGGGGAATTTTGACATTGTTGTGACCCCCAGCCCCAAGGTGGCCCCGCCGGAGCGGTGGAGCCGCAACGCCAACTGGTGGTTCTACCGGGAGCTGTACCGTTACTGGCAGCCGGTGGCAAACACCTTCCAGTCCGGCGGCATGCACCTTTTCTGGGAGCGCACCGGAACCGATAACAATCTGAACGTGGAAACCACGACCGCTGCCACCCTGCAGGGAGATGGCACTGTGCTGGTGACCGTAACGGCGGCGGACGCGGATTTTTGCGGTGTGGCGGATGTAACGCTGCACTATGGGCTGCTCAGCTCTGACAGCATGGACCACCCGTTTGACCGGCAGTTCCTGCATGTGACCTGTGTGACGGAAAACGAACTCTGCGCCGCCGCGGAACGCGACACCAACCAGGGCGATTTCTATCTGCCCACCGACCGCGACAGTTACGAGGTTCCTATCACCATTTCCAACGGTGTGGGGCAAATTCTGCTGACGGCAAAATCCGGCAGCGGCACCGTGTACCCGCAGGTAAACGCAGTTGAAGTGAATGCGACGTATCAGGATTGGGAGTACTTCTTCGAGTAACGCGGAAAAAACTGCAGGTCCGGCAGCGGGAGTGGAAAGTTGTAAAATCTGCTTCAGCGCCGCAGCAAAACCGCCGTTGGTTGAAACCGGATGGATTTTATGATATACTAAAATGATTGAAATATGGCGTACAGAGAGGGGGCAGCAGGATTGCTCAGTGAAAATCAGCGTATCAGGGGCTTGATCAGCAGTGTGATTGATATTGTGCTGCTGATTGCCGCATACCTGCTGGCCAATTTCCTGCGCTTTAACTGGCTGCCTTTTTTTGAGGAGGGCGGCGCCGGCCCGGCACTGGATATTGCCCGCAGCCCTATGGTTGCCTTGGGGTGGGCGGGCTACGCCGTGGTGATGGTGCTGCTCTATTGGAGCCGCGGGCTGTATAACCCCTCACGCCTTCGGGGGCTGTGGCAGCGCAGCACCACCATTGCGTTCGGCAACGCGCTGGGCGTGGTGGGCTTTATGGCGCTGCTCTTCGTTTTCCGCCTGCAAAACTTCTCCCGCGGGGTCATGCTGCTGCTGTACGGGTTCAGCACCGGCTTTTTGATCTTCAAGCGGATGATCAAGCGCTGGTATGACCGTGCCCGCAACCGGAAAGGGGAGGACCTGCGCCATATCTTGCTGGTCGGCGGCGGCGATATGGCTGCCAAGTACCTGCTGGCACTCGAACATAACCCGTATTATGGCTTCCATGTGGATGGCTACCTGGCGCCTTATGCCAACCCGGACCTGGATGTGCGCTACCTGGGCGGATATGACAAAATGGAAGTCACGCTGGATGAACCCGGCATTGACGAGGTGGTGGTGGCCCTGGATGCCGCCGAGATGCACATGCTGACCCGCGCCTTTGCCGCCTGCGATAAGCACGGCACCCGCATTACCATGGTGCCGTTTTATAACGATTATCTGCCCGCCCGCCCCACCATTGATGTGCTGGGCGATTGTAAGCTCATCAACATCCGGCAGACGCCGTTTGATAATATCCTGAACGCCTTTATCAAGCGCGCCATGGATGTGATGGGCAGCCTGGTGCTGATCGTGCTCACCAGCCCCATCATGCTGGGGGTAGCCATCGGCGTCAAGCTGTCCAGCCCTGGGCCGATCATCTTTAAGCAGGAGCGCGTGGGGCTGAACAAACGCCCCTTTATGATGTATAAGTTCCGCTCCATGCGGGTGAACGCCGCCGAGGATTCGGCCTGGAGCACCAACAGCGACCCGCGCAAAACGCGGTTCGGCAGCATTATCCGCAAATTCAGCCTGGATGAACTGCCGCAGTTTTTCAATGTATTAAAAGGGGATATGAGCCTGGTTGGCCCGCGGCCAGAGATCCCGTTCCATGTAGAGCATTTTAAGGAAGAAATTCCCCGTTACCTGGTGCGCCAGCAGGTGCGCCCCGGCCTGACCGGCTGGGCGCAGATCAACGGCCTGCGCGGTGACACTGATATTGCGGAGCGTATCCGTTATGATATCTGGTACATCGAAAACTGGACCGTTGCACTGGATATCAAAATTTTGTTCCGCACCGTGTTTGGCGGCAAAATGGTCAACGATGAAAAGATTCAGTAACCAACCAAAGGAGGGCTGAGGATGAAAAACGGCAAGCCGAAGGTAGCCATTGTGCATGACTGGCTGGTGGCATACGCCGGTGCAGACCGCGTGGTGGACTGTATGCACCATGTTTTCCCTGATGCACCCATCTATACCCTCGTCTATGACGAAAACAACATGCCTGCGTGGTTCAAGAATTATGATATCCGCACCACCTATCTCCAAAAGCTGCCTTTTGC
>ENA-OVGB01003266-OVGB01003266.1-human-gut-metagenome-genome-assembly--contig:-NODE-3266-length-10195-cov-2.749211_pt1 | contig 10195 bp, 10 predicted proteins | sample MGYA00237767_ERZ505413 | MGnify/ENA primary metagenome ERZ505413 (study PRJEB26158, sample SAMN06016410) | human gut metagenome | biome: human gut; feature: ankylosing spondylitis patient; material...
GGTGGTGTTGTTTCCGGTTTAGGAAAAGGTATCACTGCCGCATCTTTAGGCAGACTGCTTAAAGCCCGTGGTTTTTCTGTAACCATGCAGAAGTTTGACCCTTATATTAATATTGATCCAGGTACTATGAACCCTATCCAGCACGGAGAAGTTTTCGTAACTGACGATGGTGCTGAGACAGACCTTGACCTTGGTCACTATGAAAGATTTATTGATGAGAGCCTTAATAAGAATTCTAATGTAACTACCGGTAAAGTATACTGGTCTGTATTACAGAAGGAACGCCGTGGAGATTTCGGTGGAGGCACAGTCCAGGTAATCCCTCATATTACTAATGAAATAAAGAGCCGTTTTTTCAGAGATTATTCAACTGATGAAACTAAAATTGCAATTATAGAAGTTGGTGGTACTGTTGGAGATATCGAGAGTCAGCCTTTCCTTGAGGCAATCAGACAGTTCCAGCATGAAGTCGGACATGAGAACGCAATTCTTATTCATGTAACACTTATTCCTTATCTTAAAGCATCTGGTGAGATGAAGACTAAGCCAACTCAGGCAAGTGTTAAGGAACTTCAGGGAATGGGAATCCGTCCGGATATTCTTGTGTGCCGTACAGAACATCCACTTGAGGCCGGTATCAAAGATAAGATAGCACTTTTCTGTAATGTACCTAAATCTCATGTACTTCAGAACTTAGATGTTGAGATTCTTTATGATGCACCTCTTGCAATGGAAGAAGAACATCTTGCACAGGTAGCATGTGAATGTTTACACCTTGACTGTCCAGAACCAGATCTTGATGAATGGAGAGCAATGTGCAAGGCCTGGAAGAATCCTACTAAGAAGGTAACTGTTGCATTAGTTGGTAAATATATCCAGCTTCATGATGCTTATATCAGTGTTGTTGAAGCATTAAAGCATGGTGGTGTATATAATTCATGTGATGTAACTATCAAATGGATTGATTCAGAAACTGTAAAGGATATTTTACAAAGTTTTGACTGCTATCGTCGCCGTGGCGAATCGTAATTGCGTGCAGAGAACTGTCGTTTTCGATTTTCAAGCCCTGCGGATTATAAATATAGACGTACAATCCGTAATTATCCGTATTATCTCTGCGGAACGAATAGCAAAATTCTACGAACGAAAAAATCTGTAATTCTTTCGTTTCGTCAAAATTATAATCTGCCAAATCGAATTTCTTTCCGTCGATTGTCGTTTCTTTCAGATCGTCCAGCACGTTGATGTTTTCAAAGGCTTCCTGCACGTTTGCGGAATCGGCGAAAACGGGAAAAGCGAACAGGCTTGCCTGTCCGCAGAAAAGAGATATCACGCTTAATAAAAACGTCGCTATGATACGTGAAATTTTCAATACCTGCTTTTTCATCAGAAAATGACCTCGCTCGGATTCAGTTCGATTCCCGTTACAACGCCGTACAGCAAGAGCGGCACCGTCAGCATTTGCTTCCCGTCGGGGGATGTTACTTTTATCGCGATATACGGATATTCAAGTAAATTCCCGTCTGCTTCGGCGTGAATTTCTTTTTCACCGTATACGGCTTGCAATATTTCCGAAACGGATTTATAAGAACAAAGAATCGTAAATTCGCCGTTTTCGGAAACGGTAATGCCTTTACCGTTGTAATTTTCGACGAAAGCGCCCGTCAGGTCTTTTTCTTTCGTAAACGCGGCGGGGCGGGAATCGTCGCCGACGGTGAAGTCGAAGTCGTGAGATTCGTCCGCGTTCGGCACAATTTTCACCGTGCAATCGGTTACGGAATACGCGCCCCAGTCTTCCGAATTTTCGATTTTAAACGTTGCCGTCGCTTTATACGGAATAACGATTCCGCTTGTTTTATCCGTTACGATTTTACCGTCGTAGCGAAGATAAATGCCGTTCGGCTTCGTAAGAAAATATGCGCCCGCGCCTACGATTCCGAGCAACAGCAAAACGACAAGCAAATACGAAATTACCCGCGAAGTGCGTTTTATGAAATTGTTCGTCTTGTAACTGCTCATAATTCACCGCCTTACTAAATTACTATGTTATCCGGATTCAAAGATACGTTTTCCACTTCATAGGTGAAAATACCCGACGAACCATACAAAGAGAAAGTACAAGTATAATCGCTATGTTCACCTTCCAAATGCACATATACTTCCGCAAACGGAATATCGGTATGGCTGTTCGCATAGTCCATAAGCTGATTCATCGAAGGAAAAGGCGTTCCGCCCTGCGGGGAAAGCTGATACAACGAAGTAAAAATATCTTCGCCGACAGGAACAACCGAACCGCTGACCTGTTTCACCGTTGCATTTACGCCGATACTCGACATATTCGCCGCAAAACTTGCGTTACCGCGAATAACATACGTTCCCGTAAAGTTTTCCTCAATAGTACCGACGGTCTTTGTATATTCGCCCTTGCTGATAGAAACAGAAGAGTTACCCGTTACGGTATATTCGGGATCGGAAGAAGAAATCGTCACGCCGCCGTTTGTGAGCGTAAGAGTATATCCCGCAACACGCTCCGCATAATCAACAAGACAAGTCGCCGTCGCCTCGGCATTATTACGGCTCGTGACCGTCACCTTAATTTGTTCGCCAAAGGCTTGCAAACATTCAACATTCGCCGTCAATGCGCCGTCTGCCGTCGGAGTTACGGTCACATAGTCGGTAACAGTCTTACCCGTCGCCCATGCGCTCGACGGATTAACGAACGAAACAGCCCAATCGACCGCTTTATTCGACGCTTTCTCCGGCAACACGGTAGCAGTCAAAGTATAAGCCGTTTCCGCTTGCGCCGAAACACCGTTTGCCGCATAGTTTTCGGGAGCAATCTTCGCGGACATAACTTTTACCCCGCTACCGACGCTTTCACCGATAATCGCGCCGCCACTGTCGGGCAAGGTTGCCGTCTGTTCGGGAACCTTTTCGTTTTTGTTGATATTGCTGACTATCCCGAAGCCCCCGGCACCGATTACGATGCCGAGAACAAAGGACAGCAGATTTGAAAATATAAATTTTTTCTTATCTGTCATTTATGTACGCTCCTTATCAGAACACAAGTTCCGTCTTATCCGTGGTAATGCTTTCAACGCCTTTCTGACCTTCGATTACGGAAGAATCGAGCGTGATTCCGAAAGTTGCAAGTTGTTCCCCGCCGTTCGCGGTATAAATTACAATTTCGTATGCGTTACCGCTGAAACCTTTAATTGCAGAAATCAATTTGTTTTTCTGCGCGTTGCTCGTATACAGGTCTTCACCCCAGGTTTTATCGAACCAATCGGAAAGGGCTTTCGTGCTACCGCCCGAATATTCGGCAAGGTCGGAAGCGTTAAGTCCTGCGTTGGTGATAGCGGTCTTGAATGCCGCGGTGGGTTTAATCGTGAAATATTCCGTTTTGTCCGTATTCGCACGGGTATAAACGGACGATTTATTTACCGTAACGCCTGCGGTAACGTTCTTCGTTGCCGCAAAAGTCGGGGTTGCCGTATAAGTCTTCGTTCCCGTAGTGGAAAGAACTTTTCCGTCAACGACGAACGAATAACCGGTAGTGCGCTGTAAATATTCGACGTTCAAAGTCGCATAAGCGGCGGTGTTGTCGCGCGAAGTTACCTTGACAACGACCTGTTCGCCGAACGCCGCAACGTTCTGAACGACTGCTGTCAAAGCACCGTCCGCAGAGGGGGTAACGGTTACGTAGTCGGTTACTTTTTTACCGCTTGCCCAAGTCGAACTTGCGTTCGCAAACGCAACCGACCAATCTACTTTTTTATTCGCCGCGTCTTCGGGATATACCGTCGCCGTTACCGTGTATGCAGATTCTGCTTGCACGCTTACACCGTATGTTTTATATTCCGCTACGGGAATTTTCATCGCCATAAGTCTGATACCCGCGCTTTCGCCGTTTTCGATACTGGCTTCGCCTTTTGTCGTGTTATCTTCGGGCGAGTTCGGTTCTTCCTGCGCAGGCGGTTTTATATTATCCCAATTTTTGAATCCGTTAGAAAGCACGCCCACAAAGGCTACGCCGCCTGCAACCACCAAAGCAAGCAACCCGCCCAGAACGCCGTTTAAAACTCTGCTTTTCTTGTACTGTTTGTTATTACTCATTTTGTTTATCTCCTTTTCTGTTTTTTCGCTTTACTTTTGATTCCGTTTTCGCGGCAATAGATTTTCGCTTGCGTTTTGCGTTCGTTCAATACGCCCATACGGAAACCCGCTTCCGCCGCTGTAAGTTTTTCACCATTCTGTTTTCTTCCGTTCGCCAACTCGCGCGAAAATCTCTTCGCACGCTCCGACGGATTCAATAAAACGACCTTTTTACCGTCTCTACCTTGTAGTAAAGTTGCCATTTGCGCTACACTCCGTTTGTTTGATTTTTTCTTTGATTTCGTCGTAACTTTCAGTTACAAGCAAGCCCGACGAATCGCCTTTGTTATTCAGTCCTAATTCTACGAAAACGCTTCCGTCATCATCGCAGACAATCGCCGTTATCTTTGAAACGGGCAGTAATACTTTCATTCCGCCGTCGTAGTCCGTTACTTCGATAAAACCTTTCATACGTTACCTCCGTTCAGACTTTCCAACCCGCGCGATAAATTCCTTTTGGCAAACAAACCGCCCGAAAAAGGGGATTCTTCGTTTTGTTCGCTCTTCAAAGTCTGTATTTCTTTCAAAAGGTCGTCGCGTTCGCTTTCCAACTCAAAAATTTTGTCGCAAAGTTCGCGCTTGTTCCATTTATCGAAACGCGCATACTTTGACGTGTTCGGCGGGGTTTCCGCTTTCGGCATTTCGATTTCTTCCTGTTGCGACGTCGCAACAAGCGTTTTCTTGTATTCGCGGATTTTCTTTATCGACCATTCGGGTTTTACCGCTTTGCGCTGTTCTTCGGTCAACGGAAGTAACTCGCATAATTGCGAATATTTAAAGTCTTTCCATTGTGCTTTAAACCCGCGCGCTTTGTTCCCGAACTCGTCGGCGATATTCATCAGTCGACTAATCTGCGATTTTTCCAACGCGAATTTGTTTTCACAGTAAGCGAAGAAATATTCGGAACACAGATTTCCCGCGCCGATAGGCAGGTTATAATCGATTCGCATTTGTTCGCACGTTATCCCTTTTGCATACACGCGATACGCGCCCGAATTATATAAGTCGATTAAATGCACGCCAAGGTAAAAGAAATTCGTTTTTTCGTTTTCAAGGTCTTTCAGAATATCCGCAGAACGAAGTTCTAACATTTCTTCATCTTCTTTACAGATTGATTTATAATCAAATCGTTTTTCTTTAAAATCTATCATATGCTACCTTTCTTAAAACAAAGGCTGTTCTTATCCGACCGATTTGCGACCGAACAGAACAGCCTGTAATTCCTTTTATGCCTTTGCTTTCGACTGTTCCGCTTCAAACTTCAAAAGTCGTATATAATTTTCCATTACGGCTTTATCGCTCGTGCGTGCTGTCTTTAACGGATAACGCCATTCAAAACCGATTTCATCGACGAATACGACTTCGTAAACGTAATACTTACGCCAACCCGTCTTTTCGTCATACTGACGTTCTTCGCGGACTCTTAATTCGAGGGCTTTATTATCGTCGCCGAAAAGTTTTTCCAACGCTTCGTAACCGCCTACGTCGCTCGCCTTAAAATGCACTTCGGAAACACTTCCGCGCATCATCGCAGAAGTAACGTATTCCCAATACTGTTTACCGTCCGTCTTGTTGGTGTAACGCTTGCGCTTTACATAAATTTTCGGTAATTGTGGTTCGTTCGGTTCGGTTGCTGTGGTTTCTTCTTCGTCCGTATCCGTTTCCGCAATCGCCTGCGCTGCTTCCGCTTCTTTTGCCGACTGGGTTAAATTCGCTTTCTGCTTTTCGTCTTTCAACTCGTCTGCTACGTTCACATTTTCTTTTGCCATTCTGTTTTTCTCCTTTGCGTATCGGTCGCCACCATAAAAATAACGTGTCAAGTGAAGTGGACTGCTTTCCGCTTCATTTAACACGTCTATTGTAATATAACAATGGGAACAAAAATAAATTTAAAAAAGGTATTGACAAACAATAAAAAGTGTGATATAAAGGAGTTGAATAAAAATCGTTGGGGGGTGAATCCGATGTACTATGCGGGATAAGTAACTTTTTTCGCACAAAAGAAAAAATGATTCAATGGTCTTACGGTTTCAATTACCTTAAAATATAAAAAACGAGTAGGAAGGTCGGAACGCTTTCGGGCGTTCCGATTTTTTGCGGATACGCTTCGTAAGGGAAATAAGGGATCGGCGCGGAAAAAAGAGGAAAAGCGCGGAGTGCGCAAGGGAAGCGGAACGAAAGAAAAATGTTTTTCTTGTGAAAATTTCTGTATTCGTATTGACAATTTTTTACGGAAATGCTATACTTACGTTATCAGTGAAAAATATCTTGCCCCAAGCGGGAAGTAAGCGTTTTGCAGGCGGGAAAGAACGGGGTGAAAAATGAAAAAAATCACGAATAAAATTCTGTGGATTTTTGCTGTGGGGCAATTCGGATGGAGTCTGCTTTCGGGCATCATCAGCAGTTGGATGGTGTATTACTATACGGGCGAAAACGCCGTGTTTTCTTCGTATATCACCACGAAACAGTTGTTTTTAGGGCTGACCCTTTTCGGCATTATCACAGCCGTGGGGCGCGTTTTCGACGCGATCACCGATCCTTTGATCGCGGGGTGGTCGGACGCGAGCGATTTCAAGGGCGGCAGGCGGATTCCGTTCATGAAAGCGATCGCCGTGCCGTTTGCCGCGATCACGGTGGGGGTGTTTGCTCTGCCGCAGACGTCGAACGAGGCGGCGAACGACGTGATATTATTCGTTACGCTGATTTTATTTTATCTGTTTATGACGGTGTACTGCACGCCGTATAACGCCCTGATTGCCGAACTCGGCGATACGCAGAAGAACAGAATCAACGTTTCCACGTACATTTCTTTCACCTATATCGCGGGCTTTTCCGTGGCGTATTTATTGCCGAATCTTGCGGGGTTGTTTACGGGAATGAGCGAAGCAAACGCAGTGCGGCTGGCGATAGCGATTCTGGCGGCGATCGCCGCAATCGCGATGCTGGTGCCGTCGTTTTTAATCAAAGAACGCGAATACATCTCTTCCGTGCCCGTGAAAACGAAGGCGTTTTCGTCCCTTTTCAAGTCGTTTAAAAATAAACAGTTCCGCCGTTTCGTATATTCGGATATCATCTACTTTTTCGCCGTTACGCTGTTTCAGACGGGGCTGGCGTTTTATATTACGCGATTGATGCATGCGGACGAAGGAAATTCGTTCGTGCTCACCGTGATCATGACGGTGGTGAGCCTGTGCCTCTATCCCGCGGTGAACAAACTTGCGCCGAAACTGGGAAAGAAGAAGATCGTCGTTACGGGATTTTTCGCCTATGCCGCCGTGTTTCTCGTCACCGTATTTTGCGGCGAGGGCATGATATGGGGGTATCTTATCGCCGTAATGGCTGGCGTGCCGATGGCGATTTTAGGGATTTTGCCGCAGGCAGTGGTGGCGGATATCGCCGAAGCGGATTTTGTGGAAACGGGAGAAAAGCGGAACGGTATGTTCTTTGCGGCGCGTACGTTCGCTATGAAAATGGGGCAGGCGCTGGCGCTTCTGGCGTTCACTTCCATCACCGTTTCTCAAACGGAATTTTCTTATCGCGTGACGGCGATCGTCGCTACGGTATGCTGTCTGATCGGCGCGATTCTCTTTTTGTTTTACAATGAAAAACTTGTGATGGATACGATCGGCAAAGCCGCGGAAACGGAAAAAAACGCCGCTGAAACCGCTGAAAAAGATACGGTTTCCTGCGAAAAACAATCGGCGGAGGAAGCGGAAAAATGAGCGAAAAAAGCGTTGAAAACGGCGTGAAAAAAAGCGGAATTTCCGCAAAAAGGGATTTTTACGTTTCCGAAGAAACTTACGCACGCGAGATGAAAGACACCGTGCTGCCGTTTCTGGAAGAGCGGAGATACGACGGCTATTTCAACGGCTACGACGGCAACGCGTTGCATTACGTGCGTTATGTAGCCGCGCCGCAGGATACAGGCAAATGTGCGGACGAGCGGGCGAAAAGCGCCGTTAAAAAGACGGTGATTATTTCGCACGGGTTTACGGAATCGGCGGAAAAGTGGCGCGAAACGGCATATTATTTTTTGAAAGAAGGGTATAATGTATACATTCCCGAGCATCGCGGGCATGCGCTTTCTTATCGGAAGACGGCGGATAAAACGCTGACGCATATCGATCGCTTTTCGGAATATACCGACGATTTCGGGATTTTTGCCGAAAAAGTGCGCGAGGAAAACGAAGGGGAGATTTATCTGTTCGCCCATTCCATGGGCTGCGCGATCGGCTTGCTGTATATGGAAGAAAAGCCGGATTTTTTCAGAAAGGCGTTCTTGTCTTCCCCGATGATCGTGCCGAATCCCGGGAAAGTGCCGCTTTGGCTCGCGCGGTTTTTAATGAAGTGCGCCGTGGCGTTGGGAAAGGCCGAGAAGCGCGCGTTTATCTCTTCGGCGTACCCGGGCGACGAAAAATTCGAGGATTCCGCGCGTACTTCCCGCACAAGGTTCGAGGATTATAATCAATTCAAGAGAACGCACGAAGATTATCAGAATTATTCCTCGTCGTACGGGTGGGTGTACAATTCGCTTATCGTAGGCGGAAAAATTTTGAAAAAAGGCGCGGCGGAAAAGGTGAAAACGCCCGTTTTCATTGCGGCGGCGGAAAACGATACGCTTGTGCTGCGAAAGCCGCAGGTCGCGCTTTCAAAGCGCCTGAAAAATTGCGAATTCCGCGTGTTTTCCGGGGCGAAACATGAAATATACGGCTCTTCCGACGACGTGGCTTTCGTGTATTTCGATACGCTGTTCGATTTTTTCGCGGCACCGTAATCGGCGTGCGGTTCGGCGGAAGCATCGCCGGGATAACCGATCGATCGGCAACGAAAACGGCACGACGGGTGGAAAACAACCGTTGAAAAACGCATAAAATTACGTGTTCTTTGCATACATATACGGTATATATATATCATATACGGCGTAATAAATCGCTCCGCTTTCCCGTGAGGGGGAAAACGGAGCGATGTTTTTTAGGGCGCCGAATACGCCGATCGGTTCTATTTTGCGCGGTAATCCTTTAATAGTTCCAGGAAGTCTGCGTAAGCAAAGCGTTCAGGAGAGAGGAGAACTGCGTAAGGTGCTTTAAGGGGCGGCCGGGATAGTAGGTTTCGATAAATTCGAGATAGTCGTTTTTGGTGTTCATCAGCATGCCTACGATAGAACTTTCGCCGTAACCCGTATAATCGGGGATTTCCCAGTTGGTCGCTTCAAAATACAGATAGGTGACGCCCGCATTCACAAACGGCGCGTGATCGCTCCAATCGCCCGTGGAGGGGGAAGCGTACGAAGGATCGCCGCCTTCGTCGTCGGGAGAAGGATTGTCCCACGTCCAGGGGTTGGTCTTAAATTCGAGACCGAGAGATTTCGCCACGGCGGAAGCGTTGTCGTATGCCTCCGTTTTCGTTACGGTTTTCGCTTCGTCGTTCTGTACGCCGCCGTACAGGTAGCAGTAATCGCCGCAGACGATCGAATCGATATTGATCATATAAAGGGTGTTCGCCTTGTCTTCTTCCGTCATGCCCGCGGCGTATGCCGAAGAGCCGTATAAGCCGTATTCTTCTGCGGTGAAGAAGACGAATTTGATGGTGAACTGCGTTTCCACGTCGTGGAATTTTTCGGCGGTGGTGAGCCCGAGCGCGATTCCCGAACCGTTATCGCCCGTACCCGTGCCGTCGTAATGCATGCCTACGATAATCTGTTTATCCGATTTGCCTTGTTTCGTCACTTCGATGTTCTGCGAAATAACGTTCACTTTTGCGTACGATCCCGTTTCGCTTTCCACGTATTTGTAGCCGCCCCACGAATTTTCCTGTTGTTCGTAAGATTTCCCGTCGTCTGAGTATTGCACGCTTGCCGCCGCGGGGTAGAGTTTATTGAGCGCCGATTGTTTCAAGCCTTTCAGCGCGTAGGTGCTGCGGGTGGAAATCGCTACGTCCTGATAAGAAATATCGTCGTTGGTATAGCCCGCGTTTTTCAGCGTGTAAGAAATCCAGTTCTGCGTATATTTGAAATGTTTTCCATCGAAGCAATCGCGATCGG
>ENA-OVGB01003269-OVGB01003269.1-human-gut-metagenome-genome-assembly--contig:-NODE-3269-length-10191-cov-2.214187_pt1 | contig 10191 bp, 9 predicted proteins | sample MGYA00237767_ERZ505413 | MGnify/ENA primary metagenome ERZ505413 (study PRJEB26158, sample SAMN06016410) | human gut metagenome | biome: human gut; feature: ankylosing spondylitis patient; material...
TTCTTTGGATTTTCCGGATGACTTATCTTTCCCCATATTCCTGTTTGATCAAAATATCCCATATCTGTGCTTACGATTGAAATTGTTTTCTCTGTTTCCAATGTTTCATATTCAGCCGCAAATCGTTCCGGCAGACAGATATCATCCCCATCCATTCTTGCAATGTACTTTCCTTTGGCCGCTTTCAGATCCACATTATTAAAACCGGCACAACGAAGGGCCAGCAGTTTGACACCATTGTCCACCATCGCATCGATCACGGCGGCATCGGCGGTGTCGTTGACAAAGATACAGACCGCGTCCGTATCTTGCGTCAGGACTACATTGTTCGGATTCAAATGTCCTTTATAGTAGCGAATGTCGTAATTGTACTTTTCATTTACTTTGTCGAATGAAGCTATATCGTACGGTTTAGCTCCAAAGAATGCAATTTTGTATGCCATATTATTTGTTTTTATATCTAACAATCAAAACGGCCTAAATGTTGAAAAGAAAAGGTGGGTAGTAGAAAAGGAAAGGTCCGGCTAAAGAGTGCTTAACCGGACCTCTACCCATATATAGTTTTTATAATGAAGTATATCGTTCAGCCTTCCTTTGAAGACTGTCCTTTTTTATTCGCAGCTGCATTACGCTTATTATCCCGATGAATAAAAAAGCCACCTATAATAACTGTCGATAATAAGCACATCCCCATAAACCACATCATAATCATAATATTCATACAGTCTCTCCTTTCTGTTTTGTGTTTGTGTTATCTAATAAAACAAAGATAGCCATTCTTTCCATCCGTCCAAGCGTAACAGTCTAAAACTTACGGGAATTCGATTTCCACCGTCGTTCCCTTCCCGACCTCGGACGTAATCGTGATTTCCGCCCCGTAGCTTCTTAGGATACGCATGGAAAGACTAAGTCCGATACCATGCCCGGCGAACTCCCGTGTGTTGGAGGCACGATAGAAAGGCTGGTACACACGGGCGATCTCCTCCTCCGGAATACCGATTCCCATGTCCGTAATGGTCAGGACAGAACCTTTCAGCTGCATCTCGACAGGCGCTTCTCCCGAATATTTACAGGCATTATTCAAGATGTTGCCGATAGCGATCTTCAGCAGATGCGGATTCGCCTGGATAGCGAAAGCGAAATGGTCGGTTGTAAAACGAACGCGGTTACCCACGAACTGCATCAGGAAGTCGGCCAGCAAAACCGTCTCACGTGCATTCTTCAGGATCTCCTTATCCCCATGAGAAAGGAAAAGCAGGTTCTTCATCAATAGGATGATGCGTTTCGTTTCGGAAGCGATACGCCCCAATGCTGCCTGGTATTCGGCCGACGTACGTTCCTTCAGCAAGCTGATCTCGCATTCTCCCTGGATGGCCGTAAGCGGATTATTCAGTTCATGAGATGCATTGCTGATAAAAGACTTCTCACTCTGGTAAGCCGCATCGATACGGTCGACCATGCGGGTCGCATACAAACGGCCGACGAAATAGACCAGGACGGCACTGATCACCAGCATCCCCAGCAACAGCCAGCCGATCCGGTGCTGGATATCCCCGCCGTACTGGTTGCTCGACACAACCAGTACGATAAAATTGCCCTCATTATCCGGATAGTAGACAGCCGCTCCTAATTCTTTCCCTTCATGGAAACGAACCACATTGCCTGCATACAGGGAAGCGATCTTCTCATCGGTCAGGTAACGGGACAAGACGCTATGCGCCTCTGCGATGCTGTCGGCGTTCAGCAAGATTTCCGCTGCAACAGGCAACGTCTCCTCATAATGCTGCTGGATACGGGCATAATCTTCCTCGTCCAACTCATCCTTCTCCCAATGCTTCTGTGCCGTCGCGTATGCCTTCTCCGTCAGATAGGAATAGTAGAGGCGGCTGATATAGTCGGTCGCCACAAAATAGAAAACGACTGTCACCATCGAAATAATACCGATCGTGATAGCCGTATAAAAAAGCGCAATCTTATTCCCGGTCTTCATGCTTCCATCATATAGCCCACTCCCACTACGGTGCGGATCAGTTTGCGGTCAAAATCCTTGTCGATCTTGCTACGCAGGTAATTGACATAGACATCCACCACATTCGTATTCGTATCGAAGTTCTTGTCCCAGACATTTTTCAGCAAGGTCAGCCGGCTCTGTGCCGTCCCCTGGTTCCGGATCAGATATTCGAGCAGGCGGTATTCCTTTACGGTCAGGTCGATCACCACTTTGCCACGGATCGCCCGGTGGCTGGACGGATCGAGTGTCAGGTCTCCACAACTCAGAAGCGGTACGGCAGGTTCCGCCCCCGTACGCCGTAAAAGGGCTTTGATACGGGCTTCCAGTTCCTGGAAACTGAAAGGTTTCACCAGATAGTCGTCGGCACCGGCATCCAGTCCGTTCACGATATCGTCCGTCGTCCCTAAGGCGGTCAGCATGATAACGGGCGACTGGTAGCCATACGTCTGGCGATACTGTTTACAGAGTTGTAGGCCGTTCATCTTCGGCATGATGATGCCGAGTATCAACAATTGGAAATCCTCCTGCTGAACCAACTCCCAGCCGGCTTGCCCGTCATTGGCCACGCAGACTTCATGACCAAACTCCTGCAAGCCCCGCTCGATGAAAGAGGCGATGTTTATTTCATCTTCTACTAATAATATCTTTGCCATTACATGTTTTTGTGTATCGGACTACAAATATAGGATAAAAATCATCAGATCATTTGTTCTTTCCGATCCTGTAAGGCGGCCTCACCCGAAGATGATCCACTTCCAAAAAAGGAATCTTGGGATAGAGAAGGTCGAGGAGGCTAAGATCTATCTTGCCCGGAACAACCTCGATACGGACACGGGCAAGACCTTTCTTCTTAAAATCCAGAAGTTCGGCCGCACCGGCAGAGACATCGATGATACGTCCTTTGCGGAAAGGACCGCGATCGGTGACACAGACGATCACCCGCTTCATATTGGACAGGTTGGTGACACGCAGGAAAGTGCCGAAAGGATATGTGCGGTGGGCAGCAACCAGCTCATCCGCATCATGGACCCGCCCGCTGGCGGCCTTACGGCCGTGGAAACGGTTGTGGTAATAAGAAGCAAGCCCTTCCTCCTGGCCCCACACGTCCCCCGTGCCCGCGAAAGCGACCAACAGAAGGATGATATGTACCAGGCGGAAGGGCATCACGTTATCGTTTTACTTTACAATAACGCAAGGCTCTTGATTTTATTGTAACAACTCGCCCTTATATTCTCCGGTGAGCGTGTTCAGGAACGCCACGAGGCTCTTGGTATCCGCGTCCGAAATGTTCTTACCGATCTGGAACTGGTGCATGATGCGGATGGCATCTTCGATCGTCGCGATCGAACCGTCGTGCATATACGGCGGGGTAAGCATCACGTTACGCAGAGTCGGCGTCTTGAAACGATGGCGATCCTGTTCGTTCTTCGTGACGGAATAACGTCCGTTGTCACCGTCCGTCAGCCCCGTGCCGCGATAATCGAAATAATTATCCTTGATACCCATGTATTCGAAAGACTGTCCACCCAGGTTCACCCCCGTATCGCAAGTAGCGCATTTATTCTCCTTAAACAATTCGTAGCCTGCGACCTCCTCGGCAGTCAGAGCCGTCTTGTCACCCATCAGATACTTGTCGAAGCGGCTCGGCGTGAGCAACGTCTTTTCAAACTCGGCGATAGCATCGGTAATCGTAGACTGGTTGAAACCTTCCGGATACACTTCGAGGAAACGTTTGCTCAACTCCTTGTCTTCCGCCAGCTTGGCCGATATCTCGTCAAACGAGTGGCTGCCCATTTCAACCGGGTTCAAAGGAGGCCCGGCAGCCTGTTCCTTCAGGTCGGCAGCACGTCCGTCCCAAAACTGCAGGATATTCAAAGCCGAGTTATACACAGTCGGAGCATTCACGCCGCCGAACTGTCCGTCTATCCCCTCGGAATATTGTTTGCGGTCTACACCGGCAGTCGCCAACCCGTGGCAGGTAGCACACGAGATCGTGTTATCGCCGGAAAGACGGGTGTCATGATAAAGATCGAACCCCAACGCTACCTTGGCCGAATCGGTCGGGATGGAAACCATCAACGGTTGCACAGGCTCATTGGCAAATTCTTCGGCGACGGTAGGTGTCGAATAGTTCTTCTTACGGACATCCTTCGCCCAGGAAAGCAAGACCGCCTTTTCGTCGCTATCGAGGTTTGTCCCCCAGTGCATCGGCATGTGCGAATACTTGGCGGGAGGCATGGAACCTGAGAGAGCGGCATCTTCCACCTTGGCCAGGTCGGCTTCGGAAACAAGTTTGCCATTGTCGAGCGCCTCCAGCATCGCCGTCAGATCCAGATAACGCGTACCTTCCCGCATATCCGCCTTGACAGTCGGACCGATCAGAGGAAGATTACCGTAGAAAGGAGTCGCCGCCGTAGCCGAGTGACACTGCATGCATCCGTTCTCACGAAGGATGGAAGCAACCTGTTTTGCCTGATTGTCCGCATACTTCTTGTATTCGGAGGAACCACACGAAGGCAGAACCAGAGCCAATGAAAGCAGCCCTAAAGGTAATGCCGTCCTCTTACAAAGAATAGTGTTAAGCATAATTATTGGTTTATTTAGATTTGTTAAATGCAAAGGTATGCAGAATTATCAAGAGGCATGTAGAAAGCTCATCAGTTTTATCTATGGCATGATAAATAAAAACTATAGTCCCTTGTTATTCTCCAGCACCTCTCTGAGACCGTCGAGCATTTTGCCCGAAAGTTTCAGGCGGGCGAGGTTTCTCTTGTAATCGTCGGGATGATGCAGGTCGGAACCGGCATAATCGTAGAAGCCTTCCTTCATCAGGTATGCGGCATATTTGGCAGGACGGGCGCCATACACGCCGGCAAGTGAGAACAGGTTCAGCTGGAACTTGTACCCCTTGTCCTTCAGCCGGAAATAATCCTCCTTCGTCATATACATATACCGTTCCGGGTGAGCCAAGACAGGCGTGTAGCCCTCCAAGCTCAGTTCGTAAAGCAAGTTCAGATAGTCGGGAGGAGGCGAGAGATAGGAAGTCTCGACCAGGACTTGCCTGTCCTCATACGTCAAGAGGCCGTCCGCCATCTGCAAACGGAAACCGGCATCCAGCATATACTCCGCCGCCAGCCTCAACTCGATCCCTTCCGGGGCAAACTGTTTCATACAAGCAAAACGATCCTGCAAGTAACTGCGCCGGTTGTCAGGCAGGTCCGCCATTACATGAGGAGTCAGGAAAACACGTTCCACACCAGCCGCCTGCATCGCATTCAGAGCCGCCTGCATATCATCGGCGCTCTGCACACCGTCGTCCACACCGGGCAGCAGATGTGAATGCACATCTGCCGTCCCCCTCAACAAATCGGTGTGAACCGCGTTCTTCTTTGGAAAAAGTAGGGAAAACATCTTTTCTATTTATTTTTACGTTGTCCGTAACCATACCCATAGCCGTAGGAATAACCGTAGCCATACCCGTAACGGTAGCCGTACGCGCCATGCTTGTAAACCGTCCCGTTCAGGATCAGGCTCATGTTACGCAGCTTGCCTTCCTGGTAGAGTTTCTCCACTTCGGGAAGGGCACGGCGGTCCATTCTGCCCGCACGGACGACATAGATCGTCAGGTCGGCCACCCGGTTGACGATCACTGCATCGGCAACCACACCGGCCGGTACGTTGTCCAGGATGATATAATCATACCGCTTACGCAGCTCGGCGATCAAAGTCTCCAACCTGTCCCCCAGCAAGAGTTCAGCCGGGTTAGGCGGAACAGGACCGGCATGGATGATATCCAGCTTGTCGCACAACTCGTTCTGCCGGATGATCTCATCGACATTGTCGATACGACCGGACAGATAATTGGTGACACCCTTGTCCGATACATGGACATGCGAACTGAGCGTTCCCTTGCGGATATCGAGGTCGACCAAAACGACCTTCTTGTGCGTAAGGGCGAAACTCATCGCCAGGTTCATGGAGACGAACGTCTTGCCGGCTCCCGGATTGAACGAGGTGAACATCACCACCTGCATCTTCTTATCCTTCACCCGCATGAAGTCCATATTGGTACGCACGATACGGAACGCCTCCGAAACCGAGTCGCGGCCGTTCTCATGCACCACCACCTCGCTCTTGTCCTTCTTGTCGCGCATCGGAATCTCGCCCAGGAACGGCACGGAGAGTACCCCTTCCACATCCTTCCGCGAGCGCACCTTCGTGTCGCTGACTGCCAACAGCCACAAGACACCTGCCGGTATCGCACATCCCAGCACGATGGAAGCCAACAGGATCATCATCGACTTCGGAGCCACCGGAGCATTGCTTCCCGCCGCCGGGTCGATGATACGTGCGTTGCTTTCCGTCATCCGCTGCGTCAACTCGTTCTCCTCACGCTTGTTCAACAGGTAGAGATACAGTTCCTCTTTGATCTTCTGGCGGCGTTCCACCGAAAGGACCTCCTTCTGCTGGGTCGGCACGGCCGAGATACGGCGGCTCGTCTGTTCCTCCTGCGCCCGGATATTCTTGATCTTGATGTTCAGGCCGACGATCAGGTTATCCACCGAACGGATGATGGTCTGCTTCATCGCGATCAGCGAATTGTTCAGGTCCTGCACCACCGGGTTCTTACTACTGCTGTTGCTGATCAGCTTGTCGCGTTTCAGCAACATCTCGTTGAACTCCCCGATCTGCGACTCGATGTTCACATCCGATATGCCCGTGTTCGCCGGGATCAGGTCCGAACTCTTGCCGGGGTCCGTCAGGTAGTTCTTGATGTATTTCGCCAGGCTCAACTGGTTCTCCAGACTCAATCCCTCCTGGCGGTATTGGCTAGAGGTCTGCAGGTACATGCCCGTCTCGGACGAGATATCCGTCAGTTGGTGTTCCCGCTTGTACGACTCGATATCCGAATCCACATCCCCCAGTTCTTTCTCGATCACGATCAGACGGTCGTTGATGAAGTTGGAAGTGTTCATCACGATCTGGTTCTTGTCGTTGATCGCATCCGTGTTGTAGACGGAGATCAGCGTGTTGATCACATCCTCCGCACGCGGGATGGAGACATCCTGAAGCGTCAGGTTGATGATCGTCGATGCCTTGTTCGCCAAAGTAGCCTGCAAGCCTCCCTGGAAGCGGAGCGCCACATCCTGCAACGGCGATTTCGTCACCTGCACGACCGTATTGAAATACTTGTCGCCGTAATAAAGCGACGGGACCACCACCACCCGGCCGACAGGCGTCGTGACCGTGTCGTTCAGTGCCACCTTCACCGGCTTGCCGTCCGCCACCTCCCGCCCGCCGAGGGTGAATCCGGACAATACCACCTCCTTTCCGGAGACAGGAACCGCCTTCAACGAAAAAGCCTGTGCCTCTTCCGCATCCGGGAAAGAGAGCTGTACGGGTGACTGAGTGTACAGTTCCACCGTCCGCAGCCCGTCTTTTACCGTGTAGCTCACATCCAGATGCAGGTTGCGCGCCACTTCGGTCATCAACCGCCTGGACTTGAATACCAGCACCTCGTTATCCACATTCCGCTTCGAACCGAAAAGCCCCAGATCCTCGAAAGCGGCCGACTCGCTCATCGCACCGCCCTTCGCATCATCTTTGATCAGTACCGAAGCCGTCCGGGTATATACCTTGGGCGCCCACTTCAGATAGAGGAACGCCGTCCCGGCACATACCACGACAGACAGAACAAACCAATACCAATTAGCCAACACCGTTTGCAGGATGTCCCCCAGGTTCAATTCGTTCTCTTCCATGCGGATGTTCGTTTCTTGTTCTGTGTTCATAGGTTCTCTTTTTTTACTTTGTTAATGTCACAATCAGAGACGCGATGGAAACCAAAGCGGAAATCGCGCCAAACCAGACACCCAACGATTTGTTCTGGTTGATATCCGTCTGCTCGGCCTTCGCCTTGTTCGGTTCGACATACACGATATCGTTCTGCTGCAAATAATAGCAAGGAGAATTGAAGATATCGGACGAACGGAGATCATGCATCAGGATCGTCCGCTTCCCGTCCTTCTCGCGGATCACGGCCACCCGGTCGCGTCGTCCGTAGATCCTGCAGGTTGATCCGGAATGTCTCTTTTTTGCCGTCCGGATGCTCCCGAATCAGCAGTACATTGTCCCGCTTTCCGTAGATCGTCAGGTCGCCCGCCATACTCAAGGCCTCCAACAGGGTGATACGGTCGCCGGAGATATTGAACGATCCCGGACGGTTCACTTCACCCATCACCGACACCTTGTAGTTCAGGAACTGTACCGTCACGATCGGGTCTTTGATCAAGTCTCCCTCTATCAGGCGTTGCTTGATCATTTCCGTCAACTGCATACGCGTCAGTCCCGCCACATGCAACTTGCCGAGGATCGGGAAATCGATATCCCCATTACCATCCACCAGATAGCCTAACACACGCTGGCTTCCAGAATTGGTCGAACCACTTCCCAACTGATACGATACCATCGGCATATTGAACGGCAACGCCAGTTCCGGGTTCTTGCTGTTCACCATGATCGCCAGCAAATCGTCGTTATGGACATACACCTCGTACTTCTGCTCGATATCCTGCTGCTTCAGCGGGACGACATCCTGCAAGTAAACCACTTTCTTCGAAGATGCGCAGGAGGTACAGAGTACCACCACGCACATCAACATATAATTCCAGATTTTCACTCTTCTTTCCTGATTAAAATAAGTAATTACGGTTTATTGGATAACACCGCCGGAATGTCCCGGATGGCTTGCGCCGCCTTCCTTGGTGATCGTCGTGCTTACACCGGCATAAGTTGCCACCTTCACACTAAACGGAACGACGCGGCCCTGGTAGTTGAAGTTGACAGAGAAGGAAGAGAGGTTCTTCTTGGCCTTCATGTCGATCGTCACTTTCTGGTCGCCATCAGCCTTGGCCGTACCTAAAGAGAAAGGAATTTCTTCCACACCGGCAGTCGAACCTTTGGTAGACGTGATAGCCGTGTTCAGCTGGCTTGCCAGTTTGTCAACATCAGAACTGCTCAAAGCGGAGAACGCGCTACTCAACTGCTGTTTCAGGTCACCTTCGATCTCCCAACCGATCTTCTGCTTACCGTTCACTTCCTGTTCGGCAGCTTCCATCTTGCCCAGGTTGTCGATTGTGACGGTAGACAAGTTTTCCGTCGAGCTTCCGGCAGCGGATTCCGAATAAACCGTTCCGAAAGAGTGGTTAGAGAAACCGTCCAACGAGCAGACATAAGCGTTGCGGTCCGCATCAAAATCAGCCGTTCCTATTTCTTTCCAGTCATTGCCTTCTTCCACGAAATGCTTCACGTCGGCGAAGCTGATCGCATTGCTGGTCGTGTTCTTGATCACCACTTCCACATCCTTTCCAAACTCCAGACCGTCAGGCGTGCAGTTGATAGTCGACAGACTGGCATGATCGCCTTCCACTTTTACCCCTTTCACATACTCGGTCATCGTGATATCGGTATCTTCCGGAACTGCCCCGGCCGGGATATGCAGTTCGGCCACATGAGTACGTTCATCATATACGACCGCGTCCTTATCAGCCGATACGGTCACCGAAGCAGCCAAAGATGTCAATGTCTGCGACAAAGCCACACTGCCATGTTTCGGCGTGCCCGAAAGGATTACCGCATCGGCTGTAACTGTCACATATCCATCCTTTGCAAACGTCACAACATAGGTTCCGACCTTGTCCATCGCCAACTGGTACGTCCCGTCGGCAGCCGTCTTGACCGATTTGCCCGACGTGCTGACCTCGACACCTTCCAGCGACTTGCCTCCTTCCGTCACCTTACCTGCGATATAGTAGACCTCCTTATCCAATGGATTATCGGTCACGATTTCAGGTGTCGGTTCGTCATCATCGCTACATCCTACAAATCCCACACTCAATGTCGCAGCCAAGCCCATAGCCAGCACTGCGCTCCAGAAATTTTTCTTTTTCATACTCATTAAAAATAAAACATTATATTATTTATTATACAATTATTCATCCCCCATCTCTCTTTTCAGCAATAATTCATGAATCATAAATCATCCCTCCTCCTATCATAAGGAACACTATTGCTCTCATCCGGCCGAGTCTCGTAGTCCTGTCCGAGTTTCCGGCGGAAATATTCAAGGCCGCTCTGTCCCGAATATTCCATCTGGTAATATTCCGGCAGGCGCACCCTCA
>ENA-OVGB01003273-OVGB01003273.1-human-gut-metagenome-genome-assembly--contig:-NODE-3273-length-10169-cov-5.186474_pt1 | contig 10169 bp, 7 predicted proteins | sample MGYA00237767_ERZ505413 | MGnify/ENA primary metagenome ERZ505413 (study PRJEB26158, sample SAMN06016410) | human gut metagenome | biome: human gut; feature: ankylosing spondylitis patient; material...
ACCAAACATGATGAAAGCCGAAATTGTCATCCGCTATATATTCTTCTTCATATTGACCTCCTTAATTTGGAATTTCTTTTTGAACATTCTGAATCATTTTATTAAAATCTTCATTCATTAAACACTGATCCTCCGGTGAATAATAAAAATGTCCAGAAGTTTGCAAAGACTTGACACATATACAAGGGTTATCCTTAAATAATTTACTACATTTAGGGGAAACCATTTCATCTAACATAGATAGATATATATGCGACGGTGTTAGTAATTTCCCTATGATTTTTCTTGTCTTTCGTATTTCAGAAAACAACTCAGTATCTTAAAATATGATTATCTCTTTCTATGCTATACGCATTTTGTGCCGCGAGAGACCATTTATCATCAGGTTTAATATTCCCTGTAAAAACTCGCCATGATGTTCTAAATAAACGAAGGGTAACTCTCACTTTTAACGGAACATTCAGCAGAAATAATTCTTCTACCGGTTTTTCTATCGCTTCTTGTATAGCAAACAGTGTCCCCATGGAATGAGCGACAATAATGATTTTATTGTTGGTTTCTGATAGTTCTTCAAGAGCATTCTTTACTTGCTGCTTCCATTCAGTCATAGAGGCTTGCGAAAAGTCCTTTACACTTCCTCCCTGACCTTTTAACGATAGATTGCATATTGACCAATTTGGAGGAACAAGCGATAAAAAAGGTTCAAAATGACTTGTAGTTCCAAGAATGCCATGTATAAATAAAATTGCTATTCTCTCTTGGTCACTCGCCATAAAATCACCTCACCAAATCCGATTTGTCGCTTTGTTTATGATGCAGATTCTATCATATTGGTTTTTTCTTTATGGAACGGAAGCCCGAAGGCTGCCCCACACGTCAAGCTGCTCCTTTTTCCACAGGTTCATTATCACCTTCGTCGGCGGATCTATCCGCATCATCAACATCCAGATTAGGCTCTGCCGCTTCCTGTTCTTTTTATGCCAGCTGAAGCTCATACAGCTTCTTGTAAATGCCGTCCTGCTTCAGCAGTTCCTGATGCGTGCCGGATTCGCGAATTTGCCCGTGGTGCATCACGATAATGCGGTCAGCGTGCTGAATGGTCGAAAGGCGGTGCGCGACCATAATCGACGTGCGGCCCTGCATCAGCCGCTCCAGCGCTTCCTGAATCCACTGCTCCGTCTCCGTGTCGATATTCGCCGTCGCTTCGTCCAATATCAGAATTTTCGGGTCATGCGCCAGCGTCCGGGCAAACGACAGCAATTGCCGCTGCCCCGCGGAGAACGTCGCGCCGCGCTCCGTCACATGCTCATCGTAGCCGTTCGGCAGCCGCTCAATGAACCGCGACGCATTGGTATATTCCGCTGCCTGACGTACCTGCTCATCGGTAATTTCCTCGTCGCGCAGGCGGATGTTGCTCTTGATGTCGCCCGTGAAGATGAACACATCCTGCTGCACCTGCCCGATGGCGGCACGAAGCTGGTCGCGGGTCAGGTCGCGCACATCCACGCCATCGACGCGGATGCTGCCCTTCTGCACGTCATAGTAACGCCCAATCAGATTCAGGATGGAGGATTTGCCCGCGCCCGTCGCGCCGACGAACGCCACCTTCTGCCCCGGCTCAATGGTGAAGGACACGTCCTTCAGCACCCAGTTCACGTTGTCATACGCGAACCAGACGTGGTCGAACTCGATTTTGCCGCGCACCGCGGGCAGCTTCTTCGCGTCCTCCTTGTCGGACAGCATAGGCTTTTCGTCCAGCAGGGTGAAGATTTTCTCGGCGGACGCAATGGCGCTTTGCAGCGTCGTGAACTGCTCCGCCAGCTCCTGCACAGGCGTGAACAGCTGGGAAATGTACTCCGTAAATGTGTACAGCATACCGATGGAAATCACGCCGTCCAGCACCAGCGCGCTGCCGCCGCCCAGAATAATCGCCATTGCGATAACGGACAGGAAGTAAATCGACGGGCGGAAGATGGCGAACACCATCATTTCGCGTACGCCCGCGCGGTAGAGGGATTCGTTCTTTTCCTCAAACTCGGCGCATTTCTCCTTCTCACGCGCGAAAATCTGGATGACCCGCATCCCCGACAAATGCTCGCTCAAAAAGGTATTCAGCGTCGTGATGCGCGTCTTGACGATTTGGTACGTCTTGCGGCTCAATTTGCGGAACACTGCCGTCAGCACCGCCATCACCGGTACCAGCACGAACGACAGCATTGCCATGCGGAAGTTCATCACCATCATAATAATGGCAAGTCCGATGATTTTAACAACGTTTCGGAACAGGCGGACAATCGTGTTGGCATACAGGTCATTGACCGCCTCGGTGTCGTTGGTGATGCGCGTAACGATTCTGCCCACAGGCGTCAAGTCGAAGAAGCGCATGGAGAGACTTTCGACATGCGCCATCAGCTCATTGCGCAGGGTATAAACGATGTTCTGCCCGGTTTCCTGAATCTTCAGGTACTGCAGGCGGTTGCAGATAAATTGCAGCAGCAGAATCGCCACATACAGCCCCGCCGCAATCAGGATGCCCTGAAAGCGCGTTTCCGGCGGCAGATCCTGCGCGCTCTGCTGGGTGATGTACTTGTCAATCGCGTCGCCGATGATGCGCGGGCGGGCAATGTCGAACAGCGTCAGCAGCCCCACCAGCACACAGCACAGCGCAACCGTTTTCCAGTAGGGCTTGATGTAGCCCATCAGGCGCAGGAAGGCGTTGCCGTGATACGAAACGTCCTGCGGCTCGTTATCCCCGAACTTACTCCGCATGTGCAGCGCCTCCTTCCTCGTGAAGTTCCTTTTCCAGCTGCTGCTTGCGGTACAGGCTTGCGTACAGCTTGCCGTTATTCAGCAGCTCCTCGTGCGTGCCGGAGGCGGCAATGGCGCCGCCGTCCATCACGAGGATGAGGTCGGCGTCCTGCACGGACGCGACGCGCTGGGCGATGATGATCTTCGTCGTCTCGGGGATATAGGTGCGGAAGCCCTCAGACTATCCAGTATTTTCCGTTCCGTGTCCGTATCAACAGCAGAGAGCGCATCGTCCAGCAGCAGAATCGGCGCATCCTTCATCAGCGCACGGGCAATGGAGGAACGCTGCTTCTGGCCGCCGGAAATCGTCACGCCGCGTTCGCCCACCAGCGTCTGGTACTGCTTGGGGAACTCCATGATGTTATCGTGGATGCAGGCGTTTTTCGCTGCCTCCTGCACCGCTTCCAGCGACTTGTTGTCCGAGCCGAAGGCGATGTTGTTCTGCAGCGTGTCAGAAAAGAGGAAGTTATCCTGCGGCACACAGGCGATATTCCTGCGCAGCGCCGCCAGCGGGATTTCGCGCAGATTGTGTCCGTCGATGGTAATCATGCCGTCCGGTACGTCGTACAGGCGCATAAGCAGGCTCGGCAGCGTGCTTTTGCCCGAACCGGTGCGCCCCAGCACCGCCAGCGTCTCGCCCGCCTTCACATGCACCGACACATCTTCCAGCACCGGCACGGTCGGCTGGTCGGGATAGGCAAAGGACAGGTGTTCAATGTCGATATCGCCCTTGAGCGTCTGAATCGAAGGGTCCACCATGTCGCCGTCCACGATTTCCGGCTTCGCGTCAAAAATCTCCTGAATGCGGCGCAGGCTCGCCAGCCCCTGACTGACGCTCGTGATGCACTCGCCCACCGCCATCATCGGCCACACCAGCATCGTCACATACGAGTTGAAGCTGATGAACTGCCCGATGTTGATTTCGCCGTAAATCGCCAGATAGCCGCCGTAAGCCAGCGTCAGCAGACTCGCTATACCGACAATCAAGTCCAGCAGCGGCATCACCAGCGCCTGCAGGCGCACAACGCCGAGGTTCTTTTCCTTCGTGAACAGCGTCGTCTTCGCAAAAGCGTACAGCTCCTTGCGTTCCTGCACGAAGGATTTAATCACGCGGATGCCCGACACCGTTTCCTGCACTTGGTCCGTCAGCGTCGAGAACGCCTGCTGCTTGGCCAGAAAGCGCTTGTGCATCACCTTGCCGTAGAAGTAATCGCCGAAGATGATGAGAATCAGCGGCAGCACCGCCACACCCGTCAATTTCGGGCTGACATACGTCATCATCTGCCACAGCACCAGCAGCAGCATCACCGTCGCGTCGAATGTGCTGATGACGTTCATGCCCACCAGCGTGCGAACCGCCTGCAGGTCGTTGATGAAGCGCGCCATCAGGTCGCCGGTCTTGTGCTCGTTGTAATAGTGCGGCGAGAGTGAGGATAGGTGCGCGAACAAATCGCTGCGCAATTCCTTCTCAATCGACCGCGCCGACCCGAACAGGAAAAAGCGCCACGCAAAACGCCCCACCGCGATAATTACGCCAATCAGCACAATTTTCCAGACCAACCCCATCACGCCGCCCATATCCAGCGTGTGCTGATCCAGCCCGTTGGTAATTTCGCCTGTGAACCGCGGCACATAGGTATTCACCTCGTCCACAATGAACAGCGCCAGAATGCCCAGAATGTACTGCCACCAGTGACGGCGGACATATCGCCACGCCAGCTTCAGCTCCTTCATTGCTGCCTCCTTATGCTTCGTAACAACTCATTGTAGCACATTTCGGCGCAAAAAGACACACATTCGCCGAAAATTCCGCGCAGGTTTACAATCCGGGCGGGCGTTTGTTTCCTTGCGGGATGGAAAGGGAAAAAGATGCCCCCGGAACGGCGGGTTTTGCGCGTTCCGGGGGATTATTTTTTACTTCGCCACGTTGTTGCTCGGCGTCCCATTCAAGAAGTTCCTTACATTCTCCACCGCCGTATCCATCAGCCGCTGGCGCGCCTCGTGGCTCGCCCACGCGATGTGCGGCGTGATAATCATGTTGTCCAGCCCCAGCAGCGGGTTGTCCGCCCGAATCGGCTCGGTGGACACCACGTCCGACGCAGCGGCGTACACCTTGCCGGACAGCAAAGCATCCCGCAAATCCGCTTCGTTGATGAGCCCGCCGCGCGCGGTGTTGAGCAAAATCACGCCGTCTTTCATCTTCGCCAGCGCGGTTTTGTCAATCATGCCGACGTTCTCCGGGGTCTGCGGGCAGTGCAGGGACACAATGTCGCTGCGGGCGTACAGTTCGTCCAGCGGCACATAGCCTTCGCCCGATCCGTGGCGGCTGTAATAAATGACATTCATGCCGAACGCGCGGGCGAGTTCCGCCGTCGCCTGACCGATGCGCCCATAGCCGACGATGCCGAACGTCTTGCCCGCCAGCTCCATCAGCGGATAATCCCAGAAGGAGAAGTCTCGGCAAGCCGTCCAGCGTCCCTGCTGCACCGCGTCGTTGTGATGGCCGATGCGGTGGCAGATTTCCAGCAGCTGCGCCATCACGAACTGCGCAACCGCCTGCGTGCCATAGGACGGAACATTTGCGACAACGATGCCCTTTTCCTTCGCCGCCGCAATGTCAATGACGTTGAAGCCCGTCGCCAGTACACCGATGTAGCGCAGATTCGGGCAAGCATCCATCGTTTGGCGGGTAATGGGCGTCTTATTGGTGAGGATAATCGGCGCGTCGCCGATGCGGGAAAGAATCTCCTCCGGCGCGGTATAATCGTAGACAGTCAAGTCGCCCAAGGCGGCGAGGGCTTCCCAGCTCAGGTCGCCGGGATTCTCCACAGCGCCGTCCAGAATGGTGATTTTCATGGGTGTGTACCTCCTGCGGTGGTTTGTTTCGGTTCCTATTATATAGCAGGGTGCGGCAGGATTGCAAGGGGATTTCGCGGATGCGCAAAGCAGAGAAGGATATACAGCCGCCTCTTGTGGGGGGCACCATTCCAACGGTTCCTCGGCGACCCATTCAAAGGGAAAATTCAAACAGGTCGCGGCAGCGAAGCGTTCTGTGCCAAATGAGTGCGCCTCGATAGCCTGACCGCCGCCGTCCATCCACCTAATTCGCCTTTTTCCGCGAAAAATCCTGCTTTATACTATTTCCAGATAAGAATGCGCAAGCAGATGGCGCAGTTGAATCTGGAAATCGTATTACGTCCATTTTTCCCGGACAAGCAGGGATTCCCATCATGCGCTCCTCAAAAGCCGGGCAGACTGCATCTCGGAAGGAGGAATGCCGCATGGACAGGAAACGACCTTTGCACCCCAGTCCGCTGGTGAAAACGCTCGCGGACGCTCAGCGCCGCATGAGCCACACCGACGTGCTGGGCTCGTGGACAGGCGTGCCGTGGGAGGACGCGGACGAAGAACCCGTGCAGGACGCTGATGACCTGTGACGTGCATTTGACGCGTGTGCTGGGGCTTCCCGCCGTGCTGCGCGGGCGCTCGCAGGGGCATGTGGAACGCGCCGTGCTCGAAAACGACGGTCACGCGCTGCGTGGGCTGATTGTCCGGCGCGGGTTCGGCGGCGCAAAGTGGGTCGCGAGGGACAGCATCGCCCTGCTTGGCGACGTGTCTGTCATCCTCCGCGCCTGCCCAACGCACCTGCCCCGCAAAACGGATTTCCGCCTGCGCACCGTCAAGGATACGCGCGGCTTGACCCTCGGCTGCGTGACGGATGTACTCATCAGCGCGGACAATCTGCTCGTCAGTGAGCTGGAGGTCTCCCTCGGTTTGATTGACGATTTCCGCGACGGACGGCGGCGCATCCGCCACTTTTCCGCTTCACCCGACGGCGATGTTCTCGTTCCGGAAGGCGAAATTCTCTTGGAAGGGAGGGAAACGCAGTGAACAAGATGCTGATTGGCTCGGCGGTCGGTCTGGCAATGGGTATCGGGCTGATGATGCTGCCCGGCATTCGTCAGGATGTCCAGAAAGGCGCAAACAAAGTCAAGAAAGCCGTGCAGGACATGAGCGAAGGACAGCAATAATGGAGGCGGGCAGGATTGCACCATCATGCGTCCTGCCCGTTTTCCCATCCGCTGCGAAAGGAGGAAAAGCGCATGGAGAAAGCCGTCACGCGGCGCAAATGGACAGCGGGGCTGCTGATCGCGGGCACGGTCGCGCTGGTGGTCGCATTCTGGTCGTTGATCATGTCGATGCTGTCGCTGCTGGCAGTCGCGGGCGTTTTGACGCTGCTGTCCCTGCCGCTGTGCAAAGTACTGGAAAAGCGGCTGCCCAGCGGCGCGGCGGCGGCGATTGCCCTGCTGACACTGCTCGGCGCAGTGCTGGGAATGCTCTGGGGGCTGATTCCGCCCCTCTTGCGGCAGAGTGCGCAGCTCATGTCGCGCCTGCCCGCGCTGCTGGACAGCCTGCGGGAGCTGCTCGCCCGATGGAGTGCTGCGCTCGAAGCGCGCGGTATCCCCCTCGGCGACATGCAGGCGGAGCTGTTCTCGCGCATCAGCGCTGCCGCGGGGCAGCTTGCCGCAACGCTCGTCAGCGGGATTCGCCGCCTGACCGGGAGCGTCAGCCAATGGCTGCTTGCGCCGCTGCTGTCGTTTTACTTTTTGCGTGACCGCAAGCGTTTTTGCCTCCTGCTGTCGCTGGTTCTGCCCGTCAAATACCGTGCGCGCGGCATCCGTGCCGCCCGTGAAATGCGCCGCGAATCCGCCCTGTACCTGCGCGGACAGCTGATTCTCTCGCTGTTCGTCGCCGCCATGACCGCCCTTGCGCTGCTGCTCACGCGTACGCCCGGCGCGCTGCTGCTGGGGCTGTTCATGGGCGTGATGGAGCTGATTCCGTACATCGGGCCGTTCATTGCGGGCGTTCCGGCGGTGCTGCTGGCGCTGCAAAGCGGCTGGACGGCAGCGCTGTGGACGCTGCTGGCAATCTGCCTTGTGCAGCAGGTGGAAGCGAACCTGCTCTCCCCGCGTCTGCTCTCCGGCGCGACGCGGCTGCATCCATTGGCGGTGCTGCTGGCGATTGCCTTCGGCGGCATGGCGGGCGGCGTGGTCGGAATGATGGCGGCGCTGCCGCTGGTTGTGTGCGTGCGCGGCGCAGTTAGAGGGTGGCGGGAGTGAGAAAAGCACCTTGTATACAACCAGTCCGCAAAAAAATCATCGCCGCAGGGAAATTTCTTTCTCTGCGGCGAATATTGTATGCAATTAGATTACATTGTACAGGTTACTTCGCAATGAAGTTCACCAGACGACCCGGCACGAAGATGACCTTCGTCACAGTCTTGCCCGCGAGGATCTTCTGGATTTCCGGCAGCTGCTGGAGTTCCGTCTCCGCGCGTTCCTTCGTCATGTCGGCGGGAATCATCACGCGGCCGCGAACCTTGCCGCAGACCTGCACGGCGATTTCGATTTCCGACTTCACCAGCGCGTCTTCGTCCCACGTCGGCCACTTCTGATACGTCATCGTGCCGCCGAAGCCCTGATTCTCCCACATTTCTTCCGTGATGTGCGGCGCAACGGGGTTGAGCAGCAGGAGCAGGGTTTTGAGTTCCCCGCGCGTCACACTGCCGGCGGAAACCATCTCATTCACCAGCGTCATCATCTGCGCGATGGCGGTGTTGTACTTCATGGCTTCGTAATCCAGCGAAACCTTCTTAATCGTCTCATGCATGAGCGCGTTCAGCTTCTCGCTGTACCCTTCATCCGGCGTCACGTTCTCCTGCAAGCGCCACACGCGGTCGAGGAAGCGGCGGCAGCCCTTCGCGCTCTGCGTGCTCCACGGAATCGCCTGATCGAACGCGCCCATGAACATCTCGTACACGCGGAAAGCGTCCGCGCCGATTTCGTCGATGATATCATCCGGGTTGACAACGTTGCCGCGCGACTTGGACATCTTCTCGCCGTTCTCGCCCAGAATCATGCCGTGGCTGGTGCGCTTCTGGTAGGGTTCGGGCGCGGGAATCACGCCAATGTCATGCAGGAACAGATGCCAGAAACGGCTGTACAGCAGATGCAGGGTGGTGTGCTCCATGCCGCCGTTGTACCAGTCCACCGGAGACCAGTATTCCAGTGCTTCCTTGGACGCAATGGCATCCTTGCAGTGGGGGTCCATGTAGCGCAGGAAGTACCAGGAAGAACCGGCCCACTGGGGCATGGTGTCGGTCTCACGGGTAGCGGGGCCGCCGCAGCAGGGGCAGGTGGTCTTGACCCAGTCCTTGTGGCGGGCCAGCGGACTCTCGCCGTCCGGGCCCGGCTCAAAGTCGGTGATGTCCGGCAGGGTCAGGGGCAGGCTGCTCTCGGGCAGGGGCTGCCAGCCGCACTTTTCACACTTGACCATGGGGATCGGCTCGCCCCAGTAGCGCTGACGGCTGAACACCCAGTCGCGCAGCTTGTAGTTCACCTTATCGCAGCCCTTGCCGTTGGCTTCCAGCCACTCGATCATCTTTTTCTTGGCATCGGTCACAGACAGGCCGTCCAGGAAGCCGGAGTTGACCAGCGTGCCGGTGGCAACATCGGTAAAGGCAGCCTCGTCCAGATTAGAGGGAGTGCTGCCCTTGACCACCTCGATGATGGGCAGGCCGAACTTCTTGGCGAACTCCCAGTCGCGGCTGTCGTGGGCAGGCACGGCCATGATAGCACCGGTGCCGTAAGTTGCCAGAACATAGTCAGAGATAAAGATGGGCACCTCTGCGCCGTTGACGGGGTCGGTGGCAGTCACGCCCTCGATCTTAACGCCGGTCTTTTCCTTGTTCAGCTCGGTACGCTCAAAGTCGCTCTTGCGGGCGGCTTCATCCTGGTATGCCTTTACGGCATCCACGTTCTTGATCAGCCCGGCATCGATCCACTTTTTGATGTAGGCATGCTCCGGGGAGATGACCATGTAGGTAACGCCGAACAAGGTATCCGCGCGGGTGGTATAGACGGTCAGGGTATCACCGGCAGAGGTTTCAAAGTTGACCTCAGCGCCATGGCTGCGGCCGATCCAGTTGCGCTGCTGGGTCTTGACACGGTCGATGTAATCCACCTGGTCCAGGTCATCGATCAGGCGGTCCGCGTAAGCGGTGATCTTCAGCATCCACTGGCTCTTCACGCGCTGCACAACGGGGCTGCCGCAGCGCTCGCACACGCCGTTGACAACTTCCTCGTTGGCCAGAACGACCTTGCAGCCGGTGCAGTAGTTGACGGTGGTAGCCTTTTTATAAGCCAGACCGTGCTTGTACAGCTGCAGGAAGATCCACTGGGTCCACTTGTAGTATTCCGGGTCGGTGGTGTTGATCTCGCGGTCCCAGTCAAAAGAGAAGCCCAAAGCCTTCAGCTGGCTGCGGAAGTGGTCCACGTTGTTCTTGGTGACGATGGCCGGGT